>Ga0105091_10000227_pt1 | contig 22506 bp, 20 predicted proteins | sample PPLLak1March2015_FD_87022 | JGI IMG/M metagenome (GOLD analysis project Ga0105091, IMG submission 87022) | Freshwater sediment microbial communities from Prairie Pothole Lake near Jamestown, North Dakota, USA - PPLs Lake P7 Core (1) Depth... | ecosystem: Environmental > Aquatic > Freshwater >... | reverse complement strand
TGGATGAAATGAATGTCCAGCCCATCGATATTAGTGATGAACTGCGGCAGGGCCTTCAGTTTCGCTTCGACCTTGCGCCAATCGTAATCTGTAGCCCAATAGCGTGCAAGTTTCTGCATCGTCGCGAGCTGTACACCTTGAGATATGTCGTTGACCAGTTCCCGTTCAGGCCACCTTGTCGCATTTATGCGCCTGCGCAATTCGGTAAGTTCCTCTTCCGGTACATTCACATTAAACGGACGAATATCCATACGTATTAATATACTCGTATGCTATTAAACATAACGTTCTCCTTTATGGGAATGGCAATAAGTCCGTCAGAACAAGCGGCTGTAGATAGTGCAGATACTGAAGGGGCTGCCAGCAGCGATACTTCGGGTGGTAGCGATACATCAGGTACAGAAAGTACAGCTGATACTGGGGATGGAGATGTGGGCTTTGACGGAGGCGGGTTTGATTTTTAAAGGAGCTACCTTCCCAGAAGACTATTGTTAAATTCCTTTTTTGTATTTTTCTCATTAGTACAATCACAACTAGTATCGTTTTACTTGAAATTAGTTTGAACAATCCTCACATTGCATTAGCACAACAACCAGAAAACTATTATGTTTTGAGCTTTAATCAAAATAGAACAATTCATTTTTAGATAGTGGCACCTGAGTCAGAAAACAACCATAGCAATTAAATAAAAGAAAAGGAGTGTTTTTGACCATGGATATGAAACTAGAAGTTTTGTTATTACCTGTCTCTGACGTCGATCGGGCCAAACTCTTCTACGAGAAACTGGGATTTCGCTTGGATATCGACTACGTCAAAGAGGAGTTCCGTGCAGTACAATTCACTCCTCCCGGTTCTGAGGTGTCGATCAACTTCGGCAAGGGGATCACTTCGGCCCAGCCAGGCTCGATCGACGGCCTAGTCCTGGCGGTGTACGACATTGAGGCCGCCCGCGACAACTTGATCGCCCGCGACGTAGAGGTGAGCGAGGTTTTTCACTACGCCGGCGGCCCCTTCAACAGCGCCGCGGAAAACCCACGCGTTAGTGGACGCGACCCGGAAGGCCGTTCCTATTACTCCTTTGCCTCGTTCGAGGATCCAGACGGGAACGGCTGGCTGCTTCAGGAGATCCGGACGCGGCTTCCCGGCCGCGAGTGGAACTTGACACGACCACAGGCCGTGGACGTTGCAACATTGGCAGGGCTCCTCCGCGAGACAGAACAGCACCACGGCCATTTCGAGAAAACGCACGCAGAGCACCATTGGTGGGACTGGTACGCGTCTTATCTGAGCTCACGCCAGAGCGGCAGCAATACAGTGGACGCAGACGCCGCCGCCGATCGCTACATGGAGGAGGTCCTTCACGTTCCTCCCCGGTGATGCTGTTCTAGAGGCCGCACTAGCCGAGTAGGTCGGCTGAATGACAGTGAAGGCTTACGCGCGCATGCTCAGTGGCGACGCAGAGTTACGAGTTGTTCGACAGTGTGAAGTCGACTGACTGGTGGGTGGGCTTTTGTATAATATATTCGGGGCGACTACTTTTCTAGTTAGTGCAGGAGTTATATTCACAGTTTTTATCATGTCATTTCGACTATTGAAAATGAAATGAATGGTCTATTAAGGTCGGGCCAGAAAAGTTGAGAGACTAAACTGTAACCGCTGGAGGGTCCACTATATTTGCATATTTTTTGTATAAAAGTGCCGGATTTTTGCTAAAAGGATCATGTTTAAACAATTCAAAAGATAATACTTATATCTATAGCAACGAATCATATGAATAATGAATACAATGGTAATCCTTGCAATATTAGTTCTGGGATATTAGATATAGTTATTCTGATAATTACTATGCAACTCATGGTGAGGATAGAGGATGTACAGGTAGCAGAAGTGGTACTCTTGCCTTCAATGCAAGTCAAGGAAGGCGCTCCGTTCACAGAATATTTAGCTATCTAGGTTTATTCTTGTCAACCGTAACTAGCACTATCACACCGACTATTCAATAATGAAGACTTTAAAACACGATAACGTCGTGATCTTAACTAGGAATACATCTAGTAGTGAAATGTATCATACGTAGATAATTAATATCCTCATGCATCAGCCTAACAGAACTTTTTTTGGATTCGTCATCCAATTCCCTCTTCCAATTTCGTCCAGAACCATTTTGAAGTTGAATTCTCTAATCTTTCTACAGACCGGATAATTGACACTGTCAAAAGAGGAAGATTTACGTTCATAACTCCTTTAGCTACTAGCGGCACCGTGATGTCTGTGACTGCCCTACCCTATAAGGCATATGAATATAGATGATAGATTTGCTATCCCCCAGTGTATAAGGAAGTAACTTTGAGGTCGTATTCAGTTCTCGCAAAATTATAGTCTAATTAATAGACTGAATTAATATTGAGTCTTTGGAGCTTTCGAGTTTATGTTTATAGGGGTCAAAAAACGCACGTAAGCTAATATTTTCATAATGCTTATTGGAACATAATCCCATACATCAACATCTATATAGACAGCTTGATTCGAATTTCATTCCTTTAGAAATAATCTAATCACCTAGTTATTTGTCATTAACATAATTATTTAGCATTTAGATATGTTTGATTTTCGTATATGCGTCTGACTTTTTGCAATGTATCAATCTCTGTAACATTTTTGTCACTTCGAATATTTTTTATCCTTGGAAACCGCAATGCAAAACCACTATCATGCCTATCGCTTTTCTGAATGCTATCAAATGAAATCTCTAGTATGAATTCAGGCTTTACTACTATTCCATAACCCTCGTCTTTTATCATGATCGATTTTAGTTTCTTTGTAATCGTGTTTATCTCTTTATCAGTCAACCCAGAATAAGCCTTTCCAATTATTCTTAGTTGGTTCCTATTATTCTCATCTCGCACTGCAAACGTATAATCAGATAAGACGCCTGCCCTCTTTCCATGCCCATATTCAGCGATTACAATAACAGCGTCGATTGTATCCAACTCTTGTTTCAGTTTGATCCAGTATCGTCCTCTTTTTCCTGGATGATATTGAGACTCTGGCTCTTTTAGAACCAATCCCTCGTATCCGATATCTCTACTTTCTTCAAACATCATAATTATTTTTTGTGCTGTATTTACAACATTTTGCTTCGCATTAATAATTGGTTCCTTAAATGATATTTGCGATAGAATTTCTTTCCTTTGCTTAAGTGGATTCATGATGGTTTGCTCTTGATTTATGAATGCTATATCAAATACTGCATACACTACCGGAACATTTGCTATGATTTGCTCTGTAACATTCTTTCTACGAAGTCGTTTTTGCAATTCTTGGAAATGAAGTGGTTTACCATCGCGAAAGGCCATAATTTCTCCATCCAAGATAAAATCAATGTTTTCCATAGATGATAACAATTTACTATTTTTTGCAGCATCAGCCAGTTCAGGAAACGCATTTGTAATATCTGTCATCTTGCGTGAGAAAAGCTTAACCTGTTGTCCTGACTTGTGCATTTGCGCCCGTACTCCATCATATTTGTACTCGCAAATCAGAGGTTTTTGAAAATAGTTGATAATCTCATCTGCGCTGAACATTACATCTGCTAACATATATTCTATTGGTTGCAGGGGTTTGATAACGGCAGTATACAATAAACCTCTTTTTGCCAAGGGTGCTACTTGAGATATATCACCTGAAACAAGCATCGCTTCTCTGATTTTTCCAAGTTCTACATTAAATGTCAATGAGAGTCCTACTTCTACTAAACCCTCTGTCAGCCCAATTCTCATTTCTCCATTTATTATCTTTGTCAAGTATTTTGCTTCAAGCGGTGAGCAATCCAAAAAGAGCCCTTTCAGTATATTCTTCTTAACTTTGGACGAATCAGATCCTATGATATCAGCTATCTTTTTAATTCGATTGTACATGATAGGTAGTGTTAAAGGCTGTTGCTGAATAAGTGAAACGGTGTGCTTGTTTGATACTGCATACTCAGCTAGAGCACCCATATCTCCATATTGCAGATAGCTCTGCTGGATTTGGTCTTTATGTAGAAAAGATATTTCAGAAAGTGTCTGCATAATTGTACTGAATCCGATATTTATTGCGAATTTTGACCCCAGTGGAAATATTCTGCCAGATAAAAACAGAACGGCAATAGATAAGGATTCATCATCCAAAGAAGATAGATATCTTGAGAGTAATCTTACTTTCATATTTTTGCTTTTAGTTACGCGGACTTGTTCACATAGATTTACAAAATGCGAAAAAAAATCAGGAGAACTACCGGCAAACGGTGTTGAACCGGAGTCACTATTCATTTCTCTTATATTTGATTAATGGTTCGACAGATATTAATAGAAATTGTTCTACCTGGTGACGCTGATGTAGTCATTGCATACCAGGTATTTTATTCACTCTACGTGTTTATCTCTGGTATCTGAAGTATTTCTTTTCATGAAATAAGTAACTACTGATCGAGGATTTTCTTTATACTCATCTATTAATATCCTCAAAGTTGCAATCATTAATTCTTCCACTTTTGGTTCTTTCAGTGTGTTCTCTTGATTGAGTCTTGTTGCAATAGACAAAGCAATATCATATTGTGATTGAGGTAGTTCGATCTTTATCGTAGCCAATTTGTCTAAAGTAATTTACAAATCTACTTGTAATTATAGTGTTCGTTTATATAATACTATTTCATGCTACAAGGTCTGCAGTATAAGTGAAGACCGGTTTATAGCAACCAATCGGAATAACGAACACAATAGGTCGTGTTCTTGTCATTAGGATTATTAATGATAGGACAACTGTTCTATTTCATATGTGAAGTTCACATAGGCGCACTACGGACGTTACGTTGTAGCAATAGTTCAGATGTAGTAATCAGACTTGTTTAAAACCTGAGAGGTAGTTTAAATTAGTTCACCAACTATGAAGTTGGTTAGTGATGGTAGTTTGGGACGTAAAAGCACAAGCTAACCCCTTATTTATGTCCTTAAATGAATAGACATTTGGCATAGGATTAACTTTGCTATTAACGTTTTCAGAAGTTCTGTGAGTCAACTTTCCATAACTCGATAATCGACTACCATATTCAAATGTGCCCTTTTATTGAATTCTTGTGACACTCTTCAAAGGTAAGTCGAATCCAACAAAGCACTGTATACATGGTTGTAAGGTGGGTAACATTACCCACCTTCGCTTATACTAGACGCTGGTACACCCTATCGAATTGGGTTGAATGGCCACTCCCTAATTAGAAATAGAAGTTGAGTAATTTCGCCTTTAGCAGTGTTCGCCTTGAATTAATAATATCAATGGATTCTCATATTATATCTTCCAAGTAATGGGCAAGCATCACCTGCTACCCCATTAGGATGACCAGCATAAAGAAATTTATCAATGCGCTGGTCGTGCCCCTTCACATAAGAATTTTCTTCCTATGATGCATTAGGTTAAAAAAAGGCATTCCGGAATGGTTCTGTTAGCAGTGACTACCAATTAGTAAAAGGAAAAAATATTAGTTTGATTAGTACTGATTTATTATACCACTGCGAATCCTTTTTGTTGGACCAGATCCGAGACCTTCAAACGAAGAAGCAAACCTTCGTTATCGAGATTTTTTGATGTAAAAGCGCCTTAGTGTAATCGTCATGTAGATGAATCTATTGCTAAAGATTAATGTTAGAACTTGGGTCCATAGTCTGGTCGAGTGCACCTTGCTTTAGATCCTTTTTGTTTCCATTTACGCAAATATTTCCATGATATTCTCTTTTTTCAAACGGAAAGTAAAGGAATTAGGTAATAAATTCAGTTCGAACTTTCAGGTTGAATTAATGTAATATAGGAAATGCAAACCTTATGTAGTTCATTCATGTTAGATAGATTGTCGCTGTGCATTGACAGCAAGTCATGGAATGTAATCCCCCGTAGCAGAATCATAGGAGAATTGGAAATGGTGGGCGCGGGCCTTTACCGATTTCTTACCGCGCTCACCAATTCATAGTGGCCAAATCTTGGTGAACAATATCCCTTTTAGCCGAATGCGGTTGTTATAGTAAAATGTACTTATTGGTTCCAACGTAAATAATGGTGTATGCTCTATCTGTATGTTGGATAGACTCTTATTCTCCTATCATAGTAAAAGGGTGACATTATGATTAGTGATAGTCACGATTATGGCGATATGTATGCAACATTGGTCCTAGGCAAACGCAGGGACAATATAACATTTGTAGACGGACATAGCAATTACGATTTTCTTCTAGCAAACCACGAACAAACAAAGATACTTAGCGGATTCGTTGCACGTCGCATATCTATTTTCAGAGGCATAGAAATGACAGAGAGAATAGCACCTTTACATGATCAGATACCCGACGAAATGAAACCTGTCGCCAAGGAACTTATGAAGGAACTCCAAAAGTATCTACATGAATCGGAAGCCGCTAATGATAGCGCAGTGTTTCAATTATTATATGACGTAGCGCAAGAAATAGATGACGAGTTAAATAATGTCCTTGGCTGACCCTTTTCCATGGACAACATATTTCTTTATTTAGACCTTCGTGCAGTTATTAATCATACACTGTTATCAGTGATTGTTTTTAGTATTTTTCTAACTATGTCCGTTAAAGGATCTAGCTGAATAAACAGTACTTATAATCTATAGCTATTACGCCCAAAACTGCTTGCATGCATCTACGAACCCATTTAAGTATCTCAAAGTTGGTAGATAGTTCTTCAGGGGCGTATTAACGAGAAAATTCAATTTGCAATACAGAGAGTAATGGATAATTCAAACTTTTTAGATTGATATATTGTTGTGATTTAGTATCAATCTCTTGTTGACCATGATTAGCTCGTTGGAAATAATTTATATGAACGCTCCAATTTTTGTGGATGTTGATTACAATAACAATGATAACAATAACAAGCTTGTCAGATTTAATTGATCAAGAGTAGCGTTTCGGATAAATTTCCCGACAGTTGCATCATACTGCTTAATCTACCATGGGCATAGAACAGCAACTATAGCCAAAAGGTTTAGTTACTGAATTACAGACTTCTATAAGTAACTCTACGTATCTTCTTGTATCATAAATTGTTGCTCCTTCTTCTTCGTTTATAAGTTGAACTGGAATCGATCTTATTTTGGAATGTTTTTGATAATAATCTGTGATTATATATTGTAGTATCTCACCAGCTCTTAGATGTTTACCACATTCAGATCTGAGTAGATCAAGAGAATTCTTTTCTACTGTATCTCTATTCTGATATTCATCTGCATTCATTGATATTATTTTGGTAAATATTAAATGTTGAAGTGGTACATTCCCTACTTTTAGTTGATGAATGTAGTTATTGAATACGTTGTTTATTTCTGGGATAAGGGATTTAACTCCCTTTATTGTATTTCCAGTAGCCATTACCTGTAATATATGATTCTGGCATTTTTCAAAGAAGATGGGTGTATCATGCCTTCTTGATTCCAATCCTCTTACTTTTAATGAGTCACCTTCAAATGCCCCAAAATACCGGTTTGGAACAGGTAATGCAGTATTTATTTTTGAGGGAACAAACGCTATCCACTTATAAATCCCTTCAAATGACACTTTGAATCCTGTTTGTTTTTCTATATCTTCTTTTAGTGATAGACATGACTCTTTACTATTGTCGCCGCCGCCGCTGCTGCTATTATGATTCCTTTCCTTAAATTGCATCCAAACAGAATCTACTATTCCATGTAATACTCTAAATCCCTGTCTTTCAGCAACCCTTATAACATGAGACAATATCTGCCTATCATAAGCACAAACGGCTATATGTGCATCGATTCTTCCAAATTTCGCGTTATTAAATCCTAGATATCCAAATGATGTTACTAGAATCCATTTCAATATAGATTGTCTGGAATTATATTTCTCCTTCAGAGTATGATTTTGAATAGAGTCCTTCAGTTTTTTGTAGAGTAAACGCTTTTCAAGCAATATTCTTAAAGATATAGGTATGATTCCTATCCTCTTCGAACATGCGTAGTTATGATCAGCCTCATGTATTGTTAAGAGAGGATCTGCCTTGGGTCCAGTAATGACTACATTATCATTAATATTGCGATTAAAACAAGTCAAATGATGATGATAATCACGATAGCAACAATCACAATTTACAGTTTCAGCAGAAATATTATACTTTCTCATAATATTTGGATATAGTGAGTCAAAGTCAAATTCGGCCACTTGTTCGTGTACTCCTACCTCTGGTTCATATATTAGACCGCCTCTATCTGCAATCAGTAATGCATTCATTGATTTGAAATGCTCTGCGATTACAGGTTTCCATGGAATTAAAACCCCTTTTCTTGTGGCATTATAAAATTGAAGACTACTAAGACATTTTCCTATAGAAGCTCTAGCTGCTGTATGGAGGGGCATTCTACAAATCCTGGATATCTCATATAATCCACTTAATCCTCCACCCGTTTCATTTGACAATTCAAATGAATTCGACTGATCAAAATGTATTCTTCCATATAGTCTCGTAGTAGATGGCTTAAAGTAAATTCGACCATATGAAAAATATGATGTTCCTTCTTTTATAGGACTTTGTAATATTATTGAGTCCCTGCTTAGCGATAATTTTTTATTTTCATTCATTTTTGCTCTATGAATAAGATAAGGGAAAGTAAATGAATCTCCATCTTCTGTAAATATAAAGTCAGGATCTATTCTCGATATTTCAGCTTCTAATGCATTTAGTATTTGCTCTTCAGAGTCAGAGTCAGAACCGATCTCAATATCTCTATTACGAATGTTATCGTTACTACCCTTGCTATATTGATTATTTTTTTCGTCATTACCAATACTTATTGAAATGGATTTTATTGCATTAGAATATCCGATATTTTTACCTTTATTATTACTATCACTATTACTGTCACTACGACAACCACTATTACTACTATCCTTCTTTGTACTCACCTTTAAAAGAGCAGTTCTAAACCGAGGAACTATATAATCTGTACTCCATATATTATCCTTGTTGATTATCTTCTTTAATACACTGTTTTTATCATAATAGACATCACAAAGGGCAAGTGGGAATAAATTATGCTCGTATAAATAAGCTTGTGCTGGAGATAAATCTACATTATATAATCTATATTTCCCAAATACGTTACCAAATCTTTCTATACTTCTCGCTACAGTTGTTGCTTTTGTAGGATCTGATAACTCTAGTCTTAAGACTTCTGATTTTTGACTATCCATAATTCTCTCGTATTTATTTGTAAACTCATAACAGCTAACAAATTTCATAATCTTGTTATTACTGTGTATATGGTGAAGTAGAGAAGTCAAATCTGCTTTATTATCTGAAGCTACATAGATCGAATGGTTCCATTCTTCATCTTTTACTCTTACAATATTGTTGTTGTTATGTTTTTCTTTTATCCATATAATCATTGTATCATTTAAAGGATATAGATCGAGGATGTGGCCTGCTATTTTTATTGTATTGGCAATATGGGATGGTAGCATGTACTAGATCTCGTCTGATCTGTGATCAGAAATAACTGGCATCTGTATGTGAGTAGGTATTGTACCTAATAACCAAATATGTTAACTTATTATATTAGATAATTTCCACTAGTGGAAATTATCTAAAATGCATAATGTCTACCAAAAATAAACCAAGGACATATGAAATACCTGACGTCATGTGCTAGACAATATGAAACCGAATCTCCTTTTTTACTCTGTTTCAGCCACGTCAAATACCAACTATATGAAAATATATCTAGATTGAGATCCGGCCATTACTCCTGAGGCCCAAAATTTTTGAAAAGGTATTAGGAATTCAAATTCTGATAAGAAAAAGCATGGCATGAAGGGATATACGCATCCGTGGATGGTTGCAGCTAAATGTTATCATTCATTTTGTAATTTTCATTTTTTATGATGGCATTCTAAATGATTCATGCTACCCTATGGCACATCCACAAAAGGATTAGACTAGCAAAGTGGGAAAACATCAAAATGGCCAACATCTTGATGGTTTCTTACACCTTGTAATACATAGTGGACATTTGCCTTATATCGTATCAGTCGATAGGTATTAAATTAGTAGAAGTGAATGAAAACATTAGAATGTCTTGTCTATTTCTCCGAATTACAATTAACTCAAAAGTATGAAATAGAGTCAGATAACTACCTAAGTTTATTGGACTATGATCGGATAGATCAAGATGAAGAATTGAAGGAGCAATTTGAGGCTTAGCTCGATACAGGAGCTTGGCAATTCAAAGAAACTATGCACGAAGAGGTGGCGCGTAACTCGATGAAAAAAGAGAACTCATCGTCTCGACTTCCTGAGTTGGGACAATCATCATCATCAACATCATCCTCGTCAAGAAAGAACAGGAATAAGGTTGTCGACCTAGCACAAGGCTTCGTAGGAAGCAAGATGTTTGACTGGATAATTACAGGAATCATTATTCTCCAAGCAATTGCTCTCGCCGTTGAAGCGACGCCACTAATAAATCCAGCCGGTGAATATTATCAATTACTTGAAGTAGAAACCTTCAGCTTAATTCAAAGCCTTGTGATTGCAGTTTTCATTGTGGAAGCCATATTGAGAATGATCGCGCTTTATCCAAGACCCCAAAACTATTTCCGAGATCCTTGGAATTGCTTCGATTTTGCAATCATTGTTTTATCCCTTACGACTGCAGGCCAGTTTTCAACAATAGCTAGGCTGATCAGATTGCTTAGGATAACTAGATTGGTCACAAAATCTGCTGAATTGCGTGCAATTGTATCAACACTTGTCCGTTCGATACCTAGCATATTTAATATTCTGATTCTTTTTTCGATCCTCTTCTTCATATATGCAATAGTAGGTTATCACCTTTTCAGGGACATTGATCCTCAACATTGGTCATCTTTTTTGACCTCATTTACAACGCTATTTCAAATCATTACACTTGAAGGATGGGTAAATGTTATGGAACCAATAGTTACTGCTTTAGGACCAATATATTGGCTCTACTTTGCAAGCTTCATCGTAATTGGAACTTTCATAATCATTAATTTATTTATTTCAGTAATTGTGAGAAAATCTGAAGAAGCATATAAACAAGTTCAGCGAGAATCAGAGATACCTTTAACACAACATGAAATTGTGCAAGAGATAAAAGAGATCCGCAGAATCCTAGAAGAATTGGAAAAAAGAATTGGTGACGATGATAAGAGTAAGGCCAAATAGAGAATTAATAGGAGTAAAACTTTGTTTCATTTATGTCGTATGAGTAAATTATTGTAATTTATTCAATGAGGTGGCTTCACACTTCATGACTTCTTCTTACTCGGCGTTATGGAGCGCGCTCTACGTTAGAGGGCAAAGTATCCTGCTTCACTTTACAAGAACCCGAAAGATTCGACGAATCTCTCACAGTGTATAGATTAAAGAATGCACCAAGATGAGGATGGGACTTTGATTAGTTTTAAACTCACTTCTGTACCTATTCAGTTTCTTTAACCAAACCTCTTATCGATGTCAATTTGTCATGAAAGAATGATGCTACTAGCTTTGTGCGAGTTGTTTTGATAAGCGACATATTCATCTATAGTACTACACTGATTGATTGATAGGAAGGAGCAGACTCTGAGTCAAGCAAGTTTTGTCGTGGTTTTACAGCTACTTGGATTGGTGGTGCCATAAAGTTCACTTCTCTAAGACCTTCTTTCTTGCCTTTATGGGGTATTTATAGGCGGAAGCAATCCACCCAGCTGTCTATAATTCTGTTTCGTACTCGAAGAAGATATCCTTATACTCGACCAAGCTAATCAGTAGATAATCTATGTCAATTAGAGAAATTGGAAAAATCTCCATCACAATTCTTATGGATAACTCAACAGATTTATTGTTAAAAAATTCTGCTCATGCATTAAGGAACCCTTTGATAATGAATGAGAGATTGAATTTGCCTCCTCCAGTGGCAGAACACGGATTCTCAGCACTAATCAATATTGTCAATGACGACAACAGCAGTAGCGGCAATGACAGCAATCGTCAAAACCTGACAGAAAATACAGATGGAAATACTAATTACACATATCTTTTTGATACTGGGGTTACCGAAGATGGAGTAATTCGTAATGCAGATTTGCTCGGTATGGATTTTGGTAATATTGATGGGATCATTTTAAGCCATGGTCATTTTGATCATTCTACTGGTCTTGTCAATATATTAAAGAGAATATCTTCTAAACGTTCACCACCTATTGATATTTTCTTGCATCCTGACGCTTTTCTACGACGATGGTTGGTCTTACCTGATGGTAAGAAAGCAAGGATGCCTTCGCTAGATGAAAAACAACTAGAATCACTAGGAGGATCAATACATAAATCTAACAAGGCTACTATTCTTCCTAATATAGAAAATCCTTTTCTCTTGATGACCGGTCAGATACCAAGGAAGACAAGCTTTGAAAAGGGATTTCCAATTCAATATGCCGAATACTCAGACAATAATAAAGATGAGGATGATGATGACCATGACGAAAAGAATCTAAATATAGTTCCAGATCCTTTAGTTAAAGATGATCAAGCAGTAGTAGTAAATCTCAGAAAAAAAGGATTGGTTGCTCTGACTGGTTGTGGTCATGCAGGTATCATAAATACCTTAAACTATGCTAAAGATTTAACAGGAGTAGACAAAATTCATGCAATAATAGGTGGCTTTCATCTTCCTGCTGATGGTGGGATTTATGAAGAAGCTATGAATCCTACGATAGAAGAAATACAGAATGTAGATCCTGAATACATAATACCTTGCCATTGTACAGGGTGGAAAGCAACAAATAAGATAATAGATCTGATGCCCGACAAATTCATTCAAAGTGCTGTTGGTACTACATTTACCTTTTAGAGAAGGGCTTTGAGAGTTAAGTATTATTATTGAAATCCAGGAAAAAGATTTGAAATGGTTTTTCCAAATAAATGTTATTATTGCACAACAAATGGTTTCGAATCGACAGATGGGTATGAACGTCACATTGTAACTAGACACCCAAATTTACCTGGTTACCCAGGTCCTGCAGATATCATATTCTACGGTTTAGAAAAACAAGGTATGCCATGGGAACGAGAAATAAAGAATGACATAGAATGGAACTAGCTCCTATCTTGATTGCTGATAATTATTTGCTAAATCACAACCCCCTCCTCGAGAAGTGCTCTTAGACTAAATCGTGGTATACAATATTGAGTCTTTTACAAGGTTTTAAGGGCATGGATTTAGGTTGTGAATTGTGATGAAGTGACAAGATGCATCTTGGCACACATTGAGTGGAACAAATAAAGTGAAATCTGCTTGAATACCACATATGGATTACTGTATTCACTTACTGATGGTTCCATTTCTCCTAGCATTAGTATTTGTCCAACTGTCAAGCCATTGTCTGTGCTTATCTTCATAATCGGTTCAGCATTTGTCTCGTTTGTTTCCCACCATGTGACTATAAAGTTTCCGCCGTCTGTTGCACCTACCTGAGCATCTCGTGAATCCGTATCTATGGAATTGATTTAATTTATTTTATTGCTAAATGTATGTCCGCTGTCTGCGGATGCTGTGAGCATCACCTCATTATTCCCGGTCATATTTGTTAACCACACAATGGAGGCAATGTCTCCAGAAAGTTGCATAGTGCAACTATTGAATCTGATACTTGCGACTATCTTCAGCAATTAGTAAATTATCTAGTTCTAATCTCTTATTCTTCAAGTTCTTCAAGTTCCTTCAAGGCAGCATGAATTACTTTCGCTATATGAGAATACACAGCTGCCCCAGATTCGTCTCCTTTTACAAGACATTCATCAGCTAATAACATCTCTCTATCAAAGTACTGAGATAAAGTCTCTATTATCCTCTTTTTCTCTTTTCTAAGTCCTTCATCAACGATATTCTCGTCATAGCTTTTATGGAATTCATCTAATCTCTTTTCTCTTTCCTCTGGACTCAGGACCATATTAGATTTATTGATAACCAGCTAGTAGAATCCGATATATAACCCATCTTCTTTGCGTTGAATCTCGTTTATTTGTCGTGTCATTTATTACTAACATGTGCACATTATTACTTTTGGTCCTCCTATCTTCTGAAGCACTAACAAGATCGATTCGTATCCGTTGTCATTCGCTTCATATTAATTCTAATTTACATTTAGAAGCGCTGCTGCGGCGACAATACCGTTAATCACTATACTTTTGATCCCTTGTATACTTATAAACTATACTTTATATATTATTGCGGATATGCAGAAAATAACTCCATGTTTGTGGTTCGATGATAAGGCAGAGGAGGCAGCAAAATTCTATGCCTCCATTTTCAAAAATTCAAAGATTGGCGACGTTACCCATTATGGAAAAGAAGGATACGAGATTCACGGAAGGGAAGAGGGATCGGTGTTGACTGTGGATTTTGAAATTGAAGGGCAAAAATTTGTGGCTCTTAATGGCGGCCCGATATTTAAGTTCAATGAAGCCATTTCATTCCAGGTTCATTGCGAGACTCAAGAAGAAGTGGACTATTATTGGGAGAAACTTTCCGAGGGTGGCGATGAAAAGGCACAGCAATGTGGTTGGCTCAAGGACAAATACGGGGTCTCGTGGCAAATTGTTCCACTAGTTTTGATCAAGATGCTAAAAGACAAGGACACTGCGAAATCAGAAAGAGTCATGAAGGTAATGCTTCAAATGCATAAGCTCGACATAAATATCCTAAAACAAGCGTATGAAGGAAAACAATAATCAAAAAAATATGATAGCAATATGCATACATAGGAGGCGTTGGTGGACAGTTTCATAAATGAACTCTATGACGAACTCAGCTGGGTGATGAAGTGTGTGTGTCCCTGACAGTGTACTACGATACTATTTCAATCGTTTGTATTCTATTTTCATTTAGTTTATGTTCTTATTTCACATTCCAAAAAAATAACTATATGCAGAAAGCACAATATGATAACAAGTGAGTCTTTTATCATGCTTTAGAATTAGCAGACAGTATTTTCAACCCTAATGCAATGCGTAGAACAAAGATTATAAAAAAGAATCTTTATTGGTTGAATGGACTGACTATAAAGAAGAATCAAATTTATCGTGAAGATTGCCTTACCTTCATGGCCAAAATGAGGAATGAGAGGCTTTTTGTAGACGCCATTGTAACCTCTCCTCCCTATAATATAAACAAGGAATATGGGGTTTACAGAGATAACAAAGAAAGAAATGACTACCTGTCATGGTTAGGCTTAGTTGCTCAGGCAAGTACGTCCGTTTTGAAAGACGATGGCTCATTTTTTCTGAATATAGCTGGCAGACCAGTTGATCCGACTCTTCCGTTCCATGTTGCTAACCAATTTCTAGATTTTGGTTATATGTTGCAGAATACGATCCATTGGGTTAAATCCATTTCTTTTGACCGAGAAGATATTGGTAAGAATAATGAGCTCTATGAAAATGAAACTATTTCAATAGGCCATTTTAAGCCTATAATTAGTGATCGGTATCTCAGCGATCTACAAGAATACATCTTTCATTTTAGTAAAACTGGAAATGTGAAACTGAATAAGCTTAGTGTAGGAGTTAACTATCAAGATAAGAGTAACATAGGAAGATGGAAATCTGCAACACAAGACAAACGGGACAGAGGTAATGTATGGTTTATACCTTATCCAACGATACGGAAAGGAAGACCCCATCCAGCCGTCTTCCCTATTAAGCTACCTGAACGCTGTATAAAGTTGCATGGTATTAGAAGGAATATGCTCGTTTATGACCCATTTATGGGAATAGGAAGTACGGCATTGGCCTGTCTTCGACTTGGAATTGACTATATCGGTACGGAGATTGATCCTCAATATATCAAAGTCGCAGAGGATCAGATATCAGGAAACATGCAAGCATACCTTACGAGGAATGATATTGAATCAAATTACCCAGATCAAGAAAACAGCTAGATCGATGTTTCTGTTCTATCCTGCCAGCATCTACAGCAGAATTCCCCATTGAATTGAAATATCTCTGCTGACTTTTTCTTGCATGCAATACAAGAGCTCAATACAAATCAAGCTAATACTACCAACTTGTCATAAAAAAGATTCTAAGGACCGAAGCTTATAACTTTAACAGAAGATATGGAGATTAAGCGCGCGAGAAGCTTATAGTTTTACGAGTAAAGAAGATGCAATGAAACAAAAAAATATGGAAGGAAAGGGGATCGCTTACTTATTTTCTAATTCTTTAATTCTTTCCGTTACACCCTGAACTTCTCTTTCCAGGTCGTCCTTGTACTCTTTTAGCATTGAAACCTTTTCTTCTCTAGTTAAAAAGCTTCTTACCTTTCCAAAGTCTCTACCACTGCTACCACAACCACAGCTTCCATATGTCATATTGGCTATACGATATATACAATAAGGTGTATTTATATATATCGGATATCCTATATACATAAGCATGCCCAGATATGGGGAGGAAGAATGTTGTGATATGAGAGGGATGTTAGGATTTTTGATCCTTTTTTTACTATCTAAGAAGCCGATGCATGGTCAAGAGATAGCAGATGAGCTGGCAAAACGAAGAGGCGACAAGCCCAGCCCGGGAACGATTTATCCAGCTCTTAAGAGTCTTAAGTATGCAGGCTTTTTGCATGAGGAAGAGAAGATAGGCAAAACCATAACGTATAGCCTTACGCCTAGGGGCACGAAAGCTTTGCACATAGCCAAGAGGAGATTCACAAGGACTTTTCTTGGAGTAGTCGGTTAAGTCGCAACTCGGCCTTTTTCTTAATGGAAATACTTAAAAGTTGCTATTCTATGTTACTGGATACATAGATGACAAGAGTTGTAATTTGATAATTTTTTTGATGATTTCATCAATTTGTGTCATCATTAAAATAAACATAAGCAGCAGCCTATCTCGATCTCCAATCCATACTTATCTCTGTCAATTTATTTTCTAGCGAATCAGATTTTTCCTAATATTTATAATGTAAACTTACATAGAGCTAGTTAAACTGTCAAAGTATGTTGAATAGATTTAATGAACTTCCCCCCCCGTGAGTCCTGGTAATGAAATGAAGTTTCGCATATTTCCGAAACAGAAAGGTGTGTGTTGTTAGATCGCATATTTCTGAAACAGAAAGGTGTGTGTTGTTAGATCGCATATTTCTGAAACAGAAAGGTGTGTGTTGTTAGATCGCATATTTCTGAAACAGAAAGGTGCGTTTCTATTCTACATGTACAGTTGAGAATTGGTCCTGTTTGAACGAAGTTTTAGGTCGCAGATCAAGGCCCAAGATAAAAAATGGTACAAGTTCAAAATCATGCTCTGTAGAAGAGTAGAATACATTAATGGCTATATAGTCCCCAACTAGACTCTAGTAACAATCGTAAATACAATCGAGTGTACTTCCTTCTAACTCGAAAAAGAAAGGCCACGATGGTACAAGTTTTATTCTGACAGCACTTCTACTAGATCAACCACCATGATTTGTCGATGGTATCAACAAATATCGGTTAATACAATTTGCTGAGTTCACTGGATACTTGTACGGAGAGCGACGACTGAACCAATTCAAACTCCCGCGGAGAGAAAACCTTGTCATTGAATATTTCAAGAACCCCTATAACCCGATCCTTACCTTCCAAGGGGTAGCTGGCGTAAGATCGTACGTTCTCTTTTATCAACCAATCTACATTTATGCCTTTAATTTCATCCACCAAATCGTTGACGAGGACTGGCTTCTTTGTCCGTAGGATAGAATCAAATTTAATTGAACTCCATGATATTTCGGCGTATTCTGGTGGAATATACTCATAATTTCCATAAGCGTTGGTCAAAGTTAATTCATCTGTTTTCTTGTCAATAAGCCATAGGCAGACACATTTTGCTTCAAAACATCTACGTATACCGTCGGTAAATTGGCGTATTTTATCCCTAATGTTACCATCTTTACTAAGAGCTAATGAAATTAGTAATGCCTTTGTCATGCGATCTAGGGAAGTGTCGAAAGAAAATGTATAGGGGACTTGCTTTGTTATTTCTGATTGATAAATCACGTGTTCAGATATCATGTTCTCAAATCTCTTCAAGATGACACTGAGCATCAAATCAAATTGCTTTTGCGTGTCAAAGACTAACTGGCAAACGTAGTCATATCCTGCTGCTGCTCCTTCGAGTCTTGCCGAAGAGAGACAGAACGATGCCCCGGTTAGATAAGAATCTAATCTTTCAATTTCGGTGCTTTCTGCTGAGGGCACAAACTTGAGAAGTATTAAACTTGTGTTCTTTTCTGCTAATATAGATGAATGTACGGTCGTGGTGTAACCTACTACACTCTTTTTATCCTGTAGTCTTGCTATTCGTTGTAAAACCGCTCTCTCAGTTAACTTAATACCAATCTCTGCAAGGTTTTTGGACATCTGATGTGCAGTAGCGCGACCATTTCTCCCCAAAAGAGTCAAGATACCTATATCGATGTTATCTAAGCTAAACATTAATTCTTATCTTCCTTCTGTGAAAACTGACTCTTAAATAAAATGATTACATAACCGATTTTTGTTTCTCATAGACACAATGATGCCACTTTCAATAGATGACTATGGTACTATGTTAACTGGTTTAGCTTTCAACCTGTCTGGTTCGACTGCGACAAAGACAAGATTATTCACTTTCTTATGATTACTAAAACCTCATATTTAAAGGAAATTAAAAATCTACTTTTCTGTTGATGAAGAAGAATTTTCCGTGCAATGGTGTAGAAGTTAAAGGCACTTGGAACAACAGACGATAATATCCTCATCTCTGCTGTATGTTTTTCGAACATTAATTCCTTTTGAGATTTGCAACTGCCTTGTTCAGCTAATTTCTAATGTTGCATAACGCATAAATCAGAAAGATATTACTGAGAGAAATGAGATTATGGCCACAATTTTCATTGGTTTGCCTTCTTTATGCATACTTTCGTTTTGTATACTATCGTTGTTAGAGATATCGAGTGACACCGATATTTCGGCTGTGAATTTAAATGATGTTGATAACAAGTCTTTATCTTTAGTAAATATTGATAATGGAAATGAAATACTGGTATTGAATGGGGCTACATTGATTGATGGAAATGGTGGTCCCCCAAGAGCTGATTCGGTAATAGTTATTAACGACAACCAAAAAATAATTGCAATAACTAATCAAACTAATTTTCGTGATAATTCATCATCATTAAGAAATGATGACAATGGATCACAGATTACCGAAAGAGTTCTTAATCTAACTGGGAAATATATTATCCCTGGGCTTTTCGATATGCACGCTCATGTAGCAGGAGTGCGAAAGAACTCTTATGATCAGGCTACATCGGAAAATATGCTTGGAATGCTTTTAAACTATGGAGTTACCACGGTTAGAAATCCTGGGGGCCCTACTAATGAAACATTACTTCTAAGAGAAGAGGTCCATAATGGAAATCTACGTGGTCCTGAAATTTTTACAGCTGGTAGACTCGTAAATACAGCTGAATTTCCTATACCATTTGTAGAAAAACAAGTTACTACTGAAGAGGAGGTCAGAGAGGAAGTTCGTAATCAGGCAGCAGCAGGTGTAGATTACATCAAGTTATATGTTGGATTGAAACCAGACCTAGTAAAAGCAGCAGTAGATGAAGCTCATAGGCAAGGAATAAAAGTTATTGGACATCTTTATCTTACATCCTGGACTGATGCTGCAAATCTTGGAATTGATTTCTTAACTCATGGAGTCCCCGTATCCCCTTTCTTATTATCAGAAGGTGAGCAAAGAATCTTTAATCGTACTGGTGGAGGTCCATTTGATCATTCGTTATGGCTTGATTTGGTGGATCTTAATAGTATTGAGATTAGAAATATGATAGAAGGTTTAGTCCAGAACCAGATACCCGTGGATCCTACATTGAATGTATATGAAGCAATTTTTGTTAAACAAAGTTTTGCTGATCCTCAAAATGAACAGCGTTGGAGTAAGGTCTTGCAACTTACAAATATGATGCATGATCGAGGGGTAAAAATTCTGTCAGGCACAGATATACCGAACTTTGAACTTGTTCCAGGGGAAAGTCTACATCATGAGCTAGAATTGTTAGTTGAGGCAGGTATCAATGCATCAGATGTTATTAAGATTGCTACCAAGAATGGAGCGGAGGCTCTTAATGTAATAAATCAAACAGGCACTATCGAACCTGGCAAACTAGCAGATATTCTTATTCTATCAGCAAATCCTATTGAAGATATAGAGAATACTAAGATGATTGACGCAGTCATTTCTAACGGCAGGATTATAGAAAAATCAAATTAAGTTCAGATTGAGGGAGCGAAAACCTTGTCCCTTAAGATTAGAGAAGCCCAATGATCAGGAATTAGTATCAGTTCATTTCCATTCCCAAGAACGATGAGTAAAGTTCCCGTCCGAATCAAATTCACCTTCAAATGCTCCAACCAGTTATTTAAAAACGATAATTTGCCTTTTGATGGCGTGCTAAAGAATGCGAAACCACGCCTGCTGCTGCTTCCTGTTGAACCAAATCTTCCTATTCCTTCGCCGGTAAAACTTACAACTTCCGATCCGCAAGCCATTATCATACCACCTCCTTTGCCATGAATTACTCCTGCAGATGTTTGTCGGTGTACCTACAAAGGTGAGCATCTCTGTCACTTCAATTCCTCTAATACTGTCTTTACTTGAGACACTTGTCACTATCATGGGTAGTTCGACATCTACTACTTTCACTCAAAAGCAATAAACATAATAAAATAAGGGGAGACTAAACTGATACGAGTTTGTTCTCTAACACAGCAACTGGCTTTTCCCCAACCAAAGTTATATTTTCCCAGCCGTGTACGTGTTGTCCTCCTTCCTCCTTCATGGAAGCCTCAACAAGGTCCATAAAGGATTCTCCTTCCAACACTTTAGAACACCACAGGCATTTCCATTTACCCATGTTTTTTCTGACACATTATAACGATGTCATCGCTTATCAATAGTTTGGAGACAATACTATGATAATATCAGAAATTGGAGACTTTGAAACTATTTGTGTTAATGCAAAGGTGGTAGTAACGATAGGAGCAGTAACCCCTATCCAGAATCAATTGCGTTTAATTGTTTCTCGATTGCATTACCAAGCGTAATCATGATATTCGGTAATAGGCTATGGTAGGGATATCTATCAAGACTGTGAAGATTAAGTTGATTAGATCCCACTTCAGACAAACCAAACACAGATAATCCTACCATACTATTGGGTCTTGAACAATCGAAATATGTCCTATAGAGACTTGTCTGGAACAACATAAAAGATGGTATACGACACCTCTCCTGTCTTTTTCTTGCAAGTATCTGACTAAAATTGGATTAAGTGTGGGGGTATGCAGTCAAAAGTATGTAAATCCCAATACGACTTCCGAAAACTTATTAATTTATCACTTCAGCTTCAATGAACCATAAGAGAATCAAAAGAAGAAAAAGCTAAGCTAGAATTGCACAAAATAAAGCTACAGAATTTTGTGAAGAACTTTCGAGATAACAACATAGAATATAACAAAGTTAAACAGGCAATCCAAGGAGAGGTTGAATATGTTCTAGCAGATCGTAGGCTATTACTGAGAATAGCTATTCAATCCGTTATCGAATTATTGCGATTAGACCCTCAGAAATTTCATGCTTTCTATTACAATCAGTCGACAATACAACAAGAAAATGATGAACCAATTTTAGTTGAAGCTGAAGGGCTTTATGGAAAAATGCTTGAAAATATCACAAATAGGGCGGTCACCAATTTAAGTGACAATATATCGTCCATGTCGTCATTTGCGCAAAAAGAATCGTCAGAACCGAACTTGGATGATATGCAAACATCATCGTCAGCTTATTTATATGACAAAGAAGAGTGTACTTTGTCGGATCCTGAAGACAAAGAGGTAGAAAGAAATTTGTTCAAAGAACGTCCTGACCTACTAGCTGGTCATAAAATGAAATTTTATTCATATAGTGGACAATCAAGGCATCCTAATTTTGATGCGGATGTCTGAAACCTGAATTCAGATCTGCTCTCTAATGGGACGCTGTATATAGCTTTCATCGCTATCTGCTAGAAATAGCCCCAGAAATAGTCAAGTTACAACAGCAAAAGTAAAGTACTAGTCCTAAGTACTCAGTTGCAGCTGCGGCAGACAGATTTCCTACGATACTTTTCGGAAAGCTAGATGTCTGATGACGAGAACGTAAGATAAAGCTACAAATGAATATCATAATGTCTATGACAGCAGCAGAGATGGTATCTTCTCCTAAGTTAATAGATGCCACATTTAGAAATTAACTTTTAGAATTTTTAATCAGTTTTATTTGCAATATTTATTGTCAGACTTTACACTGCTGTCTTCATCACAGATATTTTCTTTCTTACAGAAGTTCCATTACCATCTTGAT
>Ga0105091_10000226_pt1 | contig 22509 bp, 14 predicted proteins | sample PPLLak1March2015_FD_87022 | JGI IMG/M metagenome (GOLD analysis project Ga0105091, IMG submission 87022) | Freshwater sediment microbial communities from Prairie Pothole Lake near Jamestown, North Dakota, USA - PPLs Lake P7 Core (1) Depth... | ecosystem: Environmental > Aquatic > Freshwater >... | reverse complement strand
AGTTGTGCAGGTAGCCGGATAAGGCGCCCCAGCGGGGCGCGATGTTCCAAGACGTCTCGGAACATCGCGCCCCGCTGGGGCGCCTTATCCGGCTACCTGCACAACTATAAACATCCGCCCCCTAACGGGGGCAAGACTGTTATTTGAGCACTTATGCCCCAAGGGGGTAGAAGGCGCCGTGCTCCGAGCCTCTCCAGTCACCGCGATGTGCTAGAGTGGGCACCGTGTTTCCCCACCTGGTTTTGGCCCCGTCCTACCGATTGCTGCTTGATCGGCTCCTGGCCGAAGTACGCAAGACGGCCGACGGATCACGCCTGACCACCCAGTGGATTGTCACTCCCGCGTCGACCCTTGCTGCAGAGCTGCGCATCCTGTTTGCCCGCCAGTCGGAGGCGGGTGTCCTCGCCGGCGTCCGCATCACGCCTGTCCTGCCTTTTATCGACCGGCTTTCGCAGGTTGATGACGCGCCCCTGGGTCCTCGCTGGAACCCTTTGTTCGACATCCTCCTTTACCGGCTGCTTCAGCAGGAACAGGGCCGGGAACTTGCGGCACTTCGGGAGATCCGAGGCGGACAAGCGCTCTTGCGCCCCGTATTCCTGGACCTCGCGGACGCCGGCTTCGGACTCCCGCAGGAAGCGGTTCTGGAAGAAGTGATCCATCTGCCCGAGACAGACCGGATCAGCCGTGGAGTGCTGCGGCTGTATCTTGACTGGCTCCACCTCCTGGAGCATGCAGAGCTCGCTTGGGCACCGCTTCAGTACCAGGAATTGGGTGAAAAAATCAGCCAGGCGCCAGAGCGGAACTTATCAACGATCCTGGGTGGAGGAGATGGCCGCGGGGTTCGAGTCCATGTCTACGGGTTCTACGATTTCACGGACGTCGTCGAACAGGTCCTGGCTGGCGTTGCTCGGAGGGCTGAAACGAGTTTTTACCTGCCCTCGCACCGGAAAACCGGCAAACCTCACCATGCCTTCGAGTTTGTGGAGCCGGTACTGGCTTCTTTGCGCGCCCGGCTCGGTAGTCTTCTCATCAGCACGACGACGATTGATCCCGGGGATGCCGAACCACTTCAATTCTTTCTGTCCACCTTCCCGGAAGGCGTTGTGACGTCTCGGCCTCCCTTTCTCACTTACCAGCGAGCCTCCGGCCTCCGGGCGGAAGTGATTTCAGCAGCGATCCAGGTCCGTCGCTGGCTCGATGACTCGACGCTCGGACTTGAGCCCCGGGATATCCACGTCCTCGCCCCGCAGGCCGCAACCTATGCCGATCTTGTCAGGGAGGTCTTTCAGGCCTTCTCGATACCACTGAGGATGGCGGAAGCGCCGGATGAGCTTACGCCCGGCGAGCGGGCCTTACGGACAATCGTCCGTATATGGGAGGAGCAGGCACCCACCGAAACGCTGCTCAGCCTCTTTAGGGACTTCCCCGACCTCGCATGCCTTCGGGGAGTCGAGTTGGACCTCCTGGAGGCCAAGCTCCGAAAGGCGGGGTTCGACGGGCGCAACTGGGCGGGCGTCGTCAAGCACGGGGACTTGATCGGCCTGACGGCGGGAGAGCGGAGTTTGATCCAGGAGATCGCCGATCTCTGGACTCGCCTGCCCGCGGAAAGCGGCCAGTCCGTATTCACAGTCAGCGAGCTGTTGTCGCGACTCCAGCAGATTTCCCAGAGGTGGCTTCCGGATTCTGCTCCACTGGCTGAGCTCGTAGAGACGCTGGCGCTTCTGCCGGGCGACCTCAGGCTCCCGCTCCAAATGCTGCTGGATCTGCTGGAGAACCAGGCCGGCCAAGGAGCCGTCAGCGACCCGCCGGAGAAGACGGCCGTGCTTTTTGCCCCGCTGATGCGTGCCCGCGGACTCGCTCCCCGGGCCGTGGTTCTTCTCGGTCTCGCGTCGGGCCGTCTGCCTTACCCGGTTCAAGAAGACCCCTTGCTCGGCGACGCGCTCCGACTGAAGCTCGGCCAGGCCGTCCGCGATCTGGGCCACAAGCTCAGTTCAAAAACCGCCCTCCCAGAGGAAATGGCCTTGCTCTTCGTCCTCGTGAACGGGAGCAGCGAACGGATGCACTGGGTGATCCCGGACACGGACGAGAACGGCCGCGGCCTCGCGCCCACACCGTGGGTGCAACGCTATTTGCAACATTGGGAGAGAAGCGATGCCGGCACCGCCTCTTGTTACCCCGCTCTGCCTCGTGGACCGGCCGAACAGGCGCGACTCCTGCTCTCCCTGGATCCCGAGCACGGGTCGTTCCTGCCGCCCGTCTGGTCGCCTCATCTCCAAAAAGATTCTGTCCTGGGGCTCGGGTCGGCCGATGGGTACATCTTGCGCGCTATTGAGGAAAAGGACACGAGTGCGCACTGGAACGGAGTCGTGCCGGACGCCGCTCTTGTCCCCGGTTCCTCCCCGGTCACTGTGCGCGTGACGGAGCTCGAAAAGCTCGCGAAATGCCCGTTCCAGTGCTACAACCGCCTTGTAACCGGCTGGGAAGTGCTCACCCCTCTTGATTTCTCGCAGGACCTGAGGTCGACCGAATGGGGGAGCCTGTTACACGGGCTCTTCGAGACAACGGTCGGGAGCTACAGGCAGGCCGGGCTCTCTCTGCGCGGGATGGCTGATGATCTGCTTCGCGACAACGGCCGCTCGCTGGTTCAGCGGATTGAAGAGCTCTCTGCAGAGGCCTCACTTCAGCTGGCGCTGCTTCCGTCTCTCTTCAGGAAAGCCGCGAAGAGCAAACTGCTGCAGGTCGCCCAGGAGTACTGGGAAGCGGTTCGGTCAGGCACGATACCGGACGGCGCAAACGCCTGCACGGAAAGCCGCTGCAGTGTGGATTTCCCCGATTTGCCCGGCGTCCGGGTTTCCGGACAGATCGATCGAATGGACGACAGGGGCGCCCATTTGATGATCATCGATTACAAGAGCGGGCGGGAACCGGAGAATCTCTGCCACGAGATCAGGATCGGGTTCCGCCTGCAGCCTCTCCTGTACCCCTGGCTGCAAAGCGCTTCGGCACAAGGCGGCGACGCTGCAATTCGTTTTTCGTATGTTTTCTTCGGCAAGTCGCCCGTGCAGGAAAAGACTGTATCCGTGGAAGAAATGGGCCCGGTCGAGGAGTGGCTGCACCTTTTCGCCGGCATCCTTTCAAAAGGCATCTTCGTTCCTTGCTCGAATGAAGCGCTGGAAATCCTGGGTGTTGAGAGAGCAGAGCCGTGCCAGTTCTGCGAATACGCCTCCTTGTGCCGCAGGTTCGAGCGGCGGGCGCCCGCTCGAATGGCCCGGTTCCTGGAGCAACTGTTACCCGAGAGACTGGCAAAGTTTGAGGTGAAAGGGTGCTGAAACACGGACTGACACGGACGAACACGGACTGACACGGACAACGGGTCCGTGCCTGTCCGTGTCAGTCCGTGTTCGTCCGTGTCAGTTTCTAACCATGAGCGCAAACGTTCTCCCCGACGCCGACCAGCGCAGGATCGCGGTTACGACGCCGGATCATGCTTTCGTGTGGGCGAGTGCCGGCACCGGCAAGACGCACACCCTCACGCTGCGAGCACTGTACCTGCTTCTTAACGCTCCCTTTCTGACCGTCGGTTCCCAGCAGTTCCCCGATCTTGGTCACCTCTACAATCCGTCTGATCGCCGGCTTCGGCTGAAGGCCGCCCGAACCGCTATCCGCTCCCTGGTCTTGACCACGTTTACCCGGAAGGCAGCTGCCGAAATGCAGACGCGCCTTTACGCCTATCTCGATTTGCTTGCGTCGTCTCCCACACGGGCCGACCTTTCGGCGACTCTCGAAGCTCGCGGAAAATCGTCTGATCCGTTGTTCCAGGAAATCTGTGACGAGCTGTGCGCCAAGCTGGCCCCAAGTGCGGACCCGGCAGCAAGCTATGCCAGGTTACGACAGGGCGCAGAGGCGCTGGCCGAGCTCGCGTGCGATCTTCAAATCTCGACGATCCACAGCCTGGCCGCCTGCATTCTGCAGCGGCATCCGCTCGAGTCCGGAATCCCGGCAACTGCCCGATTTGCGGAGGAAAACGAGGACGACTACGGCGACTTGGACGACGCGCTGATCCGACGCTGGTGGCAGACGGATGCCCTCTCCGATCCCGATCTCGAACAGGGTCTCGAAAAACTCCTGGCCCGGGTTTCTCCTTATCAAATAAAAGACTGGTTCAAAAAGGTTTATCACAATCCTGAAATCATCCAGCACCTCGAGAGCTGGTCTCCTTCGGATACGATTGACAGCAGTCTCGCGCTAGCCGCCTGTATCGAGCTTGGCGAAGATCTTAAGACCAACAGCGGGAAGAGAATCGCGGCAAACGGGCAACGGCTAGTCGACTTGGCGTCCGCTCTCAAGGCCGAAGAAAACGAGGAAAATCCGAGCCGGGCCCGCTGGTCCGACCTCTGTAATTGCCTGTACGAGAACCGTTCGTCGCTTTTCCTCGACTCGGCACACGGCCAAAAGGGGGTGAAATCGGCCATTGAGCGGCTCGACCCGCACCTCGCCGTCTATTTCCTGACTCTCGGGAGCATTTACCCGGTTGTGCTTCGCAAATGCATTTTTGAGCAAATGGGCCAGGAATGGAGTATCTGGAAAACGGTTCTCAAACGGTTCCTTTCGTGGAGCAACGCGAAAGGGGTGAGCGCGCTCGGGATCGTCGGATTCGACGAGATGATTCGCATGGCGGCTAACCTGGTGGAGGAGAATCCGGAAGTCAAACGGGCAGAACGATGTCGTTTGAGGGCCCTGCTGGTCGACGAATTCCAGGATACGGACCCGGAACAGTTGCGCCTGATGATCGGGCTGCTGGCCAAGGAGAAGCCCGACGACCACGAGATTCTTGGGTTCTTCGTGGGAGACACCAAGCAGAGCATCTACCGTTTTCGCGGGGCCGATGTCGATTCGACCACCTGCTTCTCGGCAAACTACAGCTCCCTGATGAACTGTTCCCTTCCCGTCCAGAATCTTGTCCTGGCGTCCACGTTCCGCAGTCTTCCCGCCATCACGAGCTTCCTCAACCGGATGTTCTCCCGCGAGCTGCGGCTTCTCGCCGGCGACACAGGAAAGCTTCAGCCGATCAGGGATGATCAGGGCGCGCCGCCCGAGTGGGTCTGGATTGCTTCGGAGGACGCCTCCAAACCGCTGAGCGCAGCAAGGGCCAGGAACCTGGCGGCGGCCGAAACCGTGCGGCTGATCAATGATTACTGCGGCAACGGCGCGGCTTACTCGGACATCCTCGTCCTGGTCCGCAGCGGCCGTGAGCTCGATGCTCTTTTGCCCGTGCTCCAGGAGGCCGGCATTCCGGTCGTCAGTTCCGGCGCTCGCACACTCTATCGCCAGCCCGAAGTCTCCGATATCCTCAATCTGCTGATAAGCCTTTACAACCCGCTGGATACTCTGGCGGTCGGTGCAATGCTTCGCAGCCCGCTCGTACAAATCTCCGACCCCGAGATCTACCGGCTGATCAAAGCCATTCCGGCCTCACGGCTCTTCCATCACGCCGATCCTCTGCCTGGCTTCTTAGCGGGACCCGTCAGGCGGCGGATTGAGACGTTGCGCGGCCTTGTCCAGTCGCGGCGTTCCAGTTCGCTCTCCGCCTGGCTGATGGAGATCAGGACGTTTTTGCCGCTCGCCGCGTACACCGATGCCCTTGACGTAGAAGGGCGGTCTTACGCGCGAATCAACCGGCTCCTGGAGGCCTTCCTCGCGCAGATGAAAGCAGATCCGAGCACGCCTCTCGCCTGGCTGTTGCGCCAGCGCAGCCGCGGCGGCGATGCAGGACGGTACGATCCCGATTTCGGCGAGGATGTCGGCGTTTCGGACGAGCGACTTGACGCGGTGCGAGTCATGACCATCCACAAGGCAAAAGGCCTGGAGGCTCGCTACGTGATTGTCTACGGCTGGTCGTCGGTCCTTCATGAAACTGAGGCGCCGGCCAGCCAGAGGGGATCGACCGTGATCCGCACTCCGTCGCTCACACAGCCGTCGGTCGACTTCACGCTACCCTGGGGACCCGTCGTCGTCTGCTCGGACCGATTTCAGGCGGCCGCCAAGGATGAGGAATCAAAAGCACGCGCGGAGGCAATCAGGCTGGCCTACGTGGCAACTACTCGAGCCCGTGATCAGCTGACTCTCATCGGTGCCGTCTCCCGAGGCCTCAAGCTGCCTGAGCCGTTTCAGCCCTTGCTCGAGCATCGGACGGATACGAACACCCCCGCACCCGGCTGGGACGGGATGTTAACGATGCGTTCAAGTTCCGGCGCCGCTGAATACCCGCACCACCCCGCCCCCGTGTTGACTCTGCCCGACAGAGACCTCTATCAGGCTTTGTGGCGAGAACGATACGAAAAACTGGCGCGCGTCCCGGACTTTCCGCTGGGCCGCCCGTCCCAAATGGAATTAAGTGAGCCGCCAGAAACGGCTGCGGAAGGCGAGAAATCCGGAATCAAGAATCCGGTCATAACGGGTCAACTGGTTCATTCTTACCTGGAACGCTGGCTGCTGGAGGACCGGTTCGAACGCGACAGGCTGGTCTCACTTTGGAGGCGTCTGGACGGGGCGCCTGAGGACGCGCTCCGGAACGCCCAGTCGGCCTTGTGTCTGTTCTATTCGGGCGGGCTGCCCGGTGGCGCCGCTCCTTCTTATCGCGAACGCACTCGCAATTCGAAAGTCCTCGCACGCGAGTTGCCTTTCTTTATGGCTGAGGGCGAAAATTTCTGGAATGGCGTAATCGACCTCGTTCTTGAAGAAAACGGCCAGGTCCTTGGGGTGGACTATAAGACTTCGATTGAAAAGGAACAGCTGCCTGAATCGTATGCCCAGCAGGCGACCGTTTACACCCAGGCGCTCCGGCAGCTCTTCCCCGGAAAACCGGTGAGTTTCGAATTCTGGTGGCTTTGGGAAAAGTCCGACTGACGCACCCCCGTGTTTGTCCGTGCCAGTCGGTGTTTGTCCGTGTATATTTGTTCGCCATATGGAACCGAGAACTCTTCCCCGCCTGTTTGAAACGAGCGTGGAGCGGTACGGCGACAACTGCCTGATCGCCGAGAAAACGGATACTTACCAAGGAACAACCTACCGGCAAACTCGGGACGAGGTCTACCAGTTTGCTGCGGGCCTGATGGCACAGGGAATCGCCAAAGGGGACCGGATCGCTCTGTTATGTGAAGGACGCAAGGACTGGCTCGTGGCCGAACTGGGAATCCTTTATGCCGGCGCCGTCTGCGTCCCGCTTTCCGTCAAGATTGAAGAGATCCGAGAGCTGTGTTTCAGAATCTCTCATTCAAGCAGTCGTCTCGTGATCGTCTCGGCGAACCAACTCCCTAAGGCTCTTGCGATCCAGCGCTCTCTGGAAGTGCCACTGCTGGTTCTTGACCGTGTTGAAGACCAGGGTGCCATGCTGTTGACTCGTAATCAGATCATGACCGCCGGCGCCGATCTTCTGAAGGACAATCGAGAGGCTTTCAACGAGCGCTGGCAAAGCATCGGGGAATCTGATCCAGCGACGATCAGCTATACCTCCGGAACGACCGCCGACCCGAAGGGGATTACGCTCACGCATCGCAATTACACCGCGAACGTCGAGCAGTGCTCGCAGATCCTTGATATTCCGCCCAATTATCGCTCCCTGCTGATCCTTCCGTGGGACCACTCCTTCACGCACACCGCGGGCGTTTATCTCCTGATCGGCAACGGCGCTTGCATGGGAGCGGTCCAGGCGGGCCGGAGCTATGCAGAGAGCTTGCGGAACATTCCGGGTAATATCCGCGAATTCAAACCGACGTTCTTGTTCAGCGTCCCCGCGCTCGCGCGCAATTTTCGAAAGAACATCGAGAACGGGATCAGACAGAAAGGAAAACTCACGGGCGTTTTGTTCAAAACCGGGTTGCGCGTCGCTTGCGCCTACAATCTTGAAGGACTCAATCGCGGCAAAGGCCTCCGGTTCCTCCTGCGCCCCGTGGTCGGTTTCTTTGATCTGCTGGTGTTCAGGAAGGTCAGGCAGGCGTTCGGCGGAGAGCTGAAGTTTTTCATCGGCGGCGGAGCCCTTCTCGATATCGAGTTGCAGCGCTTCTTTTACGCGCTCGGTATCCCAATGCTCCAGGGCTACGGCCTGACGGAGGCCGCACCCGTGATCTCCGCCAATGTCCTCGAACGGCATAAGCTCGGCTCTTCAGGACGACCGGTTCCCGATCTCGAGGTCACCATCCGTGATGACCAAGGCGAGGTCCTCACCCAAGGCCATATCGGAGAGATCGTGGTTCGGGGAGAGAACGTCATGACCGGGTATTGGGACAATCCCAGGGCGACCCGAGAAGCGTTGCGCGCCGGCTGGCTCCATACGGGGGACCTCGGCTTTCTCGATGCCGACGGCTTTCTCCATGTGCTCGGACGGAAGAAGAGCCTGCTGATCAGCAGCGACGGCGAGAAGTTCAGCCCCGAAGGTATTGAAGAAGCACTAACGTCCGGTTCCCCTTTTATCGACCAGATCATGCTTTACAACAACCAATCACCCTACACGGTTGCCCTGGTTGTGCCAAATCGTACGGCCGTCAGAGATTGGATTAAACAGCAAGGCCTTTCGGCCCAAAGCGTGGGAAGCCAACTGAAGGTGCTTGGCCTCCTCAAAGAACAGATCGATCAGTACAGGGACGGCGGGACTCATGAAGGGATGTTCCCGGGAAAATGGTTGCCTGCTGCGTTTGCAGTACTGGAGGAGGGTTTTTCGGAGGAGAACCAACTGCTCAATGCGACGCTGAAGATGGTGCGAAGCCGGATCGCTCACCGGTATCGGGAAACGCTGGAGTACCTGTTCACACCGGACGGGAAGAAAATCGACAACCCGAAGAATTGCGATGCGGTGGGGAAATTGGTGGGTGAGAGCTGACCGGGGTGGACGAAATGGACCGGCATCCTCGCCGGTCCATTTCGTGCACCTTGTCCACTTCGTCCATTCCGAGCAGCCGGGGTAGTTCGCGCGCCTAAACGTCCGCGCGTTCAATCTTGAAACCGATCTCGAGGGTTACCTGGAACTCTACCTGGCCACCCTCCAGGACGGCGCCGCGCTGCTCCATGACTTCAAACCACGCCAATCCGTGCAAGGTCTTTTCGGCTTCCTCAATCGCGTTCCTGATCGCCTTCTCGTAGCTGTCTCTCGATACTCCGACAAGCCGAATCTTCTTGTAGACCCTCTCTGACATGATGATCCTCCTTGGAAGTCCTATCCATAATACATGACGGAGGATAAGGGTTGTAATCGAGGGGCAGAGGGGTGACGCCGCGCACAGGCGAAGTTTAAAACGCGTCACAGAGCCGCGCACGGAGCGAGGGGCTCGCTTTTGGAGCCCAGAGCGAAGTAAGCGGACCACCCAACGAACCCTAACGGCACATTGGGTGGTCCGCTTACTTCGCTCTGTGCTCCAAAAGCGAGCCCCTCGCTCCGTGCGCGGCTCTGTAACGCGTTTTAAATTTCGCCCCTTAATCCGCCTTCGCCACCGCCGCCACTTGCTTCTTCTCGGGTATCCCGTTCGGGTGGCAATCCGCACAGGCGACGAAGTGGATGTTATGACGGCTCTCGGGCGACTTGAAGCTCGTGTCCATTTTCTCGACATCCAAGCCGCAGTTCGACAGCTTCGGATGGCAGGACGCGCATGAATATCGAGCGTCCAGCGAATGCATCGCATGACAGCTGAGGCAGCTTAAGCCTTCGTGGACCCCGCGTGGTGTGCGATCATCCCCCACGCCCACCTTCTGAAAAGCCACATTCGCATGGCACTGAAAACAGACGCGCTGACGGGAGTCGGGAGCAACAACCAGGGCACGCTCGCCTTCCTGGAGCCGGGGCGAAGGAAGGACGGCCGCCTCAAAATGCCGCTCCTCCCTTCGATCGTAGAAGCTGACACGCGGAAGCCGGGACGGCCGATCGGCGAAGATAGTCTTCGGGTTGGTGTAGTCCGGCCGAGTCGCCACCCCGCCTTTGGCATGGATCTCATGACAGGCCAGGCAGGGAATTGCAGGTTTTGATCCCTGTTCGGTGTCCAGCATCTTCCAGGGTCCATGCAAGCTGACAGGACTCACCAGGGCTTCTATCGTCTTTTCATAGAACATGCCGTGACAGCGGAGGCAGTCGGAGTTGAGCAACTCGACCTGGTTGTGTCCCTGGTGCAGGAAAATATCGGAATAACGGGCTGAATGTCCGCTCGATGTCCAGTCGGCGAATTCGCGCTCATGACAGGCTTTGCAGCGATTGATTGTCGCAACCACCTGTTCCTCGGTCAGACGCAGATTCTCGTGCCGGTCTTCAGAATAGTGACTGACCAGGCGGCGCGAGTTTTCCCAGAGACTGTGAAAGCCATTGCTCAAGGCACTTCCATGACACCCCTCGCACTTGATGCCCCGGTGCGGAGAGCTTGCCCACAGGTCGTGAGCCGGCCGTATCTCATGGCACCTGAGGCAGGTCGCCTCCGGCCGGGCAAAATGCCAGTAGGAACCGAATCCCGCGGCGACAACCAGGACGACTAAGAATGCCAGTAATACAAGTTTCCTCATGAATACTCTCTCTCGCCCCAATGCACCGGTCCGCATCTTACGATTTCAGCCCGGTTCCCTTCCACTCACCCTTGATGTACCCGCCAACCCAGTAGCCTAGCGCCATGATGGTCAAGGCGGGGTTGAAGCCGCCGTTCGTCACGTGAAGGCTGCCATCCGCAACGAAGAGGTTGTCAATCTCGTGGACCTGCCCGTAGCGATTTGTCACCGAAGTTTTCGGGTCGTTTCCCATGCGGCAGGTTCCTGCCTGGTGCTGGCCGCCACTCAGTCCCCGGCCGGGGGTCCGCTGCCAGGTCTTTATCGCTCCTGCGGCCCTCAGCCATTCCTCGGCGCGCCCCGCGATGTACTTGCCCACGTCGATGTCGTTCGGATGACGTCGGCCGGACAACTTCGCTACCGGGATTCCCCAGTAATCACGGACACCCGGCTCGATTTCCACGCGAGCCTCGAAAACCGGAATTTCCTGAACCGGACCCTGCACGCCGGCATGCCGCCTGAACCAACTGCGCTGAAAATCCTTGTGCGCCTTGCCCCACCGCGCGCCCCCCGGCGCATGCCGGCCGGCAAAGAGGTACGGGAGCCTGATGAATTCGTTCGCCAGCATCGCGCCGCCGAGAAGCCCAGGCGGGAGGCCGTGATTGTAGTCGCAGGCAGCGATGCAGGCACCGGGGCCCACGTCGTCGTAGACGTCTTCGGCGAAAAGCCCAAACGAGCCTGAATAGGCGTGGCCCTGAAGATTGCGACCGACCCAGTCGTGCCTGTTGCCAAGCCCCCTGGGAAAAAGCCGGGATCGAGAATTGAGGAGCAGCCTGGCGGTCTCAGTCGCGGAACAGGAAACCACAACCAGGTCGGCTGTCTGAATCTGCTCCTGGTCCCGTTCATCAAAGTACCGGACAGCTCGCGCCCGGCCCCGCTCGTCCGACAGTATCTCAGCCGCGACCGCCTCGGTTCTCAGCTCGCAATTCCCCGTACGCAGCGCCCGGGGAATGACCGTGTTGTGAGTCCCGCATTTGGCATCCACTTCACAGGCAAATCCCACGCAAGAGCGACAGTGAATACAGGCAGGCCTGCCGTCACGCACCACCGTGTTGCGCAACATCGGAATCGGGAAGGGGTGAAGGCCCAGCCACGTGGCGGCTTTCTCGAGCATCTGACCCTCCCGGGTGTAGGGGTGAGGCGGCATCGGGTAGGGCTTCTGCCGCGGTGCTGCGAATGGATTCAGAGTGGCGTCGCCGGAGACTCCGATTTCCCACTCAGCTTTCTCGTAACAGGGCTCGAGGTCCGCGTAGGTGATCGGCCAGTCGTCGAGGGTGGAACCTTCAGGCACGCCATAGGTCGAGCGCATCCTGAAATCCTGCTCCATGAACCGCCAGGCCATGGCCCCATAACTGACCGTCCCGGACCCGACACAAGCGGCATTGTTATTGTAGCCGCCCTCGCTCGGGAGCACGATCCGCCACTGGCCATCGGACTCCTCGACAACTCGCCGGTGACGGCGGTCATCCGGGCCAAAAGCATTGCCGAGAACCGTGGTCCTCTGGCTGATCAGCTCATCGTGATCGTGGTCCTCGAACCGGGCCCAGGGGCCGCGCTCCAGGAGGACAACCGAGAGGCCGGCTTCCGCCAATTCCTTGGCAACGACGCCGCCCCCGGCCCCCGCCCCGATCACGACTGCGTTTACGTGTTTTAAAGCCATGTGAAAAGTTGAAAGGACTCGCACGGACGAACACGGACAAGCACGGACTGGCACGGACGTCCGTGTCGGTCCGTGTTCGTCCGTGTCAGTCCGTGCTTAGGAATACCTGTTTTGGCCGATGATCTGAGGATAGTCGAGCCCGAGCATTTTGAAGCTGACGTAATCCTTGTTGCCGCCGTGCCTCGGGCTCCCGTAGAAACCCTGCATGCAGTGATCGCGAATCAACTCAAAAAAATGTGCCGAGGGCCCCGACTCCATGGCCTGGAGCACTTTCGTCTGCTCGTTCCAGCTCAGCTGGGCGAAGCTCTTCCCATACATCGAGGCGCAGGTTTTCTCGACCGTGACAAGCCCTCCGCGATAATCCTGCTGGAACCGTTTGTATGGACCAGCCAGCTGCTTGTCGATGAAATAAACGACACCAGCATCAATGGCCCCCGGATCCTGGTCGCGCGGAATAATCTGGTCGCTGATCAAATTCACGAGCGCCGCCTCTTCTGTCGTCAGGAAGCGCCACCGGCCGGGAGCCTGCCCGCATGAAGCAAGCACCGTAGCAGCGCCTGTCGCGGCCACTCCCTTCACAAAAGTCCGCCGATTAACTCGTCTCTTCATATACGTCGTTGTCAGTTGTCAGCTGTCAGTTCTCAGTTCTCAGTTGTCAGCTGTCGGTTTGTCAGTTTGTCAGTTTGTCAGTTTGTCAGTTTGTCAGTTTGTCAGCGTCTTCACTCTTTCGGCACTCGCGCTTTCACCTCGGCCACAGTCTTCGCCACTGTCTCGGTCACAGGCTGGCCGGCTGGTGCGGCACTCATGCCGCCGAGCTGCGCAGCGAGGTTGGGGATGTTGATGCCGAGGGCTTCCAGCTGCTGGAGCAGATTAAAAATCAAGGTTGGCGTGGTGGAGGCGAACTTGTTCACGCCGCCCTGCCCGTTGCCGCCACCCTGCTCAATCACCACGACTTTGTCGATACTGCCAAGAGGTTGAGCCACAGCACCAAAAACCGGTGCCGAGGCGGTGATGATGGCCGGAAGCTTTTCCAGAATCGTCTGCAGCTTGGCGGCTTCGTTGAACTGCTTCCAGGATTCCGCCTTCTTCAAGATTGCAGCAGCCTCGGCCAGCCCTTGCGCCTCGATCGCGCGGGCTTGCGCCAAGCCGATGGCTTCGACTTTTGCGGCTTCGGCCCGGCCCTCCGCCTCAACCGCAGCCGCCCGGCCCAAGCCATTCTTGCGCAAGCGCTCCTGATCGGCCTCCGCGATTGCGATGAGGGCGGATTTTTGGCCCTCAGCCTCCAGAATCGCGGCTTGTTTCAGGGCTTCGGCCCTCAGAATGTTGGCGGTTCGCTCGGCATCGGCCGGCCGCACCACTGTGGCTTCCAGTTCCTGCTGGCGCCGCTTGACTTCCTCGTTCTGAACGAAGATTTGCTCGGAAGTCCGGATCTTATCGACCCGCACTTCCTCGGCAATAACCGACTGTCGGGCTTTCGCAGAAGAGAGGGGACCGGCCTGTGCGGCAGTGGCCCGCTCTGTCTCGACTTCCGCCTGGTATTGGGCGCGTTTGATCTCCAGGTCACGGTGGGCACAGGCGATATTGGCTTCCGAATCGAGCTTGACTTTCTCTCCGTCCTGCATAGCCAATGACGATTTGATTTTGGCGTCGCGCTGGGCTTCGGCCTCCCCGATCTCCGCGTCCCGCTTCACTTCCGCCGTCCGGCGTTTTCCCAGTGCATCGAGATAGCCTTCCTCGTCGCTGATTTCCTGGATCGTCAGAACGTCAACTCCAATACCCATGCGCTCCAGATCAGTCGCTGCCTCCGTCGTGAGTTTCTGCGCAAAACTCTGGCGGTCGTTGTTGATCTCCTCGACCGTCAGTGTTCCGAGGATGGCGCGCAAGTGACCTTCGAGAGTCTGAAAGATGACTCTCTCGACCTCCTGGGGTGACATCCCAAGGAAGCGCTCGGCCGCCGCCTGGAGCGAGAGATCATCACCCTTGATTTTCACGTTGGCGACCGCTTTGACGGAAACCGGTACGCCTTTAAGGGTATACGCCCGCTTGATTTCCAGCGGGATCGTCATCACGTTCAAGGAGAGGTAGTCGACCTTCTCGAGAAGAGGTAACCTGAGGGCGGCCCCGCCTTTGATGAGGCGGTAACCGACTACGCGACCATCCGGCAGTTTGCGTTTCCGCCCGCTGAATACGGCGGCGGAGTTCGGCGCAACCTTGATGTAGTTTCGACTGAACAGTCCCAGCACAATGAAAAACGCCAGGACGATGAACAGCACGACTACCGGGGTCAAAAGAGCGGTCAAAGGCATCTCTGACATATCGATCTCCTTAATCAGGAGGATTGGCCGGGCGTTGCCGGGGCCTGGCTGTCTTTGGCGACAGGGCTGACAATGACTGATTCTCCGATCAGTTCTTCAACCCTGACCAGCGTGTTGAACGGTATCGCCGAGCCGTCCCGGGACCGTGCCGTTTTTTCGATCACCTCATTGCCTAGCAGGCATCGAATTTGCCCCACATTCCCGGCCGGTATAGCGACGGTCACCTGGGCAGTCCGGCCGACCAGGTCAGAGACCTGGACCATGCTGGACGCCTGCTGCGAGAAGAGGAAACGGGCGAAAAAGTAGACCGGAGTCGCGAGCAGCACTCCGCCTCCAAAACCCATGAGCGAGCTCGCGAAAATCGTGTAGCCGCGGGAAACTGCGATTGCTCCTATGCCCCCAAATGCAGTGATGAACACACTCAGCACCCGGGAACTGAAGAAGCCAGGCCCGCCGTGACCGAGATCGTGATCCCAGTCGTGGTCGAAATCACCGAACAGGTCGAAGATCTCTCCGAAGACGAGCGAAATGAGGAGGAACAGGAAACCTACGCCCGCAATGCCGAGGAATATCGTAATTGCGCTGATTTGCGACAGTATTTCCCACACGCCGCGGATTATAGAACAAAGGGACAAAGGGGCAAAGGGGCAAAGGGGCCAAGGGGCGAAGGGGCGAAGGGAAGAAGGGAAGAAGGGAAGGAGGAGGGGCCGAGGATCTCAGCCCTGATACTGCAAGGCGCCCAAGCGGCGCTTGATGCGGACTGTGAGCAATCTCTCCATCAGGAAAGTCAGCACGACCAGCACCACCAACAGCACGGCGGTCAAGAGGCGGCTGGGGTAAACCAAGAGGAAGATCCCGGACAGCAGCCCGAGCGACACGATCGGCATGATCATCATGATGAGAATCATGCGAGCGGAGCGCTCCCCTTTCTTGACTGGCCGGGAAAACGGCACTTCCGGGGAGACGAACACCGCTATCTGCAGGACGATATGCGCGACAAGGGCGAGAACGAGCAGTTGCACGCCCGCGTGCCAAAGCGCCGCATAAAAGTAGCAGAACAAGATGCCGATCAGCAGAAGATAGGGCAGCAGGAAGTACACCACGACGAAGTTCTTGGCGGCGAGCACCAACCTATCCCGTTGCATGGGTGAGGCAAAGAAGATCCAGGAGGCTTGAAAATGGTCGCTGTTCCTCAGATTCGTCTGCAGCATGAGCGGGAACAGCAACACCGCCAGGTAAACGAGCACCGAGTTGCCAAATCCTTTGATCCCGGCCAGGAACGGATCCGGTATTGGCCCGGAGGATAGTGCCATAAAGAGGTAGAAAACAGTCAGCGGGAGAATGCCAAGTACCGAAAGCCGGAACTTTTGATCGTATCGGAACTGGCTGCGAATCAGCAAAGCCACGGCTCTCGGTTCCTCGGCGCTAAAAAAGAATCCGATAGAGCGAGTCCTTAACGACTCCCGCCTGCTGCCGGTTTCCTCGGTCCTGGCGCGCAGTGCTCCCAGCCGACGGGAGTAATCCAGAGAGAGGTTGCCGACCGCGTAAACAAGAAGAACGCCAACCACCACGAGGGAGGCCAATGCGGGCGCCCATGTTGTCACCCGGATTTCACCGATCGCTAACCGCAGATAGCTCGCATACCAGGCAGGCGGCAAGAGCAGAAGCCAGGGTTTGTCTTCGGGAATCAGCCCGGCGGTCAAGCGATCATTCCCGACGATTCTCGGCATGAGAGCATAGCTTCCGAAGATCACGAACGACGTGCCCAGTTGGATGTAAGAGAGGACGCGGCGCAATCGGTTGGGATGGACGTACGACAGCATCGCGGCGTACAAAACGATCATGAACAGGGCTACCGAGAACCCGGCCGTGAAAAACGCCGCCAGCGCCGCCAGCCCGAGAAGAGGACGAAAACCCAGCGTGAAGAAATAGGCGCCGATAGGCAAGAGAGCCATCGCCGCGGTCATGACGCCGACATAGAAGAAAACGTTCGTCAAACGGGCCATGAAAAAGGTGCGCGATGAAATCGGGCGATAGCCGAGGATTTCGTAATCATCCGGCGAGACGACCACCGAGTTGTACTCAACCAGGACGATAGAGCCGATCATGAACATGATGTAAGCCGACAAGAGCGTCGACGTAAGGAATACGTTCTTGTTCATGATGGCGAAACCGGCCAGGAAGATGCCCGTGAAAACGTAGAAGATGACGACGGAAATCAGCTGCCCGGATGGCCTCCCTCGATCGTCATGCCCGAGGACGCCCCGCATGCCGCCTACGCGGAAGTCGAGTTTCAGCGAGGCGAGGCTCAGCGCCCGCCACTGCGCGTAGTCGATCTCCAGGTGATTGAACAGCCGGCGGATCATCACTCTCTTTCCAATGCCGCCAGGAATTCAGCGGTCGATTCAGCCGCGTCTCGCACCCCGGTCAGTTGCCCAAAGGCCTCTTCCAGATTCGATTCGCCGGTACTTTGAATGATCTCCTGCGGGGTGCCTTCGACGATCATCCGGCCCTCGTTGATGATGGCGATCCGAGTGCAGACTCTTTCCACGACTTCCAGGATGTGTGAACAAAAGAAGACAGTCTTCCCTTGCGCCGCCATCTGCTTGAGCAGCGCCTTGACCAGCATTGCCGCGTTCGCATCCAGGCCGTTCAGCGGCTCATCCAGGAAAAGGACCTCCGGCTTGGTGATGAGCGCTGCGGAGAGGGCGACTTTCTGCTTCATCCCTTTTGAAAACTCGGTCATCCGCTGGTTTCGGTTCCCCGATAATTGAAACAATCCGAGCAGCTCGTCAATGCGTGCGGCCGCCGCCTGGGGAAGAATGTGGTGAAGACACGCAACCAGTTCCAGGTACTCAGCCGGGCTCAAATTCTCGTAGAGAGCGCCGTTTTCCGGAACATAGCCAAGGCGTTTCTTCACTTCCATCGGTTGGGCCGCCACGTCGAACCCTGCGATCCGGGCCGTACCGCGGGTCGGTTCCAACAACCCGGTGAGGATCTTGACGGTAGTCGATTTGCCGGCGCCGTTCGGCCCGAGGAAGCCGAAGATCTCGCCCGGCCGGATATCGAGATCGAGATCCAAAAGAGCGACCTTCCCCCCAAAAAGCCTTGTCAGCCCGCGCGTTTCGATCATTGGGGACATTATACGCGGCTGCCAGAGGCCAAAGGACCACAATGACCACAATGACCACAAGGACCTCAAGGACAACAAGGCCACAAAAACAGGATTCTTCTGCCCGTCCTCGATGTCCTTGCGGTCCTTGCGGTCCTTGCGGTCCTTTCAGCCACAATTTCCCTTGCGGTTGCTACTACACTTGTAGTATTTTCTCCTCACAATGTAGTACACTGGAGACAAAGCCATGGCGAGAGAGACTCAAAAGCTAACCCGATTCGAGCTGGAGGTTATGAATATCCTCTGGCGGCTGGGGAAGGCGGCCGTCCGGGAAATCCAGGAGGAATTCCCGGAAGGGAACCGGCCGGCCTACACAACCGTACAGACTATTGTGCGCCGTCTGGAAGAGAAGGGTGCCGTGCGCCGGGTTCGGAAAATCGGCAACGCCTTCGTCTTTGAACCTATGGTGAGCCGCGGCTCGACGATCAGAAGACTCCTTGACGAATTGCTGTGCCTCGTCGACGGATCGCCCAAGCCGCTGATGGCACAGCTGGTGGAGACCGGGAACCTGACCGTGGAGGACCTCCAGGAAATGGAGGAGCTTCTCGAAGCGAATCAGACCCGCCGGCGCCAGGCACGCGACGACCGGAAAGGGGGCAAGCAATGAGTCCGCATGAACTGCTGGCCCAGTGGTCGGGCTGGTGGTGGCCCATCGTGGCCGCCCATCTCTGGCAATCGACGCTGTTTCTGGCCGCCGCAGCCCTTGCGGTCCTGCTGCTTCGCAACGCCTCCGCGACCGCTCGTCACCGGGCGTGGCTGATCGGCTCACTGAAGTTCGCCTTCCCTGCCCTGCTTCTGGCAGCACCGCTTGGCTGGCTCGGGATCAATCGCCCGATCCTGGCGCCCTACGTGACGCCGGCGCCGGTGATTCAACAGTGGATTGACACTCAACCATCAGCAGTCAGCAGTCAGCGGTCAGCCGTCAGCAGCCAGTTGCCGGCGAGTCACACCGAGTTCTACTGTCTGCTCAGTGTCACCTGGTTCGCCGGCCTGATTTTCCTCGGGACCCGTTGGTTGTCAGACTCGCGCCGGCTTGCCAGCCTGGTGTCGCAGAGCCGAATGTCAGGCGACCGCGCACTGCTCGCAGGCCTTGAGCGGGCGAAGCATGCGGTCGGGCTGAAGCGCCCCGTGCGACTGCTTGTTTCTTCGGCGATCGGCACCCCGGCTGCGTACGGAATCCTGAGGCCCGTGATCCTCGTTCCGTCCAACGTCACGGATGCACTGCAGGAGGCTGAACTTGAAGCGGTTCTGATGCATGAGCTCGTGCACATCAAACGCTTCGACAACCTGATGGCGGCGTTCCAGCGTCTGCTCTGCTGGTTCTTCTGGTTCCACCCGCTGATCTGGCTCCTCGACCGCAGGCTTCTCTCGGAGCGGGAATTGTGTTGCGATCAGGCGGTCGTGGCGCGGAGCGGGCATCCGCGGGCTTATGCGGCCGGAATCTTGAAAGTATGCAGGTTCGGCTTCAGGGCCAGTCCGGCTGGAGTCTCTCTCGCTTCCGGCTCAAGTCTCGGAAGGAGAATCCGTATGATCACAGGTGAAAGGCTGCAGCGTACCCGATCATCCCATCATCTGGTCCTTGCAGTTTTGGTGTGCGTGCTGGTCTTGTTGTCAGTAGCCGTCGTCCCGCCGAAGCCCTCTGAGGCAGCCCAAAGTGCTTCTGGCCAGGAATTAAGAGTTGGAGCATGCGCCGAGTGCCCGGTGACCTTGTTGGGGACAAACCTTAAGGCCGAGGCGACCGGGCCGGAAACACCCGCAGCGACGATCCGTGTCAGAAATGATGGCGATCGCCCCGTCAAGTACTTCTACCTGGTCCTCGAAAATCCAACTTTGGATGAGAGAGCATATTTCCGGGTGTCTGAAAGGCTCGAGCCCGGCGAGGTGAAGACGGTGGCGGTCCAGGCGCGGCGGGCAACGGTGGCGGTCAAAGAAGGTCCGAACCGGTTCAGGCTGGAGTCTGTCGCGGCAGACGAGGCTCGAAGACGCATAGGCGATCTCTCGCAGGTTGAAGCGAAGGTGCCAACGGTCGTCTTCGCCGACGATACGAGTTTCGCCCTTAAAGGCTATCTGCCGGCGCCTCCTCCACCTCCGCCCCCGCCGCCGGCACCCCCAGCGCCGCCCGCGCCGCCCGCAGCCGGAGATCGAGGAGCGCGTCCTGCGTTACCGGAGGTACCGGCGCCTCCCGCTCCTCCACCGCCACCACCTGGCTCTGACGATGACGAGCCAATCATGGGTGGAGTTGTGGGTGGAGTTCAAGGCGGCGTGAAAAGCGGAGTCCCAGGCGGAGTCGTTGGTGGCGTCCCCGGCGGAATCAAAGGTGGAGTGCCCGGTGGCGTGAAAGGCGGCGTGGTCGGCGGCGTTCCGGGTGGAGTCAAGAAGAGGACTCCGAAACCCGCACCAAAGCCGGAGCCGAAACCAGACCCGGCTCCTGTCCCAGCCCCTAACCCAGGGCAGTAGCGAGCAGAGTCCCGAAAACGAACAGAGCCGTGAGCGTAGCGTCTTTGCGGAGCGACCCGGCCCGTACGATTAGCAGGCGATCAGGCCTAATCGCGTGCTAACGGTACGGGCCGGGTCGCTCCGCAAAGACGCTACGCTCACGGCTCTGCCAAAAGCAGTTCGCGCCAGGACGCCTCAGTCCCGCTTGCGTCTATCTATTAGAACACCCAAGGCAAGAGTTGCGGCGAGGAGGATTACCGTTCCTGCGCCGGCGGCCAAATCACGAAGAACACTCCATTCCATGATCGATGTTTCCTCGCTGTATAGATTCATATTTTATCGAAAAGGTTTCGACGGGTTAAGATTCTCTTCCGCGCGAGGATTCTGCTATCATGCGAGAACGGCTCCGTGAGAGCTATAATTTTAGTTGACTACTTTACGCTTAAGGAGACTCCTTCGATGAACCTTCGACCCCAACTCCTCTTTGGCCTGTCGGTTCTGTTGGTGTTATGCGGGATGACCGCGGCGCTTGCCCAGGATCCGATCACCGCGCCTGAAGGCGTGACTCCTGAGTCAGACTGGCTTTATGCGAAGCATCTGGATCAAGTGCAGAACACGATCATGAAAGAGGCGGACCTGAATGTCAGGGTCCAGAAACTGGACAACTTCACCAGGAAGCTGCCACCCACCGCGAAAATCAGGCCGTACATGGAGAGCTTTTTCACCCAGACCGCCGAGGAGATGCAAAAGGCCGGCAAAGCCCAGGAAGCTAACGCAGTGATGGCGAAGGTCACCGAGCTGTTCCCAAACAGCCCGATCGTAAAAAGCCAGCAGTTCATGGCCGCCTTTCAAGCCAAAGATTACGCCAAGGCAATTGCCCTCGGTGAGGAACTGAATGCGGCCAACCCCGATCCGCAAGTCACCGCCATTCTCGCTCAGTCCTATATGGCGGCCGGCAACGGACCGAAGGCTGCGGAGCTCAGCCAGAAGATCCTTGATGCGAGCGGGCCGAAGGAAGGCGCCTTCTATCTTCTCTGGCTCGCCGAGTACTACAACGCACAGAAGGATGTGCCCAAGGCGATGGAGTACTACAACAAGTTCCTGGAGACCTTCCCAGAGGATGCACCGCCCCAGGGTTGGGCTCCGGACGTGTGGAACCGCCACAAGGCCACAGCGTACATGCTGAAGGCGGGACAGGCTTATACCGCCAAGGACTATCCGACCGCCCTTCAAAATCTGGAGCTGTCGGTTAAGTTCGCGCCCAAGAACGATACGGCTTATTACATGATGGGCATGTCCTACTGGCGGACCCAGAACCTCGATAAGGCGGAAGAGTCTTTCGCCAAGGCTGCCGCTGTGGGCGGGCCGGCTTCAGGCAAGGCACGCGAGTACCTCGAGCAGATCTGGAAGCCGCGCCACAACAACACCACGGACGGCATGGACGCGTTCATCGCCAAGGCGAAAACGGATCTGAAGATTTAGGGATCTGCTCATTCTGCAACGAAGTGGCCCCGAATCCGTCGGGGTCAACAATTTGGCCGAATGCAAGGAGCGACGGCTCCTGCAAGCTGCTCAATTGTCGACCCCGAACAGATTTCGGGGCCACTTTGCTTTTCCGCCAGCTTTTTTCTGCTTTTTCCCCGAAATTCCGGCAAATTGCAACTGAAAGCTCCCGATTTCAGCCACTTAAGTGTTTACCCCAAAGGCAACCTTTTAACCTGACAACTTTGTTGACAAGCGCCGCCGGCTTGAAGCAAGATGGGGACCGTCATCCCCGGCTCTGAAAGATTGGGTTTGTTTGTTCGCACAACCAACCTATTCTCAACCCACCATCCATATTCTCATTGGGGAGGATAACCTATGACTCGGTTCCTCATTGTGTGTGCGGCAGTATGCCTTTTATTACTGCCTTCGGTTCTCGCCCAGACCAGCCAGGCCAGCCTTTCAGGCACAGTCGTCGACCAGCAGAAGGCGGCCGTTCCTGGGGCGACGGTAAAGGCGACGAATGTCAAAACCAACGTGACGGCGGAAACCATCAGTCAGGACAACGGGACGTTCTCGTTCCCGGCCCTGCAGCCTGGGGAATACACCGTCGCCGTCGAATTGTCCGGCTTCAAAACCCTTGTCAAGAGCGGCGTTATCCTGAATGCCGCCGACCGGCAGACAACCGGCCAAATGATGCTCGAAGTCGGCGAGATGCAGCAGACCATTCAGGTCACCGCCGACGCGGGCGCCCTGCAGGTCAAGACGACCAGCGGCGAGATGGGTGAAGTCATCACCGGCCGCCAGGTCCAGGAGCTCGCTCTTAACGGCCGTAACGTTCTCGACTTGCTTAAGGTCATCCCCGGCGTCGT
>Ga0105091_10000225_pt1 | contig 22582 bp, 21 predicted proteins | sample PPLLak1March2015_FD_87022 | JGI IMG/M metagenome (GOLD analysis project Ga0105091, IMG submission 87022) | Freshwater sediment microbial communities from Prairie Pothole Lake near Jamestown, North Dakota, USA - PPLs Lake P7 Core (1) Depth... | ecosystem: Environmental > Aquatic > Freshwater >... | reverse complement strand
GACTTAGCGAATGATTGGTGGTCCGCTTACTCTCGCTCACTGCCGTTCGCTTTCGTGCGCGGCTCCATTCGATCTCGCCCTCCGCACGACATCAGCCCATAACAAGTCCGTCAATACCTGTGGACCGAACCCACTTCTCCCACCTTGGCTGATCAGCTGCTTGATTGTCAGTGGTCAGTTGTCAGTGGGCAGTCGCCTTTGGGGGACCGTTCCAGACGTATTGCTGGCGGTAGTAAAGGCGGCCGAAGGGGACGTTGCACTGGACCTGGATATTCCTGAATCGCAACGTGGAATCGGGGGACTGGAGGAAGGTGAGCAGGTACTGGTTCTTGAGCTCCAGGGCGATTTGCTTATACGCCCCCCGGAGTTCCGAGAGCTTCTCGGGGAACAAGGCGCGTCCTCCGGTGGACTCGGCCATGTATCGAATGGCTGTTTCCTTTTCCCGAAAGTACACTTCGACGAAATTCTTGTCCTCCTTCAGCAGGTTGCGCATGATACGGTTCATGTACTCCACCCGCCTCAGGCGCTGGACCTGGGGGAGCACGAGTCGCGTCCGCCCGACGATGAATACGGAGATGTCGTGCGAAAGGAGTTCGCCGAGCACTTTGTCGTAGTCGGCCTGGCTTTCGTTATCGACCCCGTCTGTCAACAGGATGACGACTCGCTTTCCCTGCACCCAGTTCATCTTCTCGCGAGTTGCACTCAGGGCGTCGTAGAGGGCTGTGCGGTATCCGGGCTCGATTTTCTTGAGCGATTTTTTGAGCTTGCGAACGTTGTTGGTCCAGTTCTGCACCACTTCGACCTTGTCGGCGAAAGTGATGACGGCGATCTGGTCTTCCTTGCCGAACTCCTCTGCGAATGAAATCGCCGACTCCCGCATCTCGTCGATTTCCTCGCTGACACTTCCGCTCACATCGAGGAGCAGAACGACGTGCAGCGGAGTGCGATCCAGAATAAAATTGTCAATTGGCCGTGGCTGTCCCTCGTCGAGGACCTGAAAGTTCTCCTTGGTGAGCCCCAGCAATGCCTGGCCGCGGTCGTCCTCGACCCGCACCGGAACCTTGACGTAGGAGGCGTTCACCTTGATTCGAGCGGGGGATTGGGCGAAAGCGGAGGCGGGGAGGAGCAGCAGTAGCAACAGCCAAAGCATACTTTAACGTCATTATAGCACCCGGGATCGCGCCCGGGCTAAAGGCGCAGAGAGACCGGCTGACCAGCTGAAATACACATCGATTGGAACGGAGCGCATGGACATCAAGGTAATCGACACAGGTCTTGACGGCGTGGTCGTGATCGAGACGGCCTTCTTCAGGGACGAACGGGGTTTCTTCATCGAGAGCTACCACAAACAACGCTATTTCGACTGCGGCCTGAAGTACGAATTCGTCCAAGACAATCACTCGCGATCTGTCCGCAATGTGCTTCGCGGACTTCATTACCAGGACATGCGAGCCCCGATGGGCAAGCTCGTCCGTTGCACCGCCGGGTCCATCCTGGATCTAGCCGTGGACATCAGGGTCGGGTCTCCAACCTACAGGCGGTGGGTCGCGCTGGAGCTCACGGCGGAGAATATGCGCCAGATATTCGTACCGCCCGGTTATGCTCACGGCTTTCTCACGATTTCCGATAGTGCGGAAGTGCAGTACAAGTGTACGACCTACTACGCGCCCGCGAGCGAGGGCGTCATTGCGTGGAACGACAAAGAGCTTGAGATTGACTGGCCCTGTGTCAATCCGATCGTGTCCGCCCGGGATGCGAAGGGAATGTCGCTCAAGGACTATGAAAAGGCCCCGGCTTTTATCTTTTCGGCCGCTTAGCCCGAGTACTTCTGGGCGATTTCGTCCCACTCGCTTTGCGGGACTTTGAGGAATTCTTCGACGACCTTCGGGTCGAACTGGGTGCCTGCGTTTCCGACGATGGCCGTGCGCGCCACTTCCGGGCTCATGGCCTCCCGGTACGGCCGGGTGGACGTGATCGCGTCGTACGCATCCAGCACCGCGAATATCCGGGCTTCGAGAGGGATTTCGTCCCCCTTGAGGTTCTGCGGATAGCCTGTTCCGTCGTATTTTTCGTGGTGGCAGAGAACCATCCAGGCAACCCGGTCGAGGAACTTGACCCCTTTTAGAATCTCGTAACCGATGGTGGGGTGTTTTCGGATCTCCCCCCACTCGTCTGGGGTCAGCTTCCCTGGTTTAAGCAGAATGCCGTCCGGTACTCCGATCTTGCCGATGTCATGGAGGAGGGCACCACGGGCGAGATCCATCAACTGAAGCGTGTCAAAATCGAATTCCTGGGCCAGGCGGAGCGTGTAAGCCTGGACGCGTTGCGAGTGGCACTGAGTCTCATGGCCGCGAGCATCGAGTGCCTTGATAAGAACTTCCAGGGTGCTCTTGTGCTGATCCTTCAGGTCGTGGAGCGCACTCGAAAGCGCAAACGCCTTTTTTCGGACCAAGGCTTCGAGGTTTTGCGAGATCCGTTTACTGTCTATCCGGGTACGGCGCAGTTGCAGCGCCCTCTTAACGGCTTCCCCAACGTGTTCAAGGTTGAACGGCTTGGTGATGTAGTCGTAGGCCCCCTGTTTCATCGTGTGGATTGCTGTCTGAATATCGCAGACCGCAGTGACCACGATGGTCGCAACATCGGGGAATCGCTGGGAGATGTTTTCCAAGAGTTGAATGCCGTTCATCTCCGGCATCCGGATATCGGCAATCACCAGCGCGTAACCCGACGTTGCCAGTTTGTCGACGGCCTCGCGTCCTGTTCCCGCGACGTCGCAATCAAAGCCCTGCTCCCGGAGGTACTCGGACAGGAGGTTCCTCACAATCGCCTCATCATCAACGATGAGGACTTTCTCCTGGCTAAGGGGTAAAGGTCCCGGTTGAGGCAGACTCATAATTCCTCTGACAAGGCCTTGCTCGGGCCCCGTTGAAGGGAGGACACAGTAAGCCTGCTCCCTCCCCCGTGTGCAAACCGAGCAAGAAAATACCGCTTTTCCGCACAAGTCGCAAGACGAAATCGACTGGTGTCAACTGTTTCTATCACGCGCAAAATCAAAGGCAGGCTTCGTGCTGGGTGGCGCCGGAGTTCGGGGTTTTTGCGGGAACAAGGGCGAGCAGAACGGACTGCGCGATCCTGTTTAATGGCTGTACCTCCGCCGCGGCTCCCAGTCGAATGGCTTCTTTCGGCATGCCGAAGACGACGCAACTGTCCTCGTCCTGGGCTATGGTGGGAGCCCCGTTTTGTCGCATCGCGAGCAGCCCTCTGGCTCCGTCAGCGCCCATACCGGTCAGAATCACGCCGACCGCTCCGGGTCCGGCTTGCGCGGCCACCGAATAGAAGAGCACATCCACGCTCGGCCGTTGGTGGTGAACAGGAGCCCCATCCTTGATGCGGACGCAATAACGGCTACCGGACTTCTGCAGGATCATGTGGTGGTTGCCCGGTGCAATGAGGGCAAGACCGGGCACAACGGCATCGTTGTCCTTGGCTTCACGCACCTGGATTTGGCAGACTTCGTTCAGCCGGCTGGCGAAGGTGGCAGTGAAGTGCTCCGGCATATGCTGCACGACCAGGATGGACGGGCTGTTGAAGGGGAGTCCGCCAAGAACCGTTTCTATAGCTTGGGTGCCGCCGGTCGAGGCCCCGATTGCGATGATCTTGTTGCGGCCTTGAGATTCGAGCAGCTCAGGAGGCAGCTCTACCGGGGTGAGGGGACCCGAGCTCTCCTGTCTGCGGCTCGGTCGGGCCTTGGACGCTATCCGGATTGCGCGTACGAGTTGGCGGCCAACATCGGGAATCGAGTATTGAGAGCCCGATTTGCTGATGACTTCGACGGCCCCCAGTTGAAGCGCCTTGACCGCAGCCTGGCTTCCCTCCGGAGTCTGCGAGCTGACGATGACCACCGGGGTAGGGTAATGCTTCATCAGTTTGGCCAGGAACGATATGCCGTCCATGCGCGGCATTTCGACGTCCAGGGTGATGACGTCCGGTTTCAACTTGACGATCTTGTCCCTGGCCACATACGCGTCCACCGCGGTACCCACGACCTCGATGTCGCTGTACTTCGACAGTTCGTCAGTGAGGACTCGCCGGACGACGGCGGAGTCATCCACGATCAGGACGCGAATCATTGTTGTTGTCCCGGCGAGCTGGTGAGAAACAGGAGAATGTCGGCTCGGCCTTCCTCGAGCCCGATCTGGACTTCAGCCTCGGGAGCAAGCCCTGTGACAGGGGCAACCGCATCACGAGCGGGTCTCGTCGTGGGAGGGTCGAGGTGGAACACCTGCTTGACCCCGGCAAGCGATGGCAGGAGGTTCCCGCAGATGATGTTCGCGATTTCACCGATCGCGTCATTTTGCATGTTCTCAGACGGGGCCTCCAGCTCACCCATCATGTTAGCGGTCAGGACGGGCAGGACGCCGCCGGCGAGCCTGACGACGAGACGCCCCTCGCACGGCCCCTGGAAATCAACACTGGCGACTCCGTCAACGGGAGCGAACTTCTGTAACGGATCCAGATCCTGGGACGGGAACATGAATCCGAGTTCTTCAAAAGTCAAAGCTGCCGCCCGATATAGAGCCTTCGCTATCTTTTCGTTCATCAATCACTCCTGTTGCCCGCAGTATGGCCTCCCTGAGCGTTTCCGGCGTGAAGGGCTTATGAACGAAAGCAACCCCTTTGCGCTGCACGTTTTCAATTCTAGTTTCGGAGCTCTCGGTTGACACAACGATTATGGACAGGTCGGCCGTTTCGGGGTTCTGTCGTATCCTGTCGATCAGGTCTACCCCGTTCAAGACCGGCATATTGATATCAATCAAGGACAGATCGACCCAGTTTTCATCCAGCACGCGGAGCGCCTCTTCACCATCCTTCGCCTCGTACACCTGCCCGAGGGCAAGGCCACTCAGATGGAGTGTCTTGATTACAATCGCACGCATGACCGCGCTGTCGTCTACAATCAGCACGTTCAACGCCATCGCTTTGACCCCCTTTTTCTCTAAGCTTGGTCTCGTCTGACGAATGCAGGGAATACGCCGACACGATACTTGATTCTCAACCCGCTGAACAGTCGAAATCAGGTGGCGAGTCTGATTCCAGAACCAGGGATCCGAGAAGTCCTCCTTATAGCACCGTTTCCACCCCGTTCACCTTTACAGTTGTTTGTCCGTCCGCAAGATAGAGCGCCATTGTCCGGGAGTGATGCCCGCCCACATCGTGTGAGGCCAGCAGAAGCCCATTTCTCCACAACAACTTGCGGAATACCAGGAAGTTCCTCTTGCCGATCTCGAAACGGTCCTCCATGGTTCCGTTGAGGTTTGCCCCTCCCGCCACCTTGATCACAAGGCGGTCTCGTTTTGCCCCTGCCTCGTAGCACTGGTGGAAGAGCTTCGGAACTCCGGTATCAACGAACATGCACGGATTGTCCTGCGCTTTTGTCGGATCGATCGTGGACATCGGCAGCATGACGTGGAGCATGCCGCCAACGCCTGCGACCGGGTCGAAGATCGCGACCCCGAGGCAGCTCCCAAGTGCGTACGTGACGATGACGTCATCGGGCTGCTTGGAAATCTTCAAGTCTGCAATTCCCACGATTTGTCTCAAGCTCCACTCCGTCTCTGAATGCCGGCTTCTACACCTGTTTGACGTAGATCGCCGGCTGTCTGTAAGTGAACTTGTGCGGAAACGTCGTCAAGCTCTCGGAATGACCTACCATCAGGTAACCTCCGGGGCGCATCAGGTCCCAAAATCGGCCCACGAGCCGTTCCTGAGTGGCGCGGTCGAAATAGATCATCACGTTGCGGCAGAAGATTACGTCGAACGGGCCTTTCATCGGCCAGGCCTCCATGAGATTCAGTCGCGCAAACCGCACAAGCGAACGCGGCTCGTTTTTGAGGCGGTATAGCCGACTGTCGTTCATGGAGAGGGTCGAAAAGTAATGAGCGCGAAGCGACAGGGGCACCTCCGCGACAACATCCTCCTCGTAGACTGCCTCCCGGGCCTTCGCCAGCATCCTGCCCGAAATGTCGGTGGCCAGGATCTTGACGTCCCAGCGACTCAGATCCCGCAGTTCCTCGCAGAGAAAGATCGCGATTGAGTATGGCTCTTCACCCGACGAGCAACCGGCGCTCCAAAACCGCAGTGGTTCACCACTCTGCTTGAGCGTAGAAAGCACCTGCGATTGCAGGTAGGTGAAGTGATGCGCCTCGCGAAAGAAGCTGGTCTTGTTCGTGGTCAGATGATCGATCATCAGACCGAGTTCGGCGGGGTCCTTTTCAACATGATCGAGGTAGTCCTGGAAGTTTCGGACCCCCAGGGTTCTCAGGCGTTTAGTCAGGCGGGTCTTGACGAGCCCTTCTTTGCCGGGCACCAGGTTGATGCCGCACAAATCATAGACGACCTTACGGACACGGTTGAACTGCGCCTCCGTGAGCGTTGGAGCGAACAGTTCGGGATCAAAAACCAGTTCGGACGCCATACTACGACTTCTCCCGCCTTACAACGAGCGGACAACGAGCCCGGAGCTGGCCGTTTCCGGGCTCTGGCATGCATCAAAACTGCTGCAGGATGTGACTATCGTCGTCGTCCAGCGGTATCAACTTGCTTGGATCTTGAGCCGGGGCAACCGGAGGGCGAACAGGTGCGACTTTCCGCGGCGGCAGAGCGCGAGTCGCGTTAATCGGCCGGAGCGTTGAAGGCGCGGGAGCGCCAGGGCCGGCGGGCAGAGCTGCGCGGCGGGGCCCACCATCACCGAGTTTCAGTTTGAAATGTGACAGCACCTTCTTCATTTCCTCGGCTTGCCCGGCCAGCTCCTCCGCGGCACTGGCCGACTCCTCGGAATTCGCGGCCGTCTGCTGGGTCAGCATGTTCATCTGCTCGACGGCGGACGTGATCTGATCGATGCCCTCACTCTGCTGGTCGGAGGCCGCAGCCATCTCCGCCATCACCTCGCTGACTTTTCGAACCTGCTGGTTGATTTCCTCCAAATTGGAAAGAACTTCCTGGTTGATGTCGACGCCGCCTTCGGCGTTTTTGACCGATTCCTCGATCAGGCTGGCGGTCGTCTTGGCGGCTTCGGCGCTGCGCATGGCCAGGTTTCGGACTTCTTCCGCGACCACCGCAAACCCTCTTCCCGCGTCTCCGGCACGCGCGGCTTCGACTGCGGCATTTAGAGCGAGCAGGTTGGTCTGGAAGGCAATCTCGTCGATCGTCTTTACGATTTTTGCGGTCTCATCCGAGGATGCTTTTATGCGATCGATGGCGGCCGACAGTCGCCGCATGCTCTCGACTCCACGATCTGCGCTGGTACGAGCAGCATCCGTCAGGCTCTTGGCTTCTTTTGCGTTGCCCGTCGCCTGCTTCGTCATCGCGGCCATCTCCTGCAGGCTGCTGGAGATCTCCTCGAGTGAACTGGCCTGCGCGGAGGCTCCCGAGGCGAGGGTGTGACTCCCCGTACTGATCTCGGACGCCGCGGAAGCGACCTGTTCCGCAGCAACCGCGACCTGCGAGAATCCGTCTTCGAGGTGGGTCAGGGCATTGTTGAGCGCGGTCTTGATTTTGGCCAGATCGCCCCGGTAATCGGCCTTGCACCGGGTGGTCAGGTCGCCTTCCGAGAGAGTGGTCAGGACCGTGGCGGCGTCGTTCAAGGGAAGAATCAGCGCGTCGACCGCCCCGTTCAGACTCTGGAGGACTTCACGGTAACATCCCTTGAGCTCGGCTAGGTTAGCGTGGGAGCCGAGCTTGCCGTCCATCACGGAGCGGCTCATGCGGTTCGCTTCACCGCCCAGCAGCCGCACCATGTCGACGATCTTCTTCAGGAGCAACATGAACTCGTCGCGTTCGTTGCGGGGCTTCAACTCGATGCTGACGTCTCCATCGCCCAGTTTCTTAAGGACCCCCACCATCTGCTGGTAATCGTCAGCGACGGCGTCGACCAGGTTGCCGAGCTGTCCGACTTCATCCCCGCGGTTGAGTCGCAACCTGCGACTGGCCCGTCCCTGAAGTGCCTCCTGGAGCGATTGAACCGCGTCGCCCAAGGGGCCTGCGATTGAGCTGGAAACCGCCATGCCACCGACTCCGACCACGAGGGCGAGGAGGACGGCGATGACAAGCAGTAAGGCGCCCAGGCTGCCTGGAGTGCCCTGCTGGGCGATAACCGAGGTCGCCTCCGCGGGGAGGCCGCCGATGCTCTGGATCCGTTGTGAGAAGCCGGAAAGCTCCGAGAAGCCGTAGAATCCGAGGATGCCCACAAGGAGGATAGAGACGGCTGCGAACAGGAAAGCAAAACGCAATTTGGTGGCAATTCTTAGATCATTCATGACCATCACCTTCAACTGAATCCGAGCCCCTCACTGTCCGAAATGATGAACACGGGAAACGGCTCATCGTGATTCGCTGTCCCGTTCGCCTGCAGTTTCGCCTGGAGCGGCAGCTACCGACCGAACGTCGATGACTTCCTGCGTCGACAGAACTCGATCAATGTCCAACAGCAACCTGACCCGTTCCGCCGCCTTGCCAATTCCGAGCAGGTAGTCCGTTCTGACTTCAGCCCCAAAATGGGGCGGATCGTCGATGTCGGCCGAACCGATGTCCAGTACTTCAGATACCTTGTCAACGATAATGCCCATCTGGACTCCCTGCGCCTGTACGACGATCACACAGGTCTCCTCGGTCTGTTCCTTGGATTCCATCGCGAACTTCAGACGCAGGTCGACCACCGGGATGACCTTGCCGCGCAAGTTGATGACTCCCCGGATGAAGTGAGGGGTGCGCGGCACGCGGGTGATTGGCATCATACCGATGATTTCATGGACTTTCAGGATCTCGAGCCCGTACTCCTCACTTCCAAGAAAGAAGGTCAGGAACTTGCCTCCCGGCCGGGCTGAGCGCGGGGCTGGGGCGGTATTCGGAGCCTTCTGGTACTTGGACTGTTCGAGAGGCACACGGTGCGAATGCTCACTCATCACTGTTCTCCTTCAATTCAGAACTCCTCAAATCGCCCTTGCGGCGGGGCTGACCTCGGCCTCCGTGCGGTCCGTTCCTGTTCCGATCATTCGGGCAAGCGCCGCGATCTCGAGAGTGTCGAGAATCAATCCGACCTTACCATCCCCCAGGATCGCACCGCCTGAAACGCCATGGATCTTGCCGAGTCCGCGCCCCAGGGATTTGGCGACTACCTGCTGCTGCCCGAGCAGTTCGTCAACGAGAAGGGCACACCGCCGGTTTCCGTCTCCGACGACCACCAGCAACCCGCGGGTAGGATCCTCGATCGCGTCCTTGATATCGAAAAGACGATGCAGCCGGAACAGGGGCATGATTTCGCCGCGGAGCATGACCAGATCGCCTTTGCCTGCGACCGTCGAGAGCGCCGAGCTCGACGGTCTGAAACTGAGGTGGATGCTCACCGTGGGGACGATGTAGTGCTCGCTTCCGACCCGCACCAGCATGCCGTCGGTAATGGCGAGCGTGAGGGGCAGGCGCAGGCTGAACTTGCAGCCTTCGCCAAGGGTCGAAACGACTTCGATGCGGCCTCGCAGCGCCTCTACGTTTCGCTTGACGACATCCAGACCGACTCCTCGGCCGGAGACATCCGTGATCTCGGTAGCTGTCGAGAACCCAGGGGCAAAAAGCAGGCTGTAGATGTCGTTGTCGGACAGGCCCATGTCCGATTCGAGCAGACCGGTCTCCATTGCCTTCTTGACGATCTTTTCCCGGTCGAGACCGCGTCCGTCGTCTTCGAGCTCGACTACCACGTTTCCGCCCGAATGATATGCCGACAGGCGGATCGTCCCGACATCGGGCTTGTCAGAAAACGATCTCTCTTCGGGCAATTCAATGCCGTGATCCACGGCATTGCGAACCATGTGGATCAGCGGATCGGTGATCAGGTCGACCATATTGCGATCGATCTCGGTTTCCTCGCCAAGCGTCTGGAAATCGATCTGTTTTCGGCTCTTGCGAGCCAGATCGCGGACTACGCGAGTCACCCTTTGGAAAGTTGCGCGGAAGGGGACCATGCGCATCGACATGCTCAGGTCCTGCAGCTCGCGTACGATCTTGCTGGCATGGCTGACCTTCTTGGCCAGGTCGTGATGATTCCCCTGCAGGACAATCGAGTCCTGGGCGACCATCGACTGCGCGATAACCAGTTCGCCCACCATGTCGATCAGCTTGTCCAACCGTTCCATGCGCACACGCACGGTCGATTCAGTGCTTCGCTCGCCGGCCGCCATCCGCTGCTGAGTCCGCAGAGCTTTCGCGACGTCCGCCAGGGTGGCCGCTTTGGATTTGACCAGGGCCACTCCGAGAGGTTCTTCTCCCTTGGAGGCCGCGACTTCGTCGATCTTCTGCCGGTCGACCTTCCGAGACGCCACCAGGATGTCGCCGATGCGCAGCCCGGCGGACGGAGTGGCTTCCTCGTCAATCAGGGGCGGGGGCTGCTGCTCGGACCGGTCGAGTAAATCAAGCAACTCGGCCACGCCGTCGGGCAATTCCATGGCCTTGCCGGAGGCCCCGCCCTCTACTTGCTCGACGAGGGACTTCAGAACGTCCACGGAACGGAGGGCGAGATCGGCGTATCCCCCCTCGAATCGGATTTCGTGGTTACGCACTCGGCTCAACAACGACTCGGCGCGATGGGCCAGTTCCGACACGACTGGAAGCCCGAGGAATCCCGATGTGCCCTTGACCGTGTGGAATCCACGGAAGACTGTGTTGACCGCCTCGGCGTTCTCCGGGTCGATCTCCAATGAGAGCAGCGCGGATTCGGCCTCGTTGATGAGCTCCTTACTCTCGGTCACGAACTCCGAGAGAAGGTCAAGGTCTGCATCGGCGGGCAGGGAGAAGGTCAGATCAAGCGCCGGAGCGGCTTGTTGCGGTATCTCGCTCTCCCGGCCGTCCTCCTCCTGAGTGAGAGTCGTAATGAGGCTTCCGATCTCGGCCAAAGCCGCATCGGGATCAGGCGCTTCGCCGCGGCCAAGCTGATCAAGCTTGTCGGCCGCGAGTCGGGCGACGGCTTCGTCATCCGGTCGGAAAGTCCGGCAATCAACCAGCCGGACAAGTGCCTGGCTGAGCGTGCCGGCACCCTCGGTGTTCTGCTCGTCCAGTTGCATGAGCAGAGCGGCTATATCGTTCAACGTCAGGTCGAGCGACTCATTTACGAGAGCGAATTCGGTCGGCCGGTTCGCGTCTGTGCTTCGTGGTGAGTCGGCCTGTAGGTCGGACGGGGGGGTTGCGGCCGAATGCCCTACTACGAGATCGCGGAGGGAATCGAGCAGGTCGGCATAGTCCCTTTCGGACTCTTTGGAGGTCGTCGAAATGCTCTTAAGGTTCTCGTCGATCGCCGAAATACACTGCTGAATAGAACTGAGGACTACGGGCGGCGGTGGCTCGCGTACCAGGCTGATCTCGTCGATCAGCACGTGCGCCCCGTCGGCTAACGCTTCGGTTTTTCGAAACTCGGCGGAGGCGGCTCTGTGCTTGATTGCACAGATGCTTGAGGAGAGTTCGTTGAGTGCCTCTTCGGAAACCGCTTCCCCGGCTTGGATGGCCCGCAGCTGGTCCTCGATCCGGTTCAGATCTTCCTGGGTGGCAGCCAGAAACTCTTTGATGATGTCATCCATAGAGCTTAATCCCCATCCCGGATTCCCTGCGCCCAAGCAGACACCACGGGTAACTGCCTCCCGCCAGACCCGGGAATGACGTGGCTAAGTATAAGAGAAAAAGTTGCGAATCGAGCTACTAAAATACAACCGGGGAGCGGCCGCGGCGGCGGAGCAGTCACGATCAGCGCGCTTCTCACACCCAACAGGAAAGCCGGGACTACGAACCTTACTCCTCACTCCACCTGAGGATTGGTGTCCGGGCGGCGCGGGTTTCATCGAGCCGGCCTACCTTGGAATGTCGCGGGGCGCTGGTCAAGGCGTCCGGATCCGACTGGGACTGGCGATGGGCTTCGATCATCGCCTCGACAAACGCATCAAGCTCGGACTTGCTGGGGCTCTCCGTGGGTTCGATCATCAGAGCGCCGTGGACGATCAGCGGAAAGTAGACTGTCGGCGGATGGAAGCCTTGATCAATCAACCCCTTGGCGATATCCAGCGTCTTCACCCCGTAAGCGGACTGCACGCGGTCGGAGAAAACGACCTCATGCATGGAGGGTGTCTGATAGGCGAGGTGATAGTAATCCTTCAGCCTCGCCCGGATGTAATTGGCGTTGAGCACGGCCGTCTCCGAAATCTCCCTGAGCCCCTCCTGGCCACAGCTCAGGATGTAGGCCAGGGCCCTGACCGCCATTCCGAAGTTTCCGAAGAACGCGTGCACTTTTCCTACCGAATCCGGGTGATCCCAGTCAAGCGCGTATGCTCCATCGCGCTCCTCGACGCGCGGCACTGGAAGGAATGAGACAAGCTTGGAATGGCAGGCGACGGGGCCGCTACCGGGCCCACCTCCGCCATGCGGGGTTGAAAATGTCTTGTGAAGATTCAAGTGAAGAATGTCCACGCCCATGTCGCCCGGTCTTGTCTGTCCGACGAGGGCGTTGAAATTCGCGCCGTCCATGTACATCAGTGCGCCCACATCGTGGACGAGCCGGCTGATCTCCTCGATCTGGCTCTCGAAGATGCCCAGTGTGTTCGGATTCGTGAGCATCAGACAGGCGACGTCAGGGCTGAGTCTTTGCGCGAGCATGGCCAGGTCAATGCGCCCCTTGTCGTCGGATGGGATAGCTTGCACCTCGTAACCTGCAATAGTCGCGCTCGCCGGGTTAGTGCCGTGGGCCGAATCCGGGATGAGAACGAATCGACGCGGGTTGTGTTGCGACGTGTGATAGGCGCGAACCATCAGGATCCCGGTCAGTTCGCCCTGAGAGCCCGCCGCCGGCTGCAGCGTGATACCCGGCAGGCCGGTCAGCTCGGCCAGAAGCCTCTGGAGACGGAAAAGGATCTCCAGGTTGCCTTGAACAAGGACGTCGTCCGCGAGTGGATGAACGGCCGCCAACCCCGGAATTCGTGCCACCCGTTCGTTGATCTTCGGGTTGTACTTCATGGTGCAGGACCCCAGTGGATACAAGCCCAGATCGACGTGATAATTCCAGGACGATAGCCGGGTGTAATGGCGGACCAGGTCCACTTCGCTCACTTCCGGGAACCCCGGGATATCGCTTCGCAGCAACGACTCGTCGATCAGGTCGGTCACGTTGATGTCATCGACATCGAGGGGAGCGAGGGAGTACGCCTTCTTACCTGCCGCCGATTCTTCGAAGATCAGCGGCTCGTCGAGTACGATTGCATTCACGGTTCGCTTCGTCATGCGTTGTTTTCCAGGAAGAACCGGGCAAAGTCATCAATTTCGGCGCGGGTGTTCTGCTCGGTGACGCAAATGAGCATCTCGTTCATGCGTTCTGGGAAGAACCGGCCCAGCGGTAGGCCTCCGATGATGCCGCGCTGTGCCAGCCGTCGATTGAGCTCGACCGGATCGCCGGTGCATCGGACGACAAATTCGTTGAAGCAGGGTGCGTCGAAAACCAGGTGGCTGGCGAGGAGCCGCCTCAGGTACGCCGCTTTCTTCACGTTCTGTTCCGCCATCTCGCGCAGGCCTACCCGCCCCAGGCAGGTCATAAATACGGCAGCCATCAAGGCGCATAGACCCTGATTCGTGCAGATGTTCGATGTTGCCTTCTCCCGTCGTATGTGCTGCTCTCGAGTTGAAAGCGTCAATACGAAGCCGCGGCGTCCTTCGCCGTCGACGGTCTGGCCTGCGAGCCTGCCGGGCATTTGGCGTTTGAAATCGTCTCGCGTCGCAAAAAGCCCCAGATAAGGACCTCCAAACCCGAGCGGAATACCCAAGGCTTGTCCTTCGCCAGCAACAATATCGGCACCAAGCTCGCCCGGTGCGCGCAGCAGTCCCAGGGATACGGCATCTGTCACTACGGCGATAGTCAGGGCGCCCTTCGACTTCGATCTACTCGATAAGGGCTGGAGGTCTTCGATGACGCCGAGGAAATTCGGAGACTGAACGACCGTTGCCGCAGAATCGTCGCCGAGCGCCTCGTCCAGCGCTGTCAGGTCAAGTCGGCCGGTCCGGGCGGAGAAGGGAACAGTGACGATCTGCAGGCCGGAATGCGCGACGTAGGTCTCCAGTACCCTCCGATAGTACGGATGGAGTGCGGATGACACCACGACTCTTTTGCGCCGCGTTACGCGCATTGCCATGAGTACCGCTTCGGCCACGGCGCTGCTGCCGTCATACAGGCTGGCATTGGCCACATCCATGCCAGTCAGCTGGCAGACCAATGTCTGGTACTCGAACAGCGCTTGAAGCGTTCCCTGGCTGATTTCCGGCTGGTAGGGGGTATAGGCCGTGTAGAACTCGGAGCGGGAGATGATCGAATCGATCACGGTCGGAACGAAGTGGTTGTAGGCGCCAGCCCCCAGGAAACAACTGTGGCGGTCGGTGGACGCGTTTTTCTGAGCCAGCGACGCCAGGTACCTCAAAAGCACGTTTTCAGCCATCGGCTCCGGAACATCGAGCGATTGCCTGAGCCGGAGGTGGTCCGGGATGCACTGAAACAGATCTTCAACCCGATCGACGCCGATGGCCTCGAGCATCTGGCGGCGTTCCTCGGGAGTCAGGGAGACGTAGCGCATGCCTACTCCCCGGACTCTTCCTGGACGTACTTCGTGTATTCTTCTGCGGACAACAGGTCGTCAAGCTGCGCGGTATCGGCGAGTTTGACCTTCAACATCCAACCCTTGCCGTAAGGATCCTTGTTCAGGACCTCCGGGCCATCGGTCAGTTCGCTGTTCACCTCCAGGATCCTCCCGGTAACCGGCGAATATACTTCCGAGACGGCCTTGACCGACTCCACCGAGCCGAACGCCTGGTGTGCCTGCACCCTCACTCCCGGCTCGGGAAGGTCAACGAAAACAACATCACCAAGTTCCTTCTGAGCGTGATCCGTGATTCCGATGGTCCCGATGTCGTCGGCAACGGAGATCCATTCATGTTGCTTGGTATAGAACAGCTGTTCTGGAATGTTCATGGCCTCATCCTTTCTGCGTTAGCGAGAAGCGACGAAAATAACAGAGACCGGTGTCACGAAGAACACGGAGCACGCCGCCGGACGTCGGGATCAGTTGCGGCGTTTGTAAAAAGGCGTCTCTATAACGCGAGCCCTCAAATGCTTGCCTCGGACATCGACATCAAACAGTGAGCCAGGCTGACTCCGCTCAACTGGCAAGTAAACCAATCCAATGCTCTTTTGTAAAGAGGGGGAGTAGCTGCCGCTTGTGACCGTGCCGACTTGCCGGCCTTCGAGATAAGCAGCGCAATGATCGCGGGCAATGCCCCGATCGACCAGCTCAAATCCTGCGAGCAGGCGTTTGACGCCGCTCGCTCTTTGCTCGTCCAGTACCGCTTTCCCGATGAAATCGCCCTTGGACAGCTTTACGATCCAGCCCAGGCCTGCTTCCCAGGGCGTGGTGGTGTCGTCGATGTCGTTTCCGTACAGTGGATATCGCATCTCCAGGCGAAGAGTGTTACGAGCCGCCAGTCCGGCCGGCGCGACTCCTAAGGGTTTGCCAAGCGTCATCAGCTTGTCCCACAGGGGAACAGCGAAGTTCGACGGCAGGTAGATTTCGAATCCATCTTCGCCGGTGTACCCGGTTCGAGCCACGAACGCCTGGTGTCCCTCCACTTTCCATTCGGTGAACCAGTAGAAACGGACGGGGGAGAGATCGAGCCCGGTCACTTCGGTGGTGAGCTGTTGTGACTTCGGACCCTGAATCGCAATCTGAGCATACTCCTCGCTGTCATCGGAAAGGCTCACATCGCCTTTCCTGTGGCGTTCGATCCAGTCGTAGTCCTTCTGTCGGTTGGAAGAATTGACGCAAACCAGAAAATCATGGTCGGAGATACGGTTGATCACGATGTCATCGATGAAGGTCCCTCGTTCGTTCAGCAGTGCGGAATACTGCGCCTGTCCCTGGGCTAGCTTGGCAACGTTGTTGCAGGTGACCGTCTGAAGTAGCGGCAAAGCATCCGCGCCTCGGATTCGGAAACGTCCCATGTGGCTGACGTCGAACAGTCCCACGTTGTTCCGCACGGCTTGATGTTCCGCCAGGGCCCCTTCGTACTGAACCGGCATATGCCAGCCCACGAAGTCAACCATTCGTGCGCCCAGTTGTCGATGTGTGTTGTGAAGAGGAGTGGTTTTCAGGTTTTCCATGGCGAGCCTCACGATAGGGAATTGGACCTGCAGGACAAACGGGACCAATAGCACATCCCCGCCTGGCGTCTACCCAATTCCAGAGAGGCAATATACCACAGCCCCAACTCTTCTTTTTGTCGCAGTGAAACCTTAGCTTACGGCGTCTATCTATTAAATCAGCGGCTCCAGCGAAACAGCTGCTGAAGAGAGACGGAGGAAGCTATGAGGATAGCTGGACAGATAAACGATTTCGAAGACCCGTTGTACTCAACAATGAAGAAGAACCGGAAACCGGCGGCTAAGCCAGCGGTCGAGGAGCCGCAGGACGCAGTCTTTGCGCCACCGGGTGAGGCCAGCGCTCACGGCTCGCGTGCTCGCCTGCTGATTCTGGTGCTGATTTTGAATGGCGCATTCATTATTGGATATTACCTGTACCAGGCCAATTCGCAAATCAGCCGGCTCAGCTCGGACCTCCAGACCAGCCAGGCCCACTTGACCAACGTCAGCCAGCAACTCGAGCAGTCACAAGAGAAGATCAATTCGCTTGAGCAGGGATTGACGGAGACGAGTATTCAGGCCGGTCAACAGAAACGCCAACTCGGCGCACAGGCCCATCAGTACAAGACGATGTATGAAGAGCTGAGAACCACCCAAGAGCAGCAGGCCTCAGTAACGCAGCAGAAGGCCGATCGCGAGGAAGTCAACGAGCTGAGGACCGAAGCGGGGGAAATCAAGAAAGAGGTCAGCCAGGCAAATTCGAGTATTTCCGACCTGCGAGACGTTTCGGCGCGCAACAGCAACGAAATCGAAGCCAGCAAGGCATCCATCGCGACCTTGAATCAATCGAGTGCGGACAACCAGCGTCAAATATCGGAAGTGAAACACTCCCTGGCCAAAGAGACATACGGCTTCGAGCTGTACGAAAAGGGAGGGGTGATGAAGGTCTTCAACGTTGCTCTGAGCCTGAAAGACGTCGATTTCAACAGGCAGCGCTATGACATGGAAATACTGACCAACGGAAAGAAGATCAAGAAGGACGACCAGCACCTCAACGAACCGATCGTCTTCTACATTGAGGGAGTCAGCAAGCCTTACGAAGTAGTGGTGACCAAGGTCGACAAGAAGTACGTCGTTGGGCACCTGAGCGTGCCCAAAAGCTAGGACAAAGGGCAGAGGGACAGAGGAGAAGACCAAAAGCCGATTACGAGTACGAGTACGAGTACGAAAGGACAGGAGCCTCTTTCTCGTACTCGTACTCGTAATCGTAATCGGCTTTTGCTTTGCCCCCTTTTTGCTCTGCCCCTTTGCCCCCTTCCTATTCCTCCTGCCGCCTGAAGATGATTTTCAGCGTCAGGCGGGCGTCCGTTGCCTTCCCCTTGGAGATTGCAGGCAGGAAGCGCCAGGAATTTCGAACCGTTTCCACGGCCAGTTTTCCGGCCTCGTCGTTGGACGCTCGGACCACCTTGAAGTCGTGGGCCCCACCCGATCGAGTCACCAGGACACTGATTTCGACGGTGACCGGGTCGGGAAGGGAGGATAGAGACTTCGGAAGGAGGGGGCGGGGGCTGGCGAGCAGCAGTGGGGCGACCACCTCCTCGCTGGAGTAAAGCGCGTCGATTTTGTCCCCTTCGGGACTCCCAGCCCAAAGGATCGACCCATAACCCCGTCGAAACCCGGCTTTGAGCAGCGCCGCCTTTGCATCGGGCAGATCGAGCTCGATGCGGCCGACCATTTGCGCCGCCTGCTCGAACTCCTCTTGTGACATGGGCTCGAGATCGAGTATCCGGCCACCGGATCGAAAATAAGCCTTCGATAGAGCCGTGTCGGATTTGAAGCGTCCGTATACCGTGAACCCGACGAACTTCTTCGGAGAAATGAGCTTATTGACGAGATAGCGTTCGGAGGGATCCGACGCATCTTCGATTTCGAGCACGTGGCCCTGATGAACCTTCCCCGCAGAATCGAGCAGGAGCAGCGCGGTTGCATCGACCAGTTCGAACGCTTCTCCAAAGTTGATATAGTTGAGAACCGCTCGCTGGCTGTTTGCGATTTCGAGCGTCACGATCCGCTGGTTGGTGAGATAAAAGTAATGCGCAGTCCCTGAGATTTTTTCCGGCTGGGCTTGGATTGAGACGAACGTTATCAAGACAACGCTGAGCAACGTGCAGAACAGAAACCGATTCGCAGTCATCGAGCCGATTGTACACTGTCCGCAACTCTCGTCCCAAGAAGGCATCATGTGCATTGAACCCTGGCGGTTCGAGTCTCATCTGAGAAGTGAGGAGATATAGATGGTCCGGAGAGCGATAGGCCTGAGCGCAGTTGCCCTGACCGTGGGGCTGGCTGTCTGCGCGCTTTTGTTTTCCGCTTCTTCGAAAGAGACCAAGCTCTTTGATGCCCGTCCGGGCGATACAGTCATCATCCGAGTGGATTACGGCCGGGTGAGAATCACTTCTTGGCAGCAACCCAACGTACAGGCCGAGATCGAGCGCGTTGCCCTGCAACAGTCGCAACTGGGCAATATCGAAGTCATCACCCATAAACAGGCCGACAAGATCTACGCGAGTGCGTTCTTCTATGACTATGCGGGCGAATCCGTAAACCTGGATCTCTGGGTGCCTCCTTTTTTGAACGTGGTCGTTTGGGGCGGAAATGCGGCGGTCCAGGTAACTGGAATAGATGGTTATGTGAGGGTCCACTCGCTGACCGGATCGGTGTCCGCGGAGGATCTGACCGGTTCTGTGTCACTCATCGCGGACGGGGGGGACATCTTGTACCGCGCGCGACGGCAGCTCACCACCGACGTGCGATTGGAGGCGGTGAAGGGAAACATCCGCTGCGAGTTGCAGAGGGATCTCAACTTCCGTGGATGGGCCCGAGCCGGCCGCAAACTCCAGTGGAACGGCGAGGTGGAGATGAACAAGGGTGCGCTCGAGAGGCAGGTTGGGCTCGGCGGGCCGTTGTGTCTCGCCTCAAGCATAGCGGGAGACGTCACCTTTTCTCTGCCCGCGCAGCTTGCTTCGGCGCCTTCGTCGCTTCCCAGAGAGGCCGCACCCGAATCAACTGTCGAGGTTCAACAGCCTCAGGAGCCAAACCCGGCCGCCCCTGATCCGCAAGCTCCACCGGTCATCCGTGCTCCCTCCACGCCGGCGCAGGGGGGCGATCCGGGCGGGTACAAAGTCCGCGTCAACGTCGAGTGGATTTACCTGAACGCATCGGTTCGCGAGCGCAACAGCAACCGAAGTGTCCCCGATCTGCGAAAAGAGGACTTTCAGGTCTACGAGGACGGCGTCCGCCAGACCGTGGGTCGGTTCTCTGCCACCGAAAGCCCGTTTCACCTTGTCCTGTTGCTCGACGTGAGCGGGAGCACGGAAGAATACATGGGGCTGATCAAGGAGGCCTCGATCGAATTCGCCCGGGAGATCGGGCCAAACGATCGGATCGCCCTGGCGACATTCAACTCAAGTCTGCGCTGGCGTCAGGATTTCACGAATGACCGCGATGCGGTGATCGACGAAATCCGCCAGGTCCGCTCTGGGGGCGGAACGGCATTCTACGATGCATTGAAAGGCTGCCTGCGCGAACACACCGACCGGATCGAAGGCCGCAAGGCGATCGTCGTTTTCACCGATGGTGTCGACAACCAACTTCAAGGGGACCCGGGCGCGGGATCGACGACCCGCTTTTCGGAGCTGTACCGCGACATTCAGGACTCCGAAGCATTAATATATACAATCTTCCTTGATACCGCTGGGACCGGCGGTGTTTACGGCGGGTCCGGCGGACGACAAGGCAGCGTGATCGACATCCTGGAAGACATCATGAGGGGCCGGGTGCCGTCCAGTCGAGGACCCCGGGGTGGCGGATCACGATCGGGCGGGTCGGAGATAGAAGAAGCGCGCACCCAGCTTGAATCGATCGCCGAGCAGACGGGCGCCCGGATGTACTCGCCCAACCGGATCGAAGACTTGTCGCACGCCTACAGGGAAATCGCGGACGACCTGCGGGTTCAGTACACGCTTGGGTACAACTCGTCGAATGGCATCAAGGACGGAAAGTGGAGAAGGATCAAAGTCTCCATTGCAAACCGTCCGGAGCTAGACGTAAGGACTCGAAAAGGCTATTACGCAGGCGAAGCTGAGAAGAAAGCCAGTGTCTCCAAGACCCCGTTCCAATAACCGGCCGTGGTCAGGGCGCTGCTGAGGCTCCGAGGGGCGGGTCGTCCGGTCCGGCTCCTGTCCCGCCCGAGTGCCATCGTATCAGTCCGCTTTCATCGCCAAAGAAGCTGCGTCGCCCGGTTCTGTCGCTTTTCGGTGTCGCCACTATTGTGAACTTCAAGTCTTCGACGGAGACGGTGTACTTGTACCCTGACTTCTCCGGAGCGAGGAACGTCTGATCCAGATACTGGAGCTCGACGAGTTGCTCGACCGGCACGAATTTCCCCTGGCCCTCGGATTGGGCGTAAATCTTCTCGGTGCTGATAATCGTGCGCACGGTCGCGATGGCTGCCGCTTCGTTGGCGGCAAGCCGGGGATTCACCATGAGAAGAGCCAGCGCGATCGTTGCGATAACGCAGATGACTGCCATCGCGATGATCAGCTCAATCAGCGTGAAGCCCTTCCCGAGTCGCATCCCCATCTCAGTTGACTGATAGTAGTATGGAGGGCGTCAGAATTTCCACAGATTAGTTGTCGGCGATGATGTTGCAGAGGCGCAGGTTGGCAATTCCGGCGAGATCGGGTGGTTTTCGAGATGAGAAATCACGTCGTCGAATTCCTCGGCTGATGCAATGCGCACCAGGCGAGGTCTCAGTTCTTTGATCCCCGGCCATTCATTCAGATAACGGGTGAGGTGTTTTCGGACAAGCAGAACTGCTTTTTCAATTCCGTAGAATTCCTGCATCAGCTGGAAGTGACGCCGGACGAGCGCCAGCCGATTTACCGGAGTTACCTGGTTGCGTTGGAGTCTCACGAAAATCCACGGGTGTCCGATCGCGCCTCGTCCGATCATCACGGCCGCGCAGCCGGTCTGAGCCTTCAACCGGTCCGCATCCTGAGGCGACCAAACATCGCCGTTTCCAATGACCGGAACCCGCGCCTGCTCCACGATGCGGGCGATTGCATCCCAGTCCGCCGAACCGGTGTATCCCTGGTCGCGTGTGCGCCCGTGCACTGCGATCAACGAAGCGCCGTTCTCCTGAAGTGCGTGAACGACGTCCGGGTAATTCCGACTCTTCCAGTCCCACCCCAGGCGTATTTTTGCGGTAACAGGCACACTGACAGCCGCGGTGACCCTGCTCATGATCCGGGCTATCTTCTCCGGGTTCCGAAGAAGGCCGGCACCTGCTCCCTTCGTAGCTACCCGGTGGACCGAGCAACCCATATTGATGTCGATGATGTCGGGGCCGTATTTCTGTAGTCTTTCGGCAGCGGCGACGAGCCGGTCCTCGTCCGCATCGAACACTTGCATCACAACCGGTCGTTCTTCCGGCAGGTAAGTGAGTGCCCGGAGCACATGCGGGTTCTTCCCGTGGAGGACTTCCCTCGCGGAGACGAACTCGGTGTAGCTCATTGCAGAGCCTATAGATCGGCATAGCGCACGAAAAGGCAGGTCACTAAACCCAGACATCGGGGCAAGGATCAGGTCTCCGTAAACCGGGACGTCTTTCACCCGGAAGGTCGGTTCTCGGACAGCGGTCGTGAACACGTGAGAGAGTCTATCACGCGAGTAAGGAGGCGAGATCCCTTGGCTACTTAAGCCGCCCTTTGTTTTCGACAATGACTCTCACAAGGTTATAATTAGCTTAGGCTGCGAAGGGCGAGGGGCTCTTCCACCAGACAAATCACCCCAGCATCGGGGCGTTCCGCGTCCCCTGCGGCCCAGAAAGAGAGGAGAGTCATGACGATTGCCTCTATCATCGGTGCCGTGATCATCATCGCAGCAGTCATTTACTGGCTTCTGCGTTCTGAGAAATCCGAGGCCCATCATTTGGACAGCCTCCATATCGTTCGAGAGGACGAAAGTAAGAAAAGCTAGTGCTGCCGTAAGCGGGCTACGCTTGCGGCTTCCCCGAATTCCCGATTTCAGGTAGCCACTCATCTCCGCCGGACGAGTCAGGAAACGTGTGTCTCCAGGCGGCTGCTCCATCGGTTGCAGCCGCTGGGCCGTGCGGAGGGCGAGATCGAATGGAGCCGCGCACGACAGCGAGGCTGTTGAAGATGTTTCACCTGTTTGTCATATCCCCGGAGGGGATTGCCGAATGACCCCAACGGGGTCACGTAGCAAAGCCCGGGGTTGCCCGCGCTTTGGCGGGCTACCCCGGGTCGGAGGCTTGCATGGGGTTCAACCCTGAAGGGGTTGCGTACTGCGCACGCTACG
>Ga0105091_10000224_pt1 | contig 22596 bp, 12 predicted proteins | sample PPLLak1March2015_FD_87022 | JGI IMG/M metagenome (GOLD analysis project Ga0105091, IMG submission 87022) | Freshwater sediment microbial communities from Prairie Pothole Lake near Jamestown, North Dakota, USA - PPLs Lake P7 Core (1) Depth... | ecosystem: Environmental > Aquatic > Freshwater >... | reverse complement strand
TGTGGAAAAGGTGAGCACAGGCCAATGACCCTTGTATTTGCAAAAGAAAAAACAGAAGAGGCAATCAAAGAGGCATTGTTGGACCACAGGTCGGCCGTATATTACAAAAACAATATCATTGGAGATGAAAAGTACCTCAAGCAAATATTTGAGAAATCTGTCGCGATAGAAAATAATGAACTGACAATTAAGGGCAGAGGCAAGGCCTTTTTTCGAATAAAAAACAGCTCCGATTTGGATTTTGAAATGACGGCCGATGGAACTGCTGAACATATTAAGGCGCCTGCAAAAATTATTCTTGATGCCGATCGAACTATTTTAATAACAATAGAAGGTAAAGATAAAAGTTTTTCTGGCACACAAAAAATACGCATACCTTATAAAGTTAAAAATCTTGTAGTTGCGCCTGATGAGGGCCTGCATATCGAATTCGAAATAACTGTTAATTTTATGGGGTCAGAAACCAATAAATGATTAGCAGATGATAAGATAAAATTCTAAAAAACCAAAGATTTGCGTTATCTGAGACGCTAAAGGGCTCCTAATAAAGACAGATGCAGGGTCAATATGGATAAGGGTATTTTAAAACAAATAGTGAAATGCTGGGTATGTTTGCTCATCTTTTGCGGGATAAGTTTTGGCGCTGAATCTATAGATGCGAAAATTCGGCAAAATCGAATGGGTGAGCTGATTATAAAAGCCAAACCGGGGGCTAAGGTTCACATTGAGCAGTTGCGTCATGACTTCTGGTTCGGAGCGGCTTTGTCAAACCATGCATTTAATGGGGATATGAATGCCGATGATTCGGCCAGGTACAAACAAGTGTTTCTTGATAATTTCAATGCCGCAGTGACGGAGAACGCCTTGAAATGGGGCGTTATGGAGCCTGAAAAGGGCAAGGTGGACTATTCGATTGTAAATGCGATTCTCGCGTGGACGCAAAAAAATGATATCCCGCTTCGCGGCCATAACATTTTCTGGGGCATATCCCACTGGATGCAGCCCTGGCTTAAGACGATGGACGATGCGACGCTGAAAGAGACACTAAAGTCCCGTGGTCTGGATATCGGGAAGCGCTATCGCGGAAGATTTGCTGAATACGATCTGAATAATGAGATGCTGCATGAGAATTATTATGAGGATCGACTCGGGCCCGGCATCACCAAAGATATGGCTGACTGGGTACATGAAGGCGATCCCTGCGCGGTTTTATATTTGAATGATTACGATATACTCACCGGCAAAATGCTGGATGAGTATATAAAGCAGATCCAGAGATTTCTCGACCAGGGTGTGCCGTTTGCCGGAATTGGGGCGCAGGGTCATTTACACGGTGATTCTTTTGACCCAAACGCACTGCAAAACGCACTGGACAAGCTGGCGGTTTTTAATCTTCCTATCAGGGTGACAGAGTTCTGCTTTCCAGGCCAGCGCTCAAGGTACTTCGGAAAAGATGTCCGGCTTTCTGATAAAGAAGAACAGGCCAAGGCAAAGGCAATAAAGGAATACTACAGCATTTGCTTCGCCCATCCGGCAGTCGAAGGGATTCTAATGTGGGGGTTCTGGGAGCCAGCCACCTGGATTCCGCAGTCTTCACTCTATCGCCGTGATTGGTCACCTACTCCGGCAGCCGAGGCCTATCGCGACCTTGTGTTCAAACAATGGTGGACCCGGTATGATGGCAAGGCAGATGAGAATGGTCAATGCCGGGTGAGGGTGTTCTATGGTAAGCATGCAGTGTCATGTGAAGGAAAGACAAGGCAGGTGCAGCTTAAAAAGCAGACCAGACCAGTGACCGTGAGCTTCGATTAAGCACTTATGCCGGGCTGAGGCGATTGACGATATCTAATGAAATGTTCGCGATTGTGGTAGCACCTGGAGCCAATCACTTTCTGTCACCACAGGATGTAAAAAAGGACGAACAGGATTGCAACTGTTCCCTGTTTTTGTAACAAAATTATCGTTTTTCTCTTGAGCAAAACCTTACGCAATAATAGTATGATATATAAATAGTTAGTTCTGCCAAGGACTAGCGAAGAAGAGACAACAATATTTTTCGGGAGACATTTATGTTAGTAGTAGAATCATATGCGATAGCGGTGGCAATGTGTTTTGTAACGATGCTGTGCTGGGGGTCATGGGCGAATACGCAGAAGCTTGCGACAAAAGAATGGCGGTTTCAGCTTTACTACTGGGATTATGCAATTGGCGTATTTATATTGTCACTGATTCTGGCATTTACATTAGGCAGCCATGGGACAGCAGGAAGAAGTTTTATCGCAGACTTAAAGCAGGCACAGTCGAGCAATTTAATGTTGGCATTTATCGGCGGAGTGATTTTCAATCTTTCAAACATTCTGCTTGTGGCGGCAATCGATATTGCGGGGATGGCTGTTGCATTTCCTATCGGAGTTGGTCTTGCACTTGTTATTGGTGTGGTAATTAATTATATCGGCAGCCCGGTCGGCAATGCGCCGCTGCTGTTTTTGGGCGTTGCATGTGTTGTTGCTGCGATTATACTTGACGCGATTGCATATAAAAAGCTCCCAAATACCGGGCAGAAAACAACTGCAAAGGGCGTGATAGTTTCCATTGCAGCAGGTTTGCTGATGGGATTTTTCTACAGGTTTGTCGCCAAGTCAATGTCGCCTGATTTCGTGAACCTTGAAGCGGGAAAACTAAGTCCATATACGGCCATTGTGCTGTTTTCTTTTGGATTACTGATTTCAAACTTTTTATGGAACAGCATTGTAATGGCAAAGCCATTTGTGGGTGAACCTGTTCCACTGGGCGACTATTTCAGAAAAGGGAATATGCGGTTGCACCTTGTCGGGATACTGGGCGGTATTATCTGGAATATTGGTATGTCGTTCAGCATAATCGCATCCGGCTCAGCGGGGTTTGCAATTTCTTACGGACTCGGGCAGGGCGCTACAATGATAGCAGCCTTCTGGGGCGTTTTTATATGGAAAGAATTTAAGCAGGCTCCGGCCGGAACAGGCAAGCTGCTGTCGCTGATGTTTCTGTTTTACATTGCAGGATTAGTTTTGTTAATAATTTCAAAATTGATGTAATAAGGATAGAGAAATAATATGGCTAAAAAAATCATTGTGGTTGGCAGCAGTAATACCGACATGATATTGAAAACAAAATGGATACCTAAGCCGGGAGAAACGATAATTGGAGGAAAGTTTTCAACGGCAGCCGGCGGTAAAGGCGCCAATCAGGCGGTTGGGGCGGCCAGAGCCGGCGGGCAGGTGACATTCGTTGCAAAAGTTGGGAATGATGTATTCGGCAGGCAAGCCGTTGAAGGATTTTTGAAAGACGGCATAAACATCAAGTATGTTTTAAAGGATGATAAAGAACCTTCCGGGGTTGCGTTGATATTTGTTGCTGATGACGGCGAAAACAGCATAGGCGTCGGCTCAGGCGCAAATGCAAAGCTTTCGGTTGCCGATGTTAAAAAATTAAAAGAAGTTATCCTTTCCGGTGACATACTTTTGACACAGCTTGAAACACCATTGACGACAGTTAAGGAAGCGGTATCGATTGCAAATAAAGGCGGCGTTAAGGTGATATTGAATCCGGCTCCGGCGGTAAAGCTTGGTAATGATATTTTGAAGAACGTTACAATACTGACTCCAAACGAAACCGAGACCGAGATATTGACCGGCATAACAATAAAAAATCAAAATGATGCCCGGAAAGCTGCCGAGATTTTGCAGAAAAAAGGAGTTAAGATAATAATAATTACGCTGGGTTCGAAAGGAGCATATGTTTGCTGCGATGAATTTGAGGGTATGGTTGAAGGATTTAAGGCAAAAGCTGTAGATACAACTGCTGCCGGCGATGTATTTAATGGTGCGCTGGCTGTGGCGATATCGGAAAAAATGCCGCTTGCCGAAGCTGTCAGATTTGCGAATGCAGCGGCGGCGATATCAGTAACACGGCTTGGCGCTCAGCCTTCAGTTCCGCAAAGAAAAGAAATTGAAAAACTATTGAAAACAAAAAAGTAATTCACAGGAATCGACCAAGCGTCTCATCACCGGATGCGTTATTGTTGCCGCCGTAATAATCGACCAGAAGCGACATCAAATTAAACAATAAAAATATTCAAAACAGCCATTACAAAAAAATCCTGAAAAGCTATAATCATTTTATGATTAATCAGCTTATATTTTGGCAAAAACTAAAATCGTTTACTTTTCTTTTTTCAATTTTCTTCAGTTCTTATTGTTTTGGCATTGGTCAGGAGCAATATATCGATTCAAATTCTTCAAAAGGTTTTTGCATTTCTGATATTAATTATGTTGCTGAAATTTATGTTGATTCGAATGATTATCCCGGAGTAATCAGGGCAGTTGGTGATTTGCAGCAGGATATAAATCGGGTTACCGGCCTTTTGCCGAAATTAAATCACATAGTTTTAGCCCCAAACACAATAATCATCGGGACTATAGGAAAAAGCACCATAATAGATAGGCTTATTAAGGGTAATAAAATCGATGCAAATAAGATTGCTGATAAGTGGGAATCTTTTTTAATTCAAACTGTTACTAATCCCGTTGATGATGTTAATAATGCTTTAATAATTGCAGGAAGCGATAAAAGAGGCACGATTTACGGGATATATGACCTTTCAGAGCAAATCGGGGTATCGCCCTGGTATTGGTGGGCAGATGTACCTATCCAGCATAAAGATGCTCTTTTTGTAAAAGAGGGAAAATATATTCAGGGACCTCCCGCAGTCAAATACAGGGGGATTTTTCTAAATGATGAAGCTCCATCCCTTACCGGCTGGGCAAATGAAAAATTCGGAGGGTATAACAGTAAATTCTATACGAAGGTTTTTGAGCTTCTCCTTCGATTAAAAGCAAATTATATCTGGCCTGCGATGTGGAACAATTCCTTCGATACCGACGACACGAATAACCCCAGGCTTGCCGATGAATACGGAATAGTTATGGGGACATCACATCATGAGCCAATGATGCGGGCATGGAAAGAATGGGAATGGAAAGGTCATAAGAAAGGAAGCTGGGATTATTCGAAAAATGAAAAAATTATCAGTGACTATTGGCGAGAGGGTCTTGCGCGAACAAAGGATTATGAAAAGATTATCACAATAGGAATGCGCGGCGATGGCGATGAGCCGATGAGTCAAAGCGCTAATATAGCTTTGCTGGAAAAAATAGTAGCTGACCAGAGAAAAATGATTTCCGAAACAATTAACCCTGATTTATCCAAAGTCCCCCAGATGTGGGCTCTATATAAGGAAGTCCTGGATTACTACAACAATGGAATGCGAGTGCCGGATGATGTGACTTTATTATGGTGTGATGACAATTGGGGCAATCTCCGCCGTTTACCGACTCCCGATGAGCTTAAAAGAAGCGGTGGTGCGGGTATTTATTATCACTTTGATTATGTAGGGGGTCCCCGTTCTTATAAATGGTTAAATACTAATTATATTCCCAAAATTTGGGAGCAAATGAATCTTGCTTGCAATTATGGTGCAACAAAAATATGGATACTCAATGTAGGCGATTTGAAGCCTATGGAATTTCCAATAGAATTTTTCATGCAGTTAGGCTGGAACCCGCAAAGATGGCCTAAAGAAAAAATTTCTGAATTTACTAAATTATGGGTAAATCGTGAGTTTGGGCCTAAATATGCAGATGAAATCGCATACATTATATCTAAATACACAAAATACAATGCCAGGCGTAAGCCGGAATTGTTGGATACTAAAACTTACAGTCTTGTAAATTATCGGGAAGCCGATAATGTAATCGTTGATTACAATGCTATCACAACCAAAGCAGAGCAAATCTACGCGGCTTTGCCTGATAATTACAAAGATGCCTTTTTTCAGCTTGTTTTATATCCCACAAAAGCAAGTTTAATTATCAATGAACTTTATATTACGGCCGCCAAAAACCAGCTATACGCAAAACAGGGACGTGCTGAGTCTAATGACCTTGCTTCAAAAACGCGTGCTTTGTTCAAGGCAGATGCCGAATTATCTCGATATTACAATCATGAAATGGCAAAAGGCAAATGGAACCATATGATGGACCAGACCCATATTGGATACACATCCTGGGACCAGCCAAAACAGAACATTATGCCTCAATTGACTGAAATCAATGTCCCTGATGAGGCAAATATGGCAGTAGCAATCGAAGGTTCAACATCTTTTTGGCCCGGCTCATCACAACCTCCTGTTCTTCCCGAATTTACCAGATATGCGCTCGACTTGAGATATATTGAAATATTTAATAGAGGTCAAAAGCCTTTTGAATTTACGATAAAGCCAAGCGCCGATTGGCTTATTATTTCTTCTTCAAAGGGAGTAGTTGAAAAGGAAAGAAAGGTCTGGTTGGGTATTAATTGGAGCAAAGTCCCGAAAGAACCCAATGAAATAGCTGCAGGTTACATTGAGATTACAGGCAGCGGCTCAACTGTTAAAATCGGTTCATTTAAATTGTCAGAGCCAAAAAAAATAGATTTTAGAAGCTTCATCGAAGCAGATGGCTATGTTTCAATTGAGCCTGTACATTATACAAATAAAATCGATACTCGTGAAATTCCCTGGGAAAAAATTGAGGATTATGGCCGGACCGGTTCAGCTATGACTATTTTTCCTGTAACTAGCCCCAGGGCAAATCCGCCTCAAGACTCGCCTTGTCTTGAATATAAAATTTACTTCTTTCACAAAGGAAATTTAGAGGTGGAAACTTATGCGGCTCCTACATTGAATTTTCTTTACGGCAGAGGGGTTCAAGTTGCGATTTCATTTGATGACCAGCCGCCGCAGGCTATAACCCTTGTGCCTCAGAAATACAATGCAGGTGATGGAAATGCCGATTGGGAGCGAACTGTCATAGATAGTGTACGCAAAGTAAAATCTTCCCATAAAATATCAGAACCAGGATATCATACCTTGAAGGTATGGATGATTGATCCGGCTGTCGTAATAGAGAAGATTGTAATAAATACAGGAGGGCTCAGGCCCAGTTATTTTGGGCCGCCCGAGAGCTGTAGGGGAAGAAAGTCTGATAATATTGAATCATTCTGGAATACACCATTTGCAAATGGGAAATAATTCCTAATTCCTACTTAGTGGCTGATTTAAATAGTAAACGATTGCTTAAAATATAAAAAAATTAGGTGATTTAATGAAAAAACCCTATTTTAAGCAATTTATTGGGTTCGTATTTGTAATCTTTCTCGAAAACCTAAAGTTTTTATAAAAACGGAAAAAACCCTTGACTTGTGCTGTATTAAAGTTTATTTTATAAGTAAACGTTTACTTATCGCCTGATAATAGTTAGAGAGTCCGACGAATATAACGGATATTATCGGTGTTGTAACGGAGAAGGGTATGAAGACTGATAAAAGAGAGGATAAGGCATTTCAGAGAATATTTCCGGATTATGCTCCAGATGCTGTCAGAGTCTGCGCATGTTTTACGGATACAAATATTACACAAATTAAATCGGTTGAAGTCACTCTAAATAATTGTTAAAAGTTAAGAAGGGTAGTTAGTATTAAAACATTTTGAAGGAGGAGTAAGAGTATGAATAAAATATTTAGTATTTTGCTTGCTCTTGCATTGACATCTGTGAGTTACGCAGGTGTTATTGGTAACTGGGAAAGTATGCCCACAAGCGGTGATGGCTGGATAGACTGGTCTAACAATGCGGGCGCGGGCGCGGGCGTTCAAACCTTCGCGAAGTACACTGCCAACACGGCCTGGCATACGCTCGGCAACCAAAGCCTACAACTGACTCAGAGCGGCTGGGCACAGACGCTTGCAATTAAGCTGAATTACCTTGGCAAGAACAGCGAATTTCTCGACAATAAGTTCCTTGAATTCGATGTTGCGGTTCCCAATATTGGCGGCGATGGCGGCTGGGGTAAAATTGAAAACGTAAGCCTTAATGCAAGCGGTTTTTCATGGGCTGCGCTCCCAGATTCTACATATATGATAGGACTTTGGGCAGGTTCAGGCACAGTTGCGCACCATTTCAAGATTGATTATTCTGCCGCAAAAGCACTTGTAACAGCGACAGCGACAACTGGCTACATTGAGCTTATATTCACAACCAACAATGATAGTTTAAACAACATCATGTTGTTTGACAATGTTCAATTTACACCTGAGCCGGCAACAATGGCTCTGATGGGACTTGGTGGTCTTGCTTTAATTCGCAGGAAACGCTAATTTTCTAAAGCTGATTTTGTTTTAAAACAAAAACGCCCTCGCATTGTTCTCGAACGCGAGGGCTTTTTTATTATCTTAAAATTTAAGAAGCTTAATTAGTTTAAATTCCTTTCATTAAATCAGCAGCAAAGGATTTGAGCGGCCCGGATTCAATTACGGAACTGTTTGTTCTTTTTTGAACTTCTTTAATGAACTGCATAACTAACTGTGTTAATACTGCTCCAGGCCTCGGGTATGCGGCAACAATATAATGAGGCCCGGGTTTCGACTCTCCTTGTTCTTTTTCCAATTCAGCCCTGAGATTATCCGGTGTTATCAAGGAATTGCCGTATTTGAATACAACATTATCCATTGCTTTATATACTTCTTTGCTCTCTTTGGTAAATCCATAATAATCGAGAAGCTGCGCAAAGACGTAATTGGATGTTGTATAAACATCTTGTCCCTGTTCTGATTTTACCTTGCCGCCGTCCTTTGTCCGGCACATGGCCCAGCCCATAGGTGTCTTGTTATTGGTGTAGATTGTTTTAAGGATTTGTTTTGCCCTATCAGCAGGAATAAACGGCTCTTCACCTATGGCAATTAAATACCAAAGGCTGTCGAGCTGATTAGTCCAGACATCTGTATTTGTTTTTCTACTAACGGGGTCATAGCATGTTATATAGTATTGCAGTCGTTTGCCTTTCTTGTTTTTAACATCTGCCCATAATTTTTCAAAGCCGGCAAATGCCTTTTCAAAATGCTCCTGATAAAGTATTTTTGCCTGATTATCTTTCATCATTTCTGCCATTTTTATCATTACCTGACAGCAGGCCAAAAATGTTGTTACATCGTAAGCATCCACACCAAATAGAACCAAATTATCGAATGTGTTCTTGACCTCCTCGGGATTGCCTTCAGGAATACCATCTTTATCGATATCGAGCTCCATCAGATGATCGAATCCGAATTTTAATGTGTTCCAGTTTTTTTTCAGGAATTCGATATCATCGAAGAACTTAACATTCCTAAGAACTCTTAAAACTAGTTTGGGGAAAAGGTCAATCCAGTAATTATTATTATACCAGGCATAATCGCTCACATTGCGCAGGGCGTGGCCTTTAGGCATAGCCCCAACATCATGGGCGACGCTGCCTTTTACTTTAAAGGCATCTCTAATCTGGGTCATCGAAACATTCTCGTATTGTTCAGGGTGGTCACGGAAATGTTTTCTTGCTTCGACGAATGATGCATGATAATGATAGAATCGAGGTGTGGGATCTTCTGCAAGTATCGAATCAACAAACCTTTGACACAGTTCCTTTTCAATATTTGGAAAAAGAACCATCAGGACCATCGAATACCAGTCCACATCCGACGGGTCAATATAGGCGTAATCGAAACATTCAAGAAAACGAGCAAAGTCGTTACCCTTTTTGTCTTCAATCCACACGGCCGCATTTGAAAGAGGAAAACTGAATTCATTAAAAATCAGTCTGGCCAATCTTATCGCGCCCGCCTTGTCACCTTTATATGACGGACTTTTTTGTATCAGGTCAAATATTCTGTTCTGTATTGCTTCAGTTTTGCTCAACCATTTAGGATAGTTATCAATCGCGTTTTTGGCTATATCGATGGCTCGGGTTTCTTTGTATTTGAAATACTTGACGTATTTGCGTTCAAATAACTTGCCGTCAATAAACCTTTGCTGCGGAAAATCCAACCCAACGGCAAATGGTATTGTTTTAGTTTCCTTCGGCTTTAAGGCAAACGTAAGGCTTACAGCCGCGCCATAATCCTGATTAAAAATAGGCGCTCTCTTTTCATAGAAGCTGCCGTCATCATTCAATAGTAAATCCTGTTTTAAGCGGTTTAAACAAAAACTCGGGTGAGTATCAATTTTAATGCTGTCCATTTGCGGGACAGCAATAACCATTCTGTCTTCACATTCGGTGCTGGCCATAACGACACCGATTAGACCTTTCGAAATGAAATCTTTGTGAATTTGGCCTTTAACAGGTGTTGAGCATACATAAACAGTGTCCTGGTCTGTGGGCTTTAATTCTTTTTCCGAAAGATTAACAAGCGAGGGTCTTGGTATAACAAGTGTAATCTGATGCTCTTTTTTGGATGTATTGGTTATTTGGTATTCCTCAATACCTGCTGGTATCACTGCCTCTTTAGTGCCGGCTAATAAAGGAGAAATGAGTTTTCTTGTTATCGTTACATTCTCTAATTTGTAGCTAATCTGAGCCAAAGGTGTAGCAAGAGAAATTGAAATCTGTTTTTCTGATATAGGAGGATGATAATAATTTTTCAATGCAGGGACATCATCAGGGCCTTCCACCTGAACCGGGTTTCGTGCGGTAAGCATCGAAAATTTATCATCAACTCGGACAAACGGAGACGATGCGAATTGAATAGCATTTTGATTTAACAAGATAAGCCGGCCGGCATTGTTTAGCCTATTATATAGGCCTTCCGGAGATATACCTATTGAGCAAGTAGGGGCGCCCTGCAGAAAAATTGTATGGGGAAATTGCAGGGTCTTGGACATCCCTTGAAAATGGACGCTCATTTTATTTTTGACGTAAATGTCGCTAATCTGGTTGCCGGAAATCGTGTAAACATCTTCAATTCTCAAGCCTGCCGCTGCCATTAAAATATCTCCTTACTTCAAAAAATGACAGATTTGTAACACTCGTTTAATAATCATACAATAGCCGAAAACCCGGCTTTGGACCGGATTTTCGGCTTGGTATTCGAATACTTCTTATCAGCAAAAAAACTGCTTATTTGTACATTTCATCAAAATATTTTTGAGCAGATACGACGGCTGCACGCATCATATCCTCAGCCTTTGCTGTTTCCCGATTTGCCAGGACAGTCATAAGTTTCTTTTTATCCAATTGTTTGGCTGCCTTATCACAGGCTTCCCAGCTAAGGACGCTTCTGATGACTCTATCGATTCCCTGCTCGGCATTATCGTAAGCACGTGTTTGCATATCGTGGCCTTTCCATCGGGAATAGCCTGCCTGCTGGAGAAGACCGGCAATGGCGATATTCATGCCGTTGATTCTTGCGCCATGGTCAATGTCGTATTTGCCCGGGCCGCCGAGAATAATTCCATCATTGTAACCCTGGCTGTTAAGGTGCATATGCACCATCATATCATTATCCAGTTCCTCGACACTGTCGTAAACATGATCAAGACCAATCATTTCCGAATGGCCGAATTCCTTATTAACGCCCTTGTTTTTTCTTGATACTCCGAATTCATCCTCGATTTTGCGCCAGAAGAGTATCGCGCTTGCCACTGTTGGAATCAGCATTGCTGGATGTCCCTCATTAGGCTTTGGCTCGAAACCTATATGGAGATTGCCGCCTTTTTTCTGCTCATATTTGCACAGACCGGCAACACTTTCTTTTAAGTTCTGATACATCTTTTTAACGCCGACTGTCGCGATATCATAACCAAATGAGCCGTTCCATATCACAAAAGCAGGCGCCTTATCAGGATGCCATGCTTTTTTCAGTGTCCCATATGCAAGGTCTACTGTTTTTGTGCCGAGTTCCTCTGCCGCTTTTCTCTCCTTTGAATCTAAAGAAGAAATGCCGCCATATGCAAAATGGCTATGGGCACCGGGTGTAATCATGGCAAGATATAATTTATTGCTTACGAGTGCATCGGCAACTGCTGAAGCGTTTTTGTCATCGACTTCGGCGTCATAATGCATCTCGATGCCTAATTCTATGTCCTTGGGCAGGCGCGGACGAATCTTGTCTGCCGTCAATTTAATCATTTCGGGCGTGCCGAATTTTCCGCCCCATTCAGGCCGCATATCACCGGGAACAAATCCGCCTTTTCCCGGATTAAATGTCCATCTGCAAATACTGTGTAAAGACTTTTCCGCCATTTTCATTTTCTCCTTCAATTTTAAGATTTTTTTAAAAAATTAAATTGGTTAGCAATATGACAAATCAAGACTTAACTGTTTTTTGGGTGCATTCTTTACGGCTGTTTCTTTCTGAATCCCAAGTTTGACGGGCAATCTGGTCTTTGCCGAAGGTTTAATTTTACCGAATAGCAGTTCAACTGCCGCTCTTATTGAATCCGGTGTCCCGCTGAAATTACAAACTACTGCATCGGCCTCATTAGTTGTCCCCTCAACGTAGGGGAAGTTTGTCACAACAACAACTTTCTTGCCTGCCTCTTTAAGTTTCTTTGCAAGCAGCCGGTTATTGCCTGTCTTGACGATACGGGCATAATAATTGGTCATAACTACCAAATCGACCTGCTTTGCTAATTCGAGACATTCTTTAAGCTCATCCTCATTTGCCGCAAAATCGGTATCCACCAGAATAAGATTTTGATTATGCTCAACCATGTCCTCGCAGAACATATGCTGATGCATATATGGGTCTTTGCCGACAAATTCGTAAGGAATACGCTGCTCGATAACAAGCATTTTCTGCTTTATGCTCAAGGGCAGGATTTTATTATTATCACGCATTACAATCAGAGCTTTCTTTGCGACATCCCAGGAGAAATCGATAATCGGTTTGCTCAACGCGAACGCCTGTGCCTTCTTGGGGTCTTTTTTGCCGGCGCTTTCGAATAGCCCCTGGTCATATTTCATTCTTAATAAATGAGTAACTGCCTCGTTAAGCCGCTCTTCAGAAATGTCCCCATTTTCGACTGCCTGTTTAATTCCGAAGAAGCATTGAGACCTTGATTCATCATCTGCCTTTAACAGTATCGTATCGCATCCTGCCTTTATTGCCATTGCGCAGGCGATGGGAAGAGGCCATTTTTTAAGTATAGCTGCCATGCCGATTGCGTCCGAAACAATTACGCCATCGAAGCCTAATTCTTCTCTTAAAAGACCCGTAAGAAGCGTTGGGGATAATGTCGTTGGGTATTTATCATCAAAAGCAGGGTAAACAGAATGGCCTGTCATAATGGCCTTTACACCCGCCGCGATTGCCGCCTTAAACGGAACTAACTCGACTTCGTGCATCCTTTTTTTATCAGCCTTTATTACATCCAGCACATCATGGGCATCTGTTGCCGAATCGCCCCGGCCGGGGAAATGCTTTGCTGTCGCGGCAATGCCGCCATCCTGTAAGCCCTGTATAAAGGCAACAGCATGTTTTGCGCAAACTTCCGGGTCATCTCCGAATGAGCGGACGCCTATTTCAGGATTCTTGGGGTTAATATTCACGTCGCATACCGGAGAATACATCTGAGTGACACCGATATTGCTGAGCTGCTTTGCTATTGTATTATTAATTTTATACGTCAGTTTCGTATCTCCGATTGCGGCCATACCCATAGGAGGCGGAAATTGCCTTATACCGCCTGCCATATAATCGTTCTTGAAGTCACCTTCAAAATCGATTGTCATGTGCAGTGGAATACCAGAAGGGCGGCCAATCGCGATTTTCTGCAGCTTGTTGAGATCTTTTGTATAATCCCCGGGGGTTATACTTATGCCGAAATTCTTTCCCGCAAAATATGTATTGGCAATAGTAAAGTAATCTTTTGGCGGCTTAAAAGTTTTATCAACCTGGGAATTTCCCCAATAAAGATTTTTGCAGGTTTCGACAGCATACGGCTCAAGGCATAGTCCGCCGCATTGTAACCTTGTGATTTGCTCAATACTGCTTGGCGTCAGCATTGCGCCTCGCCGTGTGAAAGTAAGAAGCTGCCCGACTTTTTCTTCCAAAGTCATCTTTGCCAGCTTTTTACTTATAAATGCTTCTCTTTTGGCATCAACTTTCTTTGCCATTTTAGTCTCCTGTTTTTCTTAGGATTCCCATTTACCATTATTGTAAGGGCCGGCCCAGAATTCCCCCTGTTTTTTCCAGCTATCTTCTGTAATCATTAAATCTTTGGTTTTCCAGCCCAAATTAATCCTTTTGGTTAAATCATCAAAACCTTTATTCCAGCTAAGGCCATCAGGAACAGTTACGTTCATGCTTCCTGCCGCATTTGCGTATCTTAAGCAGGATTCAAGTGTAAGTCCCCTGACATATGCTGAGAAGAAGCCTGCTATGGCCGAGTCACCGGAACCCAGGGCTCCGACGAATTTTTCTTCCTGATAAACGGGGAACCATAATTCGCGATTTGCCCAGTTATCGAGGTCATTGCATCCAGCTGCTCCGAATTTCTGGAGCCGTTCTTTTTTCCCTGTCCGGATATATAAGCCTCTGTGGCCGCATTTGACCATTGCGATTCCAGCACCCATTTCCAATAAATCGCTTCCAAGTGTGGAAATCTCTTTTACAGTCAAATGGTCAAGGACACTTTCCTTTGGTCCCAGTTTAGCTTTTTTATCGAGGAATTTTTCTTTATAAAGAAAATAGAAAACTTCCTCTGCGCTTGGCACCATGATATCAGTCAATGGTACCCAATCTGTTAAAATTGCTTTCCAGTCAAACTGGTTTGCATAACTGACATCCGGCAATGCAAGATCGAGCGCAGTCGTTGTTCCCAGTTCTCTGGTCTTTTTAAGAATCTTGGTCAGCTCGCTGCCCGTGTTTAGATACATATTTTTCATCCATGGCGGATAGCCGAACAGCATCAGTTTTGAACGGCTGACAAGGTCAAAATCCATATCATCATATCCGAATGTATCGTTTGCGCCGCAATGATGAAGGTAAAACCGGTCAATGCCTGGAATGCAAACGGCTATTGTATATGATGTCGATTCGCCTTTTACTTTTTTGATGCCTTTGAAATGGCCCTCATTCTCTTCATACCAGTTTAGGATTTGTTTGCCGAAATCATCATCGCCGACTTTGCCGATTAATTCGGTTTTCACTCCTAAACGCCTTATGGATACTCCTGCATTTGTAACAGGGCCTCCTCCAACAACAACACATTTACCCATGTTTATCATTTTGCCGGGAACCAGCACATCAGTCATCTTATCAACTTTCCCTTCGATTGTGAAAGCTGGTATCAAATCAAGGCAGGTATGCCCCGCGGCTACAATTTCTATGTCTTTTTTACTTTTCACCTACTATAACTCCTTAATTAAAAAAACAAGATTTAAAATAATACTGGTTTAATATCCTACTGTCAAGACCCAATTAAAGGCCTGTTTACCTTCTGTAAAGCCCCAAAATATAAAATCATTGCGAATAAACATCCTAAATCAATTTAGGAGTAATTACTAATCCGGCAAACAGCCGGCGTTCTGCGGGTCATTACACTGCATCCATTCAAGGGCAATTTTGCTGAAATCACCAAAATCGACTGAGCCGTTGACAGGCTCAAAATCTGCTCCATTACAGTTATCCTGGATAGCACAGTCATTAATCAACCAGTAATCAGCTAATGTATAAAGATCCGAATAATCAATATAACCATCTCCATCCGCTCCATTGATATCTGCCGCAAGACGGTAAGCCCTGGCTGATACACCATTCGAATCAGCCGATTCATTAAAAGCAGTATCTATAGCTCTTACTTTGTAATAATATGTAACGCCATTAGTGACATTATTTATATCAATGTAATTTGGTTCATTGACTAAACTGCTGTTTAATTTAATGAAATTAATCAGTGGGTCAGTCGAACGATATAAATTATACCCTGCTAACTCATCATCTGTATTATCCCAGTTAAGCGCAATTTTTTGATTACCGGCTATTGCAAAGAGCCCATTTGGCGTAGCCGGAAGCCAAGAGGCTGGTCCCGCTTTTAATACAAAACCGATAATACATTGACGATCAACGCTGCCAGAAAAATCAGCTTTTGGTGTTTCACTTACACCTGTGGCAGCTTTATAACCTGCTGCGGCCGTACCGCCAATGCTGGAATTGCCGAATTGCTGGTCAATAACTTCTATAAAATTATTCTCGAGTGTATATGAGCCGAGGTTCCCGCATGTAGCGCCTAAAATAACCATGTCCCCATCATTAGTTGCAACCGGATCCGTATAAAGAGGATCATTTCCGCTGGCTGTTCCATCGCCATCACTTGCAAAAATAGGTTCTGTTTGATCAACATTCTTAACAAACACGCTGTTATATGCAGTGACATCAGGTGTGACACTCCAGCTCGGGATAAAAGTATCTGATGTAGCCGCGGCAATACCTGATTCAGTCAGAATGAACGCCGCAACGTTATTGCCATATGACATACCGATAACACTGATTTCGTAAATTTTTGTCATTTCCTGGCCTCCGTATGTTACAGAAAGCAAATTTGGAAACCCACTTGTGGATTCATCATGAGCAATAAAAATCAAGGCTCGATTGCTGCCATTTTCTTTAGCATGGCTTAATCCGCTTGTCCAGGAACCCAGGATTTCAACATCCCCTCGCGGCGGCTGAGTCATTACAGATTCTATCGTTGACCATTCGGTCATATTGGGAATAACGGCGCTGTCACGGGCCCTGACTCTGAATGAATATAAAGTCGATGGATTAAGACCTTGAAGCTCGTATGCAGGGCTCAGCTGCCATGTGCTGTTTGCTTCAGAGTGATTTGTGCATTCAAAATAATACTGGACAGGAGGATATAAATCTGAAGCTGTCGATGCTGTCATTGCGATTGAATATGTCCCTGAAAGTGCAGGTGCGGTTGCCCAGACAAGCGGATTAGGATTAGGGGCATTCAAATCCGGCGGGGGGCTTAAAAGGTCTGTAAGTAAACTGAACTGTGCGGTCGTTGTTCCTGGTTCCAGTTCGATTTGATGTATTTCTGAAGATTGTCCCGGAGCCCAAAGAGTTATTTCATAAGTTCCATGGAATCCTCTGAAGTTTACTTTGCCGTTTATATTAGAGTAATTGGAATCATTGGTTGTCCATTCGTTAATCAGGGCTTCATATTTTGTGCCCGCTGCGTTCAAAACACCATCGGAGCTGACAATCCCCCATAGTCCACTTGCTCGCCATGTAGTCCCCACCATAAATCCCCACATCATTATACCGTCGACATTGGGGTCGCTGAAACAGATTCGAAAAAAGTTTTCCAAATCTGCCGCTCGCTGTGCTTCATCAGTTGTATCAGTATCGAACTCAGTAGCCCAGATACGCCGGCCGGTTGTACCAAGGGGTTTTAGCACGTTATTCCAGTAAGTTTCGGGCTGAAAAGGAGAATTGACATGTGCCTGAATACCTAATCCATCAATTGCGGCTCCCCGGCTGATAAGTGTATTAAACCTGCTAATATACGAAGAGGCACTATAACTGCCGAAGGAGTTTCCACTGTATTCATTCATGAACATACCGCAGCTGGAATCTATAGCTTTGGCTGCGCTGAACATGTGGGCTACTCCCCTGGATCCAAGTCGGGAATAGAAAAAATTATCGGTAAGCATCTCGTTATCTATGTCCCAGTTGCGGAATTTATTTTTATAATGATTTACTGCGCTGTTGATTCGTTCATCTACTTCGGCAAGAAGGTCACTGGAAGCAGGGTATGCTGCGAAACTTAAACTCTGCACCCAGCTTGGAAAATTGCTGTTAACCTGCTCCCAAAAAAGGCAATGTCCCCGCATTTTGATTCCATTATTATTGCACCAATTATAAATGTAATCTCCCTGCGTATAGGTTTCGTTATCGCGTGTTGGTTCATTAGAACCCCATTTAGTCTCATTTTCACAGACAGCCCAGTTAAAATGGCTTAAAATGAAATTTCTATATGCGGCGTTGTTTAATAAGTTCGAATAAGAAATGGCGGTCCCAAATGCAAATCGATGGTTAACTTGTTCTATTTGAACCGTCAGACCAGCGATGGGATTGCTATTTTGATCAAGAACTGTAATCTGGGCGTTTCTTTTGCGATGCTGCTCAATTCTGGCGTTGGCATCGGTTTTCCAGTCCGCTTTGACTGTTGAAAATTGGATGAAAAAACCTAAAAAGAAAATTTTTCCGAATATACTTAAAATAGCTTTATTGCCAATGAACTTCATAATTTCAAAAAACACAACAACTTATTCTTTTATTATCAGTTTTGAATGCAAAGGGAATCCTGCGGGTTATTGCAAAGTAACCATTCAACAGCAAGTTTGCTGAAATCTTCAAAATCAACCGAACCGTTGGTTGGTGCAAAATCAGCATCATTACAATTATTCTCGGCAGCACAATCGGTATTGAGCCAATAATCACTTAGAGTATAGAGGTCGGCATAATCAACGTAGCCATCGCCGCCTGTGCCGTTGATGTCTGCGACAAGGCGGTAACCGGTGGCTGTGGCCGCACTCGAAGCAGCGGACTCGTTAAAAACGGTATCAACTGCTGTTACAATGTAATAGTAGAGTATGCCGTTGGTGACGTTGCTGGTATCGATGTAATTCGATTCGCTCATGAGAGAGCTATTGAGTTTAATGTAATCAATGAGCGGGTCTGTCGAGCGATACACGTTGTAGCCGGCCATGTCTGGTTCTGTGTTGTCGTTCCAGGCAAGTACAACCTTTTGATTACCCGCCGATGCCGTTAGCCCCGTCGGCATAGCCGGAGGCGAATATGTCGGTTCTGCCTTGATTACAAAGCCGACAATTACCTGGCGATTTACAGTAGCAGAGTAAGTTGCACTGGGCGTCTCGCTCCCAGCCGTTTCTGCGTGTTTGCAGCCTGTTACACCTGTATGACCGGCGCTTCCGATCGCCTGGTCAGTCCCTTCGGTAAAGCCATTGTTGAGTGTATATGAGCCGAGGTTACCGCAAGTAGCACCAACAATAACCATGTCCCCGGCAATTACGGCAAGCGGATTGGACTTGATTGGATTTGGAGTACTTGTTGTTGTCCCATTACTATCAGCTGCTCCTACAGGAGCCGTTTGATTGACGTTTGAAAGGAATAGGCTGGCATACGAAGCAGATTCCGGAGTAATGCTCCAGGTGGGGACAAAGGTGCCAGTGGTCGCGGCGGCGACTCCTGCCTCGTTAAGAATATATGCCGCAACGTAACCACGGTAGCCGGTGCCTGTGCCGGCATTTAGTTCGATGATTTTGGTCATCGGCTGGCCGCCATAAGTTGCTGACGCGAGATTCATATTGCTGCCCGATAGCTCTCCATGCGCTATGAAAATCAAAGCCCGGCTGTAACCATTTTCTTTTGCGTGGGTCAGGCCCGTTGCCCAGGAGCCGAGGATTTGAACGTCCGTCCCCGGCGGCTGAGTGGTCGCAGATTGTTCGTCGGTCCATTCCGTCATATTCGGTGTAAGAGCACTGTCGCGTGCCCTGACTTTAAATGTATATGAAGTTAAAGGATAAAGACCCTGGGCTAAATATATCGGGCTGGTTTGCCATGTGCTGTTGGCTTCGGGATGATTGGTGCATTCGAAATAATATTGCACGGGAAGTGTATCATCGTTAGCAGTTGTCGCAGTCATCGTGATTGTTGATGCGTCTATTGCGGCCGGAGCTGATACCCATGTCATTGGATTCGGATTGGGAGCATTAAAATCCGGCTCTGGCGTATGAAGGTCTGTCAGCAAATTGAATTGTGCTGTTGTTGTCCCGGGCTCTAATTCTATCTGGTGCACCTCAGGGCTTTGTCCCGGTGCAGAAATCGTGATTTCATAAGTCCCGTGAAACCCCCTGAAATTTACATTACCCGCAATATTGGAGGAATTCGAATCGTGAGTTGTCCACTCATTTAAAACAGCTTCATAACGAAGGCCGGCCGCATTGATAGTCCAGTCCGTTTCTACAAGCTGCGCATTGTCCCTCCATTGAGCGCCGTCCCAGAATCCCCACATTAATATGCCTTCAACAGAAGGATGACTAAAGCAAATTCGATAGAAGTTTTCAAGGTCATCTGCTCGCTGAGTTACGTTTGTTGTCGAAGAGTCATATTCGGTAACCCAGATTGGCAGACCTAATCCTGTTCTTATTGGTTCAAGAACGTTTGTCCAGTAACTTTCAGGATTAAAAGGCGAGTTGACGTGTCCCTGAAGACCGATGCCGTGAATCGGCGCTCCCAGACTGATTAGATTAAGAGTCCGGGATACGTAAGCGCTTGAAGTGTAACTGCCGAATGAATTGCCGTTATATTCGTTCATAAACAGCTTACAGTTGGGATCAACCTGATGAGCACGAATGAACATATTGGCTCGTCCCTGCTCACCAAGACAGGAACCGTAAAAATCATTATTCAGCATTTCATTATCGACATCCCAATGGTGAAATTTATTTGTGAAATGAGCTGCTGCGCTGTCGATTCGCTCGTTAACTTCCGTCTGCATATCACTGCAGCCCAGTGATTGTACCCAGGACGGGACCATTGAGGTTTGTTCCCAAAAAAGGCAATGTCCCCGCATTTTTATTCCATTAGTATTGCACCAGTTGTAGATGTAATCCGATTGTGTATAAGTTTCATTGTCACGCGACGGCTCGTTTGCCGGCCATTTTGATTCGTTTTCACAAACTGCCCATTCGAAATGATTTAAAATATAATTTCTGTAGTTAGCATTCGTATTTAGAGGTGAATAGGCAATACACGTTCCGAATGCAAACCGGTGCTTTACCTGTTCTATTTGGATTGTCAGCCCGGGCACTGGATCGCTGTTTTGGTTAAGGATAGTAATCTGTGCGTTTCTCTTGCGGTTCTGCTCGATTCTGGAATTAGCATCGCTTTCCCAGTCACCATTGACAGCAGAAACCTCAAAAGAGAAATATAATACCAGAATATATTTAAATAAATTCTTTATGAAGCTCATTAGTCACCTTCATAAAAATGAGTTCTAAAACTGATTTACATTTTTTGATTTTACGGCCAATTTGGAGTGCAGCCGGGATCCTCTGGATTATTGCATCCCATCCATTCCGGTCCGAATGCGGCAAAATCAATATAATCAACATCACCATCTCTTGGTATAAAGTCCGCGTTTTCACAATTGCCTATAGAAGCACAGTCAGTGTGCAGCCAATAATAAGCTATATATTCCAAATCAAATAAATCGACATAACAGTCGCCATTAAGATCGGATGCAAGACCATAATTGCCTGCTAAAACTGCCGCACAATCTGCGAATCCTGTCAGGTGAATGGTTGTTATTGATTGATGCTGCAGCAGTATTCTGGATGAAGGGTCAAATGTCCCTATGTACTCGAAGTTTGTAGTGGAAGTTGACTGATAAATTGCGGAATTTTGAGGGCTATAACCATTCATACTTAAAATGAAGTTATAATCAGTTACATCTGAGGTATTGATTATCACAATACTTACATTTGGCTCATCCGGGGCCTTATAAGCTGTTATCCTTAAATCGGTTTTATTTGCATCAGCGTCAATCCGCTGCCAATTCGGGTCTGTGAACCTGGAATAATGCATAAAAGCATAATAAACAGAATTGATTGTATAGCTTGTATTTGAAACGCTCACCATGCCGCTTGGGCTTGCCCAGAACAAATCCCAATATAAATAAGCAGATGCTTCTTCAACAGTCATTACATTATGTATCAGCTTCGCAAGATTCATTGCGTCTGTCCATGTAAATGGGCCGCCACCGGAAAATTCAGTCTGCATCAGGGGCTTATTGTCTGAGCCTATCGCAGCTTTTAATGTTGTCAGGGGACCTATAAGACCATCCGGATTATCTTCGTCGCCGTTATAAAGGTGATGTGAATAGCCATAGACATTTGCCTTGTCGGCGGCTGATAAGGCATTGACATAAGCCGGCGTATTTGTAGTGTCCTGTCCTTCAGGTGCCAGAAGCCTTGGCCGATTGGGCATTGTATTGAGATTTGAATATAAAGCCTCGAATGCCTCTTTATAGCCGGCGTTTGCGTCATTTTGTGTAGGCCAAAAGAAACAAGTGTCCCAGCTTGCAGTCCATCTTGGTTCATTCTGCATATTTACATAATAACTTTGAACTCCGGCGTTTGACCATGCAGTTAAACTGTCTCTCCACCATTGTGCAAAATCTGCATAGCGGTAATTACCGCTGCCGTCTTTAGCCAGCGTTCCTCCAACAGTGCTGCCGTTACTTTTTAAAGAAGCAGGCGGTGACCAGGACGTGTTCATAATTCGTAAAGGATGGCCTAACTTTGCTTGTGCGGCAGAGACAATTGTCGCTGTGCGTGTTATATAGCCGCTATCAATACCATATGTATTGCGGACACGATAAATATCAATTCCAAGGTCACTGAAAAGGATGTTGTAAATATTTGGATTAGAATTGCCGTATGTGACAACGGAGCCTTCATACCATGAACCCGCGCCGCCGAAACCATCCAGTGTTTGATGGGTATTTGAGAGATTTATCTGGCCGTTAGCATCTGCAACTGTATATACAGGAGGACCAGGAACCTGGCCGAAAACATTGGCGTCATCTACATATAATTCAATGTTTGCGTTAGGGCCTTCAAAATAAACAAGCAGTTCTGTGCGAACAACATCAATAGCGGGAACAATGTAATTTCCAG
>Ga0105091_10000222_pt1 | contig 22667 bp, 19 predicted proteins | sample PPLLak1March2015_FD_87022 | JGI IMG/M metagenome (GOLD analysis project Ga0105091, IMG submission 87022) | Freshwater sediment microbial communities from Prairie Pothole Lake near Jamestown, North Dakota, USA - PPLs Lake P7 Core (1) Depth... | ecosystem: Environmental > Aquatic > Freshwater >... | reverse complement strand
TCCAACATCTTTTGGGAAAGGTCGACCGCGGTGATCTGGATGTTTCGAGGCAACAAGGGGAAGGATAGGCCCGTTCCCACTCCTACTTCGAGCAGCTGCGCGCCAGGGAAGAGATCCAAGAGTACCGGAGCCATTTCTCGTCCGCTATGAAAGACCTTACCGAAGACAACGTCGTAGATACTTGAATAGCGGTTGTACACCTTCTCGACATATTCAACGCTCACTCTGCGGCCCTCCTTGAAGGACGTATTGTAGCACCTTGCAAGGCCCCCCCAAAGGCCATATGCTGTTGCGAAAAGGTTTTACGTGACCGAGCGGTGCCGGAGATTCACACGAGTCACCGGCAATGAACCGCTGCAATCGCCCGTATCATCAGGGAGGCAGCGAAGCAGGCTTCACCGCAACTATCTTTAATTGTCCCATGCAAAAAGCGAAGACTGAAGTGTCGAGCGTTCTTCTTAATGCCCAGAGTATCAAGCGAAGAGTCCGATCGCTGGGGAAGGAAATCACCCGGGATTACAAGGGCAAGTCGCCGCTTCTCATCGGGGTATTGCGTGGTGCGGCGGTTTTCCTGTCTGACCTCATCCGCCACATTGATCTGGAGGTCGAGGTCGATTTTATTGCCCTTTCAAGCTACGGCAGCGCGACCGAAACGTCAGGCCAGGTCCAGCTGGTCAAGGATCTGGAAAGCAGCATTGACGGCGCCGATGTCATCCTCGTCGAGGATATCGTCGATACAGGACTCACGCTGACCTACCTGGTGGGCAACCTGAAGAGCCGAAATCCCGCGTCTCTGCGCGTCTGCGCGCTTCTCTCCAAACCGTCCCGGCGGAAGGTTCAGGTCAGCATTGACTACCTGGGGTTCGAAGTTCCGGACAGTTTTGTGGTCGGATATGGTTTGGATTTTGACCAGCAGTTCCGCAATTTGCCCTACATTGGGGTGCTAGAGGGGTGAAGATGGAGATTAACCGAGAAGCAGCGTGGAAGCTTCTAGCCGAGTTTACGCAGAATGACAGCCTGATAAAGCACGCTTTGGCCGTCGAGGCGGCGATGCGCGCGTATGCCGAGAAGTTCGGCGAGGATCCCGAGAAATGGGGCGTTGTCGGCCTGATTCATGATTTTGATTACGAGCGTTACCCGACCGCGGCTGACCATCCGCGAGTGGGGGCGGGGATCCTGGAGGAGCGCGGCTGGCCGCCCGATGTTATCTACGCCGTCAAATCCCATGCCCAGCATATGAACCTGCCGCGGGAGAGGCCGATCGAGAAGACGCTTTTCGCCGTCGACGAATTGTGCGGCTTCATAACGGCCGCGACACTGGTCAGACCGGGCAAGAAGGTAGCTGAGCTGCCTGTCTCGTCCGTCAAGAAAAAGCTGAAAGACAAGGCCTTTGCCCGTTCCGTCAATCGTGAGGAGATCTACGCGGGTGCTACGGCGCTCGGCGTTGATCTGGACGAGCACATCGCCTTCGTCATCGCCGCCATGGCGCGAGCCGCCGACCGCCTGGGCCTGGCTGGGGAATAAAAAAGAAAGGATGAAGGATGAAGGATGAAGGATTAAGAAACCTCTTTTGACCTTCATCCCTCATCCTTCATCCTTTCTTCCCCCTGGTCTGCTGCGTGCCCCGCGCATTGTACTGCCCGCCTGGTTTCGCTAATCTGAATTGAAGATTTTCCTGAGGAAGCCCACACGGAGGAGGTCCCATGGGAGATACCAGAACGGGCAGTATCGACACTTTGTTGCACGAGGAACGCCGCTATTCGCCTTCCGCCGAGTTTCGGGCGGCAGCCAGATGGCAGGACCCGGAGATCTACGAGCGCGCCCGGCGCGACCCAGAAGGATTTTGGGCCGAAATGGCGAAGGAGTTGGACTGGTTCAAACCATGGGACAAAGTACTCGAGTGGGAAGTGCCGAACGCCAAATGGTTCGCCGGTGGGCAACTGAACGCAAGTTACAACTGCCTGGATCGCCACATCCAGACATGGCGAAAGAACAAGGCTGCCATCATCTGGGAAGGCGAGCCCGGGGACGAGCGAATCCTCACCTATCAGGACCTGCACCGGGAGGTCAACCGATGTGCAGCGACTCTGCTGCGCTTTGGCATCCAGCAGGGGGACCGGGTCGCGATCTACATGGGCATGGTGCCCGAACTGGTGATCGCAATGCTCGCGTGCGCCCGGATCGGTGCTCCCCACACGGTGGTTTTCGGTGGTTTCAGCCCCGATGCATTAGCCGACCGAATTCAGGATTCGGAGGTTAAGCTTGTCATTACTGCGGACGGTGCCTGGCGTCGCGGCAACATCGTGCCGCTGAAAGAGAACGTCGACCGCGCTCTGAAAACCTGCCCTTCGGTGCGAAACGTCCTGGTTGTTAACAGGGTCCTGGACGCGACCCGGGTGCCGATGGTCGAGGGCCGCGATCATTGGTGGCATCGGGAAATGGACCACAGCGGCGCGACGGTGGTGGAACCAGCCAAGCTGGACAGCGAGCATCCTCTGTATATCCTCTACACGTCGGGAACCACTGGGAAGCCTAAAGGGTTAATGCACACGACGGCCGGTTACCTCGTCGGGACCCAGATGACTTCCGCCACGGTCCTCGACCTGAAAGACACCGACACTTATTGGTGCACAGCAGACATCGGCTGGGTCACCGGTCACAGCTACATCGTCTATGGGCCTTTATCCCTGGGCGCCACATCGGTCATGTACGAGGGCGCCCCGGATCACCCCGACAAGGACAGGTTCTGGTCCATTGTCGAAAAGTACCGGGTGAACGTGCTGTACACCGCGCCGACTGCAATCAGGGCGTTCATGCGATGGGGTGCAGAGTTTCCCAAACGACACGACCTCTCGTCCCTCAGACTGCTGGGAACGGTCGGGGAGCCGATTAACCCTGAGGCCTGGGTGTGGTACCGGAAGAACATCGGAGGCGACCGGGTCCCCGTGGTTGATACCTGGTGGCAGACCGAGACCGGAATGATGATGATCGCTCCGCTGCCCGGCATCACCGAGCTGAAACCCGGTTCGGCCACCTTACCGCTTCCCGGTGTCGATGCGGATGTGGTCAATGACCGCGGCGAACCTGTCCCGCTGGGAGGCGGCGGTTATCTGGTTTTGCGGCGTCCCTGGCCTGCGATGGCCCGAACCATCTGGGGTGATCCGGACAGATGGCGCCGCCAGTACTGGGAACGGTTTCCAGGCGTGTATTTCACCGGCGATGGGGCCAAGCGAGACACCGAAGGCTACTACTGGATTCTCGGGCGCGTGGACGATGTCCTGAACGTGGCCGGCCACCGGATCGGAACCATGGAATTGGAGAGCGCGCTGGTCAGCCACGATTCAGTGGCTGAGGCAGCGGTTATTGGCATTGCCGACGAGATCAAGGGACAGGCTATCGCAGCTTTCGTCACCTTGAGGGCGGACGAGACGAGGCCGCACAAAGAACTGATCGCCGAGCTCAAGAAGCATGTGACCGAGCGAATCGGGGCCATCGCCCGTCCGGACAAGATCTTCATCACGGCCGAGCTGCCGAAGACTCGCAGCGCAAAGATCATGCGCCGGCTGCTCCGGGACATCGCCGAAGGGCACGTGCTCGGGGATACCACGACGCTGGCTGACCCGAACGTCATCCAGTCGATCAAGCTGCAATACGAAGAACGGGAATGAGGCGGGATTATGTACCCAGACACTGAAAAAAGGATTTACATCGGGACTTCGGGTTACTCTTACCCGGAATGGAAGGGAATCTTCTATCCCGCAGATCTGCCGTCCAAGAACTATCTGCGCTTTTACGCGGACCGTTTTCCAACCACCGAAATCAACAACACCTTCTACCGATTCCCTTCGGAATCGGCCGCTGCCGGGTGGAACGACCAGGTCCCCAGCGGATTTCGCTTTGCCGTGAAATTGACGCAGAAAATCACGCACCAGAAAAAGCTGGCCGAGGTTGACGAAGAGATGGAGTGGTTTCTGAAAGGGATCGCCCCTTTGCGCCATAAGCTGTCGGCAATACTGGTGCAGTTGCCACCCTATTTCCGGAAGGATCTCGCTGTTCTCAATCAGTTCCTGACGCGCCACGGGCGGTCGCTTCCGTTGGCTTTCGAGTTCCGCCACCCATCCTGGCAGTCCCCGGAAGTCTTCGCCCTGCTCGGCGATCGAGGTGCGGCCCTTGTGATGGCGGAAACCGAGGAAGCCCCCGCGCTTCGAGAGGTGACCGGATCGTTCATTTACGTGCGGCTGAGAAAGCCAAGTTACCAGGAAGGAGAGCTGGAAGAATGGGCGCGCTGGCTGCTTGACCAGCGAAAGCCTTGCTTTGTCTATCTGAAGCATGACGAACAGGCGCCGGTCCTCGCCTCGCAGCTGTTCGAAATGCTCCAACCGGTAGCGTGACCATCTACACGATCGGCCATTCCAGCCGTTCTCTTGACGGGTTGCTCGAGATCCTCGAAGCGTGGAAAATCGAGCTGCTGGTCGATGTCCGCTCGCTCCCAGGGTCACGGAAGTTCCCCCAATTCAACAGTGAGTCGTTGAAGGCAGCGGTGCCGGAAAAGGGCATCGAGTATCTTCACTTGAAGGTTCTCGGTGGCCTGCGCAAAAGGCAAGCGGGGGAGTCCGTGAATCGGGCGTGGGAAAACACTGCATTCAGGAACTATGCCGATTACATGCAGACGGAGGAATTTGCGGCCGGCTTGAATGAGCTGGTCGATTTGGCCGGGCAGAAGCGGACCGCCATCATGTGTGCCGAGGCGGTCCCCTGGCGCTGCCACCGGCAGCTGATTGCCGATGCGCTCCTCGGGCTCAAACACATCGATGTTTTTCACATCCTGAGCCCCACCAAGGGCCAGGAGCACAAGCTGACGGGTTTTGCGAAGGTTGAGGAGGGACGGGTGATTTACCCGTAAGAGTGAGTAGGTCTCTGGCCCGAGACGGGCGAAGCTTTGGAGTGCGGTGGCAACGAGACGCCGATGCTTTATCAGGCGTTGAGGCGACACCGCTTTGGTATGTGCAGGAGCAAGCCGTGTATCAGCCGACGTTCCTGCAGATACCAAAGCGGCGTCGCCTCAACGCCTGATAAAGCATCGGCGTCTCGTTGCCACCGCACTCCAAAGCTTCGCCCGTCTTTTGCAAAATGCTCCTCAGCAAATCCTCGGCAGCTGCTCGCCGCTCAGCATGTCGACGAGACGATTGGCCCCGATCACGCTGCGCAGCGTGACCTGCCCCTTGCAGTCAACTCCTGTCACCTGTCCGATCCTAACGGCGTCCTTGCCCTGTTCGTGCCCCTTCATGAGGGCGAGGGCATGGTCAGCCTGTTCCGCGGGAACAAAGGCCACCATCCGTCCTTCGTTAGCGACATGGAGTGGATCAAATCCGAGAACTTCGCAGATCGCCCGGACGTCCGGCCTGCAAGGGATACTCTTCTCCTGAATAGTCAGGCCCAGACCCGCCTGTTCCGAGATTTCGACCAGCGCGGAGGCGAGGCCTCCACGCGTGAGGTCGCGCAGGCAATGCAGCTCGATTCCTCCCTTAAGCAGCGTCAGCACGAGGTCGGCAAGAGGGGCAGAGTCGCTCTCAATGCTCGTCTCAAACTCCAACCCCTCCCGAGCCGCGAGCACCGCAATCCCATGGCGGCCGAGATCGCCGTTGACGAGAAGCACGTCACCCTGCTTTACCTGGCTGGGAGCGATTTCGAGAGAGTGCTCAAGGACGCCGATACCGGCGGTGTTTATGAAGAGACCATCTCCCTTTCCGCGATCGACGACTTTCGTATCTCCGGTTACGATCGTCACGCCGGCCTTTTCGGCCCCCCGTTTCATTGACTGCACGACAGTCCATAGCGTCTCCATCGGCAGGCCTTCCTCGAGGATGAACCCGGCGCTAAGGAAAAGAGGCCGGGCTCCGATCATCGCGAGATCATTTACGGTTCCGTAAACGGCCATCGATCCGATATCGCCGCCAGGAAAGAACAGGGGCTTGACCACGTAAGAATCAGTCGTGAAAGCCAGCCGTCCGGCTGGAACGCGAAGCGAGGCGGAATCCATCGTCTGGCTCAGGATCGGATTGTCAAAGGCGGGCAGGATCATTTCGCGGATGAGGTCGTTCATGAGCCGTCCGCCACCCCCGTGGGCGACCATTACTCTGGGATACCGGCGGATCGGGAGGGGGCACTGGAGTTGGAAGTCACGTGAATTGTCGGTCATTTGGTTACCTTCTTAAAGCGACCCCGAACAGATTTCGGGGCCACTTCACTGCGTCCCCGCGACCTTTCTTCAACAATCACCGTCCGCGGGCGTAGCGATAATAGGCGGCGCAGGCGCCTTCGCTCGAGACCATGGTAGCGCCGAGCGGCTGTTCGGGTGTGCAGAGGGTGCCGAAGGCGGGGCAATCGGGCGGCTTCTGCCGGCCTTGCAGGATCAAGCCGCTCATGCATTGGGAGCTCTCCTCGACCGTCTTTCCGGCAACGTCAAACCGGAGCTCGGCGTCGTACGCGGAGTATTCCTCCCGGAGGCCGAGCCCGCTGGCCGGGATCTCGCCGATGCCGCGCCACTTGCGCGGGATCACCCTGAAAACTCTCCGAATCAGCTCCTGGGCCGGACGGTTGCCCTCGGCTCGCACGGCCCGGACGTACTGGTTTTCGACCTCCGATCGGCCCTCCTCCAACTGCTTGACGCACATGTAAACGCCTTGGAGGATGTCGACCGGCTCGAACCCGGTAATCACGATCGGAACGCCGTACCTGCCGGCGATCGGCTCATATTCGGCAGATCCCATGATGGTGCAGACGTGACCGGCTGCGAGGAAGCCCTGGACCTGGTTGCCGGGCGCTGACAGGATCGCCTCGATGGCAGGAGGAACCAGGACATGGGACACAAGGACGGTAAAGTTCTGGAGCTGCAGCCGGGCCGCCTGGTCGACAGCGAGCGCATTGGCCGGAGCGGTGGTTTCAAAGCCAACGGCCAGGAAGACGACGTGCCGGTCCGGGTGCGCTTGAGCAAGTTTGACCGCATCAAGCGGCGAGTAGACAATTCGCACGTCCGCTCCAGCTGCCTTTGCGGACAGCAAATCTCCGTGACTTCCCGGCACCCGGAGCATGTCGCCAAATGAGCAGAAGATGACGTTGGGGCGCGCGGCGATCTCGACGGCCTTGTCGAGGATCTCGACAGGCGTGACGCAGACTGGACAGCCGGGCCCGTGGAGCAGGACGACCTGGGCGGGCAGCAATTGGTCGATGCCATACTTCATGATGCTGTGCGTCTGCCCGCCGCAGACCTCCATAATGGTCCAGGGGCGGGTCACGAGCTCATTGATGGCGGCCACAAGATGCTCGGCTAGTGCCGGGTCGCGGTATTCGTCGACGAACTTCACGCCTCGACGTCCTCCTCGCCCATCTGTCGAAGATACTCGAGCACCTGCGCGGCTTCTTCCTTGTCGACCTTGCTGATTGCCACTCCAACATGCACGACGACGTAGTCGCCGACGCCGGCCTCCGGCACGCAGGCGAGGTTCACCTCGCGTACAATTCCGCCGAAGTTAACTTTGCCGGTCCGGGCGAACTCCTCGCCTTCGACGCTTTCAACCAGTCCCGGGACTGCTAAACACATGAATGTTTCTCTCCCAGATACGCAAGACGGCGCCGTCAGCCGTGAATCAGAGCCGTGAGCGCAGCGTATTTCAGCGGAGCGACCCGGCCCGAACAGTTAGCACATAATCGAGCCGTCGCTTGCGTGCCAACTGTTCGGGCCGGGTCGCTCCGCTGAAATACGCTGCGCTCACGGCTCTGATTCACGGCTGACGGCGCGGCTCACCGCCACTACCTGGCCTAAGGAGATTCCGCCGTCGTTAGGGGGAATCCGCTGGTGCCAGTACGGTCGAAATCCTTCCTGGGCGAGCCGTCTGATGGCGCGTTCAGTCAGGTACCGATTCTGAAAACAACCGCCAGTCAGCACGACTCGGCTTTGTCCGGCCCGCTTGGCAATCGCAACGATTGCCTCGCAGAGCGCGTTATGAAAACGCACGGCGATGATACCGACGGGAACACAGGATCCCGAATCCGCGAGCACGTGTCGCACGAGTGGTTTCCAGTCTATCAGGATCGGCCGTTCTGCGCCGCCGACGGGCTCTCGAACCTCAATCGGGTAAGATTCATCCGACTCGAAGCCGTTGCAAGCAAACTCAAGCTCCATGGCGGCCTGGCCCTCAAAGGTACTCACTTGGCGCAGCCCAGCCAGTGCCGCTACTCCATCAAAAAGGCGTCCCGCGCTCGAGGTCAGCGGGCAGTTGATTCCTTTTGCGAGAACTGTCTTAAGAAGCCGGCGGTCGGCCGCCGAAAACGAGGCGACAGCCGGGAGCTCGGTCATCTCGAAAGCCCCGTCGCCGAAAACTCGATAAAGGAGCCCGAGCGCCGAGCGCCGAGGTTCCCGAACGGCAATTTCCGACCCGGGCAACGGGAAGGTCTCGAGATGAGCCAGGCGAGCGACAGAGCTGTCGTTCACCTCGAGAAACTCCCCGCCCCATACCGTTCCGTCGAGCCCGTAACCGGTGCCGTCCCAGGAAACGCCGAGCACCGGCGAGGTGAGGTCGTTTTCAGCCATACAGGCAAGCACATGCGCGTAGTGATGCTGGACCTCGGTCACTGGAAGGCCCGCTGCCTTGGCGAAGCGCGTGGACTCGTAATCCGGGTGCGCATCGCAACCGATCCCTGCCGGCTGGGTTTCGTAGAGATCCTGAAGTGCGGCAACCGCATCCTCGAAGCCTTTTCGGGCCTCGGGAGTCTCCAGATCGCCCAGGTGCTGACTGACAAACACCTGCCGGCCGACCGCAAGGGCAACCGTGTTCTTTAAATGAGCACCCACGCCCAGGACACTACCTTCGCCGTCAGGAAGGGTCACAGGCAGCGGCGCATACCCGCGCGCCCGCCTCATGACGGCTTCCCGGCCCCCGAGTGTCCGGACGACCGAGTCGTCGACGGGTCGCACCACCGGGCGGTTGTGAACCAGGAATAGGTCCACGAAACCATTGAGCCTCTCGAGCGCTTCACATTCGTCGGTGCATATCGGCTCGTCTTTCGCGTTTCCACTGGTTGCAACCACGGGAAAATCGAGATCGGCCATTATGAGATGGTGGAGCGGCGAATACGGCAACATAACCCCGAGGTATGGATTCCTCGGAGCGACGTGCTTCGATATCGCGGCTGCCTTTGCGATCAAAAGGACGATCGGGGCCGCAGGCGAAAGCAGGAGCTGACGTTCGAGATCCGAAACCTGGCAGTCCGATTCTGCGCGGGCCAGCGACGGATACATCAAGGCAAAGGGTTTCTCTTCCCGGTCTTTCAGCTCGCGCAGTCGCAAAACCGCTTTATCATTGCGCGCGTCGACCAGCAGCTGGAAGCCTCCGATCCCCTTCAGGGCCAGGATCCGGCCTTCTCGGATGGCCCGAGCCGCGCCGGCCAGCGCTTCTTCCCGCTCGGCAGCTTTGGATCCATCCCTCCTCCAAAGCTCCAGCCAGGGACCACAGACCGGGCAGGCGTTGGGTTGCGCGTGAAATCGCCGGTCTGCCGGATTCTCGTACTCTGAGCGGCACGCCGGGCACATCTGGAACCGTTTCATGCTGGTATTCGGCCGATCGTACGGAAGGGACTCGATGATACTGAACCGGGGCCCGCAATGCGTGCAATTGATGAAAGGGTATCGGTAGCGGCGGTTGGCCGAGTCAAAAAGCTCGGCCCGGCAGGCCGGGCATGTGGCGAGGTCGGGAAGAACGACAGCTGACTTCTCACCGGCCAGGCTCTCCCTGATTTCAAAGGCGGTGTAGCCGGCGGGATCCAGGACGGTGACTTCGGAGCTGTAGATGAAGCAGTTGGCCGGCTTCTGGTTGTCGAGGCTTGCTTGGAACTGCTTGATCGGTTCCGGGCTTCCCTCAACTTCGAGAAGGACGCCTGCCGGTGTGTTGCGGACCCAGCCGGTCAGGCGCAAATCAGTAGCGAGACGATACACGAATGGCCTGAATCCCACCCCCTGAACTGTTCCCTGAAGTGCGATTCTGAGGCGCGTCATTGAATGTGGACTTCCACGGACTTCCACGGACTCGCACGGACGGGCACGGCCTAGTGGCCTGTCCGTGTGTGTCCGTGCTAGTCCGTGCTAGTCCATGTCTGTCCCCTCCTAAAGATCCATCGTCGCCGTAACCATTGACGGTTCGCTCGACGGCGCCAGCGTGAATCCGACCTTCTTAGCGATGCGCTGCATGTCCTGATTGTCGAGCAGGATGTCCGCTCTCACCCGGCTGAGCTTTTCATCGCGGGCAAAGTCGATGACTCGTTTGAGCAACTCAGTGCCAATTCCCTGGTGCTGCCAGTTGTCGGACACGACGACCGCAAACTCGCCCTCGTTGGTGCCGTGCAGTTTGGTCAGCCGCCCGACTCCCAGGATCCGATCCTCGGCGCATTTGTCTTCGCGGCATTCGGCAACCAGCGCCATTTCCCGGTCGTAGTCGATAAAGCACATGCGGGTCAGCCGCTCATGGGCGATCCGCTGACTCAACTTGATCATGTGGAAGTACCGGAAGTAGACGCTTCGGTCGGAGAGCGTCTCATGGAACTTCACCAGCATGGGCTCATCTTCAGGCCGGATCGGCCGGATCAAAACGTCAGTCCCGTCGTTTGCTCTCCAAGGGTGCAGGTACTTGGTTGGATAGGGCCGAATGGCAGGCCTCGGCAGTTTTGAAATATCTGTGTCGGCCTCATGCAGAACGACCCGCGCGTCAAGCGCCACGAGCCTCTCTGCGGAAGCCAGGAGCGGGTTGATATCGACTTCCTTGATCCAATTCTGCTCCACAACCAGCTGACTGAACCGGACGAGCAGGCGCTCCAAGGCAAGGATGTCGACCGGCTTGCGGCCACGCACGCCCTTCAGGGCCTTGTAGATCTTCGTCTGCTCCATCATCCGCTGCGCCAGCGTAGTGTTGAGCGGCGGCAAAGCGAGAGAGCGGTCCTTGTAGACCTCAACCAGTTGGCCGCCGGATCCGAACAGGAGCACCGGTCCAAATTGCGGATCCTGGCTGCTCCCGATGATCAGCTCGTACCCTTCCAACTTGATCATCGGCTGGACGGTAACGCCCAGGAAATGCTCGGCTCCCACTTTCTCGGCCACCGATTTCTGAATCTTGTTGTAAGCGGTGCGAACGGCCTCAGCATCCTCCAGGTTGAGCTGAACTCCGCCGACATCCGTCTTGTGAGTGATCGTTTCTGAGAACAGCTTGAGGACGATCGGGTAGCCCATCTCCTCGGCGATTGCAGCCGCCTGGTCGGCCGACTGGGCGATTTTGGTGGGAACGATAGGTATCCCGTACGCCGCAAGCAGTTCTTTTGATTCGAACTCGGTCAGGATCGTCCGTTTTTCACGGCGAACCTTGGCTATGATGCTCTCCGCCTTGGCCCGGTCGGGCCCGCCGCGGGTCGGATGATCGGACAGCTGCGGCGTTTCATACAGGCCCTTCAAGGCATAACTGTATTGCCACATGTAGTTGAACACGCGGGCGGCGGTGTCCGGATAAGGGAAGGCGGGAATTCCCGCACGTTTCAGGATCGCTTCTCCAGCGGCCACGTCCGGGCCGCCCATCCAGCTCGCCAAAACCGGCTTACCCGTCGAGCTCGCGTATTCCTTAAGGGCTTCGGCGGTTTGCGTGGGGTCCGTCATGGCCTGGGGGGTCAGAATGACCAGCATCCCGTCGGCTCCTGGGTCTTGGCTAGCGATCTCGAGAGACTTGGCATAACGTTCCGGTGCCGCATCCCCGAGGATGTCAACCGGGTTGTTGCGGCTCCAGTGAGCGGGTAACAACTCGTTCAGGGAGTTGAAGGTCTTTTCGGAGAGTTCGGTCAGTGAACCTCCATAGACGATCAAGGCATCAGTCGCCAGAACGCCTGGGCCGCCGGCGTTCGTCAGGATTGTCAGCTTCGGTCCCTTGGGACGCGGCTGCTTGCTGAGAACGTCTGCCATGTAGAACAGGTCGGCGATATTGTTAACGCGCAGGACTCCGGTGCGCCGGAAAGCGGCATCCAGGACCTCGTCACTTCCAGTCAGCGAACCGGTGTGCGAAGCAGCTGCCTTCGCTGCCGCCTGGGTTCGGCCGGCCTTGATCACGATGATCGGCTTGGTGAGAGCGACTTCGCGGGCTGCCGAAAGGAACGCCCGAGCGTTGCCGATCGATTCCATATAAATGACGATACTCTTCGTACGCGGGTCGTTTCCGAGGTAGTCAATCAGGTCGCCCCAGCCAATGTCGAGCATGGATCCGATCGAGACAAAAGCGCTGAAGCCGACGTTCGCGCGGAAACTCCAGTCCAAAACGGCGGTGCAGAGCGCGCCGCTTTGGCTGATGAACCCGACGTTTCCCGGCCTGGCAATTCCGCTGGCGAAGGTCGCGTTCAGGCCGCTCAGCGGGCTCATCACTCCAAGGCAGTTGGGTCCGATGATTCGAAGGCCGCCCTTGGAGGCCTCTTCCAGGACCTGGCGTTCCAGCTCGACCCCTTCGGGTCCGGCCTCTTTAAACCCGGCGGAAATGACGATCGCGCCTTTGATCCCGACCTCGACGCATTGCCTGATAATAGGCGGCACGCTGGGTGACGGGGTCACAATGACAGCGAGATCAACTTTCTCCGGGACCGATTTCAGATCCGGATACGCCTTAACACCGAGGACATTGGGCCGCTTGGGATTGACGGGAAAGACAGTGCCGCCGAACGGGTTGCTGATCAGATTCCAGAGAACCGTTCGTCCTACGCTTCCCTGCTTTTCGGTGGCGCCGATGACAGCGACGTTTCGGGGAGTAAATATGACATCCAAGGGATGATTCCGGTATCGTGACTCGCCCGAAGTCCTGGCTGCTTCGGCTGCCCTTTCTTGCTCTACCTGCATAATGTTCCTTTCTCTGGGAATCGACTTCCTGCTCTGGTATTAAAAATTCCGTTTGGTCTATTCAAACACACCGCTATCCAAAAGGGAGCAATGCAAGCTCCGCACCATTATAAGAACCTGCACACGCCAGAGACTAGAGAAACTGCATATGGGTGTAGGCACCCAACGCGTGGTGAAATGGCGATTGTGATCGGAAGGAGGAGTGGCCCCGAAATCCGTTCGGGCTCAACCAACGGACCAGCAGGAACATCGGAGCCGGCACCTGTTCACTGGTTGACCCCGAACAGATTTCGGGGCCCATCAGCTACGACACCTTCACAAAACGGCCTTCGGACATTTGTCGCAGCCGGTCGATGTCCTCTCGCCGGGAAACGGACAACGGGACCGTCCCTTGAATCTCCTGCAAGAGGAGCGATGTATCCAAGGGCCGCTTTTCATAAAGAGCCCGGTAGAGCCCGGCGACGATCGCTTGCTCAATCTCAGCCCCGCTGAAGCCTTCGGTCGCGGCCATCAAGCGTGGAAGATCGAACCGTGCCGGCTCCTGCTTGCGCAATTGCAGGTGGAGCCTGAGGATGTCCCCCCGCTCCGGGCCGCTGGGCAAGTCGACGAAGAAAATCTCGTCGAAACGGCCTTTCCTGAGCAACTCCGGCGGCAGGCTCCAGATATCGTTGGCGGTGGCGGCCACGAAAACATCCTGCCGCTTCTCCTGAAGCCAGGTGAGAAAAGAACCGAGCAGGCGGCGGCTGAGGCCCCCATCCGCCTCGCTGCTGGTCGAGCTTGCGAGCGCTTTCTCCAGTTCGTCAATCCACAGAACCACGGGCGCGAGCGATTGCGCGGCAGCGACGGCTTTCTGGAAGTTCTTCTCCGATTCCCCGATGTACTTGTCGTAGAGTCTTCCCGCCTCCAATTTCAGGAGGGGCAGCCGCCATTCGCGGGCAACGAACTTAACGCACAGTGATTTTCCACAGCCCTGGACCCCGACTATCAGCATTCCCTTGGGAGGCTGGAGATTCAGCTGCCGGGCTTCGTGTGAAAACCCGATTCGCGCCCTTCGGAGCCATTCTTTGAGCTTGCCGAAGCCGGCCAGCTCAAATTGGTTGTCCTCGACCGGGAAGTACTCGAGAAGTCCGGACTCCCGAATCGACTGGATCTTCCGCTCCAACACCCTCTGGATATCGGCCGTATCGAGAACGCCGTCCTCCAAGGCGGCTTGGGCGATCGCCTGGCGGGCCTGGTTCCCTGTCATTCCGGAAAGCGCCTGCAGAAGCGGGTCAATGTCGGCCGAACGCAAGGCGATCCTGACGCGGCCCGAGCTGCTGAGAGATGTGAGCACGCTGCGCACGACTTCGCGCAGTTCCTCTTTCCCAGGCATTTCGAGCTTGAACCGGGCCGCCTCGCTCTCGATTTCAAGGGGGAGATCCACTTCGGTACCCGTGAGCACTATCGCCCAGCGTTTACGCCGGAATTGGCCAAGCAGTTCTCGAAACTGCCGCGCCACGGCTGCATCCTGAAGATGAGGGCGGAAGTCCTTCAGATGGAAGATACCCTCGAGGTCCATGCACCCGAGGTGGCGCAAAACCTGAGTCGGCTCGGTTGTCGCGTAGATCGGGGAACCTCCCGGCAGACGGGACAAGCCGCGAGTCAGGGACCATTCGAAGTGAGCGATCTTGAGCTCCGCAGCGACGGAAATCAACAGGGACTGAACCCGTTCTTCGTCGACGGTGTCCATCACTATCAGTGGATGAAACGAAACGACCAGCGTCTTGATATCGTGGATGGTGGTCAGCAGACTCATGCCGCGCGGAAGAATACCACAAGCGGCGGTTTAACCTACCCTGGCTGTGCAGATACTTGGCCGGTTCGGTCATTTCGTTGCTGGAGTCGCGTTAGAGAGCCCCTCGCTCCGTGCGCGGCTCTCTAACGCGACTCCAGCAACGAACGGATCAACTACGGAGCGACTATCGCGTGGAAAACCCTCGTCTTGACAGCGTTTGACAGCGATCTTATATTGCCGCTCTGATATAATGAGTTGTTCTTCAGGAGATTTCTCATGCCCCTTTATGAATATCGCTGTGAAAGGTGTGGTCAACGAGTCGAGGTGATCCAGAAGTTTTCGGATACTCCGCTCGAGACCTGCCAGCATTGCGGTGGAAAGCTCGAACGTCTGTTTTCGGCACCCGCGATCCAGTTCAAAGGCACCGGCTGGTACGTCACTGATTACGCCCACAAGAACGGTGCAAACGGCTCCAGCAGGAAGGAAGATACCAGCGCGAAGTCGAAGTCGGACACCAGTTCGGCTGTGAGCAGTGCCAAGACCGAGAGTTCGAAGTCCACAAAACCGGACTAGCCAGATAAGCCTGCCTCGATTACACTCGATTCGTGAAAATTCTTGTCGTCGGTTCCGGCGGGCGTGAACACGCCATTTGCTGGAAGCTGAAGCAGAGTCCCGGACTTACTAACCTCTATTGCGCCCCGGGAAACGCCGGCACTTCTCGCCTGGGCGAGAACGTGCCGATCGACTCGGATGACATCGGCCGTCTGCTGGATTTTGCCCTGTCCAAGCAAATCGATTTGACGGTCGTCGGGCCGGAGGCGCCCCTGGTCGCCGGGATCGTCGACGAGTTTCAGGCGGCCGGGCTCCTGGTCATGGGGCCGAGTCGCGCCGCCGCCCAGCTCGAGGGCAGCAAGGCTTTCGCCAAAGACTTCATGCGCCGGCGCCGGATTCCCACTGCCGCCTACCAGGTTTACACCGATGCAGCGCCTGTCCAGGCGGATTTGCGCGCGGGCCGGTACCGCTTTCCTTTAGTCGTCAAAGCCGATGGGCTTGCCGCAGGTAAAGGAGTCTTTATCTGCCCGGATCTTCCGTCTGCCGAGGCTGCCGTGGGTGCCATTATGCGCGACCGGCAGTTCGGGGCTTCGGGCGATCGTCTGGTTGTCGAGGAGTTCCTCCAGGGTGAGGAAGTCTCCTTCATGGTCTTCTCGGATGGCCGGAACTACGTTCCGATGGTGCCGTCGCAAGATCACAAGGCTGTCTTTGACGGCGACAAAGGCCCGAACACCGGCGGGATGGGTGCTTATTCGATCGATGCCATCCTTTCCCCACAGCTTCGCGAGCGGGTCCTGTCCGAGGTGGTTGAGCCGACCATCCGAGGCATGGCGGAAGAGGGCACGCCGTTCCGGGGAATTCTCTATGCCGGGCTGATGATCACCGAGTCCGGGCCGAAGGTACTCGAGTATAACGTCCGCTTTGGAGATCCCGAAACCCAGGTGGTCCTTCCCCGGCTGGATGGCGATCTTGCCTCGATTCTGGCCGGAATAGCGAGGGGTGATTTAACCCAGACCGGGGTCCGATGGAATAATGATTCTGTCGTTTGTGTGGTCGTCGCGTCGGGCGGGTATCCCGGTTCTTATCAAAAGGGTAGAGAAATCTCGGGGCTCGAAATGGCTGCGGAAGCCAGGAACACCGTAGTGTTCCACGCAGGGACGGCGGATCGAAACGGAAAAACCGTTTCGAGCGGCGGCCGGGTTCTAGGGATTACCGCCAGGGCGAAGTCCCTGGAAGAAGCGATTCTGCAGGCTTACGAAGGGGTCAACAAGGTCTACTTCGAAGGGATGTATTACCGGCGCGATATCGCGGCTAAAGGGCTAAGGAAATTGAAGATTTGGTGAATGACGATTGACGATTGAACCTATGCAAACTCAAGTCGGAATTCTGATGGGCAGCAAGAACGATGCGGAGCTGATGAGCGAAGCAGCGAAGGTTTTGAAGGATTTCGAGATTGGGTGCGAAACCCGGGTTCTCTCGGCTCACCGCTCTCCTCACGCCACACTCGAGTACGTCGAACAGGCAGAATCACGAGGTTTGAAGGTCCTGATAGCGGGCGCTGGTGCGGCCGCCCACCTGGCCGGAGTCCTTGCCGCCCACACGGTCTTGCCGGTTATCGGCGTGCCGATCGATTCCTCGCCTTTAAAGGGCATGGATGCCCTGCTTTCCACGGTGCAGATGCCGCCTGGTGTGCCGGTCGGCTGCATGGGAATTGGAAAAGCGGGAGCCAAAAATGCCGCCTTGTTTGCGATCGCAATCCTGGCCCTCGGCAACCCCGCTCTCAGCGAGAAGCTGAAGCGTTACCGCGAGCGGATGGAGCAGGAAATCGTCGGGACGAGGGTGGGGGATTGATCACCCGGTGCTCGAAGGTATCTGCTTGCTCTGTTTCGGAGCGCGGTGGGCTTGACACCGCTTTGCACTCGCCGGCGAACACAAAGCGGTGTCAAGGCCACCTGAGCGCTATTTTGTTTGTAGGCGACCTCGTTTTTAGGGCCAAGGGCCCGACTCAGTTTAGCCTAGGGCGAAGCCCTAGGAATCAAGCTGGCGCTGGTGTTTAGCGCTGTCAGCGCGATTCAAAGACCCGCGTTACCGCGGACGAAGGCTCAGCGATTTGAGGATGGCTCGTCGCCTTGTCTTGAATCGCGCGAACAGCGCTAAAAACCAGCGCCAGCTTGATTCCTAGGGCTTCGCCCTAGGCTAAACTGAGTCGGGCCCTTGGCCCTAAAAACGAGGTCGGAAGGCCATCGCGCTCCGAAACAGAGCTTGCAGAGCTACCTAAATCCCGCCAGCGCCCACAGACGCCCGGTTTTACCTTCCCGGCGGTAGGAGTAGAACAGGTCCGTACGGCATGCCGTGCACATGCCGGAATCCAGGAAGCGGCCGATTTCCAATTCCTCCACTTGGGCCCGATTGGCCTCGACGATATCCAGCTGACGTCCGGACGCAATTCGCGCCATGTCGTGGCCTGCCTGCTCAAACTGCTCGAGAACCTCCGGACCGACCTCGTAGCAGCAACGGCGAATGGAGGGTCCGATGGCGACAATCAGGTCCTTCGGGTCGGCCTTGGTTTCCGAGAGGAAGCGGGTGAGAGCCTTGCTGACTATCCGGTCGCGGGTGCCGCGCCAACCGGCATGGAGGGCGCAAACACTCCTGCTTTGCGGGTGGACGGCGATGATCGGGGCGCAGTCAGCGGTCTTTATGACGGCGAAGAAGCCGGCGCGAGCGAGTTGAATTCCGTCCGCGTGTTCGGGCATGGTTGTCTGGTTGTAACTCTCGTCAATCGTGATCACGCGATCCGAATGGATTTGCTTCAACTGAATGACGCGCTCCGGTGAAATTCCGAGAGTTTCGAGGAAAACTGGCTTCCCGCGCGCGACTTCACCCGGTGTTGGAGCATCTTTCACTAGGTCGTCCGTCGCTCGTGTCGTAAAGGCATGGAGAAGACCTGGAATGGCTTCAAGTTCGGAAAAAACAAAGAAATGGGCTGAACCGACGGTCTTCTCGTTGAACACCACGAAAGGTTAACACAGTTCAAATGGTCATCGGTGTTGGGGTCGACATCGTCGAGATTCGCAGGATCAGCCAGGCTCTCACCGGCAGCCAGAGCATGGCCAAGCGGGTCTTTACCGAAAAGGAGATCGCGTACTGCGGTGAACGAAAGACTCAGTTTCAGCACTACGCGGGCCGCTTTGCCGCTAAGGAGGCAGCTCTGAAGGCACTGGGCACAGGCTGGCAGGGCGGGATCCGGTGGACCGATGTGGAGGTGGTGCCGGGAAACTGCGGCAAGCCGGAACTGTGTTTGTACGGAAAGGCCCGCGAGCTTTTCCAGAAATCAGGTGCGAACCGGGCGCTCCTGTCCATCACGCACTCCAAGGAGTATGCGGTCGCGGTCGTGGTACTGGAGGACTGAGCGGCCGCGCTCTTCGCCGAGCGCGCGGGTTGTAGGCATCGACAACGGCGTCTTTGTCGCTCGTAGTAAGTATCAAAGGGTGACAGTTGGTCGCGGGGGAGGCCGATGCCAGAGGGAACCGCGCGCTCGGCCAAGAGCGAACAGATCGCTGACAACTGACGGCTGACAGCTGACGACTCGCCGCTGACCGCCGACGGGTCACAGAACTCCTGTTGTGCCTGCCAAACCGCGCTTGCAGCCACAACAGGAGTTCCGTCAGCCGTCAGTTGTTAGCGATTTCTCCGACCAGATCCTCGCCTTCCTCACCAGTGATTGCCACTTCAACCGTTAGGTTCGGCGGGGTATTGATTGGCAGCCGGACACGCAGGTAGTTGCCGGACAGGGCGAGGCGCTTTTTATCCTCTTGATCAGAAAGGGTCAGCACGCGCAGGATTTTTCCGACGAAACTCCGACGAAAAGCCCGATTCTTCGACGACGAGATCGATCTCAAGGAGGCGCTGCGGTGGCGAATCTGGTCAGCCTGAACATGCCCGGACATTGCAGTCGATTCGGTCCCGGGGCGGTCGCTGTACGGGAAGCAGTGGAGGTAGGTGAAAGGCATCTTGTCGACGAAAGCCATCGTTTCCCGGTGGTCTTCCTCGGTTTCGCCCGGGAATCCCACGATGACATCCGTCCCGATTCCGGCATCCGGGATTCGTTCCCGAATCAGCTCCACAATGGACGCGAAGCGCGCCGTCTTGTAGGGCCGGCGCATGGCTCTCAGGATCCGGTCGCTCCCGCTCTGCAGGCAGATGTGGAAATGCGGGGCAATCTTGTCTGTCCGGCTCGCCAGCTCAATCACTTTGCGGGACAGCTCCATCGGCTCAAGAGAGCTGATTCGCACTTGGACGAGCTCGGGTATCTCGACGATCTCGGCGAGCAGCCGGTCCAGCGAGTAACGCGGTTCAAGATGGAAACCGTAGGTCCCGATATGAATACCGGTGAGCACGATCTCTTTGAATCCCATCCGCGCCAGCTCCCGCACTTGGTCGAGAACCTGCCGAGGCGGCACGCTGCGACTCGGGCCTCGGACTGCGGGGATGATGCAGTAGCTGCATTTCGCATCACACCCGTCCTGGATCTTAACGAACGGGCGGGTGCGGCCACCGAGCCGCACCGCCGGGCTTTCCCCGATAGAACGCACGCGGGCAAAGTCATCGCGGTAAATGGCCGCAATTTCTGAATGGGCCGGCCCCCTGGGAGCGCAGGCATCCTGCCTGCTTGTGCTATTAGCAAGATCAATCGAAGCGTCGGGACGAGCAGGCAAGATGCCTGCGCTCCCAGGGGTCAACTCCTTCAGGATTTGCGGAATCCGTGCCCGATGCGTGTTTCCCACAACTGCATCCACGCCTGGGATGCGGGAAAGAACCTCCGGCGCGCGCTGGGCGTAGCATCCGGTGACCAGGAGCTGGGCGCTCGGGTTCTCCCGCCGCAACTTCCGGCTCAGCTGCCGGACCTGCTGGTCGGAGCGCTGGGTGACGGTGCAGGAGTTGACGACGATGACGTCCGCCTCTTCGCACCGCTCGGTCTCCTCGAAGCCCTCGCTGAACAGGCTGTCGCGGATTGCGGCGCTGTCCGCTTGGTTAGTGCGGCAGCCAAACGTGGCGAGGTAGAGCTTCTTAGGCACCGGCGCTGGCTCCTTCTTCCATATACGCCAGCTGACCGCAAGCCGCGGCGATATCGTCTCCGCGTGTCTTTCGCATGAAGACAGTCACCCCCTCGTTCACCAGGATGTCCCGGAACCGGGCGATTCTTTCCTCGGACGGCCGCCGATATGGGAGGCCCGGGTTGGGGTTATAGGGAATCAGATTGACCTTCGGACGGAGGCCACAGAACAGTCGCAGCATGGCCTCGGCGTCTTCATCCGAGTCATTCACGCCGGCCAGCATCACGTACTCGAACATGATCCGGCGCCGCGGTTCGATCGGGAATTCCCGGCAGGCCTGCATGAGCGCCTCGAGATTCCACTTCTTGTTGAGCGGCATGAGCTCGTCGCGCAGAGTGTTCGACGTCGCATTGAGCGAGATGGCAATATTCGGAAAAATCTCCTCGTGGTGCATTTTCCGAAGGACGGGCACTACGCCGGACGTCGAAATCGTCACCTTGCGGTGGGACATTGACATGCCGAGCGGGTCGGTCATGAGGCGGAACGCCTTCATGACGTTCTTGTAGTTCTGCAGGGGTTCGCCCATGCCCATGAACACGACACTGAAACCTCCGCGTTGAAGGTTCCTTTCCTTGGCAACGGTGAAGACCTGGCCGAGTATCTCCTCAACCTTCAGGTTACGTTCCAGGCCCATCTGGGCTGTCATGCAGAAGCGGCAGCCTATGTTGCAGCCGACCTGCGAGGAGATGCAGAGGGTGTCGCGGTCCTCCTCGGGAATGAAGACCGATTCCACGAACCGGTTGTCTTCCAGCCGGAAAAGATATTTGACGGTGCCGTCCTGCGCAGCCGACCTGCGGGCGACTTCGGGTAAAGTCAGGCGGAACTCCTCGGCAAGTCGTTGCCGGAAGGCTTTAGACAGCTCAGTCATCTGGAGGAAGTCGAGCTCGGACCTCCGGTAGATCTCGTGATAGAGCTGTTTGGCCCTGAACAATTTTTCGCCTATTGATTCAACCAGTTTCAGGACTTCTTCCTGGTTCAGGCCTAATAGATTGCTTTTCATACCCGGCTGATACATTTTATGCCAGCGTGCGAATTTGCGTACTGGGAAGCGGCAGCAGTGGGAACTGCACCTTGGTTTCGACCGGCCAGGTGTCCGTCCTGACGGACCTGGGTTTCGGCAAGCGCTCGCTCCAACGCCGCCTTCACGCCGCCAATCTCGGCGACGAGAAGATCAGCGCGATCTTCCTAACCCACGCGCATTTCGACCACATCAACGGCGTTTCCGCCTTCGCATTGGAAAGGAAGATCCCGGTCTTCGCGACCCAGGGAACGTTCGAGGAGCTGCCTGATTCCAAGTCCCTTGCGCGGGTGGAGTTACTTCGCGCCGGCTGCCCGGTCACTCTAGGCGATCTGTGCGTGACACCTTTCGCCATATCCCATGATGCAGCGGAACCGGTAGGGTTTCGTTTTGAGGCCGAAGGAGTGAGCGGGGCGCTGGCGACAGACCTGGGGCAGATGACTCCCGACGTAGCCGCCCACCTGACCGGGTGCGATTGGCTGATCCTGGAATCAAACCACGACGAGAACCTTGTCCGGCTGGGCCCTTATCCCTGGTCGCTGAAACAACGTCTGCTGAGCCCGGTCGGACACCTGTCGAATCACGCCGTTGCTGAATTCCTGGGCGGGGCTTTTGATGCGCAGGCGCGGCATATCTTCCTCGCCCATCTCAGCCGCAACAACAACACTCCTGCGCTGGCGCTTGAGACCGCCCAAGCCGCGCTGGATACGCGACTTGGGGGGCGATCCTCCTGCCTCCACTTGACTGATCAGGTCAAACCTTCGATAGTCTTAAGTTTATGATTGCTCGCTACACGCTGCCGGAAATGGCCGAGGTGTGGTCCGACGACACCCGCTTCCGAAAGTGGCTGGAAGTTGAGATTGCGACTTGTGAGGTCCTCGCAGAGATCGGCTGGATCCCGGCCGACGCCGTGGAAAAGATCAAGGCGAAAGCCGATTTCTCCGTTGAGCGGATTGACGAGATCGAGAAAATAACCCGGCACGACGTCATTGCTTTCACGACAGCGGTGGCAGAAAAGGTCGGTCCCGAATCTCGGTTTGTTCACTTCGGTCTGACCTCGACCGATGTCGTAGATACAGCCCAAGCTCTGCAGATCAAGGATGCCTCGAGCCTGATCGAGGCGCGACTGGTCGAGCTCAGCGAGACGCTGAAGTCGCAGGCCTTGCGGTACCGGAAAACCGCGATGATTGGGCGCACGCACGGTATCCATGCGGAACCGATCACCCTCGGGTTCAAGCTGGCCGTCTGGTATTCGGAGATGGGCCGCAACCTGGAGCGTTTCCGCCAGGCTCGAAAACG
>Ga0105091_10000220_pt1 | contig 22704 bp, 16 predicted proteins | sample PPLLak1March2015_FD_87022 | JGI IMG/M metagenome (GOLD analysis project Ga0105091, IMG submission 87022) | Freshwater sediment microbial communities from Prairie Pothole Lake near Jamestown, North Dakota, USA - PPLs Lake P7 Core (1) Depth... | ecosystem: Environmental > Aquatic > Freshwater >... | reverse complement strand
CGCTCAAAGCCCTTCCGGCCCAACGACAGCGCAACTGGTTGTCGTGAGGGGGAGTAGAAACAGAGCCGTGAGCGCAGGCTGGGAGCGCAGGCATCCTGCCTGCTCGCGCCGTTTTGAACCTCGGTGGAGGAAACGGCGCGAGCAGGCAGGACGCCTGCGCTCCCAGCCTGCGCTCGCGGCTCTGTTTTTAGTATTACTCCTTCCCGCCTGCACACTCTTCGGTCCGGAACCCGTTAGCTCATCCTTCGAAACAATGGGAACCCGGGCGACGCTGACCTTGGCCGGCAAGGAAAGCGACAAGCTCCCGGGGGCGGCCGATCAGACAAAACGCTTGATGCAGGCGCTCAATGCCGAGCTCACTGTATACCGCCCCGACAGCGTGATCTCGCGCCTGAATGCTGTCGCCGGAGTCCGGCCGCTCCAAGTTCCGGAGCATACCGAACGTCTTCTCGAGCTTTCAAAGGTTTACGGAGAGCTGACGAGCGGTGCATTTGACGTGACCGTCGGGCCGGTCATGGATCTCTGGCGGCCGGTCAAGGGCCGTACCGCTTCCCTTCCCACCGACGAGGCCCTGAAAGAAGCTCTATCTCGAGTCAACTTTCGGAAAATCCAGGTGGCGAATGGTTCCGCTTTCCTTTCCGACCGAGGGATGAGAGTTGATCTGGGAGGAATCGGAAAGGGCTACGCTGTCGATATCGCCTGGCGGAGGTGCGAGGAGCTGGGCGTCTTGAACTTCATGGTCGACCTGGGCGGCAACATCCGGGTATCTGGCCAGGCGGAACCCGCCTTGGCGTGGTCAATTGCGGTTCGTGATCCTTTTGATCGGTCGACAAGCCTGGCGAAGATAGAGATGCCCGACCAGTGGGCTGTTGCGACGTCCGGCCAATACGAGCGGTTCATTGAAATCGAAGGACGTCGTTACGGTCACATCGTTGACCCGCGAACGGGATATCCTGCAGCCGGGCTGGCCGGCGTTACCGTCCTTGCCCCGAACGCTACGATGTCTGATGCCTTGTCCACAGGACTGTTCGTGCTTGGGCCGAAAAAAAGCATTCCCATCCTCAAGAAAACGGGGGCGCAGGCGGTCTTCATCCCGGACAAGCAGCCAGCCGAATTGTGGGTGACGCCGGGAATTCAGGACAAGCTGACGGTTCTGGAAGACGTGAAAGTGCAGGTGTTGCCGGGGTGGTGAGGCAGCCCGCCCGGCGAACGCTTTTTTGGAGTGCGGTGGCAACGAGAGGCCGACGCTTTATCAGGACTCGAGGCGACACCGCACTCCAAAAAGTAACTATGAAACCTAGAATGCCTGGCCGATACTGAAGAAGAAGGCACCGCGGCTTTCATCGGATCTGCGATCGAGTTTCAAGCCGTAATCGGCGCGGAGCAGGAAATACGGATTCCGGATCCGCAGTCCGAAACCAGCCGAGCTCCGCAGGTCGAACGGGTCAAAGTCACGGATCTCGCGATAGACGTTGCCGACATCCACAAAGCCGACGCCCTCAAAGATGCTGTAAAGCGGGAAACGCAGTTCGTTGTTGACGATAAAGACCGCTTCGCCTCCGGCCGGGTCGCCGATCACGTTGAGCGGCCCGATCGTGTCCTGTTCGAATCCCCGGATAGTGGTTCCGCCCCCCGCGAAGAACCTTTCGCTCGGCACCACCACCTGGTCGCCAAAAGCCCTTGCCAGTCCAAGCCTGACGCCGCCTGCATAAACCAGGCGCGATTTCCGAAGTCCGCCGCTCCACGGAATCTCCGAAGGCTGACTGAGCGGAATGTACTGGAAGTACTGCCCGAAATACCGGCCAAACGTCAGGTCCGATCCCACCCATTTCGGTGCAAACTCCAGGCTCTGGGAAATGAATGAGCCGCGGGAAGCGTCGAGGACGTCGTCTCGGACGTCGCGAACCCCACTGAGCAGCAGGCGCCCGACTTTCAGCGTGAGGTCAAAGAAGGGGTCAGGGCCGATGTCGTAGCTGTGGTCGCGTTCGAACCGATAGCCGTAGGACAGGACGAACTTGTTGCGAAACTCCTTCTGCTGCTCCAGCGAGAAACCGGCCCGGTCAACCGCGAAATTGGCGTTCCGCCGGATGTCCCTGCTCAGAAACATCGCGATGTTGGTGTCGAAAGGCAACCCCGCGAGCTGCGGTTGGCTGTAATACGCCCGTATCTCCCGAAACTCGTCGTCATACCGGCCCCGTAAGCCGAGCGTGGCGGCATTCCCGACGGTGTTCCGGTTGATGAAGTCGGCAATCAGCCCGAGCCCACGATCAGTGTCGTAGAAGCCTCCATACTGCAGACGGTATGGCCTGACTTCCTGGACGCGAATGACCGTCCGAACTGATTTCTCGCCAGTGACCGCCTCGGGAGAATCAATTTCCTGCGGCTCTATTTCCACCAAGGCATACGCGCCCGTATTGTAGAGGCTTCGACGAGACCGCGTGACCCGGTCAGGCGTGAGCGCGTCACCGGGACCGAAGGCGAGCTGCTTCCGGACAAAGCCGTCGCTCGTCTTGTCGTTGCCTTCAATCCGGACTTCCCGAACGACCTCCCGGCGATTCTCCTGAATGCCGAAACTGAGACGCGCCTGCCCGGTTTCCGGCGTCATTTCAAGGTTCGCCTCGATGACGGCATCGTTGTAGCCGGACTTCGCGTAAAGCTCCTGCAACCTGGAGATCGCTTCATCACGCAAACGCGGCTGATAGACCTGACCCGGCGTGAGCCCACTCCCCGAGAGCAGCTCTTGGTCCGAGAAAACGGAGTCGCCGTTAAACTCAACCTGAGCGATGACCGCCCGGGGACCCTCAAGAACGGGCACTAATATCCGCGCTTCTGCGGTCTCCGGATGCACTTCAGTAACCGGGTCCCTGATTTCTGCCTGAAGGTACCCTTCCTGCCGGTACACTCGCCTCAATAGATCTTTAACCTCCGGAGATGCTGTTGCGACCCTCTGGAGGAGCCCGGCGCTGCGCAACTCTTCACGAAGCCGATCCTCCGGAAATGCTTCCACTCCCCGGAAAGCGACCTGGATGTTTACGTAGCGCGTTCCCGGCTCTGTCGTCAAGACAACCTGCTTCGTCCCGCTTTGGGTTTTTACCTCATGAGTGATCCGCGGCTCGAGGAAACCGTCCTCGACCAGTTGGTTCCTGATGGCTTCCTCCGCCGACGCCCCCCGCTGAGCGTCAAAGACGCCGGCGACCCAGGCGCCGCGCACACGCGCCTTTACGTCATCACCCGGGTTGGAGCCCTCGTATATGAACTCGACTTTCGGGCCCGGCTCAACCTGGAGCGATAGGTTCACCGTTTCGGGAGTCGGCTCTTCGCGACTCAACCGAACTCGCGCTTCGAGGTAGCCCTGCTTCTGAAGGAAGTCGTTCAGGCGAGTCAGGCCGCGGCGCACTTTGAAGAAGTCGTACCGGTCGCCGACCTGAATGTCGAATTGCTTGAGCAGTTCCGCTTCGGGAAAAGGCGAACCGCCTCCCAATTTGACCGACGAAACCTCTCGTTTCTCCTGGCTGCCGGCGGCGGGGTTCCCCAGGTTTGAAGCCCCGCCAATACGAAGATCGTGGCGCACCTCAAAACGGAACTTCGCATCCGAATCGAGGCCGCCTTCCGGCGCAGTTTCATGAATCACGCGGGCTGTAAAATGGCGGGTAACGTCGTACTCTCCAATGTAGATCTGATCGCCGCCGTTCGTCAGGTCCATCGAGTAAATCAGGCCGAGCTGCCGCGTCAGATCCTGGCCGATTGTCAACCGGGCGGTCGGGTCGGATTCAGCTGCAATGAGACTCGGCTGAATGCGGACCTTTGATAGCCCGGTCGCCTGCTCGAGCCCCCGTTCCAGCCTGCCGGTTACCGTCCCGGTCAGCAGAGAAAGGGTCTGCTCCCGAAGAACTGTGCTCGCCTCACCTCTGGCTTCTTCCAGTTTCCGCCCGGTAACGAGCAGGGCGATGATGTCCGGCTCCGGGAGAGGGTCCTCGGAGGTGAGGCTGGTCTCGAGGTCTCCCGGCTCGCCGCTGATTTGCAGCGTGATCTCGTATTCATCCACCTGGGTCTTCGCGGCGAGATCGAGCGAAGGTTCTATCTGTGAGGGGTTGTAGAAGGAGATCAGGCCGCGCTCCAGGTAGTAGGTGCGTTCTCGCAGGTACAGCTCTCCGCCCTCTTCGAGCGCCAGCCGCCCGAGAAGGCTCGGCCGATAGTAGTCGCCGACGAGCCTGAGATCGAGATTACCGGCCATCTTGGCGAGATTGTTGTCCATCACGATCGGATCGCGGCTCGATACAGCGACGTTGAGCCGGATCCGTGAGAGTAGCGGGTCGCGCTCTTGAACGACCCCGGATTCCGAGGGTGCCGCAACCAGGCCCAACAGCTCTTCTTCGAGGTTTACCGGATCGGTGTAAGAGCCCTCGAGGACCGCTATTCGTCCGGACAGCTCAATTGGGCCGCCTTTCGTCGCCAGGCGCAGGTCGGCGTTGGAGGCGGTTTGAAGACCTTCCGGGAACTCGAGGAAGACTCCGCGGCCTGTCAGGTGCAGGTCGGCCGATTCCAGCTCACCCCTGGCAAACCCTGCTTCCCCGTCGAGTTGGAGGGTCCCACCGTTCAGATTCCCCTTAAAGTTCCGCACCACGACGCGATTCCCGACCAGGTCCAGGCGGATGCCGAGATCCGTCAATTGAAGTCCCGGGTCGGCGACGAACAACTGTCCTTCGGCCAGGCTCCAGAAGCCAGTGGCTCGCACATCTGAGGCTGTCCCTCCGAGGGCGACCTGGAATTCGGACGCGCCTGACGCCGCCACGTCTTTGGCGAAAAAGGTCAACAGCGAAAGATCCATCCTGCCGTTGGCGCGCAGATCCAGGGTTTGAGGTTCGAGTAGGCGGGCGATTCCGCCTGCTTCGATTCGCGTCTCGGGACCAACGAGCGCAAAGCGTTCCACTCGCGCCTGCCCGTCCTGAAGCGTCAACAGGCCTGGAACCTCCTGTTCGAGCCCGATGCCGGCAACTCGAAGGCTCAGCTGATCCAGCCGGACAGATGCGGTCAGCGAATTCAGGTCTGTGTTTGCGGCCGACGCTTGAAGGCTTGCAGTCAGAGTCCCTGACACGTCTTCTGGTACGCCGGAAAAAGACCGAAAGGAGAAGGCCGAAATTGTTCCCCGCAGTTCGGCCGGTCCTTCTGATCGAGGAATCGATGCGGGGAGCGTAAGCGGCAGGATGCCGAGCGGGACCGTGCCGGTCAAGTCCAGACTTCCCGGACCAAGCCGGGCAGACAGCTGCTCTACCGCGACTACCCCGTTCGCCAAGGAGACGTTGAGCGCGATCTGTTGAACAGGTTCGGCCAGCTCGGGCGCACGGAAGGTTCCGTCTTGAAGCGAGAGGCGCAGCATGGGATTGATATTGGGGATGTCACCCGAGACGACGCCGTCGAGTTGCACCCTACCGGCCGCCGAGTAGCCCGTCGAGGGAAGGAAGACGGTGGTGACTTGGTTGAGGTCGAGATCACCCCTTACAGACACCCCGGGGTTAGAGCCGCCCGGCTGAGCTGCCAGGGTCTCTCCGGGTGGCGCCAGCGGCAGTTCCCCCTCCAGAGTCAGGTACGATGCCCCAGCCGCGAGGGTAGTTGGAGAAATTCTGAGCCGACGGCCGGCGAAGTCAATCTGGAAGGGCTTCTGATTCTCGATCTCCTGCCCTGACAGCCGTATGGAAGCATCGGCAACTCTGAGGCTTGCTTCCCCATCCATCGGCGTCTTGGCATTCCCGCTGGCGGTCAGCGCGGCGGTGAGGCTGCCGTCAAGCGGTTTCCCGCCAAGGGTAACAGGCAGCTTCGAGAGATCGAGACGATTGGCCTTGATTTCCGCCTGAGCCGCATATGGCGCGTCGAGCGCCACTCGAGCGTTACCGCCCAGGTTCAAACTCGGCGCGTCCAAGATAATGTGAGCCTGCCTGTTTTCAATTCGGCCCACTGCTTTGACACTGCCCATGTCCCGGTCCTGGACCTTTAGATCGCTCGACTCCACGGTGAAGTTGAGTCTCGGGTCGTCGATTGTTCCCGTTCCCTCAGCGACGAGATTTAGCTCCCCCGCCAGCGGCATTGAGCCAGTCAGATTCAACTGAGAGAACCGGAGGTTCTGAGACGCCAGGTGGGCCTGGTACCTCCCGGAATTCAACTCGTAGGATCCGGTAACGGTCAGACTTCCGGCGGGGATGTCTCCGCTGCCTGGTTTATTCAGGGCCATTTCTTGGATTGAGACAACCTGGTCCGCCAGACTACCCTGAACCGTCAGTGTCCCCAGGCTTTCTTCGTAGGCCTCGATCCCCGTAATCTCGGCCGAGAACTGTCCCTTGGGATTAGCGGTGGTCCCCTGGACGGTCGCAACCACCTGTCCTTGGCCTTTGATCGGGAGGTTCTGCCCCAGAGCGGCGAGTATTTCCGCGAGGTCGCCGGCAGTGACCGTGCTTCGGAGGTCGAGCACCGGGCTCGCGGCGGCAAGGCCCACAGTCCCCTCGGCGACTACGGATTGCTGTTTCCAATCGGCGGCTGCCTTTGAAACGCGCAGCTGATCGAGGGTAATCACGCTGTCTGCCGAAAGTCGAATCCCTTCGAAATCGGCAACGTCCAGGCTGCGAGCATTTAGATGGACAGACAATTCCGGCCGACTCAAGGTGCCGCCGAGCGAACCGGCAAGTGCCGCGGTTGTTCCCCCTAGTCGCAGCTGCTGAAGACCACTGTTCGCCGAAGTGCCGTAAAACGCTTCCAGATTGCTCATGAGCTCGTTGATGGAGGCGACCACGCCATCAATCCGCCCGGCCAGGTTTGCCTTCGGATGAGTCGTCAAGTCGCGAAGCGAGCTAAGCGTCAACTGGCCATTGAGGTCCAAACCGAGAACGCTCATGTGGGGAAGGATTATGTGGGCGGTTGAAAGCGACGTTTGAGGATCGTGGCTTCTAAGTTGAACCACCAGCTGACCACCCAGGGGAAGCGTATTCCGGGACGCACGCAGGCTCGTGGGAGCGAGCACGAGCTCCAGCTGTCCCTTGGCCGTTTCAATATCCAGCCCTTGCCAGGTGAGGCGGACATGCCCCGCGGCGCGGGAGGCGATTGAGACAGGTGAACCCAGGTTTGTCAGGAGCCGCTCCAAATCCACATTCTGCAGCACGAGTAGGGCTCCCGAGCCTCCGGCGTTGTTTATCAGGGCCACTCCCCCGTTACCAGTCACAACACCCAAGGGAGATTTCAGGCTCAGCGAGGCGATATTGAGGCGCCCGGTTTTCTGATCCCATTGGAATCCCGCCTTTACTGCTAAATCAGAGAATTCGCGAATCGAGACCTCTTCGCCCTGTAACTGCCCATCGACGATGAGATTGTCGAGCGGACCTTTGAGACCGGCCTCTAGATCTGCCACGCCGGCCAGTGGTTCCGACAATTGCGCAGCCTTGGCAATCTGCTGAAGGTCGAGATGGGCTCGAGTCGACAAATCCAGCCGGGGATCAGCCATGCCTTCGACCCGGCCGGATACCTGCAGGGAAGAACCGGCGCTGCGCAGGATGAGTTGGTTAACAGTCGCCCCACCGAGATTCCCCGGCAGCTCGCCACTGACCCGTAACTCGTCGACAGCGATCGATCGGTTCTGTATTCGGGCCTGCCCGGCCTTGATTAGTGTCAGCTCGACATGGTGGTTGAAACCCGGCATGCGGCCGGTGACTCGCAACTGGGCCTCGGGCAGCTCTGCACGTATTTGCCGTTGTCGATCGTCGACCAGCAGTGAGAGATGGTCCACCTGAAGGCTTGAAATCAGGAATTCCGGGAGGCCTCCTTCCTCTTCCTTGATCTCTTTTTCAGGAATGTCGGGCAGGTTGGTCCGGCCGGCTTCCGTCGTAATCCACCTCACTGCCACGCGGTCAAGGAGCGCCCGCTCAACATGGACCGTGCCGCGGAGCAATGAGAGGATCCCGGCGTCGACCGTCATTTCGCCGATCTCGGCAAAGGGCGGCAGGTCGGCCTTCACGGCCGAGCTCAGCCGAACGCCGGTGAGGGTCGCGGAGCCGTTGACCAGGTTGTAGCTGATTCCGGCCGCATCCAACTTGATGTCCTGGACAGCCAGCTGGCTCTGGAGCTGTTGGAGCGCATATCGCCGGGCGGGTGGGGTGTGGACGAGTATGAGGAGCAGAATCGCGATGAGCAGGCCTGCGGCGACGATCAGGCCTGCCACACGCAACTTGGACTTGAACATTCGAAGGCCCCCAGAGGGCGGCGTCTAGTGCATCACCGGACAGCCTGGAGCAAAGCCTTGCACTTCGGTGCTTCCGGAGCGTTCGGCGCGAGTTTCAGAAACATCTGCAGGTGTTCCACCATCTTGTCGGGCCTCTTGGTCTTGCTGTAAGCCACGCCCAGGTAATAGTGGTTATAGGGCTGCATGGGATCGAGCTTGACCGCCTTTTCCAAATCCTGGACGGCTTCAGTCCACTTTTCCTGCTTGGCGTACACCGAGCCCCGGTACCGGTAATAGTCGGCCTGTTGCTTTTCGGTACCCTGCTCCAGAGGCGCGGCCAGCTCCAACTCCTTAGCGGCGTCGGCAACCTTGTTCTGCTCAAACAGTGCGACAGCCAGCTGAAAATGGGCATCCGGATTGTCGGGCTGAGCGGCCACCGCCGCGCGAAGAGCCGTTTCAGCCTGGCTGTACTGCTTGGCTGTGTTCAGCTCAATCCCTTTTTTCAGGTTTTCATCAGTAGGGGCGGCGACTGCCGCCGAAGGCTGCTGCTCCTGGGCAGGAGTCGCGGCAGGATCAGGATCCTGCGCCGCCAGCGTCCCGCAGATCGAAGGGGTAAACAGGATCGCCAAAAGAATTAAGGGCAACAACATCACCTTTTTCATGGTTGGTTCCTCTGCCCCAATTATACGGGAAAGACGCCCGGCAAAGGATGAAGGATGAGGGATGAAGGATGAAGGAGATTCAGGCACGGCAGTGCTTTTCCTTCATCCCTCATCCTTCATCCTTCATCCTTTTCTTCTTACTCCACAATGCTCGCTTTCTTAATCAAGTCGACCTTCGGGAAAAACTTCTTGAGGTAGGCGTTGCCTCCGGCCTCGATAAAGCCCTGGTTGGGTCCTTTGCCCTGCGGCGCGCCCTCCCCGTAGCCGGAATAGACAGAATCGACGACGCTCATACCCTCGACGACCTTGCCAATTGGCGCAAATCCCTGGCTATCGAGCCTGGAGTTGTCTGCAAAATTGATGAAGAGCTGAGTCGTGCGGGTGTCCGGCCCGGCAGTGGCAAAAGTCACGAATCCACGCCTGTTCGATTCTTTGACCGGATCGTCAGGAATCTGAGAGTTCTTCCAGACACGGTTGACCTCGGGGTTCCCGTTGATTCCAAACTGAGCCATGAAGCCGGGCAGCACGCGGAAGAAGCCGGTGTCGTCGAAGTAGCCGATTTTGACCAGGTTGTAGAAGCGATCAGCCCCCTGAGGCGCCCAGCTGCGAGTCACCTTGATCAGGATGTCTCCCTGGGTGGTCTCGAATTTGACGTTGTATGTGGCAGGAGCCTTTTCATCCGCCTTGGTCGGATCAAAAAGACCTGGATTGGCGGCGGTTCCTTTGGCGGGCGCCGCCGTGGAAGGTTGCTGTTCCTGTTTCTGTGCCGGCTCCGTACGCTCCCGGCTGCAGGCGGAAAGAAGGAGAATGACGAAGACGATCGCGGTTAGATGTGATTTGGTTTTCATGTTGTTTCTCTCGGGGTAACGGGTAGAACGCGTTACAGAGCCGCACAGAGCGGGTGGCTCGCCACACGGGCTGCGTGCGCGGCTCTGTAACGCGTTCTACGCCGGCACCTTTTGCGTTGACCCAGGGCCCCAGAACTAGGACACCGTCCTGGCCGTTTCCAGGTAGTCTTCCAGTCGCTTCACGACATCCCCGTGCTGGGACGCAATGTTCTTCTGTTCGCCAACATCCGTTTTCAAATCGTAGAGCTCGAGGGGCTGGCCGGCGTTTGTCCGTACACCCTTCCAATTCCCGCTGCGAACCGCCTGGGAAAACCGGCCTTCGTGGAACTCCCAGTAAAAATACTCGTGCACCGGGCATGATCGCCCGACCAGCGCTGGTAACTGCGACAACCCGTCAAGGCCAGCCGGGGGGCGCGCGCCGGTCAGTTCGGCGAAGGTCGGCAGCATGTCCCACATGGCCCACGGGTGGCCGCTCACTTTTCCGGCCGGAATCTGACCGGGCCAGCGGGCCAGCAGCGGAACCCGGATGCCCCCTTCGTAGAGATCCCGTTTGATTCCTTTGAACGGACCGGAACTGTGGAAGAAGGCCGGGTCGTGTCCCCCTTCCTTGTGGGGACCATTGTCACTCGTGAAAAGGACAAGGGTGTTGTCGAGATGACCGAGTTCCTGAAGCAGGCGCAGGATCCGTCCGACATCCCGGTCCAGCCTGGAGACCATGGCGGCAAAGGCCGCATTCGGCGCCGGCTGGTCGGTGTAGTGATCACCCTTGTACGGAGTCTCGGGGAACCGGCCACGATACTCCTTCAGTGAATCTTCCGGCACCTCCAGCGAGGCATGCGGGATGGTAAAAGGCAGGTAGAGGAAGAAGGGCCCGTCTTTCTGGTTTCGAATGAAGTCGAGGGCTGCAGTCGCGATCAAATCGTGCGAGTAGCGCACTTTTTCAATCGTGACTTTCCCGGTATTACGGTAGAGGTAGTCGGTGTAATAGAAATGGGCGTGCGCCTGGTTCAGGTAGCCGAACCATTCGTCAAAGCCTTTTCGGTTCGGCTGGCCCGTCGTGTCGTTTTCGCCCAGGCCCCACTTGCCAAAAATCCCCGTTCGGTAGCCCGCGCTCTTCAGGACTTCAGGTATGGTCTTGTCTCCCGGCCGCAGCGGAATTCCGGAACCCGCAAAAGCGTTGCCCCGCACATAGGCGTGCCCAGTGTGCAACCCAGTCATGAGCGAACACCGAGAAGGTGCACAAACGGTAGTGCCCGAGTAAAAATCGGTAAAGCGAGTTCCTTCGGCGCCGAGCCGGTCAATGTTGGGAGTCCGAAAACGCTGCTGCCCGTAACAGCTTAAATCCCCGTATCCCAGGTCGTCAGCGACGATGAGCACGATGTTCGGCCGGCGGTTGGTGGATTGCGAGCGGCTTCCGAGAGCTGCTGTTGCCGCAACTCCGCTGACTCCCGCCATGAACTCTCTGCGGTTGGTGGACCTTGGGCTCGACATGGCCCTTATCCTAGCCTAAAACTGGCTTTGTGACCGAATTCTCGCTATCATCACGGACAAAAAGCGAAACGACAGGAGGTCCTATGGAGGTCACGTACGAGGAACTGAAGCATAAGACGGTGGCAGAACTGAGAGAGATGGCTGCGGGGATCGACCATCCGGCGGTTCAAGGGCACACGCAGATGAATAAAGAGCACCTGCTCGATGCCCTGTGCCAGGCGCTTTCGATAACCAGGCACACGCATCACGATGCCAAGGGAGTCGACAAAGCCGCCCTCAAGCAGCAGATCAAGGAGCTGAAGAAGCAGCGGGATACGGCCATCCAGGCGCACGACCACGCACAGATCAAGAGCGTGAGGCGCCAAATTCACGACATCAAGGTGAAGATGCACCGGGCGACGGTGTAGGGCGCTCAGATTCCTGGGAGCGCAGGCATCCTGCCTGCTCCAACGGGAAGCGACATTGATTGTCCAGGCAATTCAGCAGGCAGGATGCCTGCGCTCCCAGGAATCACGGGATCATCCACGTGAAGACGTACGCCTGCAGGAGCACTAAAACTCCCACGAGCACGGCCAGCGCCAGGCTGTGCAGAAACACGTAACGCAGGATATCTCCGGCCGAAGCGCCTCCACCCGTTGCCACGCTCGCCACCACAATGCTCTGGGCATCGATCATCTTTCCCATCACCCCTCCCGAGGCGTTCGCGGAAGCGGTGAGGATGGGGGGAATCCCGAGCTGTTCGGCCGACACCTTTTGCAGGTTTCCAAAAAGGACGTTTGAAGAGGTATCGCTGCCGGTCAAGGCCACTCCGAGCCAGCCGAGCAGCGGCGAGAAGAACGGGAACAGCGGACCCGTCGCCGCAAAAGCCAGTCCCATTGTAGAGTCCAACCCCGAGTAACGCGTCGTAAAGCCGAGCGCCAGCATCGCGGCAATGGTAAGCAGCGAGAGACGAACGCGCCAAAGGGTCCTTGCGTAAAGCCTGAAGAGCTCGAAAGGTGTGAGTCTAAGGACCAGTCCCGAAATCAATCCGGCAACGAAGAGTCCCGTGCCGGTGGCCGAAAGCCAGTTCAGGGTGAAAAGCGCGCGCTCCGGCTCGGCGACTGGCACGACCGGCGGGACACGCGCGACGGCGCTGTCCAGGTACGGGACCGCGAATTTCACAAGGGAAATCTCATCCAGGACTTTCTTGTATTGAGGGATTCCCCAGGCAAAGACGAATACGGAAAGCAGGATCCAAGGCGACCAGGCGAGCAACAGCTGACGCGCGCCTGGGGAAGCGGGAACCGCGGCCGGCCCAATCTCCTGGTTCTCTTCGCTATCGTGATCAAACCGCCAGACCGTTCTTGGGCGCCAAAAGCGCAGGAGCACGATTTGGGCCGCCATCGACACCAGGGCGCCGGCGATGTCTACAACCCAGGGCCCGTGGTAGTTGCTAACCAGAAACTGCGTCGTCGCGAAGCTCACCCCTACGGTGAGACAGGCCGGCCAGACTTCCCGCATGCCCCGCCATCCGGCCATTGCGGCGACGAGCCAGAAGGGCACGATCACCGAGAAAAATGGCAACTGCCGCCCGATCATCGCGCTCAGCTGGTCGAGCGGGAGACCGGTGACGGCATTCAAAGTGATGACAGGCGTTCCGAGCGCGCCGAAGGCGACGGGGGCTGTGTTCCCGATCAGTGCCAGGCCGGCGGCCTGGAGCGGGCGGAAGCCAAGGCCGATGAGCATGGCTCCGGAAATCGCCACCGGAGTGCCGAAGCCCGCAGCGCCCTCGATAAAAGCGCCAAAGCTGAAAGCGATCAGAAGCAGCTGAAGCCTGCGATCGGCGGCGAGCCCGGCGATTGAATGCTTGACCGTCTCGAAATGGCCCGTCTTGACCGAGATGTCATATATGAAGATTGCGTTCAGCACGATCCAGCCAATCGGAAACAGGCCGAATCCGGCGCCGTAAAGAGCAGCCGCGCCCGCGAGAGACGAGGGCATTCCAAAAATCAAGATAGCAATAAAGATCGCCGAGAAGAGACCCGCGATTGCCGCCAAATGAGCCCGGACATGCAAAAACGCCAGGAGGCCGAGCAGAACGACTATCGGGATCGCAGCCACTAAAGCGGAAGAGAAAATGTCACCAAGCGGGGCGTAGGTTTGATTCCAGTGCATAGAATTGCCGATTGACGATTTATGCGACTCAGCCGACAATCATCAGTCAACATTCGACAATCGTCAATCGCGAATCGAAAGGGGTGACAAATTGAAGGCCGCCGTTCTGCTTGATGACCGGAAAATCTCAATCGAGAGCCGGCCGGAGCCCCGGATCGGGGAAGATCAGGTCTTGCTGCGCTCCGGGTACGCGGGGATATGCGGGACCGACATCCATGTCTATCGTGGGGAGTTCAAAGGCCGCGTTTCCTATCCGGCGGTCCTCGGCCATGAATTCGGCGGGGTGATCGAGGAAACCGGACGGGCGGTGAAGGATTTCAAGGTCGGAGACCGGGTCGTTGTCGATCCGATCCTGTCTTGCCATCGGTGTCCCGCCTGCCTGTCGGGTCACATCAACGCCTGTCGCTCCTTGAAGTTGCTCGGAATCGATGTGGACGGAGGATTCGGCGAGCTTGTCGCGGTGCCATCCGACAGGCTTTTCCGGCTGCCGGAGAGCATTCCTGCGGCTCACGTCCCGATGCTGGAGCTCTATGCAGTCGGCCACCACATCCTGGGCCGGGCACGAGTCGAGGTCGGCGAAACAATTGCGATACTGGGAGCGGGGCGGCTGGGCCTGTCCATTCTTGATGTTCTGTGCCACAGCACGGCTGCCTGCCGGGTTTTCGTCACCGACCAGCATCGTTTCCGACTTGACGTCGCACGTCGACTGGGCGCGGATGAGGTCATCGATATCAGCGCGTCCGATCCTGTCGGGGCGATTCTCGAGAAGACCGAGGGAGTCGGGGTCGACTGTGTCATCGAGGCGGTCGGGCACTATCACTGCTTCCCTGGGCAGGAGCCGCCTCTTGCCCAGGCAGTCCGTATCATCCGCAACGGAGGGCGCATCGTGACTGCCGGCCTGGGCGAGCAACTGACTCCGGTTCCCTTCAAGACGCTCGTGCTGAAAGAAGCGGAGCTGATAGCTTCACGAGTGACGAGGGGCGAGTTCCCGAGGGCCATTCGCCTGATGTCAAAGGGCCTTTTGCATCCAGAGCTCCTTATCAGCCGGGAGCGCCCGATCAGCCAGGCGGCCAATGCTTTTGCCGAGCTCGACCAGGAGCCACCGGACACGCTGAAGGTGGTGCTAAAGGTGGGATAACAACAAAGGAAGGAGGAAGGATGAAGGATGAAGGAAAAGCAATGAGCGGGGCGCTTTTCATCCTTCGTCCTTCATCCTTCATCCTTCACCCTTCTAACGGGGAGGTCATATGGTGCCTTTGAAATTCGCAGTACTGGGAACGGGTTTCTGGTCGCACTTCCAGATTCCGGCCTGGCACGAGGTGGGTGGTGTCGAGCTGACCGCGGTTTACAATCGAACGGTTTCCAAGGCGGAGCGGGTCGCGGCCAAGTTCAACGTGCCCCGCGTCTATGCCGACGTCGACGAGCTTTTTCAGAAGGAAAAGCTGGACTTCGTCGACATCATTACGGAAATAGATGCTCATGCGCCCTTTGTGAAGAAAGCGGCCCAGTACGGACTGCCGGTCATCTGCCAGAAGCCGATGGCTCCCGACCTGGCGACCGCCGAAGACATGGTCGAAACCTGCCGGAAGGCGGGAGTGCCCCTGTTCATCCACGAGAACTGGCGCTGGCAGACGCCTGTAAGAGCCGTCCAGCGACTACTGTGTGAAGATCGTATCGGCCGGCCGTTCAGAGCACGGATCGACATGATCTCGGGCTTCCCCGTCTTCGACAACCAGCCTTTCCTTAAGACCCTCAAACACTTCATCCTCACCGACCTCGGGAGTCATATTCTCGATGTCGCTCGTGTGCTCTTCGGCGAAGCCTCGAGCCTCTATTGTCAGACGCGACAGATCCACACCGACATCCAGGGAGAAGATGTTGCAACCGTCATGATGCGCATGGGTGAGGGGACGAGCGTCGTCTGCAATATGGCCTATGCAGGCAACTTCCTCGAGCATGACCACTTCCCGCAAACATACATGTTTGTGGAAGGAGAGCGCGGATCGGTGGAACTGGGACCCGACTACTGGATCCGGGTGACAACCAAGGAAGGCACGCTCTCGAAGCGTGTTCCCCCTCCGCGGTTCTCCTGGGCCGACCCGGCCTATGACGTGGTGCATGCCAGCATTGTCCCGTGCAACGCGAACGTGCTCGCCGCGCTGAAAGGCGAAGGTCAAGCGGAGACAACCGGCGAGGACAATCTGAAGACCGTGCGGCTGGTTTTCAGGGCTTATGATTCGGCCGAGAAGGATGAAGTGGTGCGGTTCTGAGCGACAACGGAACCCGCCGAACTAGGAGAGAATGCTCATGTTCGTGATCGAAAGCTACTCAATCGCGGTATTCCTTTGCGTCCTGGCCATGCTCTGCTGGGGCTCCTGGCAAAACACCTATAAGCTGGCTGGACCCGTCTGGCGTTTCGAGCTCTATTACTGGGATTTCGCTTTCGGAATCCTGCTGCTGTCGGTCGTCGTTGCGCTGACGCTCGGCAGTTGGGGCGATACCGGGAGAAGTTTTGTAACGGATATCAAGCAATCGGCTCCCCGCAACATTGCTTCGGCAATGCTCGGCGGTGCGATTTGGAACCTGGGGACGCTCCTGCTGACCGCCGCCATCGCGATCGCGGGCATGTCGGTGGCGTTTCCGATTGGTGGAGGTATCGGCTGGATCCTGGGTATCGTGGTCAATTACATCGCGGTGCCGATTGGGAACCCGTTGCTGCTCTTCGCCGGCTCCGCCTGCATCGTCGTGGCGATTCTTTTGAGCATGTCTTCGTACAAGAAGCTGGCTTCGGAAACCAAGAAGCCGCGGGCGGCGGCGATCGTCCTGTCTTTTGCGGCCGGCTTGTTGATCGCGTTCTTCTACCGATTTGTCGCCGCCGCAGTGACAACGGATTTAACCAACCCCGAGCCGGGCAAATTGACGACGTACAGTGCAGTCGTGTTCTTCTGCATCGGAGCCTTCGTCAGCACGTTTGTCTTTAATCCGATCTTCATGAGAAGACCGGTTCAAGGGCCGCCGGTTTCGTTTACCGACTACTTGAAGGCCACGCCAACCGTGCATCTGGTCGGGATCTTGGGCGGCATCATCTGGAGCCTGGGTATGACGTTCAGCTTCATGGCCTCCGGTTCAGCGGGCTTTGCCATTTCTTACGGCCTGAGCAATTCAGCCCCGGTTGTCGCCGCACTGTGGGGAATTTTCGTCTGGAAGGAATTCGCCCGAGCGCCGAAGGAAACAAATCGCCTTCTGGCGCTCATGTTTGTTTTCTATCTCGTCGGCCTGGCGCTCATCGTCTGGTCCCGTTACGCCTAGCCTGGGAGGTTTTTAAACGCTGTCGGGCCAGGCAAGGGCCTCGAAGAGCTCCTGCTTGGTCCCGTAGATGTAATCGTAGATCCGCTGGTTGGGGAGCGGTTCAAACTCCTCAATGTGCCGACTGATCTCACCCAAGTTCGAGTGGCACGAGCAATGGATGATGTCTTCAGGCTGCTTCAGTTTTGAATCTCCCAGCCTGATGCAAAGGAGATACGTCCCGCAATCGGGATCATCGATATAGGATTGGACGACGCACCCCACTTTGTAGAGCAGATTTCTCTTGTTCAACTCCGCCGCACTGCGGTCAAGTTCGGCTTCATGCCGGTACTCAAGGGCCATTTCCGTTCTCACCTTCTCTTTTGACGGCGGCGATCTGCCGCCGACTTACAATTCTATCCGGTTGAGGCCCAGAAGTGTAAACACGAGACGGACAAAGCACGGACCAGCATTGACGCACACAAACTTCAGGCGAGTTTGTGTGCGTCCGTGCTGGGTCCGCGTTTGTCCGTGATTGACCGGGTTGAGCCGTTCAATCGCAATGCCTAGCTTCCCTTTTTGATTCTCGAACCACCGCTTGAGTCGGTGCGCCCGAGCGTGGCGTTTCCGTAGTAGATGATCTCGGACCCGCCGCTTTGATCGGCGTTGAGCTCGCCGTTCATGTTAATTGTCGCATTCGACCCTCCGGAGAGCTCCGAATCGACATTCTGGACCGCGAATTCCTTGGTGTCACAGGTGCTGCCACCGGACCCATCGATTGTCAGGTTGCCTCCCTGGCCAGCGAGATGCAGCTGTGCCCCACCGGAAAGGCTGAGTTTGACGTCGCGGCAGCGCAACTCCCCATTCAGCTCCGAGCCACCGGACAGTTCGGCTGAGAAGGACTTGGACGCGACATCCATAGAAATGCGCCCCTTGGAACCGCCGCTCAGATTCAGAGAAGTCAAGGCGGGCATGACGATGTCCACGCTCAACTTGCTCCGGCGATTCCAGTTACCCCAGCGAGACTTGTGAGAAAAGGTGAGGACGTCGCCGTCCTTCTCCACTTTCAACTCGTCGAGATCCTCGCTGTCTCCAGTTGCCTGGACCCGGAAATCCGGGCCCTGGGTGATGTCCAAGTTCAACCCCCAGCCGACGCTCACTCCCGTAAAACCGGAAAAATTCAAGTTCCGGGTCTCGGCGGACAGGAAAGGAACCGCAAGTGTAAGACAGGCCACCAAAAGGAAAGGCTTGATCGGGAAATGTTTCATTGTCGACTCCTTGAAACCGTTTGACTGGTAGAACGAAAAAAAGGTTGGGAGAGTTCAGGGGAAAAGAAAGTCTGGTTTCCGACAGAGCTGCTCACAGAGCGAGGATGTTGAGAAAGGTCGTAGCAAGTTTTTTTGGAGTGCGGTGGCAACGAGAGGCCGACGCTTTATCAGGCCTCGAGGCGACACCGCTTTGGTATGTGCAACATCGTGCGGTACTTTGGGAATAATGTTGCACATACCAAAGCGGTGTCGCCTTGAGGCCTGATAAAGCGTCGGCCTCTCGTTGCCACCGCACTCCAAAAAGACTTGCTATTCAGCCGCTCAGTAAATCACCTTGTTCAGCGGATACTCGATGATGCCTTGGGCGCCGGCTCTGCGGAGCTTGGGGATGAGGTCGCGGACAATCTCTTCATCAATCACCACCTCAATGGCGACCCATTCGGAATCCGTCTGATTTGAAATCGTCGGTGCATGCAGGGCGGGAAGCAGGCTGGTGATGCACTCGAGACTCGCCCGGGGAGCATTCATCTTCAATCCGACCTTCGATTCGGCTTCAAGCGCCCCCTTTAAAAGCATCGAGAGCACCTGGATTTTCTCCTGTTTCCACAGATCTGACCAAGCACCGCGGTTCGCGATCAACTTGGTGGTAGATTCGCACACCGTTTCGATGATGCGGAGATTATGGGCGCGCAGCGAGGCACCGGTTTCAGTGCCCTCGACGATTGCGTCGACCAATTGCGGCGCCTTAATTTCAGTCGCTCCCCAGGAGTACTCAACCTCTGCCGATACCCCATGGCGCTCAAGGAAACCCTTGGTGGCGTGAACCAGCTCGGTTGCGATCCGCTTGCCTTCCAAGTCCTTGACGGTGCGGATGCCTGAGCTGTCCGGCACCGCCAGCACCCACCGGTAAGCCTGGGCTGTCGCTTTACTGTAAACGAGATCCTCGATTTCCAGGACGTCCGCGCCGTTTTCCATGATCCAGTCTTTGCCGGTCAGTCCGCAGTCGAGGACGCCGCGTTCGACATAGCGAGCGATCTCTTGAGCCCGGAACATGAGGCAGTCGATCTCGTCGTCGTTGATGGCCGGCATATAGGAGCGGCTGGAAACCGTGATCTTGTAGCCCGCTTTCCCAAAAAGGCGAATTGTCGAATCCTGGAGGCTGCCTTTCGGCAGACCCAATCTGAGCTTGTTCATGGCCACTCATCTAAACCCGAGCCCGCCCTCCGGGTCAACAGGGTTCTCTGCTTGCCAAAAGAATGGAGAAGCCGTATCGTGGGCCGCTAGCGGGGAGGCGACCATGGACAACATTGTCCTGGTATTCGATAAGGTGCTGGCCAAGGCCAGGGAGGTGGCAGCATCGGACATCCATCTGTGCACGGGGGTCCTGTGGAAGTACCGGATCAACGGGCGGATCGTTCCGATCACTGCCCTCAACCCGCTGAAGAAGGACGAGGCCGAAGCGATTGTCCGGCATGTGATGGGCACCTCGAGCACGCTTCTGCGTGGAGACATCGACACCCATGTCCGCACCCTCACCGACCTTGACCTGTCCTATTCACTGCCCGGGGTCTCCCGTTTTCGCGTCAACATCTGTCGTCAACGTGGCACCTTCTCGCTGGTTCTGAGGCTCATCCCGGTCGACTGTCCCTCGATTGAGGACCTGGGCCTGCCGAAAGTCATTCGCGAGATTGCGCACGAAGAACGCGGGCTGGTGCTTGTCACGGGCGTGACCGGCAGCGGAAAATCAACGACGCTGGCCGCAATGGTCCGCGAAATCAACCTGACGACTCCGTGTAAGATCGTAACTATCGAGGACCCGATCGAATATCTGCACACGGAGGTCAAGGCATCGGTCATCCAGCGGGAAGTCGGATCGGACACAAGGAGTTTCGCCAAGGCCCTGCGCGCCGCTTTGCGCCAGGATCCGGACATTATCCTGGTCGGAGAGATGCGCGACCGCGAAACGATCGACATTGCCATCAAGGCCGCCGAGACCGGGCATCTCGTCCTCTCCACGCTTCACACGATTGACGCACCGAAAACGATCCAGCGCGTCATCAGCGTGTTCGATCTCAGCGAGCAAAAAGCAATGCGGCTCCGGCTTGCTGAAACGATCAAGGCCGTCATCTCGCAGCGCCTGGTTCGCCGCAAAGACAAACCCGGCCGCGTCGCCGTCGTCGAGATCATGCGCGCAACCCGCAGCATCCAGGAGTGCGTCGAGAACCCGGAGAAGACCGGGGCCATCAAGGACCACATCGCAACCGGTCGAGAGCAGTACGGCATGCAGACGTTCGACCAGCACTTGATGGACTTGTTCGAGGCGGGAATCATCACCATGGAGACCGCCAAATCGGCGGCGACGAGTCCCGCGGATTTCGAGCGAAATCTGAAGTTTCAGTAGAAAAAAGAAGTCAGGAGCCAGGAGTCAGAAGTCAGAATAGAAAATCTGCTTTGTGTCCGTGTCAGTCGGTGGCCGTCCGTGGTCGTCCTTGGAAGAAATCCGCGACAGCCTCCGTCACCCTTGTCACTTGGGCGTCAGTCAGAAACGGGTGCATCGGCAGGCTCAGTATGCGGCCCGCGAGCCGCTCGGTGTGGGTGAGACCGCCGCGGTGAATGCGAACCCTTCCGCGGTAGGCAGGCTGCAGGTGCACAGGGACCGGGTAGTGAATAAGGGTCTTAATCCCTCGTAAATTCAGGAACTCCCGAAGCGCATCCCTCGACTCGCTCTGCACGACGTACTGATGGTAAACGTGACGCACGTTTTCGCGGACAGTGGGAAGGACCAGCGGGAAGTTGCGCAGCCTCTCGCTGTAAATGCCCGCAATCTCGCGGCGTCTTTCGTTTTCGGCATCGAGCGACTTTAGTCTCACCCGGAGTATGGCGGCCTGCAGCTCGTCCAGACGGCTGTTGGTCCCCGGGATCTCACTGACGTACCGCTCCTTCCAGCCGTATTCCCGCAGCATGCGCAGCCGGGTGGCAAGAGCCTGATCGTCAGTCGCGATGGCTCCCGCGTCGCCGAGCGCCGGGAGATTCTTCGTGGGATAGAAGCTGAATCCACTCGCTGCCCCGAGCTTTCCCGTGTGGATGCCTCCAATCCGGGCACCATGACACTGGGCACAGTCCTCGATGACGACCAAAGCGTGGCGGGACGCGATTTCAAGGATGGCCGGCAGGTCAGCCGGATGCCCGTAAAGATGAACCGGAACAACTGCCTTGACCCTGAGCTCGGGGCTCGACTTGCCGCACTCGCTTACGGCGTCTTCCACCCCGTCTGGATCGAGTGTGTAGGTCCACGGGTCAACGTCGACGAGGATCGGAACAGCGCCGGCAGATTCGATGGCCGCGACCGTGGCGACCGCCGTTTGCGATACGGTGATTACCCCGTCCCCCGGCTTGACCCCACAGGCCATCAGCGCCAGCTGCAGGGCATCAGTGCCGCTCGCGACGCCGACCGAGAAGCGGACCCCTAAGTAAGCTGCAAGCTCCTGCTCGAAGGCCGTCACCTCCGGGCCGAGGATATAGTTGCTCCCCTCCAAGACCCGCGCCACCGCCTGCCTGATCTCGTGCTCGTGGGCCTGATATCCCGCCCCCGGATCAGCAGGAAGGATCACTTCGGGATCCCTGTTCATACGTAGTGTTCCAGGTGCTGTCGGTAGTAAGCGAGAGTCAGACGGAGGCCCTCGCGCAGTGGGACCAGGGGTTCCCACCCCAGGCAGGTTCGAATGCGGTTGAAGTCCGCGTAGTAATCATCGATGTCGATACTCTTGCGGTCGGCCGGGAACGGTTTTATTTCGTAGGCGCCTTCGCCGTGGATCTCGATAATCATCTCGGCCAGATCTTTGAGACTGATAGGTCCGTCACCCCCCGTGTTGAAGATCTGCCCGTTCGCGGCTTCGTTTGCGGCGGCCAGGAGAATCGCTTGAACAGCATCATCGATATACGTGAGATCGCGCTTCTGCCGCCCGTCCCAGACTTCGAATGCCCGGTTCTCGAGCAGCCGGCGGATCCAGATCCCGAGGAACGTCTGGCGCGCGTCCTTGATCCGCATCCGGGGACCGTAGGTGTTGGTGAGGCGCAGCGCGCAGGATCTGATCCCGTACACATTGTTGTAAAGGATGTGGTATCCCTCGCCGGCCAGCTTGTTGATCCCGTTCGCATCGACCGGCCGTTCCCGGTGCATCTCATCGACAGGGAGATACTCCGGTTTGCCGTAGAGCTGCCGGGTGCTGGCGAATACAATTTTGATTTCCGGGTTGCATTTGCGGCAGGTTTCGAGAATCGAGAGCTGCGCGCGGCAGTTGATCTCGAGATCCGTGAACGGGTCGGCCATCGAGTCGAAATGGCTGGTTTGCCCGGCCAGGTTGAAGAGAAAATCCTGTCCCTTGACCAGCCACCGCATGCTGTTAACATCCCGGACGTCGGAGATGTTGACTTTGACGCGGTCCTGGATCTCGTGGATGTTGAAAAGGTTTCCGCCGTATTCAGGGATAAGGCTGTCGACCAGCGTTACGTGGGCGTCGTGCTCAAGAAGGCGTGCGGCTAAATTGGAGCCGATAAACCCCAGGCCACCGGTGATCAGCACGTTCTTGCCGCGTAAGGTGTCGAGCATAAAAGTGTCACTCCGCGAGCGTGCAACAAAGATTAGAAGGCGTTACAGAGCCGCGCACGAAGCCAGGCGAAGCGAGCAAAGTAAGCGGACCACCCAACTCAGCGGCGGTTGAGTGACTCGCCGTCTTGTGGCGAGTCACTCAACCGCCGCTGAGTTGGGTGGTCCGCTTACTTTGCTCGCTTCGCTT
>Ga0105091_10000219_pt1 | contig 22752 bp, 23 predicted proteins | sample PPLLak1March2015_FD_87022 | JGI IMG/M metagenome (GOLD analysis project Ga0105091, IMG submission 87022) | Freshwater sediment microbial communities from Prairie Pothole Lake near Jamestown, North Dakota, USA - PPLs Lake P7 Core (1) Depth... | ecosystem: Environmental > Aquatic > Freshwater >... | reverse complement strand
TTTTAAAGGATAAATATATGTCTAAAGCATTGCTTTACATAATAATCGCGCTTTCGGCATTAGTTGTTAGCGGCTGTGCATACGAAGAGGGCTACGGAGGACCATATGGGGGCTATGGATATTACGGAAGCGGATATTACGAGCCCTATTACTATAAACCTTATTATTACAGACCCTATTATCATGGGTATGATTACCAGCCGTATCATCACAGGCATTATCATCACGGTGACGGATGGCGGGAACATCATCGAGGACATTGAAGACAGAAGACCGAGGCTGAAGGCGGGAGACGTCCCTAATTGCTAAACGTTTGCTCACCTTAAAGGATGCCCGCTATACGCGAGAAGGCATAGGACATGGATACCGGAATGGAGTCAGGCGTTTTCAATAAGCTTTTTAGAAACCTCTCTTTAGGATAATTGCTTATGGCAATATCCGGCAATTTAGATACTTTTTTAGATGGATAGTTGCATCTAAGCCAGGCAACATTGACTAAAAAAGTACATCTACTGAAGGGAAACGATATGAAGAATCTAATTATAGCGGCCGTGATGTTCACCTTATTAATACTTTACGGCTGCAAGTGCATGCAACAAGGCTGCAAGGGGTGCGTGGGTAAGCACAAGGTATATGCCTACAGCGAAATAGGCGCAATAGACCCGAATTGCAGCGACACCGTGGATTGCTATGTAAATCGAATCCGGGACCAGATGGAAAACATGATAGCTCATCTGCGGGCTGATGCACTAATGGTTTCGGAGCCGCAGGCAAAGGCGCTTTTCGAGACATCGGCCGATGTAATCGATGGCCTAAATAAGGCAATGAACGATTATCAGGCGAAAAACAAGGGGGGATGGAAAAGCGAGATAGGTCAGAATTGAGCAGGAGAAAAAAAGAAAATCATGGGCTGGAAGCTACGACTATCTTACATCTTCATGAGGCGTTCGATACGTTTTTCGACTGGAGGGTGGGTCATGAATAATTTTGCTAAATGGGAGCCGGTAAGTGGGGCGACGATGAACATGTTTGCCTGGGAATCCGGCACGGGCAGGGGGATTTTTTTACTGAACAGATCGAGTTTACGAAGGGCACTGGCTAACGGCCGGCCGGAACCGGCGAGGTCGGCACCCAACCGGTCGGCTTCATATTCGCGTGAACGGCTTATCGCAAGCTGGATAAGAGCGGCCGCAATTGGGGCAAGAATCATAAGCAGCAGGGCGATTAAAGGATTATGATTATCTCTATGTCCGCGGAACATCATCATATAACTTAGCCAGCTAATCGCACCGGCAACGACGGCGGCGATTGTACTGATAAGGACATCCCTGTGTTTTACGTGTGAAAGCTCGTGGGCGATAACTCCGGCAAGCTCATCATCAGACAATATCCTTCGCAGGCCGGCAGTAACGCAAACAGCGCTATGACGGGGGCTTCTGCCTGTGGCAAAAGCATTAGGAGCTTCGGCTGGAGAGATGTAAAGACGAGGCATAGGTATGTTGGCACGTTGAGCCAATGAATTTACAATTTCCCATAGAACAGGGTCATCGTCTTCTTTAACTTCAACTGCTCTAACTGTGGCAAGGGCGATTTTATCGCTGAAAAAGAAGGCTATGAAATTCAATATGCCTCCGATTAAGAGAGCCGGCAGCATAGCATTTGGGCCACCAATTAAATAGCCGATGCCAAGACAGAGGCCCATAAGGCCGGCCATGAGCATCGTTGTTTTAACGTTATTCCATATTTTGAACATATTTAATCACCTCTAACAGATATACTCGAAGTTGCAATAATGAGTTTTCAAAATCGATCCACAAGGGGTTCAGGATATCAGAAAATCAGGTAATCAGGAAATTTTTTAAATCAAATAGTAAAAGGAAATTTAAGCGCAAAATTCTAAAAGGAGAGGAGACAGATGTGAAGTCTTTGCTATACTGCGCTGAATGTGACGAGAGTGAGATTTTTTTCGTCCCAGAGTTTAAGGCGGTAAGCGGAAAGGCTATCCGATAAGGAAATAGATTTGAGCACCTGCATTTGTGGAGTTTCATCAAAGCATTTTTGAAGATTGTAATTTGGAATGGCGGAATGGAGGTGATGGACATTGTGGATGCCAATATTTGCCGTGAACCACTGGAGGAATTTAGGAAGTTTATAGTAAGAGCAGCCCCTTAGGGCGACAGTCATAACGTTCCATTCGGCGTGACGGGCCCAGTAAACACCCGGGAACTGGTGCTGGATGTAGAAGACCCAAACACCGATGCTTGTAGAGACTATCCATACAGGAGCAACAATACTTACAAGATTCCAAAAGCCGAGCAGGTAAATCGCGATGACTAAAATTATAACCAGGAGAATATCTGTAACTAAGACGCCCCGAAGGGCGCGATTTCCAGAGCCTCTGTTTGGAAACCTGTTAAGGACGAGGAAAAATATTTCCGGGCCGATTCCGAAAAGGACGAATGGATTTCGATAAAGCCTGTATCTTAGTTTCATAAACCAGTTTGCATTGCGATATTCGTCGAGAGTCATCATCCAGACGCTGCCATAGCCGCGGCGGTCAAGGTCACCGGCGGAGGCGTGGTGCTGGCCGTGCGCCCACTGCCAGTCATAATAGGGCGTGCAGGCAAGAAATCCGCAGAAGAAGCCGATTAGCCTGTTTGCACGGCGCGAAGCGAGGAATGAATAGTGAACGCAATCATGGAAGAGGACAAAAATGCGGACGAGCAGGCCGCCGGCGATGATGCCAAGCACAAGCGTAATCCAGTAAGGATATTGCTTTTTAACTGTGATGATCATCAATGCCCAAAGGACAAAGTAAGGGACAATGGTATCGAGAAGCTGGATAACCGCTTTTCGTGTGCTCGGCACGGCGTACTTTTGGCTTGCGTAATACCAAACCGGTTTTTTTACTGTATGGTTATGAGTTTGCGGATGATTATCGTCAATAGTATTCATTTTAATTTTCGAATCCATACTGGGTCTCGTTTTTTACGCGATACGGCCGCAGTTATAAAATAATAACTTGCGAATTACCTGTCAAAAAAAAGATGTAAGTAAAATGCTTAAGATGGGTTTCGTAAATGCTCATATTAGGAGAGCGGTGTCAGCGGGCGTAAGTGGCGAGACATTAGAAAGGTGAACAGTTGAGCTGAAAATACCAATCCGTATTTTTAAAATCAAAAAAGAATTTAAAATAAAAGCGGCCTCGCTTTTTTAAAGAGCGGCCGCCTTTGAAGGACTTGGAAATTCTGAGAGACATCACGCTCCTGGGGGTTCGTAGGGCCAGTTGAGCCAGGTGCCGCCATCTTTCATAATAATTACATCTATAATTTCATTTAGCGTCTGGTCCACATTGAGGGCACGGGCATTTGCCTTAATCGTCACGCCGGGGTCGAGGGTGAGGGTCACAGTAACAGGGCCGGTATAAGTTTCATCAGGCGCGAAAAAGTCGAAATTTCTGACAAGGCCGTTACCTTTCCAGGTTTTAACGACATAAGTTTTGGTTGTATCGTTCGTGTCGTGGGTCAATTTTCCTTTGCCGGTAACGTCAAACGAGAAATAACCATCGGCATCGAAGGCGTAGAAACTGAGCAGCTCGGTCATGCAGGGATCGCAAGGGTCCATGGTGAAGCAGTCGGGGAACATTTTTACCCATTCTCTTTTTTTATCGTAGATTACACAATTGGAATCGGTCACGGATTTGTAAGGTGACATTATTATGGGGTCGGCGTTTATTACACAATAGCCTTTTACCAGAAGCGGAGTGAAATGATTGGTGTCATTGACATCGAAAACAGTATTCGATGCTTTTATCGTCATTTTGAATACATAAACTTTTGACATCATTCCGAAAGAGACATTTGTCAGGGCAAACATCGCCAGCAAGGCTGTTATCAAGTATTTTTTCATAAGAAATTTCCTTAAAAATGAGATGAGTAAGCGTTTAAAGTTAATTATCGACTCTTAAGGATGAAATTCTTGATAATTATGGTGGTTGAGTTCGGTTGCGTGGTTTGTTTCGAAAACACGGGCTGGGAGCCCGTGCCCACGAAAATAACGCGGGCAAGATGCCCGCGACACTGGTTTTTTCACTTGCAGGATAGGGAAATCGTAGTATATTTATTGCATTATGAAGACGATACTTGCAGACAGGATGAAATACATAGATTCGAGCGGGATACGGAAGGTTTTTGCGCTTGCGGCCCAGATGAAGGACCCGATAAATTTTTCGATAGGGCAGCCGGACTTCGATACGCCGGAAATGATAAAGCAGCAGGCGATTGCGGCGATTGAGGCGGGGGCAAACAAATACTCGCAGACGGCCGGGGATGACCAGCTTCTTTCGAAGATAACGGACGAGATGAAGAAGGAATTCGGCTGGGACAAGCCTAAACTGCTGGTGACAAGCGGAGTGAGCGGGGGGATACTGCTTGCTTTTCTGGCGTTAATCAATCCCGGCGATGAGGTAATTATACCGGACCCGTATTTTGTGATGTATAAGCACCTGGTGAATATGCTGGGCGGCAAATGCGTTTTTGTGAACTGCTACCCGGATTTTGTTCTAGACCCGGAGAAGGTAAAAGCAGCCGTAACAAACAAGACGAAAATGATAGTAATCAATTCGCCATGCAATCCGACGGGCGCGGTATTTGGGACAAATGAATTAAAGGATATTGCAGATATTGCATCTAAAAATAATATCATTATATTAAGTGACGAAATTTATGACAAATTCAGCTACGACGGGCCGTGCGATACGATAGTAAAATACTGCGAGAACGCAATTTTGCTTCGAGGGTTCAGCAAGACTTATGGCGTGACAGGCTGGAGGCTCGGGTACGCGGCCTGCGGAGGTTCAGCAGGGGAAATAATAGTCCAGATGATAAAGATACAGCAGTATACATTCGTATGCGCACCGACACCTTTCCAAAAGGCGATCACGGGGGCTCTGGATTATGATGTTACAAAATATGTGAATGAATACCGTAAAAAACGAGATTTGGTTTACGAGGGATTGAAGGACAAGTTTGAAATTGTAAAGCCCGCAGGGGCTTTTTATGCTTTTATCAAGGCGCCCGGCGGGAATGGCACAAAATTTGTTGAGAGGGCCATAGCAAATAACGTGCTTGTCATACCGGGAAATGTATTTAGTGAAAAAGATACGCATTTTCGCATAAGCTACGCGACAAGCGATGAAAAGATACAAAAAGGGATAGAAATTTTGCGGAAAATAGCATAAATCCCAAGTAAAAAGGAAATAAAGGGAGAAAGCGTTTCTTTTATGAAAAAAATTGGAAGAATAGCGCTGTTTGCAGCAATTTCAACAATGGTGTTCTCTCTGTGCATCGGGGCGGAAGGGGAGGCGAATGCACCGGCAGAGGAGAAGACAAAAGAAGTTGAGGCGGCGATAATTACATGCAAAGGGACAATAGATGACGGGCTGTATAAATCAATAAAGAGAAGGACGGAGATCGCGATAAATCAGGGAGTGGATTACCTGATTTATGAAATCGAGACATACGGCGGGGAGGTCAAGGCAGCCGATGACATATCGAAATATTTTATACTGGATGCGGCAAAAAGGGGTCATACGATCTCATACGTAAATACCGAAGCAATATCGGCAGGAGCGATGATTTCGGTATCGTGCAGGGACATAATAATGCGGGAAAATACGACAATAGGGGACTGCGCGCCGATTTCTTTAGGGGGGAAACTGGAAGGAGTCGAGAGAGAAAAGGTTGAATCGTTTATTCGGGCGGCATTTGAAAGGGCGGCTGAGGCAAATAAGTATCCAAAACCCTTATTGAAGGCAATGGTTACAGTAGGGACGGAGGTTTACAGGGTAAAAAATAAAAAGACAGGCGAATGGGAATTTTTTGAGACGGAACAATTACCAAAAGACGCAAACGATTATGAAATCGAAGGAAAAGAACTTGCGGTAAGCAGCAAAGAGCTATTGACATTGACTGCGAACAGGGCATTCGAATACGGAATAGCAAGGGCGGTAGTGAAGGATGTAAACGGGGCCATGGATTTTCTTGAGAAGAGAGACAATGTAAAATTCAGCAGGCCGGCAATTTTGCTGGAGACGAACTGGTCAGAGGAGATGGTTCGATGGCTGAACTCCCCGACAGTGATGGGAATACTGGTGGCGATTGCGTTACTGGGGATATATATTGAGTTTCAGACTCCGGGTGTGTGGCTGCCCGGATTGATAGCGGTGCTATGTTTCATAATAATCATCGGCAGCAAATTTCTGACCGGGATGGCCAACTGGGTGGAGATTGCGTTATTTGTGACTGGCATTTTGCTTTTGCTGGTTGAGATTTTTGTCCTGCCGGGATTCGGGGTAGCAGGAATTATCGGCATTATATTAATTTTTGCAGGACTTTTCGGGATGTTGATAAAGAACCCGCCGGACCGGCTGCCCTGGCCGCAAACGGAGTTTGACTGGGACCTATTTATCAGGCAGATTTGGGCGTTAGGATTAGGCTTTTTGGGATTTTTAATTTTAGCATCGATAATATCGAAGTATCTGCCAAAAACGACTCTATTTAAGAGGTTATTGCTTGTACCAAATATCGGAGAGGGGGCAACAAATATTAATTGGACAGCACCGCCGGAGGCAGGAAAAGTAGATATCAAAGTTGGACAAACCGGAGAGACGCTATCAAGATTAAGGCCTGCAGGGAAAGCGAAATTTGGCGAGGCAGTTGTAGATGTGGTCTCTGAAGGGGCATTTATTGACAAAGGGACGAAAGTCACGATAATTGAGGTCGCGGGCAACAGGGTCGTAGTCAGGGCATCTTAGAAGAACACCGAAACATAAGTTGGAACGGTTTGCGTCATACGGTTGCGGTTGCGCTGCTCGTTTCGTAAATTGTGAATCGTTTAAGTTTCATTTTTATAAGGTTTAATGGAGCAATTTAATGGATTGGTGGATAGGGTTTGCAATTTTATTATATTTTCTGGCAGGGGTGTTGATTATAGCGGAGGTGTTTTTGCCAAGCGGGGGATTATTGTCTGTTTGTGTTGCGGCTTGCTTAACAGGCGGGCTGATAATTTTTTTCCAGCACAGTATTGCTGCAGGCATAGCGGGAGTAGTGATAGCGTTCGTGATGATACCGAGTGTGCTTGTAGGGGCATTCAAGGTGCTGCCGAAGACGAGATTCGGCAAAAGCACGACACTGGAGCCGCCAAAAAGAGACTTGGGAGACGGAATACCCGATACGGAGAGGTTAAAGGGACTTGTGGGGGCGATTGGAATAGTTTTAACGCCGCTGCGGCCTGTGGGGACATGCGATTTTAATGGGCAAAGGGTTGAATGTGTGGCCGAAAGCGGGTATGTTGAGAAGGGCAAAAAAGTGCAGGTGATAAAAGTTGAAAGCACGCAGCTTACAGTGCGAGTAGTTAAAGAGCAATAAAACTCATTTAATGAAAGGAAATCAAGATGCTGAATAAGATGATAATTCTGGAAACGACAGATATTTCAAGAGTAATTTTGTTAGCGGGTTTAGCTGTTGCCGGGATAATTATATTTGTATTGGCACTTCTGCTGCTGAAATTTGCAAGACTATGGCTTCAGGCATATTTTTCACGCGCAAATATAAAGTTATCTGAGCTTATAGGGATGTGGCTTCGGAAGGTGGATTCAAGAACAATAGTTCTTAGCAAGATTACGGCCGTGCAGGCGGGTCTTCAATTATCGACACAGGACCTGGAAAGCTTTTACCTGGCAGGGGGGCGTGTTCCGAATGTGGTGCGCGCACTAATTGCGGCCAACAGGGCAAATATTGACCTTACGCTTAAAACAGCTACAGCAATTGACCTTGCAGGAAGGGATATATTAGACGCGGTGCAAACATCGGTGAATCCGAAGGTAATTGACTGCCCGGACCCCAAGAAGGGCAGAGATACCGTTGACGCGGTCGCCCAGGACGGCATTCAATTGAAGGCAAAGGCAAGAGTAACGGTTCGGACGAATATGCAGCGGCTGATAGGCGGAGCAACCGAAGAGACAATTATCGCCCGCGTCGGCGAAGGTATCGTTACGGCGATAGGCAGCTCGATATCATATAAAAACGTATTAGAGAACCCGGACAGGATATCGAAGGCGGTTCTGGGGAAGGGACTCGATGCCGGAACCGCGTTTGAGATTCTTTCGATTGATATTGCCGATGTCGATGTAGGTAAGAACGTCGGGGCGGAATTGCAGATGCACCAAGCCAATGCAGATTTAGTACGGGCACAGGCCGAGGCAGAAAAACGCAGGGCCATGGCAGCCGCGAGAGAGCAAGAGATGAGGGCGCTGGTGGTTGAAAACGAGGCAAAGGTGCCGCTTGCAATGGCTGAGGCGTTCCAGAAGGGTAATCTCGGTATAATGGATTATTATCGAATGAAAAATATCAATGCTGATACATCTATGAGAGATTCGATTTCTAAAGTCGATAAAAAAACATAGCAAAATGAAACTTTATTGATAACGATTGATGGGCTCCCCCGATATCGACATTCGAGGGCAGGAAAGCTCATTTAATTTTTGATTATGATAAGCAATTTATTATACAAATTGTTGGGCCAGGATAACGACAAGGATAATTTTACAAAATTAGCGCCGCTGATTATATTTTTTGTAATATGGCTGGTTGGGGCTATTGTGAAAGCGGTGCAAAAAAGCAAGGCGGGCACACAGCAGCCCGAGAAACCGACAAAGCCCAGGGAGAAACAAGAGCCTAGTTTTGAAGAGCTTGCAAAGAAGATTCAGCAAAAATACGCAAGGGCAAAAGAAGAGGCCAGAAGGGCGGCACAGGAACGTGAAATTGAAGAGGCCAAGCCCCCTATCGGGAGAATCGAGCCAAAACCTGTAATCCAAATAAAGCCGCAGCCCCAGCAGGAAATTGCGGCAAAGCCGGCGGTTGCGACTTATGAAAGCCCTACCATCAGGGTTTTAAAAAATCTTGAAAGTCCTGAGGCACCTGTCACGGTTGAAAGGCCTGTATTGGAAAATGTTGAACCAATCTTTGAAAAAGCTGAAGGTTTAACACCTGAAGGCGCAACGGTTTCAACTGAGCCGGAAATTATCCATCATGAGTATCTTAGGGAATTGATTGGACAATACTCTACAACTGATGGTTTTCGCAAGGCAATTTTGAGTTACGAGATATTGGGAAAACCTGTAGGCATGCGAGAGTTCGAAAACTTCTAAATGATTCCTTAGGATTGTAAGTAGTAAGTAATAAATAATTAAACCAGACGCTTCGCTGCGCTCAGTATGACAATTTTAAGGCGTTAATTTCTAATTAAAAATAATAGATATATAACGTCTCATAATATATGTTATGTTTCATTCACCTTTTTTATTAAAATTAGCTTATAACAGCAAAATTATACGTTAGCGATGATTTAGTCAATTTGTGCAGAAGCAACAGGAACAAGATTATCCCATGTGGAATATGCCGGGTCAAGAAGGCCAAGGTTTTGCAGGACAATGGATATATTTACAACTGCATCTGTTGAGGCGAGAGTATCATGGAGCCACTGTTCAAGGTCGAGCAGGCAGGAGGCAAATTTAATTTTATCACAATAAAGCAGGGCTATACGATAGTGCAAATCAAGGGTGTCAGCCTGAATATATCCTGGCAATTCAAGTGTTTCCAGTGCAAGGGCAGTTTCATCAGTTTCATAATAGCAGACCGCCAGCTTATTACGTGCGGCGGCAAAGATGGGATTTAAGGCAAGTGCCCTCTTAAACAATTCCGCGGACTCAGTGATACGGCCTATACCCATCATGAGAACGCCAAGCCGGTAATGAAGCTCGGGGTTCTGAGGATGCATTTCAAGCATCTGTTTTTGGGCGGTTAATATATTATCGATCGGCCGTGTCTTTGTATCGAGGGGCGGTAAATTACATTGCAGGCAGGCCGCCTGAGCAAAAAGCAGAGGACCATTAGCATCAATGGCCGCGGCAAGAGAAATCGTGGTCAATGCTTCAGAGGTATTATTACTGAATTTCTGCGCGGCAGCCAGACCAAGGTATGCATCGACAAGCCGGTCGTTAATAAGGGCAGCTCGAACAAACTGAACCGCAGCTGAGGCGGGCTTATTTATGCGGAGATAATGAGAACCTAATTTAATATTTGCATCGAGAAAATAAGGACATATCGATATTATTTCATTGAACTGTTCGAGCGCCTGGTCATCATTTCCAAGCGACGCAAGAACCGAGGCACGCCTTAAAAGCAAATCGGGCCTTTCGGGATAATCTTCGATTGACTTTTCTATTAAATCGAGCGCTTCATTTAATTCGCCTGCTTCTATAAGCGTATCAATCTGGTCGTTTTCAGGCAGGAAATTATCAGGCTGGATGAGTATGGCCTTTGAAAAAGTATCAGATGCCTGATTATATTTTGAAACGGCCATATAGAGATGAGCAAGCGTAAGAAGAACCGAAAGATCATCGGGATTTTCCGCGGCGATAAGGTTGAACTGTGCGATAGTCTTTTCAAGCTGGCAGCTTTTGAAATGAATGGCAGCAAGCCTCTGACGCGGCAGGAGGAGATGATTTTTGAATTTGAGGCAATCCTGATAATACGCGATAGCATCGGCCTGCCGGCCAAGGCGCTCACAGCAATGTCCAAGTGCATAAAGGGCGGTTACATTGCGAGGGCATTTTGAATAAATTGATTTTAAAAGGTCAAAAGCCTCATTGAGGCGGCAATCGGCCAGAGCAATCGCGGCGGCCGCCATATTGACATATTGAGAATGCGGGTGTTTGGCCCGGTATTCATCGAGCTGCCGTCGAAGATGCGAAGAATTTCTTTGGGGGGCTAATTCAACCAATTTATCGAGCATCTGCGCATGGGGAGCATCGGTTTTGGCGATTGTTTCGGCTGACTGGCGAATACAATTCCAAATAAGGTCAGCTATTTCGACCTGGATGCCGTTTCCAATAATTGATAGTAACTGGCCCATAAAATTTCTTTAAATGGGAAACCATCCCCCTTCTTAGCCGGTCTTGTTTTTTTTTATGAAGACCTGCGGCTGGAACCTCCGTCCGAGTTAATTATCGGCATAATAAAAAACTGATATTCTGTAAGATTAAAATAAATTGATTAACGATGCAGATTTTTTTAGAAGAATTTACCGAATGGTCGTATTGTATCGACTATAATCACAGGGACGAATAAAAAAAGGTTAGATTTTAGGACGTGCCCCCCCTGCCGGAAAATACGAAATTTATTTAGCTAAGATTGCCCGTTTGGGCCTGTTTTTCGACTTCTTCGAGATATGCAAGCGTGCGTTCGAGCTTATCAGTAAGGTTTTTGAGCTTCAGCATCGTTTTAACGCGCGTAATCAGCTCGAGTTTATTGACAGGTTTTGATACAAAGTCATCTGTGCCGCAATCTACACCCCGCTGCATATCGCCAAATTCATTGAGTGCGGTAACCATAATGATAGGGATATGGGCGGTCGAGGGGTCAGTTTTGACCCTTCGGCAGACCTCAAAACCGCTCATCTTGGGCATCATGATATCGAGCAGTATGAGATCTGGATTATTTTTCTTAACCAGTTCCAAAGCCTCGGGACCATCGTATGCCGAAACAGTTTTGCATTCGATGTCTTCGAGATAGGCCTCAAGCAATTCGAGGTTTTCGCGATTATCATCGACTACCAGAATAACCGGCGGTTTAGCAGGCTGATTATCAAGTTTTTTCTTTGTCATATGACAAAATATAAAGGAAAAAAGGAAAAAGGTAAAAGGAAAAAACCTTTTTATTTACTCAATGCCTTAATTATGGCCTTACAGAATGCGGGCAAATCATCGGGTTTTCGAGAGGTAATCAGGTTGCCGTCTATGACACATTCCTCATCCACGTAGTTAGCGCCTGCATTCTTTACATCATCCCTAAGAGCCATAAAGCAGGTAGCCTTCTTTCCTTTTAATATTTTAGTGCTGCATAAGAGCCATGCGCCGTGACATATCGCGGCAATAATTTTATCCGGTTTGGATGTCATATCATTGGCAAATTTTATCATATCATTGCTTCTTCTCATAAAATCAGGAGCAAATCCGCCGGGGACAACCATACAGATATAATCATCAGGATTGGCATCTTTGGCCGCAACTGTCGACCTGCAGGGATATCCTTCTTTGGAGGGATAATCTTTATCAGCTTGAGCAGCGATGAAGTCGCAGTCGAAACCTTCTTCTTTTAAACGATAATAGGGAGCCCACACCTCTGTAACCTGGTATTGCTCGGCAAGCATAATCGCGATTTTTTTGTTCTTGGCCATCGCAGTCACTCCTTAATTGGACCATGTGATTCGATAAAATCACGTATTTCTGGAAGAAGATAAATATTTTCTATATCAATGAGCTTTGCGACAGCTTCCGCTGCAAATGAGGCGTTTTCGACCGAAGAGGCCTGTGAGTCGAGGAACAAGATGTTCTTGCCGTTGATGGAGCATAAGCCCCCCGCACCGCCGGCAAGAGGCTCTCTTCGAATCGTGACGCCGTTTGCCTCAAGAAGCATCAACAACTCTTCAAGTATTCTCTGTTCGTTCATACGTTCGGATTCAAGAAAGAACAAGAAGAAAGTCGATATAATTTCAATTGAAACGAATTTTACCTCAGGGAAACGGCATTGACAAGTATTATCGAAAAACGCAGGACATTGCACGGGCAACTGGCACAGCAAAAGCAGCAAAATGAGCTGCTTGAAAAGGATGCGGTGCAGCTTGAATCGCTTGCAAACCTCGGCTCGGCAATGGCAATGATTGCTCACGAGATTAATAATCTGCTCACGCCTCTTGCAAATTATGCTGAGCTGTCGTTAAAGCATTTGGACGATAAAGAGCTTTCGGAACGGACACTACGCAGGACGGCCAAGAATTGTAAATATGCTTCAAAGGTGATGGAAAGCATTCTGTCGATGGCAAAGGCGTCAAGCCCGGAAAAAATTGATACCCCCCTCCTGCCAATTGTGAATGCTGTTTTCGATTGCCTTTGCAGGGACTTTTCAAAAGATTCAATTAGAGTTGAAATATTAATTGCAGCTGATTTGCAGATTTACGCATCGCCGATTCAATTGCAGCAGGCAATTATGAACGTGGTTTTGAATGCCCGGGAGGCGATGCTGCCGCATGGAGGGAAATTGACCATCACGGCACAAGCTAACAATTCAGATGTTACACTAAAAATAAGCGACACGGGATGCGGAATTGAGAAAGAGGAAATACCGAGGGTATTTGACAGGTTTTTCAGCACAAAAAATAAGACGGCGGGAGGTTCGGGGACCGGGCTGGGGCTGGCGCTTTGCAAGAAAGTTATTGATTCACACAATGGAACGGTCAACGTAGAATCCCAGCGAGGCAAAGGAACGAGTTTTACAATTATTTTGCCAAAACACAATAAATAAAGCCGCACTTCTTTTCGTATTCATCATGTAGTTCAAGATTATCTTTTAATCTTTTGCGAAGTCAAAAATAAGATATTGCCAATTTCCAAAAGCAGGAACTTTGCTAAAAAGAAAGCATTACGGCAATAAGCGAAATGTCTTTATGAGAATTTAAAAGGAGATTCTATATGATTGGTAAATTAAGAAATGTTTTAATGAGCCTGATTGTCTGGGCCGTGATATTTGTCTGCGGCTGTCAGAATTACGAAGTCACAGATAAAGAATCCGGCCAGATGTATTATACTAAGTCTATTCATCATAAACACGACGGGTCTATAACGTTCAAAGATGAGAAAAGCAACAGGAAAGTTACGCTGCAATCGCCGGATGTTAGAAAAATAGGTAAACCTTTTTACGATGCACATGTACATCCCGACCGAGATAACCAAAAATAGAAATGCCAGATAAGCAGATTAATTCTTCAGGATTGTGGCTGGCAGAGATGGAGGCTTTTGCCAGGAATCTTTTAATCTTTAGCGAATGTAAAAACAGCAATATTCTTATTCTGTTAAGGGTATGATTTTGTTAAAAAATAGGCGGTGCGAGATAAACTTTAAAAACTTAAGGAGAACCGATATGTTTAACAAAAAGATAACAATAATTAGCTTAATTATCTCCTCATTGATTATATTTTTTGGCGGCTGCACTAAACATTATGAAGTAAGAGATATAGAATCCGGTCAGATTTACTATACCAGGGATGTAGATTATAAGCATGGCGGGGCTGTGCAGTTTAGAGATGACAGAACAGATAGAAAAACAGTGCTGCAGTCATCGGAAGTAAAAAGAATTGATAAAGATAAATACGATGTCCATGTATATCCAGGATGTGATTAATCTTCTTTGTGGTTTTGTTTTTTAATTTAAAGGCTATACCATTGTCTTATAAGGGAGATAAATTCATCAGCATTTTTGGCTGAGATGAGGAATTTTTGGGCCTTTCTGCGCTGGGGATGAAGTTTGCAGTAGGCAATTGCAAATTTTCTAAAATGCATGAGGCCTTTTTTGTCTCCATATAATTTACAAACTAAATCGAAATGTTTTAGAATTATCGCGCCCTGCTGATGGAGAGTCGGCGGAAAATAATTTTCCTGCCGAAGCTGAGAGAAAATCCATGGATTGCCAATGGCACCACGGGCAATTGAGACACCATCTACGCCGGAGGTTTTCATATTTATTTTGATTGTATCGACCGAATATAGATCGCCGCTGCCGATAATTGTTGTCGTGGGAAACTGTTTTTTAACCTCTGATAAGAATTGCCAGTCCGCAGAACCTGTAAACCGCTGAGAGACAGTTCGCGGGTGAACAGTTAAGGCATCCACATTTAATTCAACTGCACGAGAACTGATGGTCCAGAAATTATCGCGTGATTGATTATCGAAACTTGTCCGCAGTTTAATCGTGACGGGGCAATCAACGGATTGGCGGACGGCATTATAAATTTCAATTGCTCTATCGGGGTCATTGAGGAGAAAGCCGCCGCGTTTTCGGCGAATGACCTTGGGAGTAGAGCAGGCAAAATTAAGGTCAATTAAATCGTAACCCATATTATGGACGATTTTTGCGGCCTTTGCCATAATTTCAGGGTCTTCACCTAAAAGCTGGGCACCTATAGGATGCTCATCATCGCCGGCCTTAAATTCGGGATTATTAAAAACGCGAGGATGAATTACACCTTTGGCCAGCATTAAACCCGCAAATACCAGAGGACAGCCGCAATCACGTGCAACCGCCCTCATAGCGTAATCACTATAGCCGCTAAGCGGGGCCTGAAAAAAGGGAACATCAAGAGTTAAGTAACCAATCTTTAGCATCCAACATCAAGTTAATATACGGAAATGGGATGCACAAGGATTAATTGGAATCATCAATAATGGCTTTAACTATGTCGTTAATTGACTGACGGGTTTTGCCATTTGTTTTATTTGTAAGGATTGAGAAAATCCGGTCGCCTGAATTGGTAGTGCAGATGCCTGATAATGATTTTACACCGCCGATATAGCCTGTTTTGGCGAAGATTTTGCCCTTGTATCTGGGCTCATTAAAATATTTATCAATAGTGCCGTCGAGCCCCCCTACTGCAAGGGTTTCTTTGAATCGCTGTGACTCGGGCCTTTTGTATACATCAAGTAAAACGGCAGTAAGCAGGTTTGCACTTAAACGATTGTTTTCGCTTAATCCGCAGCCGTCATCGATAACAAACTGGTCTGGAGGTATGCCCAAGGAGACCAGGTAATCTCCTACAAATTGCTTACCTAACTGCCATGAGCCTCCTTTGCCGGATGGCTGGCGATATGCGGCAATCGTTTTTAGGAGGGATTCTGCCGCAACCTCGAGGCTGTCTTTATTAGAGCGCTCAAAGACATCCCAAATAGGCGTGCGGTAAACAGCCATAAGCCTGAATTGCTCCTGAGGCAGGATTTCTCTTTCCACGAGCTGGCCTGTAATGCCAACGCCGGAACGCTTCAATTCCTCGGCAAGCAGATAACCGAAAAACGCAGGCGGGCGGCTGATAGTTACACGGACGGGCTCGCATTTTTTGTGGCAATTGCCTGTAACTGTAATAACATTTGAACTATCAGGACGGGCTCCCCAAACTGTATCGGGCGGTTTTGAAACTGGTTTGCATTTATTAATTATCCGGATATAACTTGTGAGAGGTTCGATGGACAATTCGACTTTAGAGCCAACGGTCTGGGCAGCGATTTCTATGCAATTGTCATTGTAATTAATGCCGGCAACTTCGGCGGCATACCAGCGATTAAGCTCATTTTTCGGCCAGCCGGGCTGAACAAACTCTTCATCAAAAACTTTGCTGTCTATGATTACATCTGATATAGACTGAATATTGTTTTTGCGAACAACGGCGGCAATATCTTTGAGCATCCAATGAGGCTGGAGATTATTTTTTTGCTCGGATGCTTTATCCCCCAGGAGAGGGTCGCCAGAGCCTATAACGGCGATAGAGCTGCCAATCAAGCCAACACTTGTCAAATAATTGAAATTGGGACCAAGATAATGCAGTGCCCCGGCAGTTACAACGAGCTTCATATTCGAAGCTGGTATCAAAGGCTGTTGTGCGTTATGACTGTAAATAACGGAGCCATCGGCCGGATTGACAATTTTGACAGCGATTCTAACTTTGCCTTGTTCCTGTGAAGCAACAATGGTTTCAACTCTACCGGCTAAATCTGCATTGCATAAACCGGTTAAAATTAAAATTAAAATACAGCAGGTGAATAATTTATTTTTAAAATTTTTCATAAAGTGCTTCTCAATAAAAACAAATAATATCAATCAAATCCAACTGAGATATTTTCGGCAAAAGTCAGATAATAAATTGAATGGAATTTCACAAAATGCGTTTGATAAAAATAGAAACTTCAAAACGGCGGCGGCAAAACGCTTAGGAATTAAAGAGAAGCAATAATGAACGAGCGCAGAGTTAGTTAGCGGGAATTGTATAAAAGAAAAAATAAAGCGCCCGTTTTGGAATAATCAAATCAGTTCTTTAGTTTTATACTGTGGGCGGAAAGACCTGTCTTAAATATTGCAGGTCATACCGGAAGCTTTCTTCGATGCCAAGCGGCGTCTTAGTGCCTTCTATCACAAGCCAGCCGCGATAACCAATATCATCGAGAGCGGTTCTAACCGCCTTAAAATCGATGGAACCTTTGCCATACAAATCATCATTATCCTTGGCGTGAATCTCAGCTATGCGGCCGCCAAGCAGACGAATCTCCTTGCAAATGTCGTAGCCCTTCGATTGTGAATTAGCCACATCATAGTAAATGCCGACGCCCGGTGAATTAACCCGATTGACTATATCAAGCTGCTGCTCGGCCGTAAGATAGGATTCAACGCCCAGAATTACGCCGGCCTTTTCGGCCTTGGGTGAAATCTTTTTCAATTTTTCGACAACAGTATCTATTCCTTTTTCATCGCCCATGAGATCGCCCTTGCCGAAAAAAGGAACTAAAACGGTAGTACTGCCGGCTGCCTTACATACATCGATACTCTCGGAGAGCCACTGCTCTGCTTTGGGGTTATTACTCTTGAGCGGAACGTTGTTAAGCTCCACAATCGCGATAGATGGAATTTGCAAGCCGAATTTTGCGGCCGCTTTTATATACGCATCACGGATTTCGGGTTTCTGAAGATGGATTGACCTTGCGGCGGTATTAAAATTTAGCTGGATTCCATCGACTCCTATTTGTTTTGCGATTTCAACTGTCTTTGGGCCGGCGTCCTTAGCAAGTATCCAGTCGCAGATACCTATCTTAAATCCTTGTTTGGAAGAGCTAAAAGATTTGGTTTGAGATGCACATCCTCCCGCCAGGATGAGACTGGCTAAATTTGCTGCGGATTGTTTAATCATCTCACGGCGACTAATAGATGAAGTTTTCATTTTTTATTTTCCCGCAAATTATAATAATGTGGCGTTAATCTTTGAGACCCTTGAGGTTTGCCTGGAATTTTTGATTACTATTTACAATTTCATCCCAGGAGACGAGGTGCCCTTCATAAGCGGCGGTTCTGCCGAGTATTGTAATAAGGTTGCTGCGGACACTGGGCTCAACGGTCGGATTTGTGAAATCACTGGACGTGATATTTTTATGGAAGGTCTGAATGTTGCTGACAACGCCTTGCTCATAGATATCTGAGGTAAGGCCGCCGCGATAGAAATTCTCACCGCGAATAAGAACGTTTCCGCCGTATTCGGTTTCGAGGACACCTTTGGAGCCAAACATGCGATTTCTGATTCCTTCGGGAGTTGTGCCGTGACCGTTGAACTGTCTGGAAGAGAAGGCAAATGCGATATTATCAGGGTACTCAAAAGTAAGAACAAAATGGTCCCAGATATCTCCGGCATCGTTTCGCACAGTTCTGGCGCCTTTTCCAAATGCGCGAAGAGGCGGCTTGTCCATTATCCAGCTCATCACATCGATAGTATGAATATTCTGCTCAGTGATAATGTCGCCGGAAAGCATTTTGTCCAGGCCCCAGGCGCGAAGGCGAAATTCTGGATTGGACGGGTCTTTGGCAAGCACATCAACCATTCCCATCCATGGATTGTCGGCGTGATAAGTAGCCTCGCCAAAAGCGAATTTGCCAATGTCACCATTATGGATACGCTTGAGGGCCTCGCAATAAAGTTCATTTGCGCGTGTCTGAAAATCTACGAGGAAACATAATTTTTTAGAGGTAGCTTTTTTTCCAGCTTGTGCAACTGTATTGCAGCCGGGGGAATCGACGGCAATGGGTTTAGCCAGATATACGTGCGCGCCTGCATCTACGGCTGCGGCCGCCTGCTCGGGATGAAAATAAGGAGGACTTTCAATAACTACAGCGTCAAGACGTTCTTTAAGCATTTTCTTATAGGCAGACAAGCCGGTAAATCGTTTCGATTCCGGAATATTGAATTTTGCTCCAAGCTCATTGACCCTGTCGTCGAAATAATCCGCGCATGCGATAATATTGTAGCCGCCGTTTTTGGCAAACAAATCAGCAATCCACTTGCCACGTCCGCCGCAGCCGATTAATCCGATATTTATTTTGGAATTTGCCTCGGTTGCCCTGACAAGCTTAGGATTGACGGCCGCAAATGATAAAGCCGCGGCCCCTGCCCCGGCTAAAAAACCTCGCCGGCTGATTTGTTTCGTCTTTTTGCTTGAAACAGATTGATTGTTTTCACTGCACATTTAAAAAACCTCCTTATTGGTATTTGAAATAATCTACAGCCGGTTCAAAATGACAACAGACAATGCCAAATATAAATATAGCCGAGTGAGTCAGCATCTTCCCATACTTTTTTGATAATTTCCTTGTCCCCTTTTATCTCGTTTAATTCCCTCAGTTTTTCTTCCCAGGGAAAACAAACTCCGGGTTTTATGGGTATATGATTTTTTGGCTCATCCATTTCGAAATCCTTATTTTTCAATAAACGCCGTATTCTCTTGTAAACTCCGTCATCACTTTCATATTTTCAATAGACGCATCATTTTGAATAATAGCGCTTGCATCCATTATATATCCGCCATCGAGGGCGACTTCGTCGATAATTTTTTTACAGCACTGGCGGACTTCATCCGCGGTGCCATAACTTAAAAGATAATTAGGAACACCCCCGCTTATACAGAACTTATGGCCGATTTCTTTTTTGACCCGGAAAATATCTCCCTGGTCAACGTGATAGACAATTGACCTGTCGGGAAGCTGGGCAAAGGATTTGAGGTGCGCATCCCAGTTGCCCTCGGCGTAAAAGAGGACCTGATGTCCCTTTGACCAGATTTGCTCAATAATCGGTTTTACAGTAGGCCAGTAAAAATTATTAAAATGTTCCATATTGACAAAAGGCACGCAGCCACGGTGCATCCAGTAACCAATGGGGACATTTTTTTGCGGGTCTGCGCCGGAAAGTGCGACAAATTCGAGATGGGGCATAAGGGCCTCGCAGGCGGCCATAACCTTTTTAGGCCTTTCGGCCAAATCCGTGAGAAGTCCCAGATAGCCGCGAAGTTTGTCCGCCAGGATATCAAGGGGCGCTTTGAAGATACCTGATATCGCTGAAACTGTGCCGGACTCCTTGCGGAGAAGCTCATTTTGTGTTCCAAACGAGTTGAAATAGGAGAGCATCGCCATACCGCCTTTTAAAAACGAAAGGTTATTGTGGTAGGATGTCGGTTCACCTTTGGCGCTTACATACTTTGATACCCTCGGAAGCCATATATTGAATAAAAAAGCTGTAGGGTCTTTTATCAATTCATCGTATTCATCCGGTTTCATAAAGGCCTGCTCTTCAGGTGGTTCACGATATTGGAAACCGGTCTGGTCTGAAATATCAATGCCGGGGACAGCATAATATTTGAGTCCAATCGCCTCGGTCAAGCCTGTCCAGACATAGACCATATTTCCAACAACAGCGTCCCAATCGAAATCCGCGGCGCACCTGCGGGCGGCCAAGAAGGCCTTTTCGTAATCATGGGTTACCTCCTGACAAGTAAAGCCGGCATATTTTGCGGTAAATTCCGCAACGAACGGGCGAATTGGTATTTTGTCGGGTTTGCCATTGCGCATGGCTGTGACATACCGTTTTAGCCGCTGAGCGTATAAATTTTCCATATCGCTGCTTTTGTTATTCATATCCTATTACAATCATATACCAGTTTTTCAAATTAAACAACTCTGTGAATCTTTTTTAGAGAACATATTCTCTGAAACACTTCTAAATAATAAAGCCGGAATAAATAGTCTTAATTAATCCAGTTGTGAAAACAGACACATTAAAATGTTATTTTGTTGTTCATGAAAGTTTTTATTGACATTTGCTTTCGAACGTGAAGAATATTCCGTTTTATAGTGTAAACGGCTTGTGAACCAGTTTTGACAATTTCAAACCTCCCTGAGGAACAAGGAGAAGCGGTATGGGCAACGAGAAAAAGGCAATTACTTCTTTAATGACGGAAGACAGGAAATTTGCACCACCGTCAGAGCTTTCAGCAAAGGCCTACATCAACAGTATGAAACAGTATCAACAGATGTGGCAGCAGTCTATTAATGAACCTGATAAATTCTGGCTTGAACAGGCAAAGTCATTAGCATGGTATAAGCAGCCGACAAAAGGCCTTGAATATACATGGGACACAGGGAATCGTAAAATAGAGCATACATGGTTTGCAGATGGCCAGTTAAACGTTTCTTATAACTGCTTAGACAGGCATTTGAATACAGCAGCGGCAAAGAAGACTGCACTTATATGGCAGGGAGAAGATGATAAAGCTGTACGGAAATTTACATACGAGCAGATGTATAAAGAAGTCTGCAAGTTTGCCAATGTGCTCAAATCGAAAGGCATAAAGAAAGGCGACCGTGTAGCGATATACCTGCCGATGGTGCCTGAACTGCCGATTGCGATGCTGGCCTGCACCAGAATCGGCGCGATTCATTCAATAGTATTCGGAGGATTCAGCGCTGATTCTCTTAAGGACAGGATTAATGATTCTAAATGCAAGCTGCTGATAACCAGCAATGTTTCTATGCGTTCGGGCAAACATATAAAACTAAAAGAAATAGCCGACGCGGCACTGGCAAATACACCAAGTATAGAAACTGCAATAGTAGTAAAGGTTGGCGAAGAGCCCTGCAATATGAAGGCAGGCAGGGACACATGGTTTACTGATGAGATGGCAAAGGCAAAAGAGACGTGCGAGCCGGAGAAGATGAATGCTGAAGACCCGCTATTTATACTTTACACCTCAGGTTCAACAGGCAAGCCTAAGGGAGTAGTTCATACAACCGGCGGCTACCTGCTGCATGCAGCTTTGAGCCATAAATACATTTTTGATGTTCATGATAATGATATTTATTGGTGCACTGCCGATATCGGCTGGGTGACGGGACATACTTATATAGTCTATGGACCGCTCGCCAATGGCGCGACAAGTTTAATGTTTGAGGGCGTGCCTACTTATCCTGATGCAGGAAGGTTCTGGCAGGTCTGTGATAAATTCGGTGTAACAGTTTTCTATACCGCCCCTACCGCTATCAGGTCATTGATGAGACTTGGTGAAGAATGGCCGGCCAAATACAAACTCGATACATTAAGAGTGCTCGGTTCAGTCGGAGAGCCCATCAATCCTGAGGCATGGATATGGTATTACGAGAAAATCGGACACAGCAGATGCCCGATTGTCGATACATGGTGGCAGACAGAGACCGGCGGTATATTAATTACCCCCCTGCCTGGAGCGCATACAATTAAGCCGGGAAGCGCATGCAAACCTTTCTTTGGAGTTGACCCGGTAATTCTTAGAGACGACGGCAGTATTTGTTCAGTGAATGAAGGCGGCAAGCTTTGTGTTAGAAAGCCGTGGCCGGGAATGATGAGGACGATGTGGGGAGACCACGACAGATTCATCGATACATATTTTACAATGTTCCCGGATTTGTATTTCACAGGTGACGGCTGCAGAAAGGACCAGGATGGCGATTACTGGCTGATGGGCAGAATTGACGATGTCGTAAACGTATCAGGTCACAGGATTGGAACGGCGGAGGTCGAAAGCGCATTGGTCAGTCACGAGAAGGTCGCAGAAGCGGCAGTAACGCCGGTTCCGCACGATATAAAGGGACAGGGACTCTATGCCTTTGTCACGCTTAAGGAACATATTGTGGAAAGCGATGAACTCAAAAAAGAACTGATGCTCCATGTCCGTAAAGAGATTGGCCCTATCGCGGTGCCTGAAGCGATACAATTTGCACACGGGCTTCCAAAGACACGCTCGGGCAA
>Ga0105091_10000218_pt1 | contig 22864 bp, 28 predicted proteins | sample PPLLak1March2015_FD_87022 | JGI IMG/M metagenome (GOLD analysis project Ga0105091, IMG submission 87022) | Freshwater sediment microbial communities from Prairie Pothole Lake near Jamestown, North Dakota, USA - PPLs Lake P7 Core (1) Depth... | ecosystem: Environmental > Aquatic > Freshwater >... | reverse complement strand
TATTTTATAATATGTGATATAATGACTGCTGGCAGGCGGATCTTTGCTCACCAAAGTCCCCGCTGTCAAACTTGCACGATAAGCAACCAGGATTTAGCGATTCTTCCCCTGGTTGTCTACCTATGCCAATGATCCACTGATATATAATTTCCAAAACAATTATGGTAGCGACAGCGTTACAATTCGCTGCCAGAAGTTCCAGAGGTTTGAACGGCCGCCTGACGTTGGCATGTACTCGTGGCCGTCCTACCTTTTATGCAAAACTAAAATACTGCCGCAGGTGATCCTAGCACCAGCAGACAACTGCCCTCAGTAAACATCGTCTAGACATACACAATGGTGTAGGGCAGCCAGGATCATAGCTTCTTCTCCTGGTTGTTCTCCATCTATTATCTATATACGCTATGTTACACTATAGCAAATACCAAGATAGGATAGGCTTGTCTTCCTATGAAGCTAGTGTTTTCGCCTAGCTTCATATTTTTAGTTGCAATCATTAAAAGTGAGTTGTGTATATTATTTCTACACAAAGTTAACCTCTATCTGGGATTGGTTGGAGGTTCTTCATTTACCTCAAGCCAGTTCCAAGATAGTTTAAAACCGTTAATATCTAGCTGCATTACCGACGTTGTAATGCGAAGATGTGTGTTGTCACATCATAGAGCAGCGCCATGTATTTTCATACATTGGCTAACCCCATATTATAACAGTTAAGAGTAAAGTTGAATATGTAAGAGTTGGTCGGAATTGACCCGACTACCTGCACTGGGGGTTGGTTGGTGTTTCCAGTACCCATATTATACACTGACCAACTCCATTTTGTATAAACGCTAAAATAGGTTCAGGACATGCTCAGTTTGGTGGCGACGGCTGATAGGCTCATCCTGATTAGACTAACCTCACGGTCGTCGTCGCCTCAGCTTAGTAGAATGGGACAGTGATCAGAAGTTATACAATGCAAATATCCCGCCTGATATATGTATGCTGAAGCAGTAAATGTGCTATGGGATTAGAAATTATATCTTACAGCGCAAGAAATTCTAATCTTTCTTTTTTATTAACTCCAAAAATGTTGCAGCTGCACTAGCTCGGATATAGGATTCTACCATTTGTTCATAATTTCCTGCGTTCTTGGCTACACGAGCAATTCCCATATGCTTTTCGAAGACCTCTTTCAGTCTTTGTTCGACTTCTGTTTCTGCCATAAATTCGGCTGCAAAGTCAGTTAATTGTGTTCTCATATCATCACTCATATGAAGTCCTAGTGCTTATCCTATTTCAGTATTGACAACTTGAAATTTAACTGATAATTGTTGGCCAGTAAGCACTTACAATATTTTTGAATTATGAAATTAGAATAACTTGCATTACCAAAGATCATAAATTCGCTATAATTTGTAATGTAGGCGGTAGGCCAGCAAAAATGAAGCCGATAGATATGATCTGGATTGGAGCGCTAGTTTAGGTAGCATACAATCACCAGTTGACTATATAAGTCATCAGTTCTGTTAACTAATCGTTACCAACAATAGTACTCAGAAGAATATAATAGTTAATAGCTAAAGAGTAGTTGTCAGTCTAGTGTTCGGCGACGACATGTGCCTCTCTATGCTCGTCACAAAAATATTTGTCACATTCTGTGCACTGGGAAGTTGTTACACCTACATTACGGCAATCACTGTAGTCACATTTTTGGGCTGATTGAGACATTTCTACATACTGATATCTAATATCATTTATAACAGTTTGAGCGATTTTCATTGAATCGCAGCAAACTCACCTACGTACGAAGAGAACAAATTCATGACTAGCGCGGATATAGTCTTAAACGCATACAAAAAATTCGAGCATTAACCAGTTTTGAGTGGTTCATAATCAGTGGGTCTTTGAATTAATTGGCTCATTATTTTAGAAATTCTCCAATAACAGAATCAACTGATATAAGAATGATTTCACCCTATTATTCTTAGAAAATATTGAAGTAATCTGCAAGTTTATATGACTACTGGTAGAATTTCATGTACGACGACTTTCAATGAAATGTAAAAGATGTGGTGAAGACGATGATGAGCTAGAACTTATGGTTGCAACCATTCATGGAGAACCGCGTTATTTATGTCAAAAATGCGGGGAAATGAACTGAAAAATCCAACTTTATGTGGTAGATCCCACAATCGCCATTTTTGAATGCTATATACCAAAGATAAACGATTCGTATATATGCAAGAAGTACTGATGGTGGGGCTAGCTTTTGGTGCTCCTATACATTAGGCCATATTCAACATATTATTTATATCTCATACATTCTTATGATGCCTCGCCTCGAGTACTGGTATTATAAGTTTACAAGTAAACGTTTTACTTGTAATGATTATATACTTTCAAGAATATATTTTAAAGTGGAAAATAGCGAAGCCGACAAATCACTAAGTTATTATGTCTCTAACAGAGCTTCTGCTATTTTATGTAATAAAGATAGAGAAATTGGCCGATTGTTTGCCGAGTATAGGTCGTTATGATGATAAACGTGTTTATTTTAAAATTTCAGAAGTTTCTTTGAAAGAATTTGAGATCTAATTTATTTTAACATTAACATCTGGGGCTTATAGAATCACAGCTTTCACATACGACCATTACAATTGTTCTGATATATCTTGGCTGCGGTTTCTTTCTTGTACAATATCCTGTGCCGCTTCAACGATTAACTTCCCTACATACGGATCTATATGCAGCGTTTCCGATACTTCTCGATAGCCTACGTCGATAATCGATTCAATTGTAAAATCAGCATCGGTTAATAATTGCTTTAGTCCGTCTGCAATGTCCAACTCTTGAACCCCATCATTGACGGTAGAATAGGGTTTCATAACACTGTTAGCAGTGCGTAATATTTTAACTATTCTAGAGGAGTATAGGATTTATACTCGCATATATAAGTGAGAATCTAATTTCTAAATACTTTATTGATTATTTCTGGATAGAAGATGGTATATAGGACATTACTGTGGGTAATAGTGTCATTGTCGTGAATATTGTTGCTGTATCTCTACTCATAGTTTCAATTCCAATTATACTTTGTAATTCCAGCTGGAACCGCCGATCTTCTTTATGTTAAAGAAATTCTATTGCCGATATTCTTGTGGTATTATGAACTGGAGTATTAATCACTGACTAGCTCATGTTCATCAAGTTCTTGGCGAGTTTGAAATCTTTGATTACAGTCCACACAAGAAAATGGTGTATACATTACAACATCGATATCGGAAGATTTATCGCGCATTGTCATTAAAAAATATGAGATAAACTATAAAATGATATACTATGAATTCATCAATTCTGATTTATTGGCAGCGCTAGTGGCCGCCAAGCCGTTTGTATCTATAAGCCACAACTGAGTCTATTCCCAATAATAGTCTGGTCCTATAACTTGAGATCTGATTGCACTTGGGGCAGATCTCCATAATATCTTTATGGGGCTCTGATACAAGAGTCTCTTCATCGGGGGTCTGTAATACTTTTGATTCGTATTCATACCCACAACTGTTACACGTGACCATGACAACCATCGTCTCATCTCATCAACTATATTTTCTATTATCTGTTCTTGACTGACAATAAAGTGTCAAGACATTTCCCTAGTGGGATTGTCAACTGTGTCAGTCAGGGTTGTCAATGATGTCAGAATAGTTGTCAAGATGTTTGTCAATCAGTGTCAATATGGAAAGAACTTATTTGTTTGTTCCACCAATTTCTAACCCCAAGTCACTAACTATTTCATTCATCTTCTTCTTTCCTACTTGTAAAGCTACAGATTTACCCTGAAGTGATTCTGGAACTTTAACTTCCGGTACAAACATTTCCAAAAAGTCAGCTACTTCGGACAATGGCTTCTCAGTCGTATTTATAGTAAAGATTGCAGTATCGATGTTTTGCTTTGCTTTATCGATAAACTCATCTATCTCGGACACTTCCCTGGAATTGTCAGGTGTTGTCTTGTAAATATCTCCAATACACCTGCAATCAGTCTCATTCTGGTCTTGACCCAACTGAATACAGATGCAACCTGGTAGGCCACAGCTCATTTCATGATTGCCCAATTTACAGGTAAAGTCTTTTTCACTCATTTTCTAATGCTGAGTACTTTCGTGTTCTTTCAATTCTTGACGTGAGTTGAACTGTTGCCCGCAGTCAGCACAAGAAAAAGATGCATTTACATCAGTACTAGTCTCATCATTCTTATCTCCACGATCTAATTTATCGCTCATACTTGTGTTAAATGAAACAAAATATTTAATGATGTGTCGTACTGCTGCTTTTATCGATAGACGCCGGCCTCCAAATGAGATCATGATAAATACATTGTAATCCATGTTCTAACATGTCTGATATTTACGATAGAAAGAAAATATTCATGCTTGCAATTTCGGTAGCAGTACTCGTAGGAACTTTCGTAGTTGGCAGCCAGTTTGTACAGCAATCTTTGGCTCAGGATTTGGGCCAGGACGTAGGTCTCAATGAAACTGGTAATCAAACGGCTAATCAGTCAGCTCTACTCGGTGACCCGACTAAAATGTACGTACCAAGCCAGCCAGTAGACTGACGCAGAAGCGGCATATTCATATTCTGAATGGTTAAGAAGTGTTCTCCGCATAATACAAAAAGTCAGCAGTACACCAACCTAGCTATCTCTCTTATTGTTCGTACTATCATTTCAGTGATCATTATCATCATCATTGTTGTCGTTATTACCGTTCTGTCTCCCAGATTCATCGATTGCTTTTTGTTCATTAAATCCGATTGTATATCCACCATCCCAACCAAGACAATATGCAGTCGAATGACCAGTTGGACAATCGCTATTTTTATATGGATAGTCTGCTATCCCAGCCGCTCTTCCATCTTCGCTTCCCCGCTGAGAGGTATCCGTTCTGTCGTCTACGTCTCTTCCTAGATCGTCAAAAGACGAACCCCCGTTTACCTGCTGTAGTTGTGCTGATAATATGATAGACAGCATTATCATAAGATAAGCAAAATACGGGCTCATTATCTCAAGGCTCATGAGATTTCCTACTTATTATACGGTGAGTATTATATTTGGTTTGATATTAGATTTTTTATGACGGTTTACTGTTATTATATTACATTAAACAATAATGCCGGTTCGTGAATTATTGGAATTTTGTTACCTGTTTGCTTGAGTCTTCGCTAGGTCATCTTTAGTTAGTTTTTCTTCTAACGCACAGCTGCCTATCCAGGTTCGATATGATCTCATTATGATATCGCTTCTGTAACTTTTTTATGACAGCAATAGTAGATGATATTTCTGGCATCGCGCCGGTGTAAAAGTCTCTTTTGGATTGGAGCGCTAGTTTAGGCAGCATACAATCACCAATTGATCATATGAGTCATCAATTCTGTTAACTAATCGTTACCAGCAGGGCTATCTAAATATAATCATGTCTTTTTCTAAAGATACATATTTTTATAGAAGATTATCCTATATATCTATGAACAGCAACCTATGAGTTTCACGGTGAAGCACTGCGTCAATTTGTTTACCTGGGTGATTACACATGAGCGGCAAACCTAGATGGGTTTGTGCCAATTGTGGCATGTATTCATCTCGCAAGTGCAGCGTCAAGCGGCATATCGAAAATTTGCATGATGGTATAAGGAGTATTATTTCATTTATTGACTATGTTGCTGGACGACGAAATAGAATCTATTCCTAACCCGATTCCTAATTACTTACTCAAGCGGACCTAGACGGTAGCTCCAAATAGTCGATCGTTGGATGTTATGAAAGACGAGTTATTTCGAACTGCATTAAGAGAGAGCTTTAATTATCCACAATCGACACGCTAGTACATCAGAGTTTTTAATTTGATCTATATACTATTTCATCCTGATAGTTTCTTTGGGAGGACATTATTCCCCCATTATCTGAAGTATCACATTTCGTTCTCTTTTGCTAATATCCATCTCCAGAAAGACTATCTGTTGCCAAGTTCCTAACATTAATGTAGTGTCCTTGAATGGAATAGTCAGACTTGGACCAATCAAAGATGCTCTCACGTGAGAGTGTCCATTACCATCATGCCACATATTTTCATGCTGATATTCCATGTTTCTTGGCACTATTCTAGATAACATACGAGGAAAATCTTGTTTTAACCCTGGTTCATATTCGATTGTTGTTACGGCCGCAGTTGAACCTGAAACAAAAATAGTAATGATACCATCTTTAAGTTTTGATTGAGTGAGTATTTTGGAAGTTTCTAGAGTGATATCAATCATATCTCCCTCACCTTTAGATCTTATAAAAATGGTTCTAGTTACTACTCGCATTTGTCTATTTCATACATAGTTTCCGTAATAATCTTTACCTTCTTGTAACAAGAAGTAATTATCAGATTATATTTCATATTTCGTTAGTAGATTAGATTTCAATTATAATTCGAGTTCGAATTGAAATCTTAGACAATGATTCGATATTGAATGTCACAATTAATTTGTATCTATAATAACCTAAACTAACTATAAGAATGGGGATTATATTGTTAGAAATCTTGTGGTAGCTAAAATCTCGAGTCTATTGTCTATTTACTTTCTAATATCTTTTAGATATTTCATTTTGATCAATTTCTTTACTTTACTCGCAGAGTACCCATATAGATCTAGTCCTCTTATTCTGGAAACTGCCAAATCAGAGCCTATAGAAATTGCGAAGTTATCTAACCAATGGCTTTCAACTTTGTACTCTTTCATGGTACGTCCTTGTTCTTTTATCATGGAATAAATATTTTGTGCAGCGATTTTTCCATGCTGTTCTGCAAAATATGCAGTTGTTGGTACTGGATATCCTTTATTGTTAAGTATAAGTGCAGCATCACCTAATACGAAGACATTCTTTTGTCCCTCTGCCTGTAAAAATTTATTGACTACTACTCTTCCGTTATAACCTGTTTTAAGGCCGATTTGTTGAGGAAGAGATAAAGCAGTAACACCCCCTGCCCAAATAAGCATTGTAGTTCTTATGGTTCTACCATTCCTAAGGCATACCAAGTCTGGTTTGACCTCTGTAATATAATATTCGTTGCCGAGTAGTAATTCAACATTTAAAGCCTCAAGATATGCTCGTACCCAATTTTTGGTACGAGTAGGAAAACCAGCTAGTAAATCTGGTGATATCAGTATAACCCGAATATTACTATATTGTCGATTCCTCTTCTTAATTAATGATGCAATTTCACCAGCAACTTCAACTCCAGTTGCTCCCCCGCCTCCGATGACTATGTTTGTATTTTCTGTTGGATCAATCATATCTTTCGATGACAGTCTTTCAGCAATCTTATTTGCATTTTCTATACTGTTAAACTGAAACGAATGTTCTCTAAGTCCAGGAATATTAGGCAGGAATGGTCTGCTACCTAATGATAGAACTAAAAAATCGTATCCTAATCTATAAGAAGGATTAGTAGTAAAAACCAGTTTTTTATCTAGATCGATATCAGTGATATTGGCTTGAATAAAATCAATTTTCTTACCCTGAATAATATCTTTATAATAGATAATTGAGAATCCACGTTTCGATAAGATTTCTGGCAAACTTGGTAGTAATGTATGATATATATTTCTATCAATTAACTGAATCTTTGAATAATTCTTTTTAAGTAGTTGTTCTAATCCTAGAGCAGTTTGGATACCAGCGTATCCACCACCAACAATTAAAATATGTACACTGTCACTTGCTAATGGCATTAATTAATGACATTAAATAATATATTCTCTCTTATAATTCCTCTTTGGTTAATATAATCAATAGTGGTAACCCCCACATTCACTAGGAATTACTACAGCGACTTAACATATAAGGCTAACTTTTAGTTGTTGATGACTATTAAGCTGGTCTAATAGAACAAAAAATAACATCATCATCAATATCCAAGTGAAAAACTACTGATAAATAAATAAATGCTAATTGACATAACAATAAAAAATGTTCCAATCTCCGGTGGAGTTAGACGGTTTTGATCATCTTTATGACTTCATCTTCCGTCTCGGTCAGCCCAGGATGACAATCCTTAGTATGTATCATTACGTGCTTCTTAATGTCCTGCTCTCCCGGGGGAAAAATTAAGGTCCAATCACATGAGCAGCTGAGCATTTTTGCCATGAATTGTTTTTGTATGTAAGTTTCGTATATACCTTTTCACGTTATTGCAAAGCATGAAAAAATTCTATGCTTTCGTTACCTGTAAAGAAATACTCTTTTAGGTATCTTTGCACTATAATACTGTCGTATGATAGGTACCCAGAGCAAGAAATATTCCAATGAATAATGCTTATTTTAACATCTTTTCATTCTCATTCTCATTCTTATGTCCTGGCGGCTAGCCTCCACAACAAGGACGAAATAGCAAAATTTCTGTATTATAAAGGAATTAGACCCGTTGATACTATTGTTAGATTATCTTGGATGCTCCGAGTCCCATACTTGAATTATTTTAGTTTCCTGCTCTAGTGCCTCTTCATATCCGTCTCTCATTAGCTGTCTTATTGTACTACTTGAGAAATCAAATGTTTTATTTGCTATTGTATGCACGTCGTTCTGGCGTTCTATTCTAATTACCTGTTCGACAGAAACCATATGTTCGACCAGATCCGCGTATTTGAGGTGCTGCCCAGTGCTAAAATGTCTCGTATCGGCTTTCTGCTCAAGGATGTTATCTACTAAAGCCTTCTTAACTTTATTATCTTCGGCTAACTTAATGAGGCTATTAACAATGTTAACGTAATCAGTGATCATTATTGCCATCCTTTCATCGAACAAGGTCCTATCATGATACGTCAAGTCATTTTTTCTGTCTACAAGTGCGTCATAATCAACAGGTAAAGAATCTTGCTTAATTGGATGTACGTTAACTATGAAAGCTCTTAGAGGAGGAACTTCAGATTTTCTAACGGAATCCCAATATCTGCGGTGCTCAATTACCACCTCCCTGAGTGGAGTATTTGCGATAATGCCACCGTCCCAAAAATAGCGAACTTTCTTGGTAGTCAGGCTATTTCCATCTTCTTTCTGTTTTTTATTTTCGCCTTTGATCCCATGCCTACCATCGGAATCTTCGACTCCTAATTTAGTATAATCATAGTTAACAGGCACTGAACCACTTGCAAGAACAAAGTCAACTTCTATCCCGTCAATATGACTAATTACATGCTCATATCCTTCGCGGTCATTAGGTCCCCTTGCAAATTCAGGACCGTAATGGCCATATTCAGTTTTCCGGGTACCATCCTCCTTTTCGTAACTATCAAATACCACAGTGCTTCCTTCCTGTACGTCGACACTCACCAAAAGCAGCCGAGGTTCATTATTTTGGTAACTGGTTGCTATCGGAAACTTTGCAAATTTCTCAAGGCTCTTCTTTAACGGTTCGTTGCTATAAAGGTACCTCGTATTAACAGGATCTAAAAACCTCTTATCTTCCAATGTTTTAGAAAGGCCGAACACTTTAGGTACTCCTCTAAGCATGAACTGCTTTGTTCCATAATACCTTCTCGCCGATTCACTTGACGCCAAATCTTTATTAAAATAGTTCCAATAATTCCACCATTCATTAAAGCCTGGAATTATATCCATGAAGGATTCCGTCGCCATATACTCCCAGAATTCAGTCAGTCGATCTGCAGATCCTCGCCAGCTCTTGTTTTCTTTTACATAACTGACTAGCACAGCTGCATTCATTGCACCTATGGAGGTACCCGCTACAATATGAAACAAGGGTTTTCCTTCCCTACCAAGTTTTATGTCTCTTTCAGAAAGCAATTCGTAAGTAGCCTTGTAGACGCCAGCTTCATAAGCTCCTAGAGATCCACCACCTTGGAATACTAATGCCCTTTGAAAGCGATTTGTCGTATTCAATCTTTCTTTCAACATTGCATTAGGAAAATGGATCCTTTTAAAACTTTCAAATTATTTCTAGGTACTCGGACCTCGCATCTCAAGGGAGCTGCCATCTATAAAGCAGCATGTTTTATTTCTTAATCACTTTAATATTTCACAATATCCTTATCAAATAATTAATAGATTTTAATGTCCTTATAAAAGGACCAATCTCAACGAAGCTAACGATGTCGAGGCTACAAAATTCTCACTTCGATGTAGAGGATCTAATTAGACTACAAAAGATGGCATTTATTGTTGAAATTGCACTAGCTAAAGCAAGAAAACATTGATTCAGAGATCCAGATAAAAACAAGCAAGACCTGGCCTATACTTTAACGAATAGAGATGTTTTACCAAAATATTAGAGCAAGTTGATGATATATTACATGGTACTGGATATCTCAGAGAGAGGTAGATTAGTAGTAAGTCAGGAATGAATAAGACGAAGGACCTGACCTACCCACCATTCTGAATAATTAATTTGTAGTGACGGGTACGGTCTTCGTAATGGGATCTTTATCGTCTACTTTAAGGCTGTCGACGTTGATACTGAAGTCACTAATTACCTCGCTTCTCATTAATACAACTGCAATCGTCAAGACTATTCCAAGGATCATACAGATGAAAAATATTAGATTGAATGCGATTACACTAGGAAATAATTGCTCCTCGCCATTTACTATTACAGTTACTAAGAATATCTGCATTATGACGCCAGATAGTTTCATTAAGATATCTCTGGCAAAAGCAAAGGATATAGAAAGATTGTAAATACCGAAATCATAATAATTGCAATAATGGTGAGTACAATTCCATTCTTGATCATCTCTTTGATCTGTATTTTGCCTTGTTCAAAAACTAGTGCATTAGGAGGAGTCCCCATTGGTAGGAGGAACGCGAGGGAACTAGATAATGTAATCCCAGCAAGAAACGGTAGTGGAGGCCAATTATTCAATGCAGCCATGCTTGCAACAACGGGTATGAATATAGCTGCCGTTGCTGTATTTGACATAGAATTACCTATAATCATCGTAATAGAAACAATAAGAATTACTATTACTGGGAAGGGCAGAATACTTAATGCTGATAATTTGGTCCCCAGATAGTCAGCAAGGCCCGATGTTGTAAACGCCAATGACATGGAAAGTCCTGCACCTAGGATAAATAAAACACCAAGTGGGACTTTTTGCACATCTGACCAGTTCAGAAATTTTTCAGTTCTATTTTTTGGTATCACAAATAATGATACACCACCAAAAATTGCGATTACTGCGGTTTCAAGATATGAATCATCACCAGCCCAATATGGAGCTGCGAACATTAAGATTAAAACTAATAGCAAAATGATTAATGAAGCCTTCTGCTCTCTTGTCATTTTGCCTAACTTTTCTTTTTCAGTGACAATTATCTTCCTGATGAGCGTTTCATCCATTTGCTCCTTTCTTACCTTACTTGTGAAATATATTATAGATATCATCAACATTGTAATTGCCAGTGGAGCAGCTACTGAAGGCCAGGTACCGAATGTAATGGTTTTGCCGAATAGCTCGTTTACTATTTCTGCATAGATTAGATTAGGAGGCGATGCAATGAGGGTTGTAATACTTCCAATTGAAGAGGAGAAAGCAACCCCTAGTAAAAGCATGACCTTAAACTTTGTACTAAATTTAATACCGTTATAAGATAGCAAGGATAAAATGGCGAAAACCATTGGAATAATCAAAATAGCTACCGTAGTGCTCATAATAACCGTGGAAATTAAAGCCGTACAGATCATAAAACCAAGTATTATTCTCTTGGGTGAATATCCGAAAATGCTAATGATCCCAAACGCAATTTTTCGTTGTAAACCAGATTTTTCAACTGCAAGAACGACCAGAAATATCCCCAATAGAAGAATAATTATTGGGCTCATGTATTCTGCTCCCACCGCTCGTAGTGATAAGACTCCTGTTATAGGAAACAGAGCCAGAGGTAATAGAGCAGTTGCATAAATACTAACAGCTTCAGTGACCCACCACACGACAAGCCAAAGTGTTATACCAGCCACTAGCTTACCTTGATCTGGTAAACCTTCGAGGGCAGGACTAACAAGAAGGATGAAGAACAAAACTGGACCTAAAATGAGTCCAATTAACTTAGTTTTGCTTACTTTCGTAGATCGAGAGGAACGGCTGTTCTGCATCCATGCTAGCATTATTTGATAGTAATATAAGTGAATAGTGCATATCAGAAACAAACAATATGACAAAGACCAAACTGACTCGCTTAATAGCTGGAGTTAAAGGATACATAGTAAAGAGGAATAGTTAATCCGAGTATCACATTAGTTGTGTGTGGCGTTACTTCTATCCTCTCTGTCGTCGATATGACGGGCCACAGTTAATTTTCTATCTTCGTTTTTTATTCCATTAAGCTTAATGATCTTTTCAGAAGGCTTAGCATTTTTAGAAGTTATTCTGACTGGAATCCCATCAACACTCGGATCCACCTTTCTACAAGATGCTATCGTTCCCTTGCTATAACCATATTCAAGAGGAATAACACATATTTGTCGTTCCCTTGCTATAACCATATTCAAGAGGAATAACACATATTTGACCGTCCTCTGTGATTGCGTAAAGATCTAAATATTCTATATCATTAACATTTAGAGTTGCCGCATACACTAAATGATCGCTTGGCCTTATCCAGGCCGCACGTTCTACATCGTTTTCACTGATTATTGTATATGCTTTACACCATTCTGCAGCTGTTTTGCCACAGTTTTTAACCACGATTCTATGAGCAATAAAGGGAACCTTGGTTCCACTATCATCAGTAAGATGAATCATTCGTTCAGTTTCTTCGTTCTCAATTTTTATTTGTGGTCTATAATATCGATCAACAGCCAAATTTACAAATATTGCAGAAACAATTCCTAACCCGAATGCTACGAAGACTTCAATTTCAACGGGCATTTTAAGATGGGAGAGTTGTAGTTCTAGTATAAATGTAGAGTTGCCTGAGAAGATTTAGAAAACACAGCGATCCTACTATGACTAAATTGCGGCCTATCTATTCAATTGTCTCTTATTTCATCCAATCTCTGTGTTCAAGATATTCAAGTAGTTTTAAGAGTTCTTCTATTCTTGCCTGCCCGCCACTTTTATTTTTGCATAATTCGTAGTGTTGCTTTATCACTTTATCTTCATCAATGGATATAATACCCTTATCCTCAACGATATCTAAAAATTTGTCTTCTTTTCCCAAATGATCTGTAATAAAAACGGCGTATGACTTAAGAAACCTAGCTATAGGTTCTTTTGAGCCAATCTGTTTCCCTTCAATAATGCATTTCCTCCAAATTAACAATTCTCTTTTGAACATTCTGGATATCCTTCTTCCAAGCTCATGTTCTATCAAAAACTTTCTAACAACTTCTGAAAAGTTATTCTTATTTTGAGTACTTGGAAAATATGCTTTCTCTTCTTTACCGTGATGAAATGTGTCAATAAGTTCTTCCATAACTACTGAAACAATCTCAAGATCTTCAAGTAAAATATCACTATCCTCATCAGCATAGATCTTATCCGAACATTTCTGTATTACTTCCCCAAATCTTCTCACAAATAGATGATCCTTCTTGAGATCTGATGTTGCCAGGTGAAACATTTTATATGTCATATATACTTAAACTTTTTTGGTTGGAATCGACAAAAAATAGAATTAATTAATTTGATACGATTAATTTATACTTAAAAGCAATACAGACAGAGACCAATCAGAGCAAGAGTTATGAAATTAGCACCAAAATAGTCATAACAAACTTTCCAGGCTTCATAGTGATAAACCTTTCTCAAGAAAGTTAGCTAGTTGATATCCGTAGGCATGGGTATTGATCTTCGTAGATACGACCAACGTAGTTCGTATTACAGATTGACTGAGTTAATTAAGGCATTAAATGAAACAAATGAAGAAGTAAACGGTGGGAAAATTAAAGAAGAAATCTTTTAGTATAAGGAAAATGATATCGAGGAAAAATTATGATTGCGATTCTAATCGACGTTGATGGATAAGTTGATTTGATCACCTTTTCTGACATAGAGTCTTGTTAATTGGTTATGAATGTTCTAGAATGGATAAAATATCGTAATTGATAACTACAAGAAAAAAATTGAGGCGGATAGACGGGAATATTTTCTAGTGAACCTGAGGCACCAATTTGTCAGCTATCTCGCCAAGAAGAGATTGTACAGTTCTGATTTTTAGGTATATGTTTCCATCGATCACATTCTTAGCAAAATCCTCTATTGACCGGTCTACAGGTCATCTCTCCGAGAAGTCAGCTACTCCAAAAGTTCCCTTTCCTGTTCCACTTATTACTTCGCCAATAATATCTTCAAGAACACTTCATAATGGTACGATCTCTCAGGAGAATCACCAATCCAATATGTTATAATCGCATGAGTTTGTCGAGTCTAAGGAGAACGAAGTAATTAAATGAATACCTTAATTACTCTTGTTTGCATCGCTCTGAAGAACAAAGATATCTTGTGTGTCATCAACGGGACTTCGAACCTATGTTACTGTTTTCGGTAGCTGGAGTTAGAGAGAAAAAAATGGTACTGATGGATGAGAATATTTGCTATTGTACCTGTGGTACCAATTTTCCAGCTATCTCACCAAGAGGAGTTTGCACAGTTGAAATTTTTAGGTATATATTTCCATCAAGCGCATGCTTAACAAAATCCCCTATTGAACGCTCTACAGGTCCTCTCTCCGAGAAGTCAGCTACTCCAAAAGTTCCCTCGGCCGTCCCACTTGCTACTTCACCAGGAGCAGCTATGCCTTCAAGAGACGCTAAGCGCAAAGGTACAATCGTTTTGTCTGGGAAGATACCATCCCAATATACTATAAATGCACTGCTAACTCCACTAATATTGCGAACATCTACAACATAGGCAATATTTTCGTCATCTAGAACTCTAAAGTATGCTTCCCCGCTTGCATTCGTATTTGGACTAAATTGCTGAATTCCGCGTAGATCTGCCTTAAAATGTGGCTGGTCAACTACTTGTTGGCTTGTATTGGTAGATGTAGCATTATTAGATGTAGCACTTATGGTGGGCGTGGTTAATACAGTTAATCCTACTCCTATCAGAGCCAACAAGACGATAATGGTCATAGTTATGTTTACCATTAGAGAACAGTAATGTTACTAAAATAAAAGTTTTAACTTTCAATTCATCTATTTTTCCTTGCAGCTGTGGATAGGAATTTGGAATTCGTTTATCCCTGATGTGATTTTGTGTAAGGAAATGCTTGAAGATTTTGGACGTGAATTGCTTCCCATTATCATGCATCACCTTATCAGGCTTGCCATTGTTTATTGTCTAATCCTCTAATACACTGAGTACATCTACAGACCTCTTTCTTTCCGACCACATACTTGCCACTTTTCTGGAGCAATCATCTAAGCAACAAATTTCTCCGTCAATTTGTATTATGAAGATTCTCATTTATATGGTATCAGATCATTGCAATAATTTAAGGATACAAACTACGTGACCTTTATATTCTATCGACTCATTGTGTTACATATTCTGGAAATTGAACAAGAATTATAGTAAATTTCATATTAATAACTTAGTTAATGACGAATACCACCAGTATCTATATGAAATTATGACTAATAAGTACAATAGAAATTTGAAGCCATCTAAAAAATCTAGCCTTCATCATTTTTCCGACAAGTCGTATGGTGTTCTAGCCAAAGACATTATAAGATGTCAGATAGTAGTAAAAATAGCTAGATTCCTTATCTTGAATCTGATCATCGTATAATAAAGATATTCAACGGAACAAAAAAATAATGACACATCATATTTACACATGACATCTGACCCACTAGAACGTTCAGTAATCTCTTATATACACGGACAATTCGTTATAATGGATGAAAAATCAAATGTGGCAGATGCAGTAAAGAGAATGAATAAAAAGAATGCTGAGACAATCATTGTTACTAACAACGAGGGAAAACTCAGTGGCATTATAACAGACAGCGATATCTTGAATAAAGTTGTAATGACAGGAGAAGATTCGGATCAGATTTTCATAAAAACTATTATGTCATATCCTGTTATTACTATTTCATCCAAAGCGACCGTAAAGGATGCACTGGAATTGATGAGGGTCAATGCGATCAAACGAATTCCAGTGACAGACAACATACGGATTCTTGGCATAATCACACAGGAATCATTGGCTAATGTTATAAGGACGTCTGTTCTTGAAAAGACATTTCGTCCTTACAGAGCCCTTGTAAGAGAGCATTCGAAACCCATTATCGGAAACCTTGGATTCGTATTACAATTTGCTGGGATACTCATGATAGTTCCAGCATTCGTAAGTACGTTTATGGGAGAGGTAACATCAGCTACTGGGATATTCTTCTGCTGTACTTGTTTACTAGCAACAGGATTTGGGCTTAATGCTTATGGAGAAAAAACACCTCTAAATCTGAGACAAGCGTCAATTCTTATAGTCCTTAGCTTCGTAATTTTGAGTCTTTTTGGTAGTATTCCATATATATACTTGAATCCCTTTTGGAATGGAATTGAACCTTTCCCATTATTTGTAAATAGTTTCTTTGAAAGTGCTTCTGGATTTACCACTACTGGATTATCTACTTTGTCTGATCCTGAAGATTTACCAAGTAGTTTTGTGTTTTATCGAGCCTATACTCTATGGGTGGGAGGCTTAAGCTTTGTTTATCTCTTAATGGCATTATTTTATCCTGATAAAAAGCTAGCTTCTATGAAGGACATTCTTGGTGGAGGGAGCGGCATACTTAGATTCAAGCAATTGCTTAAGACGATAACGGTAATTTTCACAGTATATACAGTTGCTTTGATCTTGGCTATCTACTATTTTGATGTTGGGGAACTGGATATAATTGATTCTATCTCACTTGTTTTATCTACCATTACAGGTGGAGGATTTGTACCTGTTTCTACGTTTATCATAGTCGACAATATTGAGCAGTTAGTAATTTTGATGATTGGAATGATCCTTTCTGCTCTTCCCTTCGCATTTCATTATGGTTTATTCAGTAGAGAGATCAAAGCACGACAGCTTATATCGCCGATATTAGTCTATTTTGCTTTTATGACTATATCTATTGTATTATTTGCGATCTTGGCTGAGCCACCTATAACAGCAAATCAGCAACAGTGGTGGATAACTTCTGGGTTCCATGTAATTAGTGCATCCACAACCACTGGCTTCCAATTAGTAAACCTTGAATCAATATCTATTGAGGCAAAGATTATCTTAGTTATCGTTATGCTAATAGGAGGTATGGCATATTCAACCGCTGGTGGAATTAAATTTGACAGGTTAATACTGGTGATGAGAACTCTTTTGGGAGGGAATAAGCAGCTCAATATTAGAAGAGGGAAGAAATCTTTATCTCAACCTATATTATTACCACATAAAACTTCATTTTTACCAGAAATAAAGAGTAACCTGAAAAATAAAATACTTAATTCGAAAGGATCTCATACTTCAAATGAGGATAAGACTAACAGGAACGGTATAAAAAGAGACTCGATATTAACAACACACAATAACAATACAATGAAAGACACAGTATTTGTTATTATCTTGTTTCCAACAGTTTCTTTGGGAACTGCTATTATAATAAGTTACTTTGAAGAAACCAATTTCTTTGATACCTTCTTTGAATCAGTTTCTGCAGTGACGAATACTGGCCTGACATCTGGAATTACTAGCATGGACCTAGATGCAGTCTCTAAGATCATATTATCAGTAAATATGATCATAGGTAGATTCGAAATAATTGCTATTCTATATATTTTCTTCAACCGATTCAGAAGTAGGACAACTGGAAATATTAAGTAACACAGACTATAATATACAAGATCACAAGAGTTCTAGCTCAGGAAGCTTTCAAAAAGTTTAATGAATAGAAAATAACATAGGATCCAACTTAACCTGCTTTTCGTTGTCTATCCTAACTTAATCAATTTGTACTATAAACAACCTATAACTTCTTATCAATTCCTATTTTCGCGAGTGTTCTTAGTTTAAATAAAAGTTGTCATAGAATGAATGATATACTTAAATAATATCATCTCTTATGTGAATGATATATCCCATTTCGTCATGATACATTTAGCAAGTCTGTATTAATTCATTAATTTTGGGTTTAGCTTAAAAAATAGTGATTCTTGTATAGGATTATATAATATTTCCATGAATATCCATGTTTATTTCGAATTAGGAATAAACTAAATAGTTCTTTTGTAAAGCCGTCCGACCGTAACATCACTATATTAAGATCATGCTCTACACTCTCCCTCGACTCATCGTAATCCATTGATTATATCGCTAATTGACAACCATTGATTCATGCGCAAACATAAACTCATTGCGCAAACATAAACTCATTGAACTTAGAACAATAATTGAAGAAAGAATTGGATCGCTGACCGAAGAAATAGAGATCGCGACCAACGTGAAATTGAATCCATTGTATATTGCTGATCGTAAAGATGAAATTGAATTTTTGTGTTGGACAGCTACTGCTATTAACTCAATTTTAGGTCGGGACATTGATCGAAAACAGGTACAACTTGAAACTACTAAAATACGATTGGAGTTAGCTGATACCATCGAGTTCAAAAACATACTCAATAAAAGAATTGAAGAGCTAAATTTGAACTTGAAAGAATCAAACAATCTCCGAGAGTCAGACATTTTAATTAATGAAATAGATACACTTGAGAGTGTCCTAGGCCGTCTATGTGATCTGAAATATGGTGACAAAACACGAGCTATAGAAATCGCGGAAGCAAACAATAACTACCAGCAAGCAAATCGGTTAAGAATGCAACTAATTAAGATCTAAGATGTAGAGTCGGAGATTAGCGCACAAATATAAAACTAGAGTTGACAGCATAGGAATTTGCCGACTATACGCATCTTAATAAAAAGCTACAGCTCTCGCACGTGTACACTAATTCATCGAAGTTTGATTGGAGCTCCATAATGTCATTACATCTAGGACATTCTATCTCCATGTCTAGCTCAGGTAGCACTGGTTCTTCTTTTTGCTCTTGTGGAATAGATTCTTCGATTATTTCGAGAACCTGAGATTCAGGCTCCATTATTGGTGTGGCCAGTTTAGTACGGCCATGTCTTGACATAATTATAATTAACAAAATTGATTATTATATCCCAGCTGACTTTAAAGATAGGGGGAGATCCCCCACTCCCCGTCTATGAGTTACTACAGAGAATATTAATAATGAGTCAAAATTAGTTAACAAGAACCGATGAGTTTATTTCCAGAGGAAGATGTTTTGACAAGAGAAATCGAGACATGGCGCGGTTTCATAGAAAAACTTTCTACTGATGAAGACAAAGTTGTATTTACTAAATTGCTCGATAGCTGTTACAAATATGCAATAGCCATTAATAATCACGATCATCCATTTCCCGCTGAGCCTGTCATCATTGCGCTATTATTATCACAGTATAAACTCATCAATCATTTGAAATCAATAATACCATCTAAGCAGACAAATAATAAACTTGAAGACCATTGAAAACTGACTGCGCCAACTTCTATCTATCTAGAAATTAGCAGAAAGTAAGCTTATAATGTGTAAATCAATTATTACGTCTCTCATGGTGTACACAATAACATGCAAAAGATTGGAGATAAAATAGTCTATAATACTATTGAAGAAATCGTAGATCCTCCGCATACAGCACTGGTGCTATGGGATGTACTATACGCGTTTGAAAAAATAATTTTCAATAAAGAAGAATTTAGTAGGAATTTGAATTCAATTGTAGAGTTGGCACGCAAATCAAACATTCCAATATTCTTTACATCAGTTCAAATACTATCAAAACGATTTGAATCTTCAGCAAATATATACACTGTTAGTAAACTAGGATTTGACCGCCTATTCGAGCAGTTTACACCTGAAGATATGGATTTTACAATAAGACCCAATCAAGATGAAATAGTAATAAATAAACATACAGCAAGTATTTTCATAGACACAGGTTTTGAACGTATGCTTCGAAATGCCGGTATTATTACTGTAGTATTTACAGGCATTGCCACAGAATTTGGAATAGAGTCCAGTGCTAGGGATGCTTTCAATCGTGGATTTTACTCTGTAATAGTCTCAGATTGTGTGTCTTCACCAGATAAAGATGGACATAACAGATCACTTGAAAATATGAAGAATTTAATAACTATTATAAATTCAAAAGAGCTTGGGAATATTTGGTCGAGGGCGAAGAAACTTTCTTCTACTTCAACAATTCAGGACGACAGCACTAGCATACATCATGAACATATCGGAATTGCGAACAAATCAGATGTATCTCCTAATACTCCACCGGCGGATGAAACGGATTTATAGTTTACGAAGATTTTAATAACTGTAGTGAAAAATGGTCTACGACATGCAAGAAATTCAAAAAGCTATTTGCAGCTCATGTGGAACAACATTCGTAGCCGAAAATGCAACAACAACTTTGTGTCCGTCATGTTCTGCAAATCAAGAACACCATCAACACAGTGGCTGTGGTTGTGGGCACTAACTTAATCTTTATCTATTTTTTATTTTGTCGCAATGTGGTCTAGCTGCTCCATATTGTATCATTTTGATTTAATCGGCCGGCTGGCTGGGTACGTACATTTTCGCTGGGTCACCAAGTAGAGCTGACTGATTAGCAGTCTGATTACCAGTTTCATTGAAACCTGCAAGTTGGCCCTGCTGGATCAAATTTTGAGCCAACGATGGCTGTACAAACTGATTACCAACTGCGAAAGAGCTCATAATTACCACTGCTGAAATTACAAGCAAGAATATTTTTCTGTCGTAATGGTCTTGATGTTTGTCGGGCATTATTACTAGATGGATTACAACATATTTATCTTGATCACATTGTAAAACATTAGATAACTGTAGCAATATTTTGGGATATAGCATATCATTAAATAACTTGTTTATATAAACACAGCATGAGCGATAGATTAGATCGTGGCGATAAGAATGATGAGACTAGTACCGATGTGGATGCATCTTTCTCATGTGCTGACTGCGCTCAAGAATTCAATTCACGTCAAGAATTAGAAGAACATGAAAGCACACAGCATTAAATTCGTGTAACTTTTTGGTTTTCTATAGAAATGAGTAATCAGAACTTTATATGTGAATCGGGCAATCATGGAGTTGGCTGTGGCCCTCCAGGTTGTATTTGCATAGAGTTGGGACCAAACCAGATAGAAACCGATTGCAGTTATATCGGAGAGATTTATAAGACAACATCAGACAGAGAAGTGTCTAAGTTAGGCGAGTTCATTGATAAAGTAAAGCAAAACATCGATACTGCAATTTTTACTATAAACATGACTGAGATGCCGTTGTCCGAAGTCGCTGACTTTTTAGAAATATTCGTACCAGAAGTTAAAGTACCAGAATCAGATCAGAGCAAGTTAGTGGCTTTACAAATGGAGAAGAAGACGATGAATGAAATAATCAGTGATTTGGGTTTAGAGGTTAGTAGAACAAACAAGTAAGATCTTTCTATATTGAAACTATCTGACAACGATCCTGACATCTGGATTGACAATCCTGACGGTCCCCACTAGGAAAGCATTTTGTGTCAGTCAAGACATGTAATGATAAACAATTATTGGTGAGCATAAAGCAGCAGCAAGTGACCGCAGATTTGATAAAAGTATTCAATACACCTTGTTAATTGTTAACAAATTAGACTTTACAATGTTTACGAAATATGTAACTCAGTTATCAAACTTACAACAAGTTAAGTAATAATTTATTAGTTCTAGGAGAAGCAATCATGTTCGCTTCAAAATTCGCTTCAAAATTATCTTGATAGTTAGGTTAGAAAGATCACATATGGTAATATGTCGTGTTTGTCTATAATTAATTAGACAAAGAATTGCAATGGGCTAAAGAGTGTATTTGTAATGCCGGGAAGACGAATTTTGATGCGATAGAATTCAATACAAACAGTTCAAGAATAGAGATTGTATGCGGCAAATGTCACGGTATGATCTGCTGGTGGCCTATAAGTACTGAACATATTATGCTAAGCGATGAGCGCCGACTAAAAGAAAAGTCTTTAACAATTCCAACAAGATCTAAATAGATCGACTCTCGCTGATTGAAGTCAGACCGACTTCTATGCTGAATCATACATCAAATTGTGGGCAGATTAGATATTAACAATCGACAAGACCATCAAGAATTCTAAAGAATATAGCGCTAGTGATGTGATGTGTAAGTTAATTTCATTACTTAATCATTTGAATAATGATTATCGATAGGATAATGAATTTATAATTTATTTCTGATTAGTGGCTAAATAGCATGTTGAATTACATATTAATAATTGTAGCATGAACAAACTCATTGTTATATTTACAGCAGTAGTAATGATCGGTTTAGTTGTCAATGAAACCATAGTTGTGACAGCTCAAAGCAATTCTACAAACTCGGACAGACAAAAAATAATTGTAACTTGGCTGGATATAAACAAGACAGACGATGGTAGGGTGTTTAGTGTTAGCAACGAAGATTTTTGGAAGATCTTTGGCCCACTTCTTGAACTATCACGTAATAATACTATAAATACATTTGAATAACTTGGACTAACTCGATCGAAATCTTTTTCCGAATATTTGAAACTTTTGGGATCTCAATAAGTAGAAAAAATTCTACAACTTTAACGTTACATATAATCAAAATAAAAAGAAAAATAAAAAGATAGTGCGTGCATTAGGGATTAAAAAATGTTCCCTAGTTATTTTCTCCGCCCTCCCCGCTCTGTCCATCATTATCATCGTCCCCT
>Ga0105091_10000215_pt1 | contig 22895 bp, 20 predicted proteins | sample PPLLak1March2015_FD_87022 | JGI IMG/M metagenome (GOLD analysis project Ga0105091, IMG submission 87022) | Freshwater sediment microbial communities from Prairie Pothole Lake near Jamestown, North Dakota, USA - PPLs Lake P7 Core (1) Depth... | ecosystem: Environmental > Aquatic > Freshwater >... | reverse complement strand
CATCGGCGTCAGCATCGAGGCAAGCCGGTCGAATTTTCGAGACTGCTCTTTCAATGCTTTTAACTCGTCTTTTTCGGCGGGCGGATTAAATTCCAGCTGTTTTTCGCAGTAAATACTATGGTCAACAACCCGCGAGGTTTCATAAAGCATTGCCCTGCCTGCCTCAACGGCGATTTTCATATCAATAAGAAGGTCACGAACCGCGGGCAGCTTTTCGATTGCGACGCCGAATTGTTTTCTGCTTGCCGCGTAATCCCGTGCGACACGATAAGCGGCTTCGGCAATTCCCAATGACTGCCCTGCTATTCCTATTCGAGCGCCATTCATAAGCGACATTACATATGTCACCAAACCTCGCTGCCTTTCACCTATTAACTGGCATGGTGTATTATCGAAAAATATTTCGCAGGTGGGGCTGCCGTGAATACCTAATTTGTCTTCGAGGCGGCGAATATGCACACTAGGCCCCCTGTCGCAGACAAGTAAACTAAGCCCAAGTCCGCCAGCGCGGTCGGGCTCGCTTCTTGCAAGCACAAGCAAGACCTCGCCGCAGCCATTTGTGATAAATCTTTTCACGCCATGCAAAAACCAGCTGCCGCTATTATCCTGAAATGCACGAAGCTTTACGGCCTGCAAATCCGAACCGGCATCCGGCTCAGTCAGGACCATTGCGCCAGTGACTTTGCCCGTGGAAAAATCGTGCAGGTATTTTTGCTTTATTTCTTCGCAAGCAAATGCATTGATAGTCTCAGCGATACCCTGCAGGCCGAATATATTCATAAGCGATGCATCCGCCCTTGAAACAATTTCAATCGCCATGGAATAAATAAGGCTGGGAAAATTAAGGCCGCCAAAACGATGAGGCAAGGTAAGGCCCATTACCTCCGCTTTTGCCAACTTATCGAGAGACTCGGCAATTCCTTTGGCATAAGTAACCGAACCGTCATCTTCGAGGGTGTTACCTTCACGATCAACGGATTCAGCACGAGGCGCAATAAATTCCGCGCTCAACTGGCCGACTGATTCGAGGACCAATTCGTAATTTCGAACTGCTTCATCGGCACTGGCTGGGGCATAATCGAATTCAGAGGCAAATTTGAAATCCTCTTCGCTCAGTTTTGCCAGTGCGCCTATGTCGATATGTTTGAATAAAAATCTTATATCATCATTATCAGTATAGAAATTGAGCATCTTTATTTACCTTCTGCAGCAGCCTGCTTGAAACCTTTTTCTTTGATTGCCTTTATCATTTTGGGAACAACATCATTGAGGTCGCCGATAATTTTATAATGCGCAACGTCAAAAATCGGGGCTTGCGGGTCATTATTTATCGCGACAATTTTCTGGCTCTGGCACATGCCCGCCTGATGCTGAATTGCGCCGCTGATACCAACGGCGATATAAAGCGACGGCCGGACTGTTGTCCCGGTCTGGCCTACCTGGTGGTCATGGTCGATAAAGCCAAGGTCAACGGCCGCCCTTGTTGCCGCGGGGGCAGCGCCCAGGCAATTGGCCAAATCCCAGACGAGCCGGAAATTATCTTTGCTTCCGACGCCGGCGCCTCCGGCTACAATGATTCTGGCGGCCTTTAAATCAACTTTTTTGGCCCTTGTATGCTCTTCAATAATTTCAATAGGCAATTGGTTCGGGGACAACTCAACCTTTTCAGTGATTATCTGGCCTTTTCTTTTTGCATTGGCGGATGGCATTGGCATAACGCCTTCGCGAACAGTTGCCATCTGCGGCCAGCGATCATAATTTATAATTGTAGCTATAATATTGCCGCCGAATGCCGGGCGAATCTGGAATAAAAGATTATTGTGCATCTGACCATCGCTTGTCTTATGGTCGCCAATCTGCAAATCTGTGCAGTCGGCTGTAAGCCCTGCTTTGGCCGCACTTGCAATTCGCGGGCCTAAATCCCTGCCTACGGCTGTAGCGCCGTAAATAACAATCTGCGGCTTGTATTTATGAATGAGGTCATAAATTATTTTTGTATAGCTGTTTGTCTGATAATGCTCCAAAAGCGGGTGTTCGGCGAGGTAAACTTTGTCGGCACCATATTGAATCAATTTATTGGCCAGAGATTTTACATTATCACCCAGAAGCATCGCCCCAAGCTGGACACCGAGTATATCGGCAAGCTGCCTGCCTTTGCTCATCAGCTCAATAGGCGTGTCTTCGAGAAGGCCGCCATGCTGCTCAGCAAATACCCACACTTCACCTTGTCTATTTACTTCAATCATATTTTCGTATCTCGTATTTCATCGTTGGTATTTCGTAATTAATTTATGCGATTATTTTGTCATCAATAAGCTCGTGAATCATGCCGGTTAAGCCGTCATCTGTCGGCTCAATTGATTTTGTCTCTTTTGCGGCAAGCACCACGCTTTGAATCCGGTGGACCTTTGTGGGAGAGCCGCTGCGGCCGCACCATGTCAAATCGGCCTTTAAGAAATCAAGGTTCCACTGCTCTATAAGCAAACCCTTTTTATCCAATTCAGCGCATTTCTGGACGGCCAGCTCTTTTACCTCTTCGGGACTGGCGTGCGAATTTTCGGCCTTAATCTTCTGCTCGACTGCCGAGGGTGTCATAGCAGATTTGAATTTCATCAACTTTTTTGCGGCCGCTACTCTTGGGACATTTGCCTCGGATGTCACTGTAAGCAGGACCGGTAATTGTGCTTTGACCTTCTGCCAGCCATTGCCGATATTACGCTGGGCAGTGATTGTCCTATCTTGGATTTCAACGGCTTTTTCCACATAAGTGATTTGCGGTATGCCTAACTTTTCGGCCAACTGAGGGCCTACCTGTGCGGTATCGCCATCGATTGCCTGCCTGCCGCAAAGAACGATATCATATTTTATTTGTTTTACAGCACAGCTAAGGATATAGCTTGTCGCCAGGGTATCGCTTGCCGCACAACGGGCATCAGTGAGCAAAATTGCCTCATCAGCACCGCGATAAAGGGCATCTTTAAGGGTAGCTGCTGCTGCGGGCAGACCCATTGATATAACTGTAACCATCCCGCCGAAGCGATCTTTGATATCTAATGCCATTTCGAGGGCATTAAGGTCTTCGGGATTGAAAATAGCCGGTAATGCCGCACGATTGACGGTTCCATCGTCATTCATCGCCTTACCGGTGACCCTTTTTGTGTCGGGCACCTGTTTTATCAATACAACGCAATTATATGCCAACGTTTTATCTCCTTTTACGTATTTAATAAAGCTGTTTAAGAAAGGGCAGTTTAACAGTATTTACGGTTAAGTCAATGGTCGAGAAAGAGTTAAACTGGGGAGGCAAAACGGCCGACGTTATTATTGGACTGTAGGGGTAAGAATTTATTTTTTATTTTGACAATATTCTGTTATAACTAATAATAGTAGGATGAATAAGGAAGAACGCCTCCTTCCTAACCATTAAAAACAGGAAAAATGGCAAGCACAAACGATAGTACCAGTTACGATACAATATTCGGCAAAATGGCCCTCGACCAGGGACTTGTCTCAAATGAGGAACTAAGGCGCTGCGTCGAGGAAGCCGAGGCAAGACAAGCTAAAAATCCCACGCTGCTGAGAGACCTGCTTGTTGAGAGAGGTTTTATCACCAAATCGCAGGCGCACCGTGTTATTAATTCTATTAAAGAGGCGCGCGGCTCGACAGCGGCACACCAGATTCCAGGTTATCTCATTTTAGGTAAATTAGGCGCAGGCGCTATGGCTGTCGTTTACAAGGCAAGGCAGCTTAGCCTTGACAGAATTGTAGCGATAAAAGTCCTGCCCAAGCGATTCACGGAAAATAAGGAATATGTAGAGAGATTTTACAAAGAGGGTAAGGCGGCGGGCAAGCTTAATCATCCAAATATTGTGCAGGCGGTCGACGTTGGCGAGGCTGGGGGATACCACTATTTCGTTATGGAATACGTGGAAGGAAAGACGCTCTACGATGATATCGCTGCCGGAAAAATTTATGAAGAACTTGAAGCCATAAATGTCATAATTCAGGTAGCCGACGCGCTGCGGCATGCCCATTCTGTTGGACTGATTCACCGTGATGTGAAGCCAAAGAACATAATGATTAATAAGGAGGGAATTGTAAAGCTTGCAGATATGGGTCTTGCTCGCCAGACAACAGACTTCGAGGCCGCCAAACTGGAAAAAGGCAAGGCCTACGGCACACCTTATTATATTTCTCCTGAGCAGATACGCGGCGAAATAGATGTCGATGAAAGGGCGGATATCTACGGACTGGGCGCCACTTTCTATCATCTTGTCACCGGACGTGTACCCTTCATGGCCGATGACCCCATGGAGGTAATGAGAAAGCACCTTAAAGACGAGCTTATCCCGCCGGACCACATCAATACATCTCTTTCAGCGGGGGTTTGCGAGGTCATTGAGGTTATGATGGCCAAAAACAAGAAAGACAGATACAGCAGTGTTGAAGAGCTTCTTGTGGATTTGAAGGCCGTCCGTGATGGGGATCATCCATTGAGGGCACATACCAGAATGGACGTATCATCACTTGAAAAGCTCGAAGAAGGCGACCCTGTGGATGAAAGTGAAGCAAATCTCGAGCAATCTGTCAGCCGGTATAAAGTAATTACTTTGATTTTGGGGGCTGCGGCAATATTTTTGCTGATGATTGTCATCCTTTTGATATTTCACAAATGATCCTTTTTGATTCAGCTATTCGATGTTTCTTTCTATTTTTAATGCGATAATTTTATGCCCAAAGGTGCCCGCTTTACTCCTGAAGAATTGGCTGAAGTCCTCAGCCGGTATGATATTGGAAAAATCCGGAAGGTCATGCGCCTTGTCGGAGGCAGCAGCCATTCGCCAAAAGTTGTTATATTAACCAATCGAGGCAAGTTTCTGCTCAAACGGCGGCTGCAGGATAAAGATGACGTATATCGTGTGGCATTCGCACACGCGGTGCAGTCACAGCTGGTCAAACGATATTTTCCTGTTGCGCCGCTTGTCCCCGCACGGGATGAATTTGGAACCATACTGCATCTTAGCAATAATATTTATGAGCTTTTCAAATTTGTGGGCGGCAGTCGTTACTGCGGCTCGTCCGAAGAGACAATAGACACAGGCAGGCAGCTTGCAAAATTTCACCTGTACCTGTCTACGTTCAAGTTCGAATGGGAGCCGCTTAAAGCGAGTTTTCACAATTCGACGATGGTCCGAAGGCATCTTAAAACTATCGCTTCGGACATTTCACAAAGCAGCGAGAGAAAGGTGCACCGCTGCGGAGAAGAGCTGATGACTCTTTACAATTCTTCAAGTGTGCAGGTGAACCAGCTTGGATTCGATGAATGGCCGCAGCAGGTTGTTCACGGCGACTGGCATCCCGGCAATATGCTGTTTGATAAAAATAAGCTTGCCGCGGTACTGGATTTTGATTCGGTTAAAATTGCCCAGCCGGTTACTGATTTGGCCAATGCAATGCTGCAATTCTCATTAGTGGGCTATCACCCTAACCCCGCGGACTGGCCCAATTATCTTGACCAGGCCAAATTAATTCAGGTACTTGCCGGATATCGTGAGGTTATCAAGCTGGATAAACATCAGCTTGATGCGCTTTTGGATTTAATGGTTGAGACGATGATAGCGGAGGCGGTTTTGCCGATTGCGGCAACGGGTTTTTTCGGTAATCTGAAGGGGACGGATTTTCTAAATATGATTGTCCGCAAGGCCAAGTGGATTAACAGTAACCGTCACACGCTTACGGAGGCAATAGAATCATAATTAAATATATTGTAATGAAAGCAGTTTTTTTACGATATTAATTGCCGCCCGCGGTTTTGCCAGACGTCTTGTGTTTTTCCGCATTAGTGCCAAACGATGGGGGTCTTCAAGAAGTTTATCAATTTTATATGCCAGAACAGGCATATTATTGCACCTGATTGCGACACCTTCTTCGAGTAAATGGTCGGAGTTGCGCTCCTCCTGGCCCTGAATAGGATTTACAATCACCAGCGGCAGTCCTTTTGCAAGGGCTTCAGAACTGGTCAACCCGCCGGGCTTGCCCAAGAGCAAATCAGCCGCAGACATGTATTCATCCATTTCGGTTGTATAGCCGACAGGGTAAATCTTTATTGGGCAGCCTGCAGGCATTTGATTAGACTCTCTTTTAAGTTTCTTTTTTAATTCTTCGTTCCTGCCACAGACTGCAATGACCTGGACTTTATTCTTCAATTTTTTAAGGGATTCAATCAGCACCTCCATAGGCCCAACGCCAAAACCTCCGGCAGAGATGAGAATGGCAGGCAAAACCATATCTAGGCCGTGTTTTTCGCGCATATCGGTCTTATCTTTATGCAAAGCAAAAACCGGGTCAATCGGTATGCCGGTGACACTTATTTTTTCAGCAGGAATTCCGAGCTGGTTAAGATGAACCTTTGTTTCTTCCAGAGCGACAAAATAATGATCGAATTGATGACACAGCCACATAGCATGGGCATCCAAATCTGTAACGACTATCGCCTGGCGAGTGGCGAGCTTTTTTTTCACATTCAGTCCTGAAATAATCTCAGAGGGCAGAAAATGGGTACATACGGCTAAATCGGGCTGATAATCCTTTATCATTTCAATAAAGGGGCCGGAGTTGAGTTTATTAAAAATCAGGCGTTTTTGATTTTTCCATGGTTTATCGAAATGATTGTAGAGCCAGCCAAGCAGGTCAGGGGCTTTATTCACCAGTTCCAGATATGCCTGTGAATATAAGTTTTTAAATAATTTATTTGTGTAATCGAGTGTATCAATATTGCGAAGCTCTTTGGCGGCTTTTAATTGTATAAAGGCCTTTTCTATGGCTTTTGCAGCGCTTATATGGCCCGCTCCTACCGATGTAGCGAGAATAAGGACCTTGTTATACATAGTTTCTCCTTTAGTTTACGAGAATTCTATGTTTGATTCGGCAGTTGTCAAAATAAAAAACCCCCGGTGAAATTTGCCGGGGGTAAAGATCAGGGATAAATTTTTATTCCGCCGCATGTTTGGGCTTTGCGTATTGCGCTACCACATTAACCTGAATATTCGGAGGGACAACTTCATAATGGCTAAGGGTCATCGAGTAGCTGCCGCGTCCGCCTGTAACGGATTTTAACTGGCTGTTATACTGCGTCACTTCTGAAAGCGGCACTTGTGCCTTAATCAAAAGCATATTACCGGGCAGCATATCCTGGCCGAGCACCCTGCCGCGCTTACCCGCAAGGTCGCCCGCTATATCGCCGATATTCTCGGCAGGAGCGGTAACTTCGATAATAACTATAGGTTCAAGCAATACGGCCTTGGCCTTTTCAAGGGCCTCGAGAAATGCGCCTTTTCCTGCCGACCTGAAGGCAACTTCTTTCGAATCGACCGGATGATACTTGCCATCGTATACGGAAACTTTGACGTCCTGCATCGGGAAACCCGCGACGAAACCGTTTTCCATAATTTCGTTAATGCCCTTCAATACCGCCGGCTCGTACTGGCCCGGAATTGACCCGCCGAAAATGTCCCAGCTGTAAACAAGAGGCGGATCGGAATTTCGCGGCGCCGGCTCTATGCGTAGATAAACTTCACCAAATTGGCCCGCCCCGCCGGTTTGCTTTTTATGCCTGTAATGGCCTTCAGCCTTTAACGTAATTGTCTCACGGTATGGAATCTTGGGCTCTTTTGTATTGACCTTGAGCTTGGAGCGGTTTTCCATTTTTTCAAGCATGACTCGTAAATGCAAATCACCGAGACCGTTTAAGACGAGTTCTTTGGTTTGGCTGTCTCTGGTGACTTTCAAGCATGGATCTTCTTCACAAAGTTTTTCCAGCGCTGTTCCGATTTTCTGCTCATCGCCTCTTGTCGCAGGCTCGAGTGCCAGCGCGAACATCGGGGAAGGGGCCTCAGGCATTTCGAACTTTCCTGCAACTTTCCCCTCACTGATGAGGTCGCCAACCTTGAGGTCTTCAATTTTGGCGAGAGTTATAATATCTCCCGCTGCGCCGACTGGAATTTCCTGCGTATCGCCGCCCTGCGATTTAAGGACATGGCCGGGACGAACGCCTTTCTTTTCGTCGTTGCGAATCATATTTGTGTCTGACTTCAATGTGCCGCTGAATATTCGTATGGTCGAAAATTTCATATTCGAGCGCGGGTCAAATGAAATACGGAAAACCAGTCCTGCCAGGGGACCTGAGGGGTCGCACTTGAGGATAGTTTCTTTATCGCCTGCCTTTAATTTGGCCGGCTCTGCATCGACCGGCGAAGGCGTATATTTAACGATGAATTTCAATAGTTCATCTACGCCGATTTCTTTGCGGGCATTGGCAAAGAGGATTGGAACAACAGTGCCGGCCTTAAGGGCCTTCACAAAAACCGATGAAATTTTTTCTGGCGGTATGGTTTCACCCCCAAGGTAGCTTTCCATAAGCTTGTCATCGGCTTCGATAACGGTTTCGATAAGCTCTGTATGCGCCTGTGAGACATCCATCGCCGGCGATGAACCAGAGCTGTTTTCGATGCAGTCTATAACAGATGATTTATCTGCGGAAGGCAGGTTTGCGCATCTGCACTGATTTCCGAAAAATTCCTGTATATCTTTAACAAGGCGGGAAAGCTCCGCGTTTTCGGCATCCATTTTATTTACGACTATCATTTTGGCCTTGCCCGTCTTTGTAGCAGTTTCGAATACTTTTCTTGTGACGGTTTCTACACCTGATGACGCATTGATTAATATTACTGCTGTTTCAGCTCCGGCGATTGCCTTTATTGAAGGGCCGATGAAATCGGGATATCCCGGTGTATCGATTATATTTATCTGCTTACCCTCAAACTGGGTGTGAAGAACAGATGATTTTATGGAATGGCCGTGCGATTTCTCTTCATCATAGTAGTCGCAGATGCTTGTCTTATCATCGACACTTCCGAGACGGTTGGTAGCTCCTGTTTTATGAAGTATCGCTTCAGCAAGCGAGGTTTTTCCAGAGCCGCCGTGACCCATTAATACTATATTGCGTATATCAGATGTACTTGCCACTTTCTATTCTCCAAAAAAGGTTAATGGCTTATATGCCGTAAAAATCCCTAAAACGAGCCAGTATATGAAAAAAACCAGCTTAGAACAAGGGTTAATTAAGGAAATTTAAGACCCAAACCGCAGAAGAATTTTACTTGAAAAGCTCTAAAATTGTCGTGCATTCGGGAGAATTTTTCCGGTAATTAAAAATTTTTTGTTAGACCCGCTGCTAAGTTTTTGTGCCTGTTTTATTGGACATTAATTTTCGATTACAAGAGCTATCCCATATATTGTGGATACACTCACAAATATTCTGCATATCGGGGTTTTTGTTATGGGTCTTAAAAGCTTGTTATTGCGAGGCGCTCAAGAAAAGTAAAGGCGTATGTCGATACTGCGCACTGCTTAAAGATATTTTTTGGAAGGATTCGAAGATATGAGCAAAAGAGAATTGATTGACTGCATCTGCGAAATAAACAAAACTGCACGGCCGGAATTTCTGGCTAAATTCTCTGATAACGAGTTAAAGGCATATCTTGAACATCTTATGGAACTTGATTTAGAAGAACTGCTTGTCTGTGCATAAAACAGCGGAGGCAGCGGAGAAACAAACCTGATTAAATTCCCCCTGGAGGGGGGGGCTAAATAAGAAGCAATACCCAAATCAATTTATTTTCCGTCAGTATTTACATCCTGCGGCGCGGCTGTCTGCTGTGAAGCTGAAGATGTTTCCTTAGCTTGTTCAGCAGTAACCATCGAGGGGGCCTCTGTTATCGCATTTGCTTTTAGACCTACGGCTACTGGCTCGTAATCCTTGGGGACATAACAAACGAAATCAACCGATGGGACATTATTTTGCTGCTTAGCCTCTGGACTAACCTGCTCACCTATTTTAAATTGTTTCACCTCATTGCCGCTTTTGATGTAACCTATAGGATAAACAGTTACAGCTTTTCCTCCGAGGCGCGGCTTTTCATCTTTTTTCTTGCATAATACCCGCAATTGTCCCCCGTAAAAACTCGTATCCGCCTTGCCGGTAAAGCCGATGCGGACAATAACAACATCTTCGTTTGAATTCGATTGAATGGCCTTGCCTTCTGCATCTTTAAGCGGTTCGGACGCGGGCCAAATCGATTTTTGCTGCATTGCTAAACCATGGGGGTCCGTAAGTAAATTGGGATTACGCGGAATGCGGTTAATGAAAAGCTCGTCAATAAAACCTGCATGCAGAACATTAAAACTTTGAGAGCCGCTCATGCTGCCGCTACTTATAAGGCCAAACCACCCGCTTAAAAAACCATCGGGATTAAGCAGTGCCTTTTTGGGATTTTTGACATCAGGCCTGCTGCTGTCGAAACGCGGATATGGATAATCAGCAGGAAGCGAAGCTATTGATGCACCAATTAATATTACGCCCGAAATAACATAGCCTAATAAAAGCCCAAAGATAATCCTTCCTATTCTTTCGGGCATAAGACCTAAATCAATCTTTTGCTTGGTAAGGGCCATAGCCGCTGTCTGCAAAACCGCGAACGCAATTATAAAGAGCATTCCAAAGCAGACAACTCTTGCGTAATCAACAATCATCTCCTGCTTAATTACGATGTCAGACAAGGGCTCAAACCACCACAATGAAATGAAGGCCGCAATCAGGGCAGAAATCAAGGTGCCAAAGGATTGAACAAAGGTATTCTTTAAAAACTGGGCCGCCGCACAGCCGGCCATGATTAAAAGTATAATTGCGTTTACCATATGACCTCTATTTAATTTATTGTGCTTCTGCCGTTTTCTGGTCTTTAGCCTTTGTCAGCACCCTTATCAGCTCATTTATTGATGTAATGCCGCCAATGACACGAATCAAACCCTGCTCTTGAAGATAAAGCATCTTTGCTCGGCGCAGCTCAGTGGCTACATCATTTATAGTTTTTGCCTGCTTAATCGAATTTCTGAGATGGTCGTTGAGAATAATCGTTTCGAATATGCACATCCTGCCGAAGAATCCCGTCTCCTGGCAGTTCTCACAGGGCGACGCCTTGCCTCGTTTATCGTAAACAACCTTGCCTGTCCTGTATAAAACCTTTGCCTTATCGGCGGGGATATTAAATTTTCGAAGCAAATCGGCATTGGGCTCATAAGCCTGTTTACACTCGTCGCACAGCTTTCGAAGCAGCCGCTGATTGCTCACTCCAACAAGGTGTTCTAAGGCCTTGTTCTTATCGCCGACAAGTTTTATCCATTTAGCTAATGCGCGAACGACACTTTCTTCTTCTATTACAACATAAATGAGTTTGCTTTCCGCGGCCGCACATGCTACCTGTGCCGTTTCAGCATCCTCACAATCAGCAACACCAACGATATCCGGGTCCATCCTGACCATTGAAAGCAGTTTCTTGGCATATGTGGTGACACCGCTATCGCCGAGGACATAAGTATTTTGAACTATATTGGGTAATTTTCCTGAGGGCTGTCTTTCGAGGGTGGTTACGCCATTAAGAAACGCGTCGTGATTTCTCAGAAGGGTATAAAAGGTAGTAGTTACGCCGCTGTTTCTGGGGCCCGAGACGATAAAGACGCCTTTTTTAGTTTTGGCTAATAAACTTAACTGCTCGGTCTGTTCATTTGTCAGGCCAAGATCACTAAGTTTAGTTATAAGCTGCTGTGTTACTAATTTCGCCCTCATCTGCTCTCCGGCGTTAGAGCCGGCGGTTGTCAATTCCCAGTCTATTCTTTTGCCTTGTTTAAAAATTGTAAATTTACCCTTCTGGGGTTTGCGTTTTTCCTCAACATCCAGGCCGCCAAGCTGTTTGAGGAAGCGAATAAGATATTCCATCTGGTCTTTTGCGATTGAGGGCTGCTTCAACGCGGTCCCGTCAATGTAATATGCCAAATCATAATTCGAAGGTGCAGGCATGCATACAACATCATAGGCCCTGCGATATATCGCGTCATCGAACAAGCTGTATGCAGTCTTGTAGCCGAAGAAATCCGGGGTCTTGGGCTCGGGGACAGGAATTTCGTTGTTGTTGCCTGAGATGAATACGAACTTGGCAACAGGTTCTTTCTTTTTTATTCCGCCGGCTATAAAGTCTTTGAAAAAGTCGATCGTCAAAATCCGCTGAAATTCCGGGACAAGGGAATTGCGATGCATTACATAGGTTAATGTCGCCGCTCCGGAGGCAATTAGATAAAATGCCAGGCCAATAAAGAAAACCGGTATAAGCAGCCACACAATACCCGCGACGGCCCAGACTCCGAATACTACGCTTGTCCAGAAAACAGTTTTTGTCTCAAGGGCTTCCGCGTCTTTGTTAACCCAGTTGATGATATAGAGCCAGCCGAAATATAAAATAAGAAATATGGCAAATTTTATCGGCGAAATATACCCGCCGTATGATATTGCTGCTAAAATTTCGGGCATAACTTACTCCACTACTAATATGCACTCACAAGATGCCGCCCTTTTCACTGCGAATACCTTTAAGGGCCATTTTTAATTCATCGGGGTTGGGTGCGTATTTATATCCTTCTTTCGGTTCTATTGAACCATCCATAATCAGCTTAACAAGACAATCTGAAAAATCCTGCATGCCGTCCTGAACACAGGCGCGAATAAGTTGTGGTATTTCGTTCTCACGTTTTTCACTAATGAGCTTTCTTGCTTCGGAATTAGCCAGAAGTATCTCATTTGCGGGCAACCTGTCGACGCCTTCCTTTACGCTTGGCAACAATACCTGGCTTACAATCGCACGAAGGGTGATGCTGAGGGTCTGCCTGGCAAGGTCACGTTCCGCCTGCGGGAACAAATCAATAAGCCGCTGAACCGCCTGGGCGGCATTGGTTGCGTGAACGGTTCCGAAAACAAGATGGCCTGTTTCCGATGCCCGCATACCCGCACTTACAGTCTTGGCGTCGCGAACTTCGCCTATGAAAACCACATCAGGGTCCTCACGCATAAGATATGTAAGGGCCAGGTCGTAATCGGGGACATCAATACCTACTTCACGCTGCGAGACAATTGCTTTTTTATCTTTAATAAAATATTCGATGGGGTCTTCTATGGTGACAATATGACATGAGCGTGTTGAATTAATATAATCTATCATGCAAACGGCTGTAGTTGTCTTGCCGCTGCCGGTGGGCCCTACTATCAGCACAAGGCCCTGGTTACTGTCGGCTATTTTTTTAAGCATCTGCGGCAGGTAAAGCTGCTCGATTGTTGGAATATCGGTATTGACGCGTCTTGCGACGAGGCTCACCATGCCGCGCTGGCGGAAAATATTTACTCGGAAACGGTCTTCATCGGATATCCCGTATGAAAAATCCAATGTCCCGTTTTTCTTGAAAAGATTACGCTGGTCTTCAGTTAAGATTTCATAAGTTAACTGCTCAAGGCGGTCTTCGGATAACGCCTCGCCCGTAGTGTTGCGAAGCTCATCCTGTATCCGCAATTTGGGCGGCTGACCGACTTTTAGATGCAAATCACTTGCGCGGGTCTTAATTGCGGCCCGGAAAAACTTATTTATCTCCGGCTCTCGCTTTTGCGATGAGTCCTGACCTGCGGCTTGTCCCAAATCAACCATAAATTAAACCAAAATTTGCGTTATTCTGCTAATATAATGGCTCTTTGTACCCAACGAGAAGCATTTATAAATATGTTACAGACCATTTAATATAGGACATTTACGGCAATTTGTCAACAATCCAAAAGGGGCATTTTTCACTACAAAACCGGCAAGGCGAAATGCCGATTAGCTTTACTTTTGGCCTTTTGACCTGTATCATAAGCGAATTCGCCGATGTAGCTCAACGGTAGAGCACGGCTTTCGTAAAGCCGGGGTTATGGGTTCAAATCCCATCATCGGCTGTTATGTATAGGAGGCAAAAAGGCATTTTATGATTGCTGATGATACCAGTCGAGAAGCAAAAAAAATAATGGCTGAAGTTTATCAAAGCATGAGCCCCGAGAGAAAAATAGAGCTTGTGTTTGATGCCTATCGAACAGGCCGGATTCTTTCGATGGCAGGGATTAGAAATCAATATCCATCCGCAAGTGAAAATGAGGTCTGGCATATCTGGGCCAGACGGCATTTAGGGGACGATTTGTATGAGAAAGTTTACGGCACTTTAAAAAAATGAATAATCCGCAGGATATTGCAATTTTAGAAAAATTGACAGATGTCTTAGCCAATCTTCATATTCCCTATTGTATAGGCGGCTCTCTTGCAAGTTCGGCTTATGGTAAGGTCCGCTTCACTCAGGATGCTGATATCACGGTCGAGCCATTCGGGCAAATTGCTGAAAAATTTTACGAAAATCTCAAAAACGAATTTTATATAACTAAGGAGGCAATGACTAATGCCCTGCAAAACAGAAACAGCTTTAATGTCATCCATTTTGTAACCGCCTTTAAAATTGATATTTTCATAAGAAAAGAAAATGATTTTCAAAAACAAATGCTTTTACATACAAGAAAATTAAAATTGGGGACTGGCGATAAATTGCTCTGCTTTGTGTCTCCTGAAGATATCATTCTGCTTAAACTCGACTGGTTTAAACAATCAGATTCAACTTCTCAGCGCCAGTGGACCGATGTGATTGGAGTTTTGCAAGGACAGGCAAACACAATTGATTTTGAATATTTGAAAATTTGGGCAAAAAAACTTGGTTTTATGGAGCTTTTAACTCAAGCCATTTCGGAATCTAAAACGTAATTATAAAAGATTTGTCATTTCGACCTAAGCGATGCAGGCATCGCTAAGTGGAGACACGAAGCTTTGCTTGGAGAAATCTAAAAATAAAATGATTGAATAGGTGAGGAAATATGAATAACCCAAAAAAAGCAGAGGCGATTTTTAAAGAAGGATTTTCGTGCTCGATGGCGGTGCTTGGTGCATTTTGCGAGCAGTTCGGCCTCGATAAAAATCAGGCATACAAGGTAAGCTCCGGCTTTGGCGGCGGTATGCACCTTGACCAGACCTGCGGCGCGGTCACGGGGGCATTTATGGTCCTCGGCCTCAAATACGGCAGGACAAGGGCGGATGATTTAGAAGCCAAGGCGAAGATGGTTAAAATGACAAATGAGTTTGCCAAAAAATTCATAGCCCTCCACCATAATATTACCTGCACGGCCCTCATTGGACATGACCTAAGCACACAAAAGGGGTTCGAAGAAGCGAAAAAGCAGGGCGCTTTTAAATTCCTGTGCCCAAAATACGTTAAATCCGCTGCTGAAATTTTAGATGAGATGCTCGGTTAATGTAGAATCCTTATTTGTCATTCCCGCGAAAGCGGGAATCCAGAAGTCACGCCCTTACTCGGTTCCATATTTCACACTCCGTTTCCTGACCGCGACAGTTCATTGAGCGTCTTTTCCTGTGTGTCTGTCTTACACAATCATTAAATGTTTCGCTGGCCAATTTTCTGCCAATTCGTGTATGCAGCTTAACAAAACAATCTTCGTGATCGGTACATGTTTCAAGCTCGTGTGCATAATCATTTGGCCAGTCGCGCATAAGAGTTGCAAGTAATTGGTGGCTATCAAACTCATCCTCGCATCTCTCAACTGCTTGTCTCAGTATTTCATCTGTAAGAAAATTCATTTCATCGTTCATTTTATTATTCTCCTTTATTGGTGTTTGTTTTTCTAATCAATACGTTTTATTCCTCGCCCAAATAGAATTTCTGAAATTCTTTGTGCGAGAGGTTTCACAAATTGTTCTCGTTCACTCCATCTATATGGAGTAATCCATCTTGAAAGGCGTTTGTAAGTTGCGATTGTCAGAAATTTTTTTGAGGTCTTTTTATCAATAATTTGACGAGATATCTCATTTGCTAAAGTGGAAGCCCATTTTTTTCCTCCTCTTAGTTCTGTTAGAATTGTATTTAATTCTTTGATTTCACTTTCGTTTAATTCTCTGATGGGAACTAAGTCGTTTAAGTTGGCAATAGCAATTTCACTTTCTTTTATAACTGTTTTGTTTTCTGGTGGCTCTATCTTGGGGATAAATGCCCTGAGACATTCGGAAATACTAAGGTTGAGTTTCCCTGCCAACCATTCAAGTCGCCCGTAATCATCATCTTCAAGCTTAAGAAGGATATCTTTCATTTTTTTCTCCTAAATGATAGCATATTTTAATATTAGCAATTATAGATATATACTGTTCATTGGCTGCCTATGCATAGTATATACTGGCCGTTGCTATAGTTCAAGTAAAATCTTTGTTTCTTTAGAACAATTTTTTGCTGTATGCTTATAAACCTTTAATTATCATAGAATTAAATCTTTATGGAACTTCAAAAAAAATATAATTTACTTAAGGAAATTATCCACGAGCTTGGATCGGTTTTAGTCGCATACTCCGGGGGAGTGGATTCTACGTTTCTTTTGAAAGCGGCCGTTGATACGCTTGGGGCGGACAATGTGCTTGCCTGTATCAGCGCAGGCGTTGTTGAACCGAAAAATGTCCTCCAACGCGCAAAAAGAATCGCAAAAAAAATTGGAGTGCGCCTCATTTCTATCGATACAGATGAGCTTAACGATTCCAAGTTTGCCGCTAATAAGGCAGACAGGTGTTTCCACTGCAAAAGTCATTTGTGCAGGGAGCTTATCGATATTGCAGAAAAAAATGGATTAAAGCAGGTCATCTTCGGGACAAATCTCGACGACCTCGGTGATTACCGTCCGGGCAATCGGGCAATGAAATTATTCGGCATACGCTCTCCATTAGCAGAGGCAAAATTAACCAAGCAAGATATTCGGACACTCAGCAGAAAATTAAAATTGGAAACGGCTGATGTCCCCGCATCGCCCTGTCTGGCATCAAGACTGGCTTACGGATTAGAGATTAATACGGAACGTCTAAACCAGATAGAGAAGGCGGAAGATTATCTGCGAAAGCTGGGTTTAATCGAATTCCGTGTCCGGCATCATGATACAATTGCCAGGATTGAGGCTCATCAGGAAGATTTCAAAAAAATTACTTCAGAGCCGAACCGCAGTAAAATCACGAATAAATTTAAATCTTTAGGTTTCAAGTATGTTACTATGGACCTGCAGGGTTTTCGCTCGGGCTCGCTAAACGAGATATTATCCAAAAAAGAGAAACGCTGATACAAAGCCGCATGCAATTTTTCATTCAACTAAATGCGAAAATTTCGCCGATAATCAGGATATACTTTCACTAAGTCTTTATATTAAAATGAGAATTATAAAATCTTCGATAATATTGGTTTTTATTTTATGTTTGGCACTTTACGCCGGCTGTTCGACCGATTCCAAGGATACCCGTTCACCGCTTGCGTTGTTTAGAGACCCGGCTCCATGTGTAAATTTCGGGCCGGCTAAAATCGATATCTTGCCGATAACATCGATAACATCAAAATCCAGTGACAGGGACTCTGCAATAAATGCTTACATCTGCCTGATTGATGAATACGATTCTCAAATCAAGGCTCCCGCGACCTTTCGATTCGAACTTTTTCAGCGAGTGCAGCGCTCAAGTGACCCAAAAGGCAAACGGCTGATTGTATGGCCGGATATTGACCTTACCGACTCGACAGCCAATAGCAGTCTTTGGCAGGATTTTATGCGGGCATATCTGTTTACATTGCCTCTTTCGAAAATCTCTGCGGATAATTGCATACTTCACGTAACTGTTCTTTGCCCCTCAGGAAAACGCCTGACCAGCGATTTTATTGTTCGCTCAAAATAACAAGACCCAGGGATTGCCCTGAGTCTTGCCTATCCATAATCCGTTAAGTGGCTAACGTCAATCTAATTAATTTTTACTCTCACAGCACCTGCAGGACTATCTTTCCGCGGGCATGACCAGTTTGAATGATATCATGTGCATGGCGGGCCTGCGAAAGCGGCAGCACCTTTTCAATAGCCGGTTTTACTAAATCACTATCTACCAGCTCGCCTATTTCGCCAAGCTGTGAGGCGCTTGGATGAGAATGTAAATATGTCTGACGAACGCCAAATTTATCGGCCAGCTGCTCAGATGGCTGACTTACAATCGAAACTAGAATACCGCCTTTACTTAGAACCTTAAATGAGCGATTTTGGACATCGCCCCCGACCGAATCAAGCACCACATCCACACCTTTAACCTCTTCTTCGAAACGCTGCGATTTATAATCAATAACTTTATCCGCACCGAGATGACGGACAAAATTCTCGTTTTCCTTTGATGCAGTGCCGATTACATAGGCATCGCACCATTTGGCGAATTGCACGGCAAAATGACCAACACCGCCGGAGGCTCCATGGATAAGAATCGACTGACCTGCCTGAAGCCTGGCGACTTCGAACAGCGCCTGCCATGCGGTCAGACCTGCAAGAGGAATCCCTCCGGCTTGAATGTGATTTATGGTCCTTGGTTTGAATTCTACATCCGATTCCCGCACTACTACGAATTCGGCATATGCACCATTCCTGGTGGTATCTGATTTACAGTAAACTTCATCTCCTTCCCGAAATCTTCGACTTCCATTTCCCAAAGAATCCACAAGACCAGAAAACTCCCAACCGAGAATCAGAGGAAATTGATAATTAACGTATTGCTTCAAAAAACCCTGCCGGACTTTATAGTCGATGGGGTTTACTCCGGCCGCAAAAACACGCACGAGAATTTCACCTTCGCCGGGCACAGGCCGCCTTGTCTCTTCAAATTTCAATACTTCTGAACCGCCATATCCGTGCATTTGAACTGCAAGCATCGTATCGGTTTGCTTCATAACCGCAGTTGATTTCCCATTTTCCATTGTCCATCTCCTTAAACACCGGCTTAGAAAATCCGTTTTTGAATCCATTTTTGCCTTAGCCCTTAATTACTAAATATTGGTATTTTGGCGATATAGGCAAAATTCCGTATTCATCATTCGTTATTACTTAATACATTGAAATGTCAAATCTTAGAAGATTGGTAAAATGGGTAGTATGGACGTAATAGTTTTTTACACAAAAGTATATTGATACGAATTTAGATTGAATTATTTAAGTTGCCTGAGCTCCACAGAATTTTTCCTAAAGATATTATCAGACAGTGACAAGGGTTGGCACTCCTTATTTCAACAAAGATTAAATCACAATTTTTACGAAAAATACTGTAATCGGACTATTTAAATTTACGTATCAGCATATGAACAGATTTGAATCCAGCATATCAGGATATATTTTTGAAAATAATTTAGATTTTATCCACAATAAGTAAATTTTTTCTTGACAACTTTAGAAAAGGTGAGAACATTGCAAATAGGGCAGAAAGCAATGGAAAAAAATAAGTCAAAACACCGTTTTTCCGAACAGATAAAGCCTGAAAAGCTCACTAATCTCCATCCTAAAGAGGCAAATAGCAAACACAAGAATGATAACGATGCCCTGTCAATGGCTAAGAGCGTGGCTCGTTTTATCAAAGAATTAAATATTCGTAAGGCCGAACTTGAGTCGCAAAATAAAAAGCTTCTGATAGCGCAAAAAGAGCTCAAAAACAGCCAAAAGAGATATTGTGATTTATTTAATTTCGCCCCAGTGGGATATTTCACTTTTGATAAGAATGGTGTTGTAATTGAGGCAAATCTTACGGGCTGCAACCTGCTGCAGGTTGAAAGAGAGGAATTAATTGGAAAACCCTTTGATTCATTTGTTGAAAAAGAAAGTTTTAAAGATTTTAAAAGACTTCTTGGCCTGGCCACGATACCGGGCAAAAAGACACATGAACTGAGGCTTGTCAAAAAAGACGGCACGATATTCGAGGCGCAATTCGAGAGCATCGGGGCAAGTGAAACAATAGGCGACCGGACAATCTGCAGAACGGCTTTAACAGATATTACAAAACGCAAGTACGCGGAAGAAAAACTCAAAGATTACGCCGAAGAACTTAAACGCTCCAACAGGGACCTCGAGCAATTCGCATATATCGCAACCCATGATTTAGGAGAGCCTCTGCGGGCGATTAAAGGTTTCACGGAGCTGCTTTGCAAAATAACTAAAGGAGACCCAAAAGCAACGGAATATTGTAAATTAGCGATAGAAGGGGCCAAAAGAATGGAGGACATGCTCGCGGGTTTGCTGCATTACTCAAGGGTGCAGACACATGGCAAGGCTTTTTCAGAAATCTCCGCGGAGCCTGCCCTTAATGCGGCTGTTGAGAACCTAAAACAAACCATTGCTGAATCGGCGGCCATAATTACAAATGACCCCCTTCCTGTCATCAAAGCCGATGGCGTTCAGCTTACACAATTATTCCAGAACCTTATTTCCAATGCGATAAAATTTCGCGGTGACAGCAGACCCAAAATTCACATTAGCTGCCGGCAAGAAGAAAAATGTCATCTCTTTTCTGTAAAAGACAACGGCATAGGCATTGACCCGCAGTTCAAGGAAAGAATCTTTTTTGTTTTCCAGCGTCTGCATACCACAGAAAAATGTCCGGGTTACGGAATTGGATTAAGCATCTGTAAAAGAATAGTTGAACGACATGGCGGCCATATCTGGGTCGAATCCCAAACAGGACAAGGCTCAACCTTTTATTTTACAATACCTTATAACCATTAATCAAAATTTTCCGCATTAATGAGCTTTTAAATTGCTCCGTCTGTCATTTCGAGCGAGCGCAGCGAGTCGAGAAATCTACATACTTCCTAGATTTCTCCACTCAGCCCCGATAAAAGGGGCTTCGGTCGAAATGACACGATATCTTAGAGGGTATATTGAAATTTAAAACTGGACAGTGTCACAGAAATATCTATTTCTTTCTATTGCAAATCTGCCTAAAAATGCAGTATAATTGAGTTTTGGTTTTAGGATACTGATTTGGAGGAGAATTTGATGGCGGTCATAATTCGGCGTTCAGAGAAAATCATTTTTAGCCTTTGTCTTTCATTGATTTCTCTTTTTTTAATGATTCCCTCCACTCTTTGGGCCGGGTCTATTAAGGGCTGGGGTGAAACAATTATCGACAACAATGCTTTTGTTAATAGCAATATTACTGCGATTGCCGCGGGAGGAATCCATTGCCTTGCTCTTAAATCCGACGGTTCTATCGTCGGATGGGGAGATAATAGTTGTCGTCAGGCAGAACCCCCTGCGGGAAACAATTTTATAGCAATTGCCGCTGGTAAATATCATTCTCTTGCTCTTAAATCAGATGGTTCTATTGTCGGATGGGGTGACAATCGGCAGGGAGAGGCAACGCCGCCCGACGGAAACGATTTTATTGCTGTCGCCGCCGGCGAGTGTCATTCTCTTGCCCTCAAATCAGACGGTTCTATCATTGGCTGGGGAGATAATTATTATGGTCAGATAACCCCCCCATCGGGAAACAACTTTATTGCTATCGCTGCTGGTGGAGGCCATTCCCTTGCCCTTAAATCAGACGGTTCTATCATTGGATGGGGAAATAATCATAATGGTCAAGCGACGCCCCCTTCTGGCAATGACTTTAATGCCATTGCAGCAGGTTATGAATATTCCCTTACCCTGAAAAAAGACGGTTCTATTGTAGGCTGGGGTAATAATTATTACAGTCAAGCGACCCCTCCTTCCGGAAATAATTTTATTGCGATTGCCGCAGCTATGTCTCATTCTCTCGCTCTTAAATCCGACGGCTCTATTGTTGCATGGGGTGATAATGGTTTCGGCCAGGCAATACCGCCATTGGGAAATGATTTCATAGCTATAAGCGCTGGCTATCAACATTCTCTTGCGGTTAAATCGGACGGCTCTATCGTTGCCTGGGGTGATAATGATGATGAGCAGGTGAGGCCGCCGGTAGACAATAATTTTATTGCTGTTGCAGCAGGAGAATTGCATTTTCTTGCACTTAAATCAGATGGTTCCATTATCGGCTGGGGATCTAATGGCCATGGCCAGGCAACTCCGCCTTCGGGAAATAATTTTATCGGCATTGCTGGAGGATATCGCCATTCTCTCACCCTTAAATCCGACGGTTCTGTTGTCGGATGGGGCGATAATTGGTCTGGCCAGGCGACACCTCCTGCGGGAAATAATTTTATAGCCATTTCTGCAGGAGCATTTCATTCTCTTGCCCTTAAATCTGACGGCTCTATTGCTGCTTGGGGATATAATCAGTATGCACAATGCAATGTCCCTCCTCCAAATTCCAATTTCATCGCCATTGCTGGAGGATACAGCCATTCTCTCGCCCTTAAATCCGACGGCTCTGTAGTAGCATGGGGAAGAAACAATTATAATCAGACAATCACACCTTCAGGAAACAATTTTATAGCAATTGCATCTGGAGTTGATCATTGCCTTGCTCTCAAATCTGATGGTTCCATTGTCGGATGGGGAAGAAACGATTGTGGTCAGGCTACTCCTCCTGCAGCAAACAACTTTATTGCTATTGCAGCAGGTTATCATTCTCTTGCCCTTAAATCCGATGGCTCCATTGTTGGCTGGGGATGGAATGTTTATGGTCAGGCGACGCCGCCTGATGGGAACAACTTTATTGTCATAGCAGCTGGAGGCGATTTTTCTCTCGCCATTTATGGAATCAACTATTCCGATTTCAACATCTTTGCTAATCAATGGAATCAGACCTGCTCATCTCCGGGATGGTGCAGAGGTTATGACTTTGATAAATCAGGTTTTATAGATATTTATGATTTAGACCACTTTGCCAATCTTTGGCTTGGCGGACTTTAATTTCCGTATCTCATTGTCAATATTGAACTTTTGAAGTAAAAATCTGTATATTCTTTGCGGCTAATTTGTCCAGAAAATAAATGTTAAAAAATTTTTAAAAAATCTTGAATCTCCTGTTGACAGCGGTCGTAAATAGTATAGAATTACGAGTCTCAATGGTCAAGCTAACAACCATGTTGCTTGGCCATTGCCGTCTTTGAGAGACGGTTGAATTTGAAAAAT
>Ga0105091_10000214_pt1 | contig 22995 bp, 22 predicted proteins | sample PPLLak1March2015_FD_87022 | JGI IMG/M metagenome (GOLD analysis project Ga0105091, IMG submission 87022) | Freshwater sediment microbial communities from Prairie Pothole Lake near Jamestown, North Dakota, USA - PPLs Lake P7 Core (1) Depth... | ecosystem: Environmental > Aquatic > Freshwater >... | reverse complement strand
GAAAAGGATGATGAAAGCGGTAAATGGAAAAAGAAGAGTGATTGATTCGAGCCGGTCAGAAAATGCCGTTCGTGTTGAATTGGCTGATCCAAGTCAGATCAGTCTAATATTGTTTTTAGAAGAGATAAAATCCAATGCCCGGTTGGCGATAGTCATCGTTACTCGAAACCGGCAAAAATCGCTTATAAGGACTTTATATCACCTGACATCGTTGGAGGAAAAGTACCCCATTGTTGTTGTCGATAACGCCTCCGAAGATAACACCGTTCGGATTGTCCGAAACCACTTTCCGGATGTAAAGCTAATTGCGCTTGATAACAACTATGGCGCTGTAGCTCGAAATTTTGGTGTAGAAATTGTAGATCAACCTTATATCGCTTTTTGCGATGACGACTCCTGGTGGGCTCTCGGTTCTTTATCTCAGGCAGTAGAGATATTCGATAACAATCCGAAGTTATGTTTGATCATGTCGAATGCTATGATCGAAGCCGAGGGAAGGGATAACCCTTTTTGCCAACCCATGGAAGAAAGCCCTTTACCGAATAATTTAAACCTTCCGGGAATTCCTATTCCGGGTTCTATTGCATGCGGGGCAATCGTACGCCGGTCTGCTTTTCGGTCGGCAAGCGGTTTTAATCATAAATTTGGAATCAGGAGTGGAGAAGAGCTCCTGTCAGTTGATAAAGCGAAGGATGCAGGAAATCAGGAATGACCGCTGGACTTGTTGGATGAGGCGATCTTTCTCAAACGTTATACAGATTACAGGGAAATACATGAATAGACGTCTACCTTATCATTTAACGAGCTCAGGCTGGTTCTTTCTCAACCGCGGGTTGCGCACTGAAAACCGGCTCCCCGTCCGGTCCCAAAGAGACTTCTACCCGATCCCCATCTTTGATCTCCCCACGCAGGATTTTCAACGCCAACACATTTTGAAGGCGTCTTTGAATGACCCGCTTGAGCGGGCGCGCACCCAGCACCGGATCGTAGCCCTCGTCTGCGAGCTTATCCTTGACCTCCGGGGTGATCTCGATCTCAATATTTCGTTCGGCCAGGCGTACCTTCAGGCTTTGGAGTTGGATATCGACCACCTCGCGCAGATGCTCTTTGGTAAGCGCGCGGAACAGGATGATCTCGTCGATCCGGTTCAGGAATTCGGGACGGAATTGCCGGTTCAGTTCCAGCATCACCTGGTCGCGTGCCGCGTCGATGCCCAGTTCCTTGATCCAATTGCTGCCAATATTGGAAGTCATAATCACAACCGTGTTCTTGAAATTCACGGTGCGCCCCTGGCCATCTGTGAGGCGGCCATCGTCCAGCACCTGCAATAGGACGTTGAACACCTCCGAATGCGCTTTCTCGATTTCATCCAGTAACACCACACTGTAAGGCTTGCGGCGGACAGCCTCGGTGAGCTGGCCGCCTTCCTCGTAGCCAACATAGCCGGGCGGCGCGCCTACCAGGCGCGAGACGGTGTGCTTTTCCTGGTATTCGCTCATGTCGATGCGCACCATGGCGTTTTCATCGTCGAACAGGAACTCCGCCAGCGCGCGGGCCAGCTCCGTCTTGCCAACGCCGGTCGGGCCCAGGAACAAGAACGAACCCATCGGGCGGTTCGGATCCTGCAACCCCGTTCGGGAGCGGCGCACCGCATCCGCTACCGCCTCAACAGCCTCCTCCTGGTCCACGAGCCGCTGGTGAATGCGGTCTTCCATGTAGATCAACTTTTCCATCTCGCCTTCGAGCAGCCTCGAGACAGGGATTCGGGTCCACTTGCCGACCACCTGGGCGATATCTTCGCCATCCACTTCCTGTTTGAGCAGGACGTTTCCAGCCTGCTGATCTTCTTGTTTCTCCTCAGCGACTCGAAGCTCTTCTTCCAATTTGGTCAGCTCGCTGTACTGCAGCCGCGCAGCCCGCTCCCAGTCTTGCTGGCGTTGGGCGCGTTCGATCTCCAGGCGGGTCTGGTCGATCTGTTCCTTCAACTGGGTGATTTTCTGCAAAGCCTCGCGTTCCTGGTGGAGCTGGGTCTCTAATGCGCGCCGTCGCTCCTCCTGGTTGGCCAGCTCCGCTTCCAGCTTTTTCAAGCGGTCCTTGCTCGATGGATCTTTCTCCTTCTTCAGCGCCTCGCGCTCGATCTCCAACTGCATGACGCGGCGCTTGATCTCGTCCAGTTCCACCGGGTCGCTGGTGATCTCCATGCGCAGGCGGGCAGCCGCCTCGTCGACCAGGTCAATGGCTTTATCAGGCAGGAAGCGGTCGGAGATGTAACGATCGCTCAGTGTAGCGGCAGCAATGATGGCCGAGTCCGTGATGCGTACCCCGTGGTGGGTCTCATAGCGTTCTTTCAGGCCGCGCAGGATCGAGATCGTATCTTCCACCGTTGGTTCCCCAACCAACACCGGCTGGAACCGGCGCTCCAACGCAGCGTCCTTCTCGATGTGTTTGCGGTACTCATCCAGGGTGGTCGCCCCGATCAAATGCAATTCGCCGCGCGCCAGCATCGGTTTGAGCATGTTGGAAGCATCCATCGCGCCCTCGGCTGCGCCCGCACCCACGACCGTATGCAACTCGTCAATGAAGACGATGACATCATCGGCATCCTGGATCTCTTTGAGCACGGCCTTCAATCGCTCTTCGAACTCGCCGCGGTACTTGGCGCCAGCCACCAGCGCGCCCAGGTCGATCTGGACCAGGCGCTTGTTCTTCAGTGCTTCCGGCACGTCGCCGCGTATGATGCGCTGCGCCAGGCCTTCCGCGATCGCGGTCTTGCCCACGCCGGGCTCACCGATCAGCACCGGGTTGTTTTTCGTGCGCCGCGAAAGGATCTGGATAATCCGGCGGATTTCCTCATCGCGGCCAATGACCGGATCGAGTTTCCCCTGCCGGGCTAATTGGGTAAGCTCGCGGCCATATTTTTCCAATGCGGCATAGGTGCTTTCCGGGTTTTGGCTGGTCACGCGCTGGGAGCCGCGTACCTGGGTCAGTGCTTGCAAGAGTGTTTCACGCGTCACGCCTGCCTGGCGTAATATCTGCGCGACTGCTCCGCCGCCTACTTCAAGCAGGGCCAGCAGCAGGTGCTCCGCGCTGACATATTCATCGCGGAACTGCTGGATTTCGTCGTGGGCGCGCACCAGAACTTTGCGCAGGCGCGATGAAATGCCCACCTGTACCCCGGCGCCGCTTACCCTGGGCATGCGATCCAGTTCTGCCTGCACCTGTCCCAGCAGATCCCGCGGATTGGCGCCCACTCGCTGCAAGACCTGCGGGACAACCCCCTGTTCCTGTTTAAGCAGCGCTGCAAACAGATGCTCGGGCTCCACCTGGCTGTGGTTCAGTTCCTCAGCCAGTTGCTGTGCACTGATGACGGCTTCCTGTGATTTTTCGGTGAATCGATTAATGTTAAATGCCATCGCAATTACCTTCTCTGCTATCTAATCTTCTGTTTCTTCCCATTCTGCTTCATAGAAAACCTGCCGATAGCGTGTCATTCGAGAACCATAACTGGACTCGTAAATGTTAATATCGGCTTCCAGCGTACGCAAGCGCGTCTGTAAGGCGGTGACCTGATTGCGCAGATTCAAGATCACCTCAAGCGCCTCGTCATCCAGCCCAAGGTCTTCTTTCAGCCGTTGTGAGCAGCGCTCGTAGGCGGGATCTTCCGGCTGTAGTTCATTAAATGTTGATTTAATGTCCAAGGCTCATCCTTTCACGTCGGTTGCCGGGAACTTCGTCGGTTCGCAGCCAAAGAGCGCAAAGTGTTCAACTCCTCTTCGGTCATGTTTTCGGGCAGGACCAGATTCACCCGCGCATAAAGATCCCCCCGCACCTTAGGATCAGCGCGTTTCGGCATACCCCTGCCTCGCAGGCGGAAACTTTGGCCGCTTTGCGTCATTGGGGGGATCTTCAGCATTACCGGACGGTCCAGCGTATTGACGCGCACTTCACCGCCAGCGACGGCGGTGTAGATGTCGACTGGCACCTTCGTATGCAGCTCATCGCCTTCCAACTCGAAGTCAGGGTGGGGGAGCAGCCGGACCACCAGGTACAAATCGCCTGCCGGCGCGCCGTCCCTGCCCGGCCCACCCTGACCAGCCAGCCGCACCCGCGATCCCGTGCGGACACCAGGCGGGATGCGGGCTTCGATGCGCCGGTCTCCAACCTGGAGCGTGCGCATCGTTCCATGAGCGGCTTCTTCCAACGAAAGGGCAATTTCAGCCTCGACATCCTGACCTTTGCGAGGGGCGCGAGGTTGTGCCCGCCCACCGGTCTGGCCAAAGATGCTGGTGAAGAAATCGGAGAAGGGACTCTCGTCTCCGAAAAGATCCTCGAGATCTTCAGCGGTTGCATACCTGACGTTGGCTTGCTCCCCGGGTTGAGCGGCCCAGTTTTGCCAGTTGAAATCGCGCGGCTGCCCGCCGCTTTGCTGCCAGCGCTGGTATTGAGCGCGCAGCTCATCGTACTTTTTTCGCTGCTCTGGGGTTGACAACGCCTGGTAAGCCTCGTTGATGCTTTTGAACTTCTCTTCCGCTTCCTTATTTCCCGGGTTCAAATCGGGATGGTGCTGGCGCGCCAACTTACGGTAAGCCTGCTTGATGGTTTTATCGTCTGCATCCGGTGAGACACCGAGAATCTCATAGTAATCCTTGAAGTCCATATCAGTACCGGGTCACCGTATTCAGTCCGCTGGCGTTAAGACGACTACGCTCGCTGGCCGCAGGAGTTCGTTTTCATAGGAATAACCGGGTTGGAGGACTTTCGCAACGGTGGGCTGATCCACTTCTGCGTACCGCACCTCAACCCCTTCATGGTAGGTGGGGTCGAAATAGTCACCCGGTTCGACCTTGATTCGTTCCACTCCTGCCTGGGCCAATACTTTCTCAAATTGTCTCAACGTAAGTTGAACACCTTGAGCGAGCACATCTGGCTCGGCAGGCTGCGCCAGCGCCCGCTCCAGGTTATCTAGGACCTCCAGGAACTGGCGCAGCAGCTTGCGCTGGTTCTCCTTTGAGCGGGCCATCACATCACGTTCCGTCCATTTGCGGATATTTTCGATCTGGGCTGCAGCCCGCAGAAACTTGTCTTTCAGTTCCTCCATCTCACGCCGCGTTTCGGTCAGTTCAGCCTGGCATTCCTCCAGGTTATCTGGAAGAAAGAGCGCCTCCCTCTCTACTTGTTCTGGGTTTGCCATCGTGACTAGACCTCCCGAAACTCGCCCTCTACTGTGTCATCCGGTTCCGGACCTTCCGGTCCGCCCGGGCCCTCGGGCTGAGTAGCGTAAACCTGTTGACTCAAGCTGTGAACCATCTGTTCCAGCGTTTCTGAAAGCTGCCGGATGCGGTTGACGTCCTGGCCGTCCTTCGCCTGGCGTAATTCGTTGGCTTGGTTTTCAATCCGGCTCCGTTCCTCGTAGGGCAGCTTATCTCCCAGCTCGCTCAGCGCTTTGTCGACCTGATAAATCAGGGTATCGGCCGTATTGCGCACATCGGCCAGTTCTCGCCTGCGGCGGTCTTCAGCCGCGTTACGTTCCGCTTCTCCGACCATTTGGTCAATATCTTCCTTGTTCAGGTTTGTGCTGGCGGTGATGGTGATCTTTTGCTCCTTACTCGTTGCCCGATCCTTCGCGCTGACGTTCAGTATTCCGTTGGCGTCGATATCGAAGGTCACTTCAACCTGGGGCGTCCCCCGTGGGGCAGAGGGGATACCTTCCAGGCGAAACTCGCCCAGCAGCATATTGTCAGCTGCCATGGGTCGCTCGCCTTGGTAGACCTTGATATCTACTGCGGTTTGACCGTCCTCCGCGGTCGAGAAGACCTCGGTCTTGCGGGTGGGGACGGTCGTATTGCGCGCGATTAAGACGGTCATCACGCCGCCCATCGTTTCCACGCCCAGGCTGAGCGGGGTTACATCCAAAAGCAAAACATCCTTCATTTCTCCTGCCAGCACACCGGCCTGGATCGAAGCGCCCACGGCCACCACTTCATCCGGGTTGACGCCCCGGTTGGGCTCCTTACCACCGGTCAGGCGGCGGACTAGTTCCTGCACCATGGGCATACGGGTAGCGCCGCCGACCAGGATGACCTCATTCAGGTCCGCTACCTTTACGCCAGCATCCTCCAGGGCGCGCTGGAATGGCCCTTCGCAACGCTTGAGCAGGTCTTCGGTCATGCGTTCGAAGTTCGAGCGGGCCAGCTTAAGCTGTAAGTGCTTGGGACCGCTTGCATTCGCGGAGATGAACGGCAAATTCATCTCGGTCTCTTTCATGCTAGATAGCTCAATCTTGGCTTTTTCTGCTGCCTCGCGCAGCCGCTGGAGAGCCATCCGGTCTGTGCCCAGGTCGTATCCTTGATCCTTCTTAAATTCCTGGATCATCCACTGCACGATACGCTCGTCCCAATCATCGCCGCCCAGGTGGGTGTCGCCGTTGGTGGCCTTCACTTCAACCAGGCCTTCGCCGACCTCCAAAACGGACACATCGAATGTGCCGCCACCTAGATCGAAGACGAGTATGGTTTCGTTTTCCTTCTTATCCAACCCATAGGCGAGGGCAGCCGATGTCGGTTCGTTGATGATGCGCAGCACTTCCAACCCGGCGATTTTTCCTGCGTCTTTCGTCGCCTGGCGTTGGCTGTCGTTAAAGTAGGCGGGAACGGTAATCACGGCCTGTTTGACGTCTTCGCCCAGGTAAGCTTCAGCATCTCGCTTGAGTTTTTGTAGAATGAACGCCGAAATTTCTTGAGGGGTATAGGTCCTGCTGTTTTGAGGAATCGAAATGCGGACATCCCCTGATTGACCGGGTACTACTTTATACGAAACAATATTCCGCTCGCTCTCGACCTCATCATAGTGCCGCCCCATAAATCGTTTGATTGAGTAAACCGTGTTTTCCGGGTTGACGATTGCCTGTCTCTTGGCAACCTGGCCAACCAGCACTTCCCCATTTTTGTTAAATGCGACGACCGAAGGACAAATCGGACCTCCTTCAGCCGTAGGAATTACTGTTGGCTCGCCTCCGCGCACCACCGCGGCTACCGAGTTGGTGGTCCCCAAGTCTATACCAATAATATTTGCCATATTTTCTCCTTATCGCTTATTCAAATCATTTGTTTCTTCCGCTTTTAGCGGGATTTTCGCTACATCCTGTCCTGCCCGCACCGTGCGCAGGCACGCGTGGACGGACAGTTCAGGGAGGTATGGCCCGTCCAGCCGTCTTGCACCCCGTTCCCCGGCCCGCCGGGCAAAGCAGACTCAGACGGGACTTTCCCGTTAGTAACAGTTGAGTCCTAACTCATTTGCCGTCGGGCTGCCATGGGTTGCTGCCTGTTTCTGCGCAGGCGAAAGCCCAGCACAATGAGCAAAATGCCGAACGCGATGGCGTAGCCACCAATTAACCAGGTGATCGCTACCAATCCAGCTGCAGGCCAGATGGCCAGAGTAATGCCAAACAACACCGATAGTACTCCGCTGATCAACAATAACCATTCCCCTTCAATTTCTTTCCGTAACCGGATAGCAGCAATGATTTCGAAAATACCTGTTACAACCGCCCAGACCCCTATGACCAGCAACAGCGCTAAGGTTGCCGCGTCAGTCCAGAAAAAGGTAACCAGGCCAGTGGCAATGCCGACCAAGCCTTCCAATAGAAGGGGCCAGCGTCGTTCGCCTTCTGTTCGAAATGCACCAATTAATGCAAAGATGCCATCCCACAGCGCATAGGCACCGAAGAACAGCACCAAAACAGTAAAAGTGATATCCGGCCATACGTATGCCAGTATGCCGAATATGACGGCTGCCAGGCCACGCAGGGCAAGTGTCCACCAGTTGCGAGTCAGATAAGTTGTCATTTGTGTACCTCCTGAGAAATAAATAACGATCCAATACAAAAGGGAGTGTTGCCACAATGATGGCATCCCTCTGCCAAATTAAATGGCATTAGCTTGTCTGCTGGCATGACCAATTCCCCTCGCAGCTTACGGGCAAAGCAGAGAACCTGGCAGGTTTGATTTACTGACCATCCGAGCATCCTATGCCATTATTTCTCAGGCCTTTCAGCCTCTGATGATTTTTGTTAAAAATAATTTGGATGCGCATTGACTTTGCTCTTCAGCCTTGGGTAGGTGCAGCTTCAAAACCCATTGTTATCATTGACATCGATCATATCTTCGTCTATGTAGCCGGGAAGAGTAATGCTGTGCGTGAAGGAGCCAGCGCAGCGCCAGACGGTGCCTGGCCAGCTTGGCAGCGATTTATATCCTTACTTTATTTAAGTCCTAAAGACGAGCCAGTTCAATAGAGGATTCGCCTGATTAACTCGGGTTTTCCCCTTGTAGGTATGTACAGCCTATGTAATGGACCGCCTTCGCAGTATTGAGTACACAAAACCGCGTCCGAAATAGCCGGACAAAGAGCTTGTAAGTTGCAATCACCTGTGAGATACTGGTGGTAATTGGAGGTGTTATGTCCGAATATTCCTCGTCTGCCAGTCTCCCTCAACGTAAAATCCCGGACGAAAAAATAGAAGAATATCGCGATGTCTACGTCGACCTGCTCGGCTTCGTGCCGCCACGCATCCAGGCACGGACCGACTTGCTTGCCCGGCTCGATCCCGAACTCCTTACGATGCAGGAGGAACTGCGGCGGCATTGCATGTATCCCGAATGCTTTGACACGAAAACATCCCAGCTCATGTTGTTCGCCATCCTGCTGACGAACTTGCAAGACGCGGCCAAGCTGCATGCAATCGCCGCCCACCGCGCCGGCGCAACCTTTGAAGAATTGAACGCGGTTGTCAACCTGGTTTTCCTGTTCCGCGGCCTTTCCGCTGCAAATCTGGGGGCAGAAATCCTGCAGGGAATTGCCAGGTCTTCCGAAAAATCCGAATAAGCTGAAATGCTGCAAACCATCCAAAAAGCTGGTGAGGTGTTGGCGCTGTTCGACCGGGAGCACACGGAGTGGGGAGTACGCGAGGCAGCAACGAGACTGAAGATGTCTAAGTCAGGCGCACATGACCTGATGTCTTCGCTCGCCAAACTGGGCTTTTTGAACAAAACCGAGGACAACCGCTATCGTCTGGGTTGGCGCCTGGTGACTCTGAGCGAGACCTTGCTTGCCACAACGGAACTTCGCAAGGAAGCGCACCCAGTATTGGAAGAGCTGGCGGCACGCTACCAGGAAACAATCCACCTAGCTGTGTTGGACGATACGCAAGCTGTCTACGTGGATAAACTCGAAGGTAGGCAGGCGGTCAGGGTGGAACTGACTTCGCTGGGGGCACGTTTGTATGCTCATTGTTCCGCGCTCGGAAAGGTTTTATTGGCTTACAGTTCGGAGGATGAGGTTAAACGCATCATTCAGACGGCCGGCTTGCCGCGCTTTACCGAAAACACTATCACAGACGAAGAAGAACTTGGGCTAAACCTTATCAAAATCCGTAAACAGGGCTATGCCTACGATCTGGAGGAAATTCTGCCCGACCTGTGTTGTGTGGCTGCACCGGTCTACAATCACACAGGTCAGGTAGTTGCAGCGATCAGCATGTCCACCCCAGCGTATCGCTTCCGGCGTTCGCAAACGGATTTCCGGGAAGCTGTGATGTGGGCCGCGAAAACCATCTCGGAACGTCTCGGCTATTGTGGCTCATTAAAGAAGGTAAAGCAATGACGAGCGCATCCCTGAATGGAAAGGTCAAAGTCGCCATCCTTGGCTCCGGTAATATCGGCAGTGATCTGATGTTCAAGATCCTACGCGAACCGGGTCACATGGAACTTACCTTACTTTCCGGGATCGAACCGCAATCCGAAGGACTGGCGCGGGCGCAGTCCTTGGGGATCAATGCCAGCTACGAAGGGATCCAGCCCATTCTGGACGATCCGGACATCCGTATCGTCTTCGACGCGACCAGCGCCCATGCCCACATCCACCATGCGAAATTATTGCGTGAGTCAGGGCGCATCGCCATCGACCTGACGCCTGCTGCGCGCGGCCCGTACGTGATCCCCCCTGTGAATCTGGGCGCCCATATCGATGAACCAAATGTCAACCTGACCACCTGCGGTGGGCAGGCGACGGTCCCGCTCGTCTATGCTGTCTCGCGTGTAACACCCCTACCTTATGCCGAGATTGTCAGCACCATCGCCAGCCTGTCTGCCGGGCCTGGTACGCGCCAGAACATCGACGAGTTCACTTTTACCACTGCGCGGGGCCTCGAAGCAATCGGGGGAGCACAACACGGCAAAGCTATCATTATCCTCAACCCGGCCGACCCGCCCATTCTGATGCGCAATACCATCTATGCTCTTCTAGAATCAGAGGACGTGGACCGCGAAGCTATCGTCAAATCGGTCGAGGAAATGGTCTCTGCGGTCCGGGCCTATGTCCCGGGTTATCGTCTCAAGAACGAACCGGTCTTCGAGGTCCGCGATACGCCTGAAGGACGCAGAACCCTGGTCGTTATGCTGTTGGAAGTGACCGGCGCAGGCGACTTCCTCCCTTCTTACGCTGGCAATCTCGACATTATGACCGCCTCCGCACGGCAGGTTGGCGAAATGTTCGCAAACCATATTCTCAGTCAGGAAGTGGTGTCATGAAAGCGCCCAGACTTACCGATACCACTCTACGAGACGGTTCCCACGCCATGAAACACCAGTTCACCCGCCAGCAGGTGCGGGACGTGGCTCAGGCCCTCGACAAAGCCGGCGTGCCGGTGCTCGAAGTGACACACGGTGACGGGCTGGCCGGTTCCTCGATTCAATATGGCTTCTCGCGCACGAATGAGTTGGATCTCATCGAAGAGGCGCGGGACGCGGTCACCAAAGCCAAAATCGCCGCTCTACTGTTGCCGGGCATCGGCACACGCAAGGAACTGAAAGAAGCCATATCACGTGGCATCCAGGTTGTGCGTATCGCCACCCAATGTACCGAAGCGGACATCTCCCAGCAACATTTCGGCATGGCCAAGGAAATGGGACTGGAAGCGGTCGGTTTTCTGATGATGTCTCACATGCGCCTGCCCGAATTCCTGGCCGAACAGGCCCTGTTGATGGAAAGCTATGGAGCGGACTGCGTCTACGTGGTCGACTCGGCCGGCGCGCTTTTGCCAGATGGCGCTGCAACGCGCGTGCGCGCCCTGAAAGGTGTGCTCAAAGTCCAGGTTGGATTCCATGCGCACAACAATCTCGGGTTGGGAGTCGGGAACACACTTGCCGCCGTCGAAGCGGGAGCAGACCAGGTGGATGGTACGCTGCGTGGCCTGGGAGCCGGGGCTGGGAACACCGCCACCGAGCTGATCGCCGCAACGCTCGACAAACTTGGTTTCGAGCACGAGTGGGACGTCTTCGCTCTGCTTGATGCGGCCGAATTCGTCGTTGCTCCTTTTATGCCCTTTCAACCCATTCCCGACCGCGACTCGATTGCCATCGGCTACGCCGGCGTGTATTCGACCTTCCTGCTCCACGCCAAGCGACTCGGGCAGCAATATAACGTGGACCCATTGGAAATCCTGGTGGAACTGGGCCGCCGCAAGACTGTCGCGGGCCAGGAAGATTGGATCCTGGATGTCACCTTGGAACTGGCGAAACAAAAAGGTTCAGGAGAATAAAGGTCTATGGCAGTTTCAAATACCGAAGTACAGACGGGCTCTTACAGCACTTATACAAATATCAGCGGGGAAGACCAGGGAGAAGCAATTTTATTTTTACACGGTTCCGGACCAGGTGTGACAGCCTGGTCGAACTGGCAGTTTGCCCTGCCCGCGCTGGAAGGACAGTTTTTCTGCATCGCGCCCGACCTGGCTGGCTTTGGCGCGACCGAGCATCCGAAGGACTCGCCCGCAGGCATGCGAGCCTGGATGCGGCTGTGGGTGGACCAGTGCCTTGATTTGCTGGATGCGCTCAAGATCGAAAAAGCCCACCTGGTGGGAAATTCGATGGGCGGCGCGATTGCCCTGCACCTGCTGATGGACGCTCCGGAGCGATTCAACCGTGTCGTGCACATGGGGCCAATCGGAACGCCTCACCGGATTACCCCCGCTCTCGACCGCCTGTGGGGCTTCTACGATGATCCGTCCGTGCAGATGTTCCGCAACCTCATCCGTTGGTTCGTGTACGATGATGCGTTCCTGGCAGACCGGCTCGACTCGATTGCTCAAACACGCTACGAAGCCGCGATGAATCCGGACGTTCAGCGTTCCTTCAAAGCCATGTTCCCTGCGCCGCGCCAGATGGCGCTTGATGATCTGGTTGTTTCCGAACTGGCTCTACGCCATATGGATCATCCCACGCTGCTCGTCCACGGGCGCGATGACCACATCGTCCCGATGGAAACCAGCCTGCATTTGCTCAAACACCTACCTAAGGCGCAACTGCATGTCTACGGACAGTGCAGCCACTGGATCCAGGTCGAATATGCCAAAAGTTTCAACCAACTGTTGGCTCATTTCTTCAGCGGGCAAATATGAATTATGGCTGCTATTTCGCTAAAAACCAGGTTGAATGGAGTCCAACGACTCCCGTCGTTGGAATTCCAAAGTCGGGAGACTTTGGACTCCAGCTAGAAGGTTGGCTATGACTGCCTCGGTCGAATCTATTGCTACCCGTCTTGACACCGCCTGGCGCACACATACGCCAATTCCACCCATCTCGGAAACGGATGGAATAACGGATGTAGCGACCGCCTATGCCATACAAACCTGCTGGACAGATATGCGCCTGGAGCGCGGTGAAAAGATCGTCGGGCGGAAGATCGGTTTGACCAGCAAAGCAATCCAACAACAATTGGGGGTGGACGAACCGGACTACGGAACACTGTGGGGTTCAAGTTTTTATGAACCGAAGAATGGAAAGGTAAATATCTTTGCAAGCGATTTTTTACAGCCGCGCATCGAAGGCGAGATCGCCTTTTTGATCGGCAAGCCGCTGCGCGAGCCGAGCATCACACCTGAGCAAGTGCTGGCTGCCACAGAAGCCTGTGCCATGGGGATCGAGATCGTCGCCAGCCGCATCGCCGATTGGCGTATCAAACTGGCCGATACGATCGCTGATAACGCCTCTTACGGTGCCTTTACACTTAGTCCCTGGGACAAACAAATGCTCGAAGCGGACCTAGGCGCGCTGGCGATGACCGTCCATCATAACGGTGAACTAGCTGCGGAAGGAATAGGCGCAGCCGCACTCGGTCATCCGGCAATCTCCACCGCCTGGCTGGCAAATAAGTTGCTTGAGTTTGGAATTTCGCTCGAACCGGGCGATATCGTCATCTCCGGCGGGATCACCAAAATGCTGCCGGTCAAGGCGGGTGACGAGTTCCTCTTTTCGCTCACGGGTCAACCTTCTCTTACGGTGATGGTTGCATAAGGAGAAATGATGAACACCGACATTGCCCAACTGGTAAGTGTAGCGCTGTATTCTCCCAAACCAGACGAGTCGGTCGCTTTTTTCCACGACATGCTTGGGATGGAAATCAGCCATCGCGAGGGACAGTCTGTGTACATGCGCGCCTACGAAGATTTTTATCAATACACGTTGAAGATCACGGAAGCCAAACAGGCGGGGATGGAGGAAGTGACCTGGCGCGCGTCTTCTGCGGAAGCTTTGGAAGGACTCGCGCTTCGCATCGAGGCCTCGGGCCTGGGTACCGGCTGGACGGAGCAGGACTACGCCCATGGCCGCGCTTACAAATTCGCCTCTCCAGACGGTCACTGCCAGAAAGTGTTATGGGACCTGGACTACTTTAAAGCGCCTCCGGAATTGGCCAGCAAACTGCGCAACCGCCCATCCAAACGACCGCTACGTGGTGTGCCTGTGCGCCGTATCGACCACGTGAATCTGATGGTCAGTGATGTGGTCGCGAACACCGATTTCAGCGTCAACACCCTGGGATTTAAACTTCGCGAGCAGAAGCTCGGGGATGGCGGCGCACTTGTCGGGTCGTGGTTGAGCGTGAGCGCCCTCGTCCACGAGCTGGCCTTGATGCGCGACTCCACCGGTTCGCGTGGGCGTTTCCATCATGTCGCCTATTGGTACGGCGCGCCGCAGCACCTGCTCGATATCGCCGATATCTTGTCCGAACGCGATATTCGCATCGAATCCGGCCCGGCCAAACATGGCACCACGCAGGCTTATTTCTTATATTGCTTCGAGCCGGGCGGGAACCGGATCGAGTTGTTTGGCGATACGGGTTACTTGATCTTCGATCCCGACTGGAAGACCGTGGTCTGGAACGTGGCCAACGAGATCGACCTGGAAAAAAGCAGCATCTGGTTCGGCGGGCAGCTCGCAAAATCGTTCTACCGCTACGGTACGCCTGTTGTGCCGGGGCATAGCCTGGAGGAAATCGGTCGTTAATAAAATCTGTTATGCCATAGGGTGAGATGATTCTTGTGAAGAACAATTATAGGAATTTTCCGCAAAGATTATTCCAATGTTCAGGAATATGAAACGCCTGGGAAAGGAGTAGTTATCGAAGGAGAAAAGGTTTGATCACTTGGATTCGGTAAAAACTAACTTTAGAATTTTGGAGGAAGAATGAAAAAAACAGGTGGACAAAATTCCCGTAGGATCACCATACGGATATTCCCCGCCCTGCTGGTTCTCTCGTTAATCCTGGCAGCATGCGGAGCGCCTGCTACCGCAACGGAGGTAATACCGGAAACTGGAGTGACTGAAGCGCCTGCCGCGACAGAAGCATCTGTGACAGAAGAAGCCACACAGGCTGCGACTGAACCAGCAGTGGAACTGCCCGACACAATCAAAGTGGGCGCAGTCGTTCCGCTGACCGGGCCGTTTGCTGCAGGCGGTGAACAGATCAAAAACGGGTATGAATTAGCTGTCGAAGACATCAACAACGCCGGTGGTGTAGACGTAGGCGGCACAATGATCCCCATAGAATTGATCATGCTCGACGACGAATCCGACCCGACCAAGACGGTGCAACGCCTGGAGACGTTATATTCGGAAAATGAGGTTGTGGCTTACCTGGGTGGTTTTGGCAGCAGTCTGCACGCGGCCGCAGCGGGCATTGCCGAAAAGAACAAGGTGCCCTACCTTGGTGTGGCCTTTGCATTGCAGGGTGTTCACAACCAGGGTTTCCAGTATCTGTTCTCGCCCTTCCCGAAATCCCCCGCCTTGGCAGTAACAACTTTCGATATGCTGGATTCCCTCGATCCCAAGCCGACGCGAATCGCTATCCTTGCCGAGTCGACCGATTGGGGTGCGGAACTCAGCGAGCTCTGGAAAGAAGAAGCGGCTGCGCGCGGCTATGAAATCGTTGCGGATGAGCAATATGCCCCGGCTTCGCAGGATTTCTCAGCCAATATCCTGGCCGCTAAAGATGCCGAGGCAGAAGTTGTGTTGGCACTTCCCATCCCGCCAGACGGATTGGGCATTGCGCGGCAGATGAAAGAGCTGGATTTTAACCCCGGCGTGGCGATGTTCATTCGCGCTGCCGACAGCCTCGCTTGGGGCGAGAATTTGGGCGCGGATGGCGACTACTTTATGCTCATGCCCGGTTGGAACCCGGCAGTGACCTTTCCGGGTGCGGCAGAGATGGTAGAAGCCCATCAGGCGAAGTATGGCAAGTCCGCTCAGGCGACCACCGGCCCGGCTTATGCTGCGGTGCAGATCCTGGCGGATGCGATCACCCGCGCGGGCAGCCTGGACCGTGACGCGATCCGGGATGCCATCGCTGCGACCGACATGACCACAGTCGCCGGCCCGGTGACATTCAACGAGGATGGCACGGGAAATGTCATTACGGTCATCAATCAATGGCAGGGTGGCGAGCAGGTACTGATCTGGCCGTCAGACCAGGCTTCGGGAGAAATTCTCTACCCAGCCGCGCCGTGGAGCGAAAGATAGTTTACACATAGTAGGCCACGCTTACGAAGTTCCCGAAAGGGGAAGCGTGGCCTACTAAAAAATATAGGGAGTCGGATGTGTTTCTACAACTGGAGCGCGTCGCAAAATCGTTCAACGGGCTGATGGCAGTCCATTTCGTCTCGATGCATGTTGCCGAAGGCGAAATCCTGGGTTTGATCGGACCGAATGGGGCCGGCAAAACCACTCTGTTCAACCTGATCTCCGGGGTCTATCCTCCCAGCCAGGGACAGATTACCTTCGAAGGGAACGACATCAGCGCTACTGCGGCATACAGGCGTTGCTGGATGGGGATCGCGCGTACGTTCCAGTTGATTCGCCCCTTCCCACAGTTGACTGTGATAGAGAATGTTGCCGTTGGTCGGATGTACGGCCATGATCCGGTTAAAAACAGGCGGCAGGCCGAATCCGAAGCCCGCGAAATTCTTGAGCGGGTAGGATTAGCCCATCGCGTTGGAGATAAAGCTCATAGCCTCACTTTGGTAGACCGTAAGCGGCTTGAACTGGGGCGGGCATTGGCGACGAGACCCAAACTATTGTTGCTGGATGAGCTTCTGGCCGGGCTTGATCCTTCAGAAATCTTGGTTTCCATGGAACTGATTCGGAGCATCCGCGCGATGGGAATCACGATCATTATGGTCGAGCACCTGGTCAAGGCAGTCTTCGGAATTGCCGACCGGATCGTCGTTCTCAATGCCGGAGACAAGATTGCTGAAGGCACTCCTGAGGTGATCGCCCAGAATCCGCGGGTCATCGATGCTTATCTGGGAAAATCAGCATTAGAGACGCTTGAGGATATAAGAAACCAGTGAACTATATGGATTGTTTTAGTCTTTCACAGAAAAAACTGCTATGTCAAACTTGCTTAATGTGAACGGTCTGAGCGCGGCATACGGAGATATTCAGGCGCTTTGGGACGTCTCTCTCGAAGTGAACGAAGGTGAGATCGTGGCCCTCATCGGTCCTAACGGGGCAGGGAAGACAACCCTGATGCGCTCGATTGCCGGCTTGCACCGTCCTCTCCTCTCTGGAGAAGTGACCTTCGGCGGAACAGCCCTCCAAAGTCTGCCCGCATACCGGATTGCTGAACAGGGTATCATTCTCGTCCCCGAAGGACGCAAGCTTTTTGATGGTTTGACAGTCCTGGAAAACCTGGAAATCGGCGCGTATACCCGGCGGGCAAGGGAGAAACGCGCACAAACCCTCCAGCGTGTTTTTGATCTGTTCCCCATCCTGACCGAACGAAAAGACAAGCGCGCAAACACGTTGAGTGGCGGGCAGCAACAGATGCTGGCTTTCGGACGCGCCTTAATGGGCCTTCCCAGCCTGCTGATGCTAGATGAGCCGTCATTGGGACTGGCTCCCATCATTGTTGAAAACATTTTTGAAACCATGAAGCTCACCAACGAACAGGGTGTCACCATCTTCCTGGTCGAACAAAACGCACGACGGGCGCTCGAGTTGGCTCACCGCGCCTTCATTCTGGAACAGGGGCGCGTTGCCGGAACCGGCACAGGCGAGGCCCTCCTACGCAATGACGCTGTCCGTAAGGCCTATATGGGATATGCACCCAGCGAGGCCAGGATTACATGAGCCTGGAATCCTTTGCGCAGACACTACTATTCGGTCTCTTCGTGGGAGGCATCTACGGGATCGCGGCTGTAGGCCTGTCCCTGGTCTTTGGCGTGCTCAAGATGCTGAACATTGCCCACGGCGAACTGCTCATGCTCGGCGGCTATGTCAGTTTTTGGGTTTTCAACGTTTTAGGGATGGACCCTTTTGCTTCCCTTTTGATCGTTATTCCAGTACTGTTTCTGATTGGCCTGGCGCTGGATAGAGTCGTGTACCGCCACGTGGTACGCCTGGTTGGGGAAGAAAAGATCAAGAATTCATTATTGGTCAGTTTTGGGCTCACTCTCGTGATCCAAAACCTGGCCCGCTGGGGATTCACACCCGATGAGCGCACCATACAGGTCTCATATGCCGGGGCGGGCCTGAATTTGCTGGGGGTTACTCTGCCTTATACTCGCCTGGGCGGGTTGGCTATTGCACTGGTGGTAACGGTGCTTCTCCACTTTTTCCTGCATCGCACGTATCCCGGCAAGGCCATCCTGGCAACTGCCGAGAACTGGGAATCCGCAGAACTTGCCGGGATCAATATCCACCGGGTTTACATGCTGACCTTTGCACTCGGCGCCTCGCTGGCAGCCATTGCCGGGACGATGGTCATCACCACTTACGGCATCTCGCCCAGCGTGGGCATTCTCTGGACGCTGAAAGCCTTGATCATTGTCGTCCTGGCCGGGACGGGCAGCATCCTGGGCGCCTTCCCCGCCGGGTTGTTGCTTGGGGTGGTCGAAGCGCTGAGCGGAGCTTTTATCGGCCAGACGTATCGCGAAGTCATCGGGCTGGTCATGTTCCTGCTCGTCCTGATCCTGCGTCCGCAGGGTCTGTTCACGAGGCATTGATGGGTGAGATGGCCTTGAAACTCACATCCTCGGGTCTGTTTCGTCGCTGGCTTGGTCCGGCAGGGATCATCGTTCTAATTCTTTTTGTATTTTTCTTCCCCAGGTTGATGGATAAGCAAAATATCTGGAATTTGTTCTTCCTGATTTGCCTGCATATTAGCATGGGGCAGAGCTGGAATATCCTGGCGGGATTTGCCGGGCAAAGCAGTCTGGGGCATGCAGCCTTTTTCGGGATCGGCGCGTTTATAACGCGCACGCTGTGGTTCGATGGGATCCCCTTTGCGCTGGCATTCCTCATTGGTGGGCTGGCTGCGGTCGCGTTTGCGATGTTGATCGGCGCGCCCACCTTCCGGCTGCGAGGCGCGTATTTCGCGATCGGCACGTTAGGCGTTGCAGAGGTGCTGCGCATCACGGTCAGCCAGAACCTGCCCTTCATTTCGACCATGTCCGGTCCGCTCATTGCCGCCTACGATTTGCCTGTACGTTACTATCTGTCTCTTGGATTGGCTCTGGTGACTACCTTAGCAGCATATCTGCTTTTGCGTTCCCGCTGGAGCTTAGGTATCTTGGCCCTGCGCGAGGACGAAGGAGCCGCTCAAGCGACTGGGGTGCACGTGCTCCGGCACAAATTGCTGGCTCTTGCCCTTAGCAGTCTCTTCGCTGGGCTGGCAGGAGGGGCGTTTGCCTTCCAACAGATCAGTTATTACAACGATGCGCCATTCAGCCCGTTGTGGACCTTCGACGCGTTGTTGATCACCTTTATCGGCGGTCTCGGCACCCTGGCCGGACCTGTGGTCGGCGCGATCTTTTTTATCCTGGTGCGCGAGCAACTGGCTTTGAATCTGGGAGAAGTGCATCAGGCGATATTTGGCATATTATTTATTTTGATCGTGCTCGTGTTCCCGGGTGGTCTGGTGGAAGCCTGGGAACGGATCAGAAAATCTTTTAAGCGTAAATGAAAGGAGAGCTTGAATGTCAGCCTACCATAGTGACGTAGTTGGAAGCTTATTGAGACCAGATTACTTAAAAGCAGCCCGTAAGAAACGTGCTTCTGGCGAACTGAGCCATGCTGATTTCAAAAAGATCGAAGACCGCGCGGTGAACGAGGCGATTGACCTCCAGATTGAGTCAGGACTGGACGTGATCAGCGACGGGGAAATGCGCCGCTACGCCTTCTTCGGGCACCTGATCGATGCTACGGAAGGGTATGACAAGTTCGGCGGCTGGGCGATCCCTTTCCATGATGATGAGGGCAACGAACTGGTCTTCAAGCGACCGGTCGTTGTCTCCAAATTGAAGCGAGTCCGTCCCATGTGTGAAGAGGAGTTTACCTACCTGCGTGCCCGGACAGACCATCCGGCCAAGGTAACGTTGATCAGCGCGCAACAGGCCGCGGCTTATTATGATGCGGAGAAGTCCAAAGGCGCGTATGCGACCATCGATGCATATCTCGCCGATGTGGTGGACATCCTGAGAAGCGAAGTCGAAGAGCTGGTCAGGCTCGGGTGTACTTACATCCAGGTGGATGCGCCCCAATACGCCGCGCTGCTCGATCCTGCCATCCGCGAAGGATATCGCCAGCGCGGCAACGACCCGGACCGTTTGCTGGAGCGTTGCATCGAGCTGGATAACGCTGTGATCGGCGCTCATCCCGGTGTGACCTTCGGTATTCATCTCTGTCGCGTCAACAATCAGAGCAAATATTACGCCAGCGGCGGTTATGACCCGATTGCCTCCGTATTCAGCCGCACCAGGTTTGACCGCTTCCTGCTCGAATATGATGATGAACGCTCCGGCGGTTTCGAGCCGTTGAAGCACGTTCCCGAAGACCGGACGGTGGTACTGGGGTTGATCACTTCCAAAAAACCAAGTCTCGAGAGCAAAGCTGAATTGAAACAGCGCATTGGCGACGCCTCGCAATACGTACCCCTTGATCGATTGGCCTTAAGCTCGCAATGCGGTTTCGCTTCGACCGAGGAAGGGAATCTGCTCACGCCACAAGAACAGGCTGCGAAGCTGCGACTGGTCTCTGAAACCGCGCAAGAGGTGTGGAGCTGATTGTGCAGGTAAGTCTCATCCGCTAATCTACGCCAACCCTTCGACAGGCTCAGGACAAGTCCTCGCGAATATTAAAGGATTAGCGGAGATTAGCGGATACTTCGTATAAAACGTATCAAAGAAAGGATCGGTTTTCAATGCGCTTGGTCACTTACGAGTCAAATGGGAAATGGCGTTCTGGGATTGTTGTCCGAGATCGGATTGTAGATTCCTTCGCCGCCGTAAAACAAGCTAATCTAACCGGCGACTTGGATGCCGGACAGGTTTCAAACCGGACCATTATTCAACTATTGCCCGACCAGCAATCTGACCTGGAACGTGCCGCGCGTGCGTTGGTAGATACGAATTCTTCTCCGATGGATGTTTTTCGCGCCGAAAAATTGCTTCTGGGTCCTCCTATCCCCGATCCGGACAAAATCATATGCCTGGGATTGAATTATCAGAGCCATGCCGAAGAAGCGGGTTTCACTCCGCCGAAAATTCCTATCCTGTTTGCAAAATATCGCAACGCACTCACCGGACCGACAAGTCCGATCATCCTGCCAGATTTGAGCGAGGAAATCGATTACGAAGCCGAGCTGGCAATTGTTATTAGAAGGCAATGTAAGAAAGTTTCTTCAGCAGAAGCCTTGAAGTACATTGCAGGATATATGGCGCTTAATGATGTCAGTGCGCGCGACTTACAATTCCGTACTGGGCAATGGCTATCCGGGAAGACGCTGGATACATTTGCTCCCTGCGGGCCGGCGCTGGTGATCGACGAAATAAGTGATCCACAATCGCTCGACATTTTAGCTCGCGTCAATGGACAGGCTCTCCAACAGAGCAACACCCGCAATATGATCTTTTCCGTTTCTGAGACTGTTTCATACATCAGTAGACTAATGACATTGGAACCCGGAGACATTATCGCCACTGGTACCCCCGAAGGTGTTGGCTTCAAACGGAACCCACCCTTCTTTCTTCGTCATGGTGATTTCGTCGAAGTCGAGATCGAGGGGATTGGAACATTGAGAAATCCGGTTGTCCATAATGGATAACTATATTCATGTAGCAGTACCGGGAAACAATTGGATGTTTACGTGTGAGCAAGGTCATTGCAGCAGGAGTAGAGCATGAGGACTCAAGTTGGCATCGTTGGCTCCGGTCCATCGGGGTTGCTACTGGCACGGCTCTTACACCTTCAGGGAATTGACACCGTTGTGCTGGAGAGTCGTAGCCGGGAATATGTGCAGGGTCGCATTCGGGCTGGTGTGATCGAACAAGGCATGGCGGACTTGCTAAGGGAGGCCCAAGCGGGCGAACGCATGGACCGTGAAGGGTTGATCCACGAAGGAATAAATATTGCATTTGATAATCGTCTGGAACGAATTGATTTTCCCAGGCACACAAATGGCAAAGTCGTGATGGTCTACGGGCAGACTGAAATCACATATGACCTGATGAAGGCTCATATCGACGAATCCGGCGGCATCGTCCACTATGAGACCCCAGTAATCCGCGTAGAGGATTATGATACCGATGCCCCGCGCATCATCTATGAGCAGGCTGGTAAACGAAAAGAACTCGTCTGCGATTTTGTAGCAGGCTGTGATGGCTATCATGGCGTCGCACGGCAGAGCGTTCCAGCCGATAAACTAAAAACGTTCGAGAGGACTTATCCATTTGGCTGGCTGGGAATCCTTTCTGATGTGCCGCCTGTAAATAATGAGCTCATTTATGCCAACCACGAGCGCGGCTTTGCCTTATGCAGTATGCGTTCCCACACGCGCAGCCGTTATTACGTCCAATGTGAAATTGACGACAGGGTTGAGAACTGGACTGATGATGCTTTTTGGGATGAATTACGCCGCCGCCTGCCTCAAGACGCGGCTGATCACGTCACAACAGGACCACGTCTCGAAATGAGCATTACCGCCCTGCATAGCTTTGTCGCTGAACCCTTACGCTTCGGCCGCTTGTTTCTCGCCGGCGATGCGGGGCACATCGTCCCTCCCACAGGCGCAAAGGGACTCAATCTGGCTGCATCCGATATCTATTACCTCTCCCGCGCCCTCATCGCCTGCTACAAGGAAAAACGGACGGATCTGCTCGACCGTTATTCTGATGCTGCCCTCCGCCGCGTCTGGAAGGCTATCCGCTTCTCCTGGTGGTATACCTCCCTCTTGCACAAATACGATGATGACCTGATGAGCAGGCGTTTACAAATCTCTGAGCTGGATTATCTGACAGGCTCAGAGGCAGGAAGAACTGTCATTGCTGAAAACTATGTTGGCCTGCCATATGAAAAGTTTGATTAAGTGTTCAGTAACCCATAAATTGGCACCTTGTCCGATTATGTCGGACATAAGTGTTGTGCCGTAACCAAACAAGACTATAATATATATAAAGTTTGTCAACATTGTGTGGATTCGTAGCCAACGGTCAAGCCATGGGGAATCGGATTTGCCAAGACCACGCCAGAGCCTCTAATTATGAACTATCATCCTTGATCTAGCCAAAAGGAGAATAAGATGGCTGCCAAAAATCACAAGATGTTTATCGGTGGTAAATGGGTGGACGCTGTCAGCGGCAAAACCTTTGAGGATATGAATCCCTAT
>Ga0105091_10000213_pt1 | contig 22997 bp, 23 predicted proteins | sample PPLLak1March2015_FD_87022 | JGI IMG/M metagenome (GOLD analysis project Ga0105091, IMG submission 87022) | Freshwater sediment microbial communities from Prairie Pothole Lake near Jamestown, North Dakota, USA - PPLs Lake P7 Core (1) Depth... | ecosystem: Environmental > Aquatic > Freshwater >... | reverse complement strand
GCCCCCGCCTATAAACGTATTATGCTCAAGCTCTCCGGCGAAGCCCTGATGGGTGACGACAGTTACGGCATCAACCGTGCAACCATCGAGCGCATCGTCGCGGAAGTGGCGGAAGTGGTGCGCATGGGCGTGCAGGTGGGGGTGGTGATCGGCGGCGGTAATATTTTTCGTGGCGTGGCCCCCGGTGCTGCCGGCATGGACCGCGCTACCGCAGACTACATGGGCATGCTGGCGACGGTGATGAATGCCCTAGCCTTGCAGGATGCCATGCGCTGCATCGGCCTGCAAAGCCGGGTGCAAACAGCGCTGGCGATCGAGGCGGTGGCCGAGCCGTACATCCGGGGCAAGGCGATCCGTTACCTTGAAGAAGGAAAGGTGGTGATCTTTGGCGCAGGCACCGGCAATCCGTTTTTTACCACCGACACCGCTGCTGCTTTGCGCGGCATGGAAGTGGGCGCCGAGATCGTGCTCAAGGCGACCAAGGTGGATGGTGTCTATACCGATGATCCAAAGACTAATCCGGATGCCATGCGCTACCAGCAACTCAGCTTCGATGAAGCCATCATGCGCAATTTGAAGGTGATGGATGCTACCGCATTGGCCCTTTGCCGCGACCAGAAAATGCCGCTCGCCGTGTTCAGCATTTTCAAGCCGGGTGCACTCAAGCGCGTGGTGATGGGCGAGGACGAAGGCACCAAGGTATATTGCTAACAACTTATAATCCCCCTTGTCAGGAGGAAGCCAGAACATGATTGCAGACTTAAAAAAATCCGCCGAACTGAAGATGCAGAAGTCCCTGGAAGCGCTCAAGACCGATCTGGCCAAGGTGCGTACCGGACGAGCCCATACCGGTATTCTGGATCACGTGATGGTCGACTATTACGGTAGCCCGACGGCTATCAACCAGATCGCCAACATCACGCTGGTCGACTCGCGTACCATCGGCGTGGCGCCGTGGGAAAAGAAAATGGTGGGCGCGGTGGAAAGAGCCATCCGTGATTCCGATCTGGGGCTCAACCCGTCTTCCCAGGGGGACCTGATTCGCGTCCCCATGCCGGCGCTCACGGAAGAGCGGCGCAAGGAACTCATCAAGGTGGTCAAGCACGAAGGCGAGGGCGCGAAAGTGGCGATCCGCAACATCCGGCGTGACGCCAATGCCCATCTCAAGGATATGCTCAAGGACAAGGCGATCAGTGAGGATGACGATCGCCGTGCCCAGGAAGAAATCCAGAAAATAACCGACCGCTACGTGGCGGATGTGGACAAGATGTTGCAAGTCAAAGAAACCGAACTGATGGCCATTTGAGCCGAATCTAGTGGCCCTGTCCAAAAGTTCGACTCGCGAAATCCCCGCGGTATCGCATATCCCACGTCATATCGCCATCATCATGGATGGCAACGGCCGGTGGGCGAAAAAACGTCATTTTCCCCGCGTCATGGGCCACAAGCGTGGCTTGGAAACGGTGCGCGAGATGGTCAAGGCCTGTATCGAGCGCGGTGTCGAATTTCTCACCCTGTTTGCCTTCAGCAGTGAAAATTGGCGCCGTCCCGAGGAGGAGGTGTCCTTCCTCATGCAGCTTTTCGTCCTGGCGCTTGAAAAGGAAGTCGGCAAGCTGCACCAGAACGGCGTGCGCCTGAAAGTCATTGGAGACCTCTCGCGCTTCGAGCCGCGCCTGGTCGAATTGGTGCGGAAGTCGGAAGAGCTGACGGCGCACAATACCAAGCTGACGCTGACCATCGCCGCCAACTATGGCGGTCGCTGGGACATCATGCAGGGCGTGCAGGCCATGCTGAAAGCCCGCCCCGATCTGGCTGCCGGTTTCGACGAGGCCGATTTGCAGCCTTACCTCTCCATGCCCTACGCACCGGAGCCTGACCTGTTTATCCGCACCGGCGGCGAGGAGCGCATCAGCAATTTTCTGCTGTGGCAGCTGGCCTACAGCGAGTTTTATTTCACTGACGTGCTGTGGCCGGATTTCAATACCGCCGAACTGGACAAGGCATTCCTTTCCTACCGCCAGCGCGAGCGCCGTTTCGGCCGCACCAGCGAGCAATTGAAAGACCATGCTTAGAACCCGCGTCATTACCGCTTTTGCCTTGCTGTTCATCCTGCTGGGTGGTTTGTTCTATTTGCCCAGCCTGTTTTGGGGCTGGCTCACCCTCGGCGTGATTGCCGTTGGTGCCTGGGAATGGGGAGGCCTGGCCTGTTTCTCGAAATCCGGCCGCTGGGCGTATCTGGCGGTAACGGCGCTATGCGGCACAGCATTTTTTGTACTCAATATCAGAGTGGGGCAGATTTATCTCCTTGCGGTAGCCTTCTGGTTGCTGGTGGCGATTCCCTGGTTTGCCCTGGGCTGGAAGGTGCGCAATCCGCTTCTGCTTGCGGCCACGGGGTGGCTCGTGCTGTTTCCAACCTGGTTTGCCCTGATGGACTTGCATGCCATGCGCCCCGCCTTGTTGCTCGGCCTGATCGCGGTGGTGTCAGTGGCGGACATCGGCGCTTATTTCGCCGGGCGTGCTTTCGGCAGACACAAATTGGCGCCATCCGTCAGCCCGGGCAAGACTTGGGAGGGGGTGGCTGGCGGCTTGCTTGCGGTGGCCTGTTATGGCGTATTGTGGAAAATATTCGTCGGGACAGTGGGTGTGCCTTTCCCTGGCTTTGTCTTGCTGCTGGCCATGGCTGCATTGAGCGTGGGCGGCGATTTGTTCGAGTCCTGGCTCAAGCGTCAGGCAGGTTTGAAGGATAGCGGCAGCTTCCTGCCCGGCCATGGCGGTGTGCTGGACCGCATTGACGGCATGACACCGGCGCTGCCACTGGCTGCGGCCTATTATCTTTACGGTTTCCCGGGTCTTTAGAACCATGCCGAATATACAAAATATTACCGTTTTGGGTTCCACAGGCTCCATTGGCGTCAGTACCCTGGATGTGATTGCGCGCCACCCAGGACGTTTCCGCGTGGTGGCGCTGACGGCGAATTCGCAGGTGGACAAGCTGTTTCAGCAATGTCAGCAATTCGAGCCGGAATTCGCGGTGTTGCTGGATGCGGACGCAGCTGAAAAATTGCAGCATAAAATGGCTGCCAGCGGTTTGGCGACAACGGTGTTGCATGGGGTCGAGGCGCTGGAGCAGGTTTCATCGCTGCCCCAGGTGGATAGCGTGATGGCGGCCATTGTCGGGGCGGCCGGCTTGCGCCCGTCAATGGCCGCGGCCCGCGCAGGCAAGCGCATCCTGCTCGCCAACAAGGAGACGCTGGTGATGTCCGGCAGAATCTTCATGGATGTGGTGCGGGACAGCGGTTCCGAACTGCTGCCCATCGATAGCGAGCACAACGCCATTTTTCAGTCGCTCCCGCGAGATTACGGGCGCGGTCTGGGGCAGGTTGGCGTGACGCGCATTCTGCTCACTGCTTCCGGCGGGCCATTTCGCACCAAGCCCCTTTCCGCGCTGCAGAGCGTCACGCCAGATCAGGCCTGTGCACACCCGAACTGGTCCATGGGGCGCAAGATTTCGGTGGATTCGGCCTCCATGATGAACAAAGGGCTGGAAGTCATCGAGGCGCACTGGCTGTTCGCCGCCTCCGCCGAACAGATCCAGGTGGTGGTGCACCCGCAGAGCGTTATCCACTCCATGGTGGAGTATGCCGATGGATCGGTGCTGGCCCAGCTCGGCAACCCCGACATGCGCACCCCGATTGCTTACGCGCTGGGCTTTCCCGAGCGGATCGCCGCGGGTGTGTCGCCGCTCGATCTGTTCAGGATCGCCCGTCTCGATTTCGAAGAGCCCGACATGCAGCGTTTTCGCTGCCTCGACCTGGCCTATCAGGCGCTGCGTTGTGGCGGTACAGCGCCGGCTATCCTCAATGCAGCCAACGAAGTGGCGGTGGCGGCTTTTCTCGATGAAAAACTGCCATTTCTCGGGATACCGTCCGTGATAGAAAATGCCCTGGAGCAGATTGCTTCCGTGCCGGTCACCTGTCTGGGTGATGTCCAAAACGCAGACCGCCTGTCCCGGGAAATAGCTAGCGAGCGCATCCGTAGCCAGTCCCCGACTTCCTCTTCATACAATACATGAGCCTGCTCTTTACCCTCATCGCCTTCGCCCTAGCCCTGGGGATCCTGATCGTGGTTCACGAACTGGGGCACTATTGGGTTGCGCGCTGGTGCGGTGTCAAGGTGCTGCGATTTTCCATCGGCTTTGGCAAGCCACTGGCAAGCTGGAAATCCGGGCCGGATGGCACGGAATGGGCACTGGCGGCTTTCCCTCTGGGCGGCTACGTGAAAATGCTCGACGAGCGCGAGGGCGAAGTTGCTGCACACGAGTTGCCGCGTGCTTTCAACCGGCAAACCGTGTGGCGACGCATCCTTATCGTCGCCGCTGGCCCGGCCGCTAACTTTATCCTGGCCATCGTTATCTACTGGCTGCTTTTCATGATTGGCGTGCCAGGCGTCAGGCCTATGCTCGGTGATGTGCCTCCCGCTACTCCTGCCGCCATGGCAGGATTCAAGGCGGGAGAGATCCTGACCAGGATTGATGGCGATGCCGTGGCTACCTGGCAGGACGTGCGCTGGCTGCTGCTGAAAAAAGCCATGGAAAGAAATGTGGTGAAAATCGAAGGCCGTGGTGAGGGTGGCGATATCCAGTTCCATACGCTGGAAACCAGCAGCCTTGGTGCCGATGATCTGGAAAGCGACTTTCTCGAGAAACTGGGATTGACCCATTTCCGTCCAATGGTGCGTCCGGTGATCGGCAAACTGCTGCCGGGTGGGGCTGGAGAACAGGCGGGCCTGCTTGCGGACGATGAGGTCATCAGCGTCAACGGCAAGCCGGTGGCGCTATGGGGCGATCTGGTGCAGCAGGTGCGCGATAATCCGGGACGGGTGCTGCGTTTCGAGGTCAAACGCGGTGGCGCTTTGCGGGTCGTGGTGTTGACCCCGGCATCCGAAATGGAGCGCGGCAAGGCGGTCGGGAAAATTGGCGCCGGGCCATGGGTGGATGAAGCCCTGTTTGAAAAACTCACCACTGAAGTGCGTTATCCGCCTGTGCGCGCCTTGGGCGAGGCGCTGCATAAAACCTGGGATACATCACTGTTCAGCCTGCAGATGCTGGGGAAAATGGTGGTGGGTGACGTGTCGCTGAAAAATATCAGTGGCCCGATTACCATCGCCGACTATGCCGGCCAGTCGGCGCATATGGGATGGCTGCCCTACCTCAGCTTTCTGGCCCTGATAAGCATCAGCCTGGGCGTGCTCAATTTGTTGCCGGTGCCCTTATTGGATGGCGGCCATTTGATGTATTATATGGCCGAAATCGTGAAGGGAAGCCCTGTTTCGGAACGTGCCATGGAAATCGGCCAGCAGGTCGGCATGGCGCTTCTCATGCTGCTGATGGCTTTTGCTTTTTATAACGATATTAACCGCTTGCTGACCGGGCAATAATGAAAAAACTAATTCCGTTCCTGATTTCCAGCCTTTTTGCGACCTCTGCACTGGCGCTTGATCCCTTTGTCATCAAAGACATTCGCGTGGAAGGTATTCAGCGCACCGAAGCCGGCACCGTGTTCAGCTACCTTCCGGTGAAAGTTGGCGAAACTCTGGATGACGAAAAAGCTGCTGCCGCGGTCAAGGCGCTTTATGCTACCGGTTTTTTCAAGGATGTGCGCCTGGAAACGGAAAACGACGTACTGGTGGTGACTGTGCAGGAACGGCCAGCGATCGCGCAGGTGGATATCAGCGGTGCGAAGGAGTTCACCAAGGAACAACTGAAGGAAGGCCTGAAAGCGGCGGGTCTGGCGGAATCAAAGATTTTTGACAAGGCGCTGCTGGAGCGTGCCGAACAGGAACTGAAGCGGCAATATCTGAGTCGCGGCAAATATGCTGTCACCATCACCACCACCGTGACACCGCTGGAACGCAACCGCGTAGCCATCAGCTTCGATATTTCCGAGGGCGAGATCGCCAAGATCAAGCAAATCAACATCGTCGGCAATGAAGTGATTCCCGAAAAGGAGTTGCTCAGCCAGTTCGTGCTGACCACCTCGGGCTGGATGACCTGGTACAGCAAGAATGATCAGTATTCGAAGCAGAAACTGGCCGCCGATCTGGAATCGTTGCGCTCTCACTACCTCAATCGCGGTTATCTCGAGTTCAACATCGAATCCACGCAGGTATCGATTTCTCCCGACAAACAGGGTATCTACATCACCATTAATCTCCATGAAGGTGCCAAGTACAGCATTTCGGACGTCAAGCTGGCGGGCGAGATGCTCTTGCCGGAAGACGAGTTGCGCCAGTTGGTCAAGGTCAAGGCGGGTGATACCTTCTCGCGCGAGAAGCTGAACGAGTCGAGCAAGGCCATCAGCGACCGCCTGGGCAACGATGGCTATGCTTTTGCCAACGTCAACGCAGTGCCGGAAATCGACAAGGAAAAGAGCACTGTCGCCTTTACCTTTTTCCTCGATCCAGGGCGCCGTGTTTATGTGCGTCGCATCAACGTGGCTGGCAACACCAAGACGCGCGATCAGGTTTTGCGCCGTGAAATGCGCCAGGCCGAGGGCGGTTGGTATGCCGCGGACAAAATCACGCGTTCGCGTGAGCGTCTCCAGCGTCTGGGATATTTCAGTGACGTAAACGTTGAGACACCAGCAGTGCCGGGAACTACCGACCAGGTCGACCTGAATTACAGTGTTACCGAAAAACCTACAGGCAGCATCATGGCCGGCGCCGGCTTCTCCAGCTCGGAAGGATTGGTGCTGAGCGGCTCCATATCGCAGCAGAACGTGTTCGGCAGCGGCAACTATCTTGCGGTACAAATCAATAGCGGCAGTATCAACAAGGTGTATTCATTGTCGTTCACCGATCCATATTTCACCGATGATGGCGTGAGCCGCGGTTTCGACGTTTACAAGCGCACAGTGAACACCTCGAATTTGAATGTTGTTTCAACCTATTCGACCTCAACGCTGGGTGGCGGCATCCGTTTCGGCGTCCCCTTGAACGAGAAAGACAGTGTCAGTCTGGGCCTCGCGCTGGAAAAAATCGATATTTCATTGACCGATGACGCAACGCAGCGCCTCAAGGATTACGTCACCCAGTTCGGCAACTCGGCCTATACCGCCCGTGCTGACTTGGGCTGGGCGCGAGATTCCCGCGACAGCCTGACTTATCCCACCTCTGGCAGCTTGCAGCGGATTTATGGCGAACTCGGCGTGCCCGGTCTGGATATTGAGTATTACAAGCTTTCCTACCAGCATCAATATCTGCAAACCTTTGCCAAAAATTACACTCTCATGCTTAACGGTGAGGCAGGCATGGCTGCTGGTCTGGGGGGCAAGCCCTTGCCATTCTTCAAGAATTTCTATGCCGGCGGAATTTCATCGGTGCGCGGCTATCGCACCAGTTCACTTGGTCCGCAGGATGAACTTGGAAATTCCCTGGGGGGTACCAAGCGTCTCGTGGGATCGGCGGAATTGATGTTCCCGTTTCCCGGTTTATCCAGCGACAAATCGGTGCGTCTGGGAGTATTTGTCGACGGGGGTTCGGTATTTGGCCCGGATGATATTTATGGCCGCTATTCGAAGCTGAATTTTTCCGATATGCGGTTTTCCAGCGGGGTATCGTTAAGCTGGTTCTCTCCTATCGGACCGCTTAAATTCAGTCTGGCAGCGCCCCTCAACAAGAAAGAAGGGGACCGTACCGAGATATTCCAGTTCCAGATGGGAACAATGTTTTAGAAGATTTTGAAGTCAGGAGAAATAAATTGAGAAAGCTTGCCTTATCCATCATCGCGATTTCCTTGCTGCAGATTTCAGGCATGGCAGTTGCAGCAGAATTCAAAATCGGCTTCGTGAACACCGAGCGCGTATTCCGCGAGGCGGCACCGGCACAGAAAGCGCAGAAGAAACTGGAAAAGGAATTCGCCACCCGCGATCAGGAACTGCAGAAAATGGCCAAGCAGGCCAAGGATCTGCAGGCTTATCTGGAGCGTGAGGGCGTGACAGTGAGTGATACCGAACGGCGCAACAAGGAACGTGACCTGGCCAACCTCAACCGCGATTTCCAGCGTTTGCAACGCGAATTCCGCGAAGATCTCAATTTGCGCCGCAATGAAGAATTGTCCGCGGTACAGGAACGTGCCAACAAGGCTATCATCGCTATTGCCGAGAGCGAAAAATTCGACCTGATTCTGCAGGAAGCGGTATATGCCAGCCATCGCATCGATGTGACCGAAAAAGTGCTGAAGGCACTGGCCGACAAATAATTCCAAGGCCGTTAATACTGGCCGATTTTTGCAGGAAAAGTCTGTGAGCGTCGCTAACGAGAAGACATATTCCCTGGACGACATCGTGGCGCGCTTCGGTGGTGAGGTATTTGGCGATTCCCAGGTCAGGGTGAGCCAGGTTGCTTCACTGGAAAGGGCACAGGCCTGCGATATCAGCTTCTTTACTGGTGGCCGCTTCCAGAAGCAACTGAATACCACTGCGGCGGGTGCGGTGATCGTCTGTATGGAAGCACGCGATGCGACTACAAAGCCGCGCATCGTCAGCAGCAATCCCTATGCTTATTTTGCCAAGGTTTCAACGCTGCTTAATCCGGTTCCGGTGACGATTGCGGGGATTCATGCGACGGCGCAGATCGAGGAAGGTGCGGTCGTCGCGCCAACCGCTTCCATTGGACCGTTCGTCAGCATCGGACGGGGTGCGAACATTGGCGAACGGGTGGTGATTGGTGCCGGTTGCGCGGTGGGCGAGAATACTGAAATTGGCGCCGATAGCCGGTTATATCCCCGCGTTGTGGTTTACCACCAATGTGTCATCGGCGAACGGGTAATCATCCATTCGGGCGCGGTGATCGGCGCGGATGGTTTCGGTCTGGCCAAGGAGGACGGGCGCTGGCTGAAAATCCCCCAGATCGGCCGGGTGGTGATCGGCGACGATGTGGAAATCGGCGCCAATACCACCATCGATCGTGGCGCACTGGAGGATACGGTGATCGAGGAGGGAGTGAAGCTGGACAACCAGATCCAGGTCGCCCATAACGTCCAGATCGGCGCCCACAGTGCCATGGCGGGCTGCGTCGGGATTGCCGGCAGCGCCAAGATCGGACGCAATTGTACCATCGGTGGTGCAGGCATGATCCTGGGGCACTTGCAGATTGCGGACAATGTTTCGGTGTCTTCCGGGACGCTCATCACCAAATCGATTAACAAGGCCGGCGCCTATACCTCGGCGATGCCATTCTCGACGCACGAGCAGTGGCTCAGGAATGCGGCGCATTTGCGCCATCTCGACAGCATGGCAGACAGGATCCACGCGCTGGAGCAAAAGATTAATGAATTGGAAAGGAAGCAATCGTGAGCAGCATGGATATTCATGAAGTAATGGCGCATCTTCCCCACCGCTATCCTTTTCTGCTGGTGGACCGCGTGCTGACATGCGAACCGGGAAAAAGCATCGAGGCTGTCAAGAACGTCACCATCAACGAGCCTTTCTTTCAGGGGCATTTTCCCCATCATCCAGTCATGCCGGGCGTATTGATCATGGAAGCGCTGGCCCAGGCGGCCGGCATCCTATCGTTCAAGACCATGGGCACACTGCCGGATGAAAATTCCGTGTTCTATTTCGTCGGCATCGACAACGCACGTTTCAAGAAGCCGGTTACTGCCGGCGATCAACTCCACCTGCATATCGAGATTCTGCGCCAGATGCGCGGTATCTGGAAATTCAAGGCCGAGGCCAGGGTGGACGGAGAAATCGTCGCCGAGGCAGAACTGATGTGCGCCAAGCGCGATATCGTCTGAAGGCTTTTCGATGATTCATCCAACAGCCATTATTCATCCGGGCGCCAGGCTGGGCGAAGGCGTCTCTGTCGGCGCCTATTCGCTCATTGGCGAGCATGTGGAAATCGGCGATAATACTTGGGTTGGGCCGCATGTGGTGATTTCCGGCCATACACGGATCGGCTGCGACAACAAGCTATTCCAGTTTTCCAGCCTGGGCGAAGTGCCGCAGGACAAGAAGTATGCGGGTGAACCGACCCGGCTTGACATAGGCGACCGCAACACCATCCGCGAATTTTGTTCCTTCAATCTGGGAACAGCACAGGATGTGGGTGTGACCCGTCTCGGCAACGACAACTGGGTGATGGCCTACGTTCATGTGGCGCACGACTGCCAGATCGGCAATCAGACCATTTTTGCCAATAATGCCACGCTGGCTGGCCATGTGACTGTCGATGACTATGCCATTCTCGGCGGTTTCACCGGGGTGCACCAGTTCTGTCATATCGGCGCGCACTGCATCACCGGCATCAGTTCGGTGATTACCATGGATGTGCCGCCCTATGTGACGGTGGGTGGAAATCCCACCGCACCGCATGGTATCAATTCCGAGGGCTTGAAGCGGCGTGGTTTTTCATCCGAGGCGATTCTGGCCCTGCGGCGCGCCTACAAGGCCCTGTATAAATCCGGTCTGAGCCTGGCCGATGCCAAGCTGGTGCTGCAGGAACAGAGCCAGTCTGTTCCCGAGCTTGCCTTGCTGCTCGAGTTTCTCGCTAAATCCACACGCGGCATCATCCGCTAAGCGAGGTCTGGTTTGGTGCAGCAAAATGTCTCAGGACGGGGGGTGCGAATTGGCATCGTGGCGGGCGAGGCTTCCGGGGATTTGCTCGGTAGCCATTTGATCGCTGCGTTAAGAAAAAGAATGCCGAATGCCGAATTCGTTGGCATTGCCGGCCCGAAAATGCAGTCGGCCGGTGCGCAGACGCTTTTCCCCATGGAGAAACTGGCGGTGCGGGGCTACCTTGAAGTGTTGCGACATTTCCGTGAAATTCACGCCATTCGCCGCAAGCTGAAACGCTATTTCCTGCAAAATCCGCCCGACCTGTTTATCGGTGTTGATGCCCCGGACTTCAACCTCGGCCTGGAAAAGACGCTCAAGACCCACGGCATCCCCACTATCCATTACGTCAGCCCTTCGGTATGGGCTTGGCGGCGTGAAAGAGTCAAGAAAATTGCAAACTCCGTGACTCATCTTCTGGCGTTGTTCCCCTTCGAGCCGAAAATTTACCAGGATGCCGGCGTGCCGGTGAGCTATGTCGGCCACCCCATGGCCGATGTGATTCCAGATCATCCAGACCGTGGCGCAATGCGCACGCAACTCAAGCTGCCGCAGGAGGCAGTCATCATTGCACTGCTTCCCGGTAGTCGGCAAAGCGAATTGCACTATATGGCCGAGTTGTTCATCCGCACAGCGCAGTTGATCGCAGTGGCGCAACCCGATATTCGTTTTCTCGTGCCCCTCGTGAGCCGTGAAACCCGGGATTATTTTGAGTCAGCGCTACATCGTCTGGGTGGCGAAGCCTTGCAATTGAAAATTCTTTTTGGCCATGCCCATGACGCACTGACGGCCGCCAACCTGGCGCTGGTGGCGTCCGGCACCGCTACACTGGAAACGGCGCTGCTCAAACGCCCCATGGTGATTACCTACAAGTTGTCAAAATTTTCCGCCTTCCTCATGCGGCGAAAAGCTTACCTGCCTTATGTGGGCTTGCCCAATGTGATGGCCGGACGTTTTATCGTGCCGGAGTTGTTGCAGGAAGACGCCACGCCTGAAAACCTCGCCCAGGCCATGCTTAACCTGTTGCAGGACAAACAGGTCCAGGCTGGACTTCAGGCTGAATTTTCCAGCATCCACCAGCAGTTGCGGCAAAATACCGCCGAGCGTGCGTGCGAAGCGGTGATGCGTTACCTGCCCGACTGGGCTGCCAAGACATGAAATTCATGCTGTGCGGCGTCGATGAGGCCGGTCGCGGACCTCTGGCCGGCGCTGTTTTTGCCGCGGCGGTGATCCTCGACCCTGCACACCCCATCGCGGGCTTGGCGGACTCCAAGAAACTGAGCGAGAAAAAACGTGATTTCCTGGCGCTGCAAATAAGGGAACACGCACTGGCCTGGGCGATAGCCAGTGCATCGGCCGAGGAGATTGACTGCATCAATATTCTCCAGGCCAGCCTGCTGGCGATGCGCCGGGCGGTAGAGGGGCTGGCGCTAGTTCCCCACGAAGTCGCGGTGGATGGCCTGCATTGCCCACCCTTGGCAATGCAGGCGTATGCCGTTGTCAAGGGTGACGGCCTGGTGGCAGAAATATCGGCGGCCTCGATTCTTGCCAAAACCGCGCGTGATGCCGAAATGCTGAAATTGCATCAACTCTACCCGGATTATGGTTTTGACCGCCACAAGGGTTATCCTACAATGGACCATCTGGCGGCAATCACTCGACATGGCGTTACGCCAATTCACCGGCGCAGCTTTGGTCCGGTGAGGCGAACACTCGAACAGTAGCCGCCCAATTAACGTATTAACTCACTTACGAGGAATGTCCAATGAAATTCATGATCATGTTGCACCTGCTGGGGATTGTAATATGGGTAGGGGGCATGTTTTTTGCCCACCAGATCCTGCGTCCGGTGGCCGCCGACCGACTTGAACCGCCATTGCGCTTGCCGCTGTGGGTGGGGGTGTTCAAGCGTTTTTTTCCTTGGGTGTGGGTGAGTGTCGCATTGGTGTTGCTTTCTGGCTTGTTCATGATTGGGTTTTTGGGCGGCATGGGCAGCGTGCCGTTGTATGTCCACGCCATGCTGGGCACGGGTACTGTCATGATGGCAATTTTTGCTTATGTATTCTTCGTGCCTTTTGCTCGCCTCAAGCGCTCAGTCGTGAACCAGGACTGGAAAGCGGGCGGTGCAGCCCTGGCGAACATTCGTCAACTGGTGGGGATAAACCTGCTTCTGGGGCTGGCAACCATCGCCCTCGCCACGGCTGGTGCCATGTTGGCGTAGCGCCGGAGGGCGGAAGTTGTTAAAGTTGGCAAAATTATTCCACTGGCTTGATATTCGAGCTGGCAGCGGAGAGGGCATTTAGTATGCTGGTAATTGTTGGTTACATCATTGTTCTGGCTTCGATATTTGGTGGTTTTGCGCTGGCGGGAGGTCATCTTGCGGCCTTGTTCCAACCGGTTGAGTTGCTCATGATTGGTGGTGGCGCCATCGGGGCGATGCTGGTCAGTAGCGGCCCCAAGGTGTTGAAGTTGACCTTGAAATCTTTGCCCAGCCTCCTCAAGGGGTCAAAATATACCAAGGCCTTGTATATGGAATTGCTGGCACTGTTGTTCGAGCTGCTGGCAAAAGTGCGTAAGGAGGGCCTGATGTCCATTGAATCCGATGTCGAGGAACCAGACAAGAGCCCCCTCTTCAACAAATATCCCGGTGTTTCTTCCGATCACCATATCGTTGAATTCATCACCGATTATCTGCGCCTGATGGTGGGGGGTAACCTCAATGCGATGGAAATCGAAAACCTCATGGATATTGAAATAGAAACCCATCACAACGAAGGTTATATCCCGGTTTCAGCCCTGGCCAAACTGGGTGATGGCTTACCTGCGTTCGGCATCGTGGCTGCGGTGATGGGAGTGGTGCATACGATGGAATCAGTCGGCATCCCCCCTGCGGAGCTCGGTATGCTGATTGCTGCCGCACTGGTCGGTACTTTCCTCGGTATTTTGTTTGCCTATGGTTTCGTGGGCCCGCTTTCGACCTTGCTGGAAAATAAGCTCAATGAATCAAGCAAGGTTTACGAGACCATCAAGATCACACTGCTTGCCAGCTTGAATGGCTATGCGCCCCAGGTGGCGGTCGAATTTGGGCGCAAAGCCCTGTATTCCACTGAACGACCTGGATTCCTCGAACTGGAGGAGCACATCAAACAGGCCAAGGGTAAATGAGCTATCAGCTTTCAGCCATCACCCATACCAATGGGTTTGAAAGCTGATAGCTGAGAACTGAGAGCTAAAAAATGAGCGACGATTCCCAACGCCCCATAGTCATCAAGAAAATCAAGAAGGGTGGCCACGGCCACCACGGTGGCGCGTGGAAAATCGCCTACGCCGACTTCGTGACTGCGATGATGGCCTTCTTTCTGTTGATGTGGCTGTTGGGGTCTACTGCCAAGGGCGATATGGAAGGCATTGCGGAATATTTCAAAACGCCGCTGAAAGTGGCGATGCAGGGCGGCTCCGGTAGCGGCGACGCTTCCAGCGTGATCAAGGGTGGCGGAACCGACATCAGCCGCAAGTCGGGCCAGGTCAAGAAAGGCGAATCAGTGCCCGCCAAGAAAAAAGCCATCAATCTGGAGGCCGCCAAGGCCGAACTGAAACGGATTGAGGCAGTCAAGCTTGTCAGCTTGAAGGAAAAACTGGAGAAAACCATCGATGCCAACCCCTTGCTCAAGCAGTTCAAGAAGCAACTGATGCTGGATATCACCAAGGAGGGTTTGCGCATCCAGATCGTCGACGATCAGAACCGTCCCATGTTCGATAGCGGTGGCGCGCACGTCAAGCCCTATACCCAGGTAATACTGCGCGAGATCGGCAAGGTGCTGAATGAAGTGGAAAACCGTGTAACCTTATCCGGTCATACCGATGCCACACCCTATTCCGGTGGCGAAAAAGGCTACAGCAACTGGGAGTTGTCTGCTGACCGCGCCAACGCCTCACGGCGCGAACTGGTCGCCGGAGGCATGGGCGATGGAAAAATACTGCGCGTAGTGGGGCTTTCCTCTGCAGTTCCGTTTGATCATGCCAACCCCGGCGGCCCGGTCAACCGACGCATCAGTATTCTGATCATGAACAAGGAGGCCGAGGAGGCGGTTACCAAGGAAAGCAAGGCAGATGTCCAGGCGGATAGCAAGGCTGACGTAGCGACGGCCTTGCAGGACGCAAGTGCCGAGCCGGCTGCCAAGCCCTTAGTTGCGCCCGTTCTTGTGGCCCCGGTAAAAGAGGTGGCAGTTGCTGTCCCGGCCGGACGCTGAGTCGTTGGGCCCATTCTCCGGCGCATTGCCTTTGGGCCGGACGCTGCCGCCAGGCGCAAAACTATTATTGCTACAATTGGCCGCGGCAGCACTGTGGTTGATGGCGGCCATGCCGTTGCTGCACTCGTTGGGCGTATCTTTTCCGCTTTGGCAGCATGCCTTGGGCGCCGGCGCCGTTGCCGTTGCTCTGGGGATAGCTTGGCGCCTGCCGGCCTGGTGGTTGCCTATCAATTTTCTCTTTATCCCCACCTTGCTGAAGATGCAGGGATTTGACCTCGCCTCTTCCTGGTACCTCGCGGCTTTTGCCTTGTTGTTTCTGGTTTATGGTGGTGTCGCGCGCAGCCAGGTGCCGCTGTATCTTTCCAGCCGGAAGGCATGGCATGCGGTGGCCGGCCTCGTGCCTCATCGCGGCGCGGTGGTCGATCTGGGGTCTGGCCTGGGCGGGATGCTGGCGTTCCTCTCCCGCCAGCATCCGGAAGGCAGATATGTCGGCGTTGAAAACGCACCACTGCCATTTTTGCTGGGCTGGTTGCGCGCGCAGGTCAGCGGCAGACACTACGCCATGCGCTGGAACAGTCTGTGGAAGGTTGATCTGCGCCCATTCGACGTGGTCTATGCCTATCTTTCGCCGGTACCGATGGCGGCGCTGTGGTTCAAGGTGCAGGCCGAGATGCGTCCCGGAACGTTGTTCATCAGCAACAGTTTTGCTGTTCCGGGTGTGGAGCCCAACGAAGTGGTGCAACTGGAAGATATGCACCACTCCAGACTGTATTTATACCGGCTGTGAGTGACATGACGACCCTGCCCAGTACTATCCACGAGTGGGTCACATTTCTGGAAACCCAGGAGGTGCCGGTGCTGCGCCGTACATCCCGGGAACTGGAAAAATTGCGTCCCAGCGCGGAACGTATCTCGGCATCCAGACTCGCAGTGATTATCCTGCGCGATCCCCTGATGACGCTGAAACTGTTACGTCTTGCCAATTCCTCCCGGCGTGGCAGGCTGAGCAACGAGATTACCAGTATCGAACATGCCATCATGATGCTGGGGGTCGTGCCGCTGTTCAAACACTTTTCTTCCCTGGTGGTGCTCGAGGACATGCTGGAGCAGCAGGAGCAGGCCCTCCATAGCGTGCGCCAGGTTTTTAGCCGCGCTCTGCACGCCGCTTATCAGGCGCGGCAATGGGCGCTCCAGCACCAGGATATCCGGGTGGAAGAGGTTTACATCTCGGCCCTGCTGCATGACGTGACCAATATGATGCTGTGGATTTACGCGCCGCAGCGGGCGCAGGAAATTCGCGCCGCAGTGCAGCGAGAACGCCTGTACTACGGTCTGGCTCACGAAAAAGTGATGGGATTTTCGGTCGCGGATTTTCGTGCCGCACTAGCCGCCGCCTGGTGTTTTCCAGACATGCTGGCGGAATTGGTGGACTGCCGCAATGCTAGTCAGTCGCGTGCGCAAGGCGTGCTGCTGGCTGTTTCCATTGCCCACCTGGCGGAAAGAGGCTGGTATGGCTCGCAAATCGAGGCCACGCTGGAAGCAATGGCGGACACACTGAACCTGCCTTTGGACGAGACCGTCCTGCGTGTGCACCAGAGCGCAGTGGCCGCTGCGCGGCACTGGGAATGGTACGGTGTGACGCCTGCCGCGGCCTGGTTGCCCATGCTGCCCGGCGCATGGGAGGATGAGCAGATTGTTACCGCTGCTGAAAACAGCGGAGAGTTGGCAAGGGGAGATGAGTCGGTTTGCCTCATGCCGGATCACGCCGGACTGCAGTCGGTAATGGATGAAATTAACGCTCACCTCGATGCTTCGCTCAATCTGAACGATATGATGAGCCTGGTACTACGCGGGATGCACGAAGGAATCGGCCTCAATCGCATCGTGTTCATGCTCCTCACACGCGATCATGCTCACCTTAAAGCCAAGTATGTCCATGGGGCAGCGCCGGGCTCGCCGCTACAGCAACTGGAAGTGAGTTTGCGCATTCCCAACCTGTTTTCCCGTTTGCTGGAGAAAATGCAGGGGGTCTGGTTCGCCGACACCAATGCCAGGACACTGGCGCCACTGATCCCGCCGGATGTGCGCCAGGTGATAGGCGAAGGGGAGTTTTTTGCCATGTCGCTATTCGTGCATGGCAAGCCGGTAGGCTTGCTCTATGCTGACCGTGGGCACGGTGGATGTTCCCTGGATGAGCATAGCTACATGGAATTCAAGAAATTGTGCGTGCGTGCCGCAGATGGTTTGTCGCATCTGGCACGCAGATAAAATCATGTCCACAGGCTTTTCTGCTACTCTCGACAGCAATAGGCCCTGAGCGTTTTTCATGAAAATCAGATTCGATGTTGAAGATCTCCGTGTCGGCATGTTTGTCTATGAACTCGACCGACCCTGGCTTGACACCCCGTTTCTGCTTCAGGGATTTCTGGTCGAGGAGCCAGAGCAGATCAGCGAGCTGGGTAAATACTGCCACTATGTTTTCGTTGATCCGTCCATGAGCTCCATCCCGGTTGGTACGCCATCGGAACGCGCAGCCACGAGACGTTTGATGACGGGTAAAGTGGCAGCGGATGTCGCTCCTGAAGGAGAAAAGCATGCGGTCAAGCACTCCATTCTGGAACTGGATGAGTTGCCCGTCGCAAACACGCCAATTGGACGGATGCTGGCAAAACTGCGTATCGAGTATCCCAGCCAGGCGCCAGTGGAGGAAGAACTGCCGGTTGCGCGGGAGATTCATGGGCGCGCCAGCGAGGTGGTGCATGCGCTGTTCGATCGCATCGTGGTGGACGGCGAGATGGATGGCAAGGCGCTGAATGAAGCCATGACAGAGATTACCGACAGCGTGATACGCAACCCGGATGCGTTGCTGCTGCTGACCTACCTGCGCCAGAAAAGCCGGTATGCCTATGACCACGCCATCAGCGTGTCCGTACATTTGCTGGCTTTTGGTCGCCATATCGGCCTGCCAAAGGCTCAGCTTCACGTTCTTGGTTCTGCCGGTATCCTGCTGGATACCGGCATGTCACGTCTACCAGAGGAAATTCTGCACAAGAAGGGCCGCTTGACCGGGCCGGAGTTCGAGGCCATGAAAACGCATGTCGCTTCCGGTCTGGATTTTGTGCGCAAAAGTCCCGACTTTAGCCCTCAGGTGGCTGAGATACTTGCACAGCACCACGAGCGGGAAAATGGCAGCGGCTATCCGCTCGGGCTGAAAGAGCGGCAGATCAGCATCCTTGGCAAGATGGCTTCGATCGTCGATTGCTATGCGGCACTCATCAGCCAGCGGCCTTATGCCCAGCCCATGCCCTCATTCGAGGCGCTGCAGATGCTCTACAACTGGCGTGGCACTTTCTATCACGCCGATATGGTGGAGCAGTTCATCCAGTGTCTTGGCCCCTATCCAGTGGGCGGTCTGGTCGAGCTGAATACCGGCGAAGTGGCGGTGGTGTTGGAGCATAACCGCATCAGACGACTCAAGCCGCGCGTGATGGTGGTGCTTGATGCCGACAAGAAGTGTCTCTCTTCCCCCGTCATGCTGGATCTGATCAACGATCCCGTCGCCTTCAACGATCAGGTCTACCGTATCGAACGCAGCCTGCCTGATGGCGCCTATGGCACGGATCTGACGGATTTTTACCTTTGACAGGTATCTCGCCGCTTCCCGATCATCTGAGCCTGCTGACCGAACTGGACGGCAGGCTCGGGCGTCTTGACGGGCAGGGTGGGATGGGGCTGGCTCTATTATCTCTGGATTGTCTGGCACGCATCGATGGCATGCTGGGTTATCTTGCAGGCGATGTGCTGTGCGATCAGATTGCTGGCTTGCTGCGGCAGGTCCTCAAGCCAGGCGATTGCGTGTACCGTGTCGGACGCGGTGAACTGGCGTGCGTGCTGAGCAAGATGAGCAGTACGGGGCACGCGGTACTCGCTGCCACCCGTATTTTGCGCGTCCTGGAGGCGCGCCTGAGCGTGGAGGGTGCCTTCATCCGTGCGACCCCCCGCGTGGGTGTCGCGATCGGGGAGAGCGGCGACGACGGCAACACCCTGTTGCGCCGTGCCAATGTCGCCATGCACGAGGCGCGTCGTAGCTACGAGCACTATGCAGTGTACGAGCGGCGACTGGATGAGCCCAACCAGATCCAGTTCCAGTTGCAGAGCGCGCTACGTGAGGCAATTGAGGATAACTCGCTGGCTGTCAGTTTTCAGCCCAAACTTCACCTGGGTACCAATACCATTACTTCGGTCGAAACGCTGGTGCGCTGGAGTCATGCCGCACAGGGTGATATTCCTCCGAGCCATTTCATTCCCGTGGCCGAAGCCTCAGGTTTCATCTCCGAGCTGACCCTGCGCGTGCTTAATGCCGCGCTGTGCGGCTACGCCACCATGAGCGCGGAGGTTGAAAACATCCAGGTGGCGGTCAACGTGTCGGCAAAGGACTTACAGGAAAGACATTTGCCAGAGGTGATCCAGCAATTACTGGGAACCTGGAATGTTCCGGCCGCGCGGCTCACACTCGAGCTGACAGAAACCGCCATGCTGGAGGACGAGGCGGTGTATGTCGATGCGCTCTCCCGCCTCAAGGAAACGGGTGTTCGTTTGTCGATCGACGACTTTGGCACAGGCTACTCCTCCATGAGTCGGCTGCGCTTCCTGCCACTGGACGAGATCAAACTGGATATCAGCTTTGTCAGGGACATGCTCGCTTCGCCGCGCGACGAACGCATTGTCGGCTCGATGATCGCGTTGGCACACGATCTGGGGCTGTCCGTGGTGGCAGAAGGGGTTGAGGATGGCGCGACGCTGCAACGATTGAGGGAATACGGCTGTGATCTGGTGCAGGGCTACTGGGTCAGTAAACCTTTAAGCCTCGATGAACTAGTCGCCTTTCTGCGCGGCTGGACGGGAGAGCAGGAAATAAGGTGAAGCGGGCGTCATAATAGCTCGGGAGGTCTCGGCCCAGAGGCGTTTCTGAATGGGTTTTATAGTTCTGTCAGCAGATGTTCCAGGCCTGCCCGCTCCTGTTCCGGTGTGAACAGAGGGCGCCGCACCGCGCATTGAGCCTGGAGTTGCGCGTAGAAAGCCATGTCCGACTCTGCGCGCCATAACAGACTTGCCAGCTCATGCTCGTCCCCGCACGGGTAATAGCCGGGATAATCGCTGCCCAGCATGCCGAGATTGCCTGCAATATCCGAGGCAATCACCGGCACGTCAGCGGCCAGCGCTTCGCAAATCACATTGGCGCCGCCTTCCATGCGTGAACTGATAACCATGACGTGGCTCTGCGCCAGTTTCTTCGTCGCCTGCCAGTGCGGCAGGTTGCCCAGCCAGCGATAACGCTGGTCCTGCTGCATCAAAGCTTGTGCTTCCTCGGCCATCGCCGGGCTCAGTGCGCCGCCCAGATGGATGACCCGGATTCTTGATTCGATCGGCAAGTGACGCAGTGCATGGGCGCAGCGGAAGGGGTCCTTTTCCTCGCGCAGATGGCCAATCACGCAGGCCTGAAAGTGTCTCTTGAGCTTGCGCTGCAGTCGTGCCGGGGGCGCGGATTGGTAAACCACACGGGTTTTTACTCGCAGCGCCGGCTCCAGTTCCTGCAGCCCTTGCTCTTGCAGCACAATCATGCGCGTGGCCAGTTTCATGGATTGCTGGGCGGAGGCGTCATGGCGGATGTCGCGGTAAAGGTCGGTGCCGGTCAGGGCCAGGATGAGGGGGTGGCAGGGAAACTTTTCCGCGAAGCGGAGCATTGATTCGTGACTGCGCCGGGCGTGTAGGGCAATCATCAGATCGGCAGGCGTGCCATCCCACTCGACCTGGATCTCGACGTGGTGGCCGAGCTGGCGCAGGAAGTCCGCCCAGCGACAGGCGGTATTGCGGTTGCCGGTGCGGGAACCGCTGGCGCTGGGAGTGATAAGGATAATTTTCATCTTGGTTGATTCAGGCTAGACTTGCGCAATTCATGACTATAGTAAATCCCGATGCACGTAATGGAATTACCATAATGAGCCAGCGCCAACTCTGGTATGTGCGGCGCGGCGACAAGGTGAGCGGGCCGTTTCCCACCCAGGTCGTAGCCAATAATACCTTGCTGGGCAGATTTCTGCCCGGCGATGAGGCAAGCCTGGACCAGGTGGAATGGAAACCGCTGGTATCGGTGGCGGAGTTGCTGCCGCCCGAGTTGTTGGAGTTGCACAACGAAACCGATCCAGAGCGTCGTCAATGGCTGGAAGAGCGCCTCAAGGCGGCCCGCCGCTGGGCAGACCAGCGTATGCATGACGAGCGACGGCATGAGGGAGAGACCGCTGGCTTGCGGGGCGAAGCGCGGCGTCAGACCGATATGGATGGTGAAATTCTGGCCTTGCCGCACCATCATGTGGTGCGGCAACCGGAATCGGGCTTGCGACGTTATTGGGGTGTGGCCACAGGTATCGGGGCAGTATTCCTGCTCGTGGCGCTGGGGCTGATTTACTACCAGCCGGTCAACCCCGTCAAGGTGGGCGTCGTGCCTGTCCAGCCGCAGTGTGACAGGGCTGCTGCGCCCGGCGTTAACTGGAGCGGGTGCGACAAACAGGGTGCAATTCTCCGCGGCGTTGATTTGACGCGGGGCAACCTGGATTATGCGAATTTTTCCCGTGCCGATTTGTCCGGTTCCCGGCTCGTGCACGTTTCCCTGGTGGGCGCGAATTTTGCATCCGCCGATCTGAATCACACCGATTTGAACAATGCCGACCTGAGCCATGCTGACTTGAGCGCCGCCAACCTGGTGTCGGCAAACCTGACCGGGGCAGTGCTTGATCATGCTATCTGGAGTGATGGGCGGATTTGTGCAGTGGGTTCCTTGGGGCAATGCCGGTGAAGCTCATCAGTTCGCGCGACAATAGCCTGTTCAAATCGCTCAAAAAGTTGGCCAATTCGGCACGCGAACGCAGAAAAGTGAGCAAGGCCCTGCTCGATGGCGTACATCTGATTGTTGCCTATCTGGAGCGGCTCGGCTCGCCGGAATTGCTTGCCATTGCACGCTCGGCTCAAGACAAGCCGGAAATCCGCATGTTGCTGGCACGTTTGCCGGATGTGAGCCTGATTGTGCTGAGCGATGCCCTGTTTCAGGAGTTGGCGCCAGTGGAGTCGCCAACTGGCGTGCTGGCGCTGGTTGCTGTGCCCGAACTGCCCCTGCCGCAAGCGCTGCAATGCGTCATACTGCTGGAAGCGGTTCAGGATCCGGGCAACCTGGGATCGATCCTGCGATCCGCTGCCGCAGCAGGCGTGGAGGCGGCATATTTGTCATCAGGTTGTGCCGATGCATGGTCGCCAAAGGTGCTGCGTGGTGGAATGGGTGCGCACTTTGCCTTGTCTATCAGGGAGGGTGTGGATCTGGTTGCGGCGGCGCAAGCTTTTTCCGGTGAGGTTGTGGCCGCCACCTTGCGGGGCGAGGCGAGCTTGTTTGACGCGGATCTTTCAGGTGCAATCGCTTTTGTGATCGGCAACGAAGGAGCCGGCGTGTCGCAAACCCTGCAACAGGCGGCAACCCGATGTGTGCGTATCCCCATGCCGGGTGCGGTGGAATCGCTCAATGCCGCTGCCGCTGCCGCTGTCTGCTTTTTCGAACGGGTGCGTCAACTGCAATAGTCCCTTAATTTGCTTGTGAATTTCCCCGGTTAACGGGTAAAATGCACGATTTCAGTTTTTGGAGAGAAGTAATGGCTGTAACCACCCCACAAAAGGCACAAATTGTGCAGGATTATCAAACCGCAGCCGCCGACACCGGTTCCCCGGAAGTGCAGGTTGCCCTGATGACCGCCCGTATCAACGACCTGACCGGTCATTTCAAAGAACACGCCAAAGACCACCACTCCCGTCGTGGCCTACTCAAGCTGGTAAGCAAGCGTCGCAAGCTGCTGGACTACCTCAAGGGCAAGAGCGGCGACCGCTACCGTACCCTGATTGAGCGCCTGGGCCTGCGTAAGTAATTCGGTCCGCATCAGGCAATTTATCGGCAGCAAGGGCGAGTAACAAGAAAAAGGATCTGGCATTGAAGCACATCAAAAAAAGCTTTTCGTACGGGCGTCATCAAGTAACGCTGGAAACAGGCGAAATCGCACGTCAGGCGCATGGCGCCGTGATGGTCGACATGGATGGC
>Ga0105091_10000212_pt1 | contig 23008 bp, 19 predicted proteins | sample PPLLak1March2015_FD_87022 | JGI IMG/M metagenome (GOLD analysis project Ga0105091, IMG submission 87022) | Freshwater sediment microbial communities from Prairie Pothole Lake near Jamestown, North Dakota, USA - PPLs Lake P7 Core (1) Depth... | ecosystem: Environmental > Aquatic > Freshwater >... | reverse complement strand
CGACATTGGTCACCTTCACGCCCCAGCGCTCGGTGAATTCATCCAGGCGGGTGCGCAGAACCTGGTTGATGTGTTCGCGCTGCGAGAGCACGTCGTCGAGCGGGATGCCGCCGATGACGGAGCGCAGGGTGGTGGTCGCCATGCCCTGGGCGGCCTGCTCGAAGGAACCCACCTGGATGACGCTTGAGGTGGCGTCCAGAACCTTGTAGAACCAGAGGAAGTCGATGTTGATCGGGGCGTTGTCCTTGGTGATGCAGACCTGGTGCCCGATCTCCCGCACCTGCTCCCGCAAATCCACCTTGCGCGGTTCATCCACAAACGGGATCAGCAGGACAAGGCCCGGTCCCTTGGCGCCGATCGAGCGGCCAAGGCGGAAGATGACCAGCCGTTCGTACTCGCGGACCACGCGGAACACGTTGCCGATCAGGACCAGCAACGCGACAACGACAACCGCGCCAATGCACAACCCGGCGATAACAATCGATGAAGTGGTTTCCATAGAGGCCTCCTGGTATGAATGTACGATCAGGCAAACAAAACGTAACGGTGGAGAAACGCGTCCACCTCAGTATAATACGAGATGATCGTTTCGGCTTTTCTCCAGCCATGACCTTCCCCGGGGAAGAGACGGTATACATGCGGCACGCCGCTGCGCGCGAGCGCCGCGGCGATCTCCCCGGTCTGGCTTGGCGGGACGACGGCATCCTCCTCTCCCTGAAAAACGGCCAGCGGATCGCGAATCCTCTCCAAATGGTACGCCGGTGACCACGTGCGGAATTTCTCAAGGTCTTCCGGAAGCTTGCCCACCATCGTATCCAGATAGTGCTTTTCGAATTTCTCCGTGGCGCCGCCCAGCGTGAAAAGATTCGTGACGCCGTACAGGCAGATTCCCGCCCGGAAAACGCCCGGATGGCGGATCAGGCAGTTCAACACGGTATACCCGCCGGCGCTTCCGCCTTTGATCACCAGCCGCGACGGGTCCGCCAGCCCGCGTTCAACCAGCATCCCGGCGCCGGAGACCGCATCGGCCACATCGATATCACCCCACCGCCCGCGCAGCGCGTTGCGGTAGGACCGGCCGAACCCGGCGCTCCCGCGGTATATCACCGCCAGGCAGGCATACCCGCGGCTGGTAAAAAACACCGTATCGGAGGAATACGCCGCCGGCACCGCCGAGGTCGGCCCGCCGTGAACCAGGATGATCGCGGGCGGCATCCCCTTCGCGGTAAAACGCGGATTGTGCGCGGGGAAAAACAAACCGTGCACTTCCGCGCCGTCGCCGGAAAGCCAGGAAACCGGCTTAGGCAGTGCGTGTTCCGCTTCCGCCAGACGTTCGGGCGAGGAACGGGCCTGGATCGTGAACCGCTTATCCTGCTGCACGATGATCCGTTTGGGTATGGCGCAGGACGATGCAATGTAGGCCAGCGCGGATCCGGAAGGTGAAACGGAAATCTGGGCGAGATCGGTGTACGGACCGGAGGCAGGTTGGGTTATCCTTTCCGTTTCCAGATCCACCGCGCGCAGGGAGCTGAAGCCTTTATCCTTTTGAAGGAAGAATATTTTCTTCCCGTCCCCCGCCCAGCCGAAAACCCGGATCCCCTGGACCCAAGCCGGTTCCGCGAGGGTGGTGTCTGAAACCAGATTGCGTTTCTTCCCGCTCTCCAATTCCAGGACGACGAGTGAATCCCACTCGCCTCTTTCCTCGATGTACGCCAACTGGTTTCCATCCGGGGAAAAAGCGGGTTGAAACACGGGGACATCCGCCGCGCCGGCCAGGACGGTTACTTCTAAAAGTTCGGGCGGATCCTTGGAAATTTTCGCGCCACGAAGGACCGTCCCGTCCCACGGCATGTTCGGAAAGGTCCAATCCACCCAGGCAATCCGGTCGCCGCGCGGACTCCACACCGGCTGCATGTAGAAATCGGCGCCCTCCGCAAGTTTGCGGGGCCAACCGCGTCCGTCGGAATCCACGATCGCGAGCGAATCCTCCCCTTCATGGGAATGGACATACAGCACCCACCGGCCGTCGGGAGAAAGCGCCGGAGCGGCGGAAGCACCGAATCCGGGAGTGATCGGCCGCGCGGGGCCGCCGGCATATTCCACACGGTACAGCCTCCCGTCTTTTTCGGCGAATACCGCAAACCCTTTTCCCGGCGAGAACAACCCGCCGCCGTACCCCACACCGCTGCGAACATTTTGGGCTTCCGTCAAATCCCGTGGAAGCTCGCCGCCCTCGCGGATGACCAGCACGCCCTTTCCGGAACGGCCTTCCACCCACAACAAGGCACTGCCGTCGGGATTCCATTGCACATCCTCCAGCCGGATATGCCGGCTGATGGATTGCGGCGTGACGGGACTGGGCCATGTCCCGAACGGGGTGGATTGAATTTCCGACAAGTCAGGATTCCTTGGCGACCGTTAGGATCAACCCTTCCCGGGAGAGGATCCGGACGCGCGATCCGGCGGGAATTCGAATATCAGAACGGGCCGACCATAATTCACTGGCCACCTGAACCGATCCTTCGAGGAAGATTTCCGTTTGCGCTTCCCCGATCTGGCCGACGACCGAGGGATTCATCTGATCCGGCTTTTTGCGGGCCTGCAGCACTTTGCGCACGACCAGCCAGAAGAAGAAGGTGGTTCCCAAGCTGGAAACGACCGCCAGCGGCCAGGATACAACCGCGAATTCGCCGCTGCTTCCCCGGAACAGGAAAATCGACCCGACGGAAAACAGGATCACCGAAATGATCAGGAAAATGCCTTTCATCGGTTTGACGATTTCGATCAGAAACATGATGAAAGCGGCCACCAGGATGCCGAACGCCCAAAGGTTGATATTCAGCCAGACGGCGAATACGGCAGTAATAACGACACAAACGCAGGCGGCAAGCTCCAGCATTCCGGTGCCGGGTGAGGATATAGCTAAAACGCTTGTCCAAATCGAAGCGATCAAGAAAAAATAGGCAATATCCTGCATTTGCAGCATATGTTCCTCCTTTTTCCAAATTACCGCTGAATAAATGATACTCCAAATTGATATACGTATTTTGCACCCAATGGGTGAGTTTCTAAAAGGATTGTCTCACTTAGCGCAGCGAAGGGTTTACCAGGATGCTGAAAAACGATCAGTATCTCATTGCGGAGAGCGAAGCGACCCCGGCCTGCCCCAACCGGGGCAGGCGAAGCAATCTGCTGTTTATCCCTAGAAAATGGAGATTGCTTCGCTCCCGGAGCCTGCCCTGAGCATCGCGAAGGGGGCGCTCGCAATGACGTCAGGCGCGTTTTTCAGCAGCCTGCTAAAAAGGCAGATACAGATGCTTCGCTACCCCCACTCGCGAATGCTTCGCATCGGAAAACCACCGATGCTCATCGCTCGGGGGGCGGGCGCTCAGCAGGACTGCATAATCAGAAGAAATTTTTCCGGTATACTCCGACCCCAACGGAGCCTCCCATGTCCATCTGCTTCCATCCGGATTTATTCGACGCCGAACGATTTCAATCCCTCCAAAAGGGGGATATTCTCCGGAGGATCCGGGCGTCAATCGTTCCGGGCAGGAATTTTCCCGCCATGCTTGACGGGTATGACATCGTCAGCTTCAGGGTTGAGGAAGAGCCGTACCGGCCGGTCGGCAGCATCGTGGATTATCTCTGCGAACACCTGCCCGAGGAAGATTCCTCCAATCCGGACCTTCCGGAAATGGTCAACCTGCTGAACGCTCTGACGGAACGGCACGGCAACCTGGCGCGGGATACGGACTGCACCTATCTCGGATATCTCACGGCCGGGGAGGTAAGCCTGCTGCGCGGCCAGCTCGAGCGGGCCGGTTTCGAAACCGCGCAAACCATGAATGAGAAATCGGCCATGGTGAAGATCCTGGCGATCGCCGAGCAGCACGGCACCGGGTTGATATTCTCCCAAATGTAGGCAAAGCGTAAGAGCTCTCACCGCGAAGGCGCGAAGGACGCAAAGATTATTATTTTTTAAGGAGCTCTTGGCGACCTTTGCGTCTTCGCGGTGAGATTCTTTTCAGTCGATTAGGGGATGCTACGGAGCAATTCCTCAACCTGGGCTGAGATCAGATCCGCCGCCTTTCGGTATTCCTCGGCCGAGCCGCCGTACGGGTCCGGGATGATCCATAACCGCACCGCGGCGTATTCCGGAAATGCCGTCTGAAACAGCGCCGCAACCTCCCGGTCCAGCGCCACCACCATCTCGTAACCGGCAATATCCACAGAGGCGATATTCCGCGCCCGGTGCCCGGAGATATCGATTCCCCGCCGTTTCATCTCCAGAACGGCCGGAGGGGATGGCGGTTTTCCATCCGCCGCCCCCACCCCCGCGCTTTCGGCGACGACTGCGGCCGGCGTCGTGGACGCGTTGAAGAAACCCTCCGCCATCGGACTCCGGCACAGGTTGCCGAAACAGACAAAAAGTATTTTCCGCGTGGCGCTCATCTCAAACCCCCGTGCTTCCGGCGGCCAGCGCATCAATCCCGCGTTTGACCTCGCCGACGAGGGCTTCCCACGGTATGATCCGTTTATCGGGCGCGGTGCGCAGTTTGAGTTCCGCCCCGCCCTCGCGAATGGACCGTTCGCTGACCGTCAACCGCAGCGGGAAGCCCATCAGGTCCGCATCCGTGAACTTAACCCCCGCCCGTTCGTTGCGATCGTCGTAGAAAACTTCCACGCCTGCCTCCGCAAGCGCCTGGTAAGTCCGTTCCGCATCCTCCGCGCACCCCAGCCCCACCAGCGCAACCTGGAATGGGGCGATCGCGATTGGCCAGATCAGCCCGTGCTCGTCGTGGTGCTCCTCCGCGACACACCCCAACAGGCGCCCGACCCCGATCCCGTAGGATCCCATCCAGACCGGCCGGCGTTTTCCATCTTTATCCAGGTAGAAGCAATCCATCGGTTCGCTGTAGCGGGTGCCGAGCTGGAAGATGTTCCCCATCTCGACTCCGCGCCGGGCCTGCATCGGCGCCCCGCACTCGGGGCAACCGTCTCCGTCGCGGGCGGCGGCGATATCGGCCGTGATGTCCGGTCGATAATCGCGGCCGCAATTGACGTTGCGAAGGTGGAATCCCTCCAGGTTGGCGCCGGCGGTCAGGTTCGAGCCGGAGACGATCGAGTAGTCCGCGATGACGAGCGCGCCGCGCACGCCGATCGGCGATGCGAAGCCGGGCACCGCCCCCGTCGCGCGGATCTCCTCGTCGCGGGCCGGGCGCAGCTCGACCGCCTGGGCGGCGTTGGCCAGCTTGGTTTCGTTCACCTCCAGGTCGCCCCGGATGACGGCGAACACCAGCTTCTCGCCGGTTGATTTTTCCTCCGCAACGGTCGCCATGAAGAATACCGCTTTCGCCGTGCGCGCGGCCGGAATTTTCAAATAAGCGGCCAGGTCGTCGATCGAAGTGATGCCCGGGGTGGCGACCTTCTCGATGGGCAGCGGAGTCTCCTCCACCGCGGCGCTCCGGCGGAAGCGCGCGGCCTGGCGGTTGGCTTTGTACTCGCACGCCGGGCAGAGCAGGATCGTATCTTCCCCAACCTCCGAGAGGTACATGAATTCGTGCGCCATCTTCCCGCCCATCATCCCGCTGTCGGAACCGACCGCGACCACCGGCAGGGAGCAGCGCCGGAAGATGCGATGGTAAGCGTCGGCGTGCGCCCGGTACTGGGTTTCCATCCCCTCGGCCGCCGTATCCAGGCTGTAGGAATCCAGCATCGTGAATTCGCGGACGCGGATCAATCCGGCCCGCGGCCGCGGATCGTCGCGCCATTTGGTTTGGATGTGGTACACCAGCCGCGGCAGATCTCGGTAGGATTTGATCTCCGAACCCGCCAGTGAAGAGACGACCTCTTCATGGGTCATCGCCAGGGCCATCTCGCGCCCGGCCCGGTCCTTCATCCGGCCCATCTCGGCCCCGATCTGCTGCCATCGCCCGGTCCGTTTCCAGATCTCCGCCGGGTGCACCACCGGCATAAGCAATTCCTCGCCGCCGATGGATTGCATTTCTTCACGCAGGATGCGCTCGATCTTTTGCTTCACCCGGTAACCGAGCGGAAGGTAGCTGAAGATGCCCGCCGCAAGCGGCCGGATGCAGCCCGCGCGCAGGAGCAGCCGGAAGCCGGCGGTCTCGGCATCGGATGGATCCTCGTGAAGCGTGGCGCCGAAATGTTGGGAGGAACGCATGGAGGTCACCTAGAAAAATGCGAACTATTGGCCCTGGCTTCGCCGGGGCGGGGCCAGGGTAGGCCACTGGTTTATGGTGATTATATCGGGAATGCAAATGGGTTTGAAGATTGATTTCGGAAGATCGTATCCAAATCCTATTCGATGATCTGTCCGAACATTCCTGACTTACCACCGGTAAATGATAATTCGAATTTAGATCCGGCCCATCGTTCCCGCCGCCCTGAGGGGCGGCGCTGGGACACGAAGCCCGCGGAGAACGCGGGCTAACATATCTGCCCTCTTCAGAGGCATCGTGTTCTAGCGCGGGCATTCAAGCCCGTGCGAACGAACGCCATAGGGTAATCAATAAACCCATTCGAAAACGAACACCGCGCATCAATTTCCATTTATTTTCGACGATGTTTTGCCTGGTTTTGAATATAATCTATGACATTCGAGACATCCGATTCGGAAACCGAATAAACGCCATATTCGTTCTGCCAGGAAAAGCCATCCCATCCCAATCGTCGGATTAAATGAGATGAGACTCCCTTTATCTGACCTATCAGCGTGGCAGGCGCAATCGCGGGGGAGGCGGAAACCAACATATGAATGTGATCCTCCACAGCATTGATTTCCAGAACGGAGGAACTTAATTGGACAGCCTTTGCGATAATGGATTTGTAGATGATTTTCTTGTTTGAATCATCCAAAAACGGTTGGCGATTCTTCGTGGACCAGATGAAATGATAGAACAGACTTGGTTTTGACATAGTATCCCCCTTGGATACGCAGTAGATCATAACACTAGGAAATAATTCGTACTGCATCTTTCCTGCCCCCAGCGGGGGCATCGTGTGCAAGCGCGGGCATTTATGCCCGCGGATAGGTGGAATTTCTATCTTTCCCCAGGCGCCCGGAAGGAGATGATTACGGTCGATGCAAGCCAGGGGATGCGGCTGCGCGAAAATAACCGCTCCCAAAGATGCGCCAGCAGATTGTTGACAGGGGCCAGCGGCTTCGAAAGCGGCCACGGCAGCGGGTAGAAGTGGCAGTAGCGGCGAGAGAAACCGGCGAAGCCGAAATGCGCGGCCGCGGCTTCGAACGCTTCCGGATCGTGCTCGCGGAAAAAACCGGTTGACACGCGCTTCATCCAGCCCCGACGGGTGTAGGCATCCCAGAGCCGCCGCTCCAGGCAGCGTTTGTTGCGCAATGTGACGACCAGCACGCCGCCCGGTTCCATGATGCGCAGCATTTCGGCAAGCGCGTCCCCGTCTTCCGGAAGGTATTCCAAAAGCCCGACCGCAATCAACGCCCGGAAGGAATGCGGTGCAAACGGGGGATGCACGGCGTCGGCGCGCACGACGGGAGCGGAATCGCGTTCCGCGACAGCCGCAAGCCGGACCATCTCCGATGAAAAATCCGCCCCGACAACGCCAAACCCCGCCTTGCGCAGATCCCCAAAAAACTCGCCCGCCCCGCACCCCAGATCGAGCACCCGCCCGCTTCCCTTCCCCAGCAGTTCCAGCACGTAGCGCCGGCGGTACTGCTTGTCGTGGTAGGCAAAGGGATTGCGGCCGGAGCGGCGGTAGATCTCGCGCCAGGCCGGGGATTCGCGGTCGAACCGTTCTTCGATCTTGTTCCGTGGTTTTGCGTTCATGAGTGACGCGGGATCCTGTTCGATGGGTGCGAACCTGGAGTGCGTTTAGTAAATGCCCGTTGCGGATACTTTGGGAAGACGGTCCGAGTCACGCGAAATGACGGAGCGCGGACAGACTCACCGGCGCCGCACGCTACAATTCTCCGCGCCAGGCAAGCGGATCGACTTCCATGATTTGTGCATCCGGGTCCTTCTGCAGCAGTACGCGGGCTATCCCGGCATTGAGGATAAAGCGTTTGCAGAGGATGCAGACCTGGTTGTGGCCGAAGACGTAAATCGTGCTGCCGACGCAATTATCCTCGCCGGCCTGGATGATTGCGTTCTGTTCCGCGTGGATGCTGCGGCAGGTCTCGTAGCGGGTGCCGGATTCAATATTGTGCTCGACCCGGTAGCAATACCCGCGCGCCAGGCAGGATTCCACTCCGACCGGCGAGTTGTTGTATCCGGTCCCCTTTACTTTTCGCCGGGGATTGACGATGACCGCGCCGACCTGTGCGCGGATGCAATCGCTGCGCGCCGCGGCCTGCGCCGCGAACCTCAGAAAGTACTCGTCCCAGCCGGGCCGCCGGCGTTTGAGAGCCGCATCATCCATTTTCATCGTTTCGCATCCTCGCTCAGGCCTTCAAGGTATTCCCGGTTTCCAATATCCCATCCAACTGCCGGACCAGGCTTTCCACCGGTCCGTCGTTGACGATCGTGTAATCGGCCAGGGCGATGGGTCCGCCCTTCTCGATGTTTTCGATCTCGGCATAATCGCGGGAGACGGCTTCCGCCTCCGTCAGCGGTCGCACCGCCCGGCGCGCCAGGCGCTCGTAGCGGATTGCGCGGGGCGTGTAGACGGCAACCACCAGCAGTCCGTCTCCATACTTCTGCTTGAGGATCTTGTACTCGGAAAAGCTGTAAAGGCCGTCGATCAGGATGCGCTTCCCCTCCCCCAGCAGGGCTTCGATCTTGGGAAGCGAGAGGACGGCGAAGGCCCCCATGCCGTGCGTCCGGCGAAGTTCCTCGCGCACAGCGCGTTCGTTTTTTTCGTTGACTTCAAGGCCGCGGCGTTTCACTTCCTCGATCGTCAGGCCGCCAAAATAAACCTTGACGAATCCAAGCTGCTCCAGCCGCTCGCCGGCAACGCTTTTCCCGGAACCGCACATTCCCACGATGGCGACGATTGGCATTTTCATGAGCGATGCGAATGATAAAAAAGAGACGCCCATCTGTCAACGGAAGCCGGGCATTCGCCCGGGAGACCTCTTTCGATCCGTTCTGGGAGGGCATTTCGAGCCGGGAAGTCCATGGTACGGCCTGGCATTATAGAATGGCCGCCATTCCGCCGGCGTCTTTGGGAGCCATCCTGCGGTGCAGGATCAACGGCCGCGCCGCCTTTCCGGGGGAGAGGAAATTGCTTTCCTCAAACACGGTGAGGATGCACGGGTAGCCCAATGGACGGGTGATGGCGACCGTGTCGCGATTGTACGGAGAGAAGGGCAGCGCCAGGCCGGCCGGTTCAATCCCCCGCGACACAAGGAAATCATGGCAGCGTCCGATTTCATCTCTTTGGGAGGCGGCGGGCAGCAGGGTCAGGATCGGATGCGACCAGGTATGGTTCCCGAAATCGAGGTAATCCATCGGCGCCACATCCCGCTCCTGCATGAACAGGTTATGCTGCGAGGCGATCGCCGCCGGGTCGAAACCCTTGCGGGCAAAAAACTCGTTCACATCGTTTTGAATCTGCATATTGCGGAGCGCTTTCGGGTTTTTAGACCATTTATAAAAACCCAGCTTCTCCAGCTGCCCGAACCGGTAGGCTCCCCTCCGCGACCGCAGGAAATCCGTAAACTCCCGTTCCAATCCTTTCCGGATGAGAAACCGGATTTTATCCCGCCAGAGCAGGTCCCGGTTTCCCAGAACCGGGGGATTGATGAACATGACGGCGGGAATTCGCATCTCCGCGAGGATGGGCCAGGCTTCCTTTAATATGCAGTCGTACCCGTCGTCGAAGCACACGGCGGCGTACGGCCGGGCCGAGCCGGTCGCTGCCAATTGCGGTGCTTCACGCAGCCGGACGATTGTATAACGTGCGGCCAGGTACTCGAGCTGCCGGCGGAAATCCGCCGTCGGGACGGTATGCCCGGAGAGTGTGAAATCATTGCGCTGATCCGATACGAAATGATAGAGGATGATCTCCAGGCGGACCGCGGACGGATCGGGGGGTTTTTTTCTGCGGAAAAGGAACATTGGATTTTCCGGACCGCCGGAGGATGGATCGCTTCGTGATTATAGCATGCGCGATGTATGACGGCACATCGATGGGAGTGAAGTTGAAAAAGGATTGATTTTCCATCAATGTCCATAGAGCAATTTGGATTGTCATTGCGAGGAGCGAAGCGACGAAGCAATCTCCATTTTTCGATGTAGAAGGAGATTGCTTCGCTCCCTTCAGTCGCTCGCAATGACATTCCCTTTGTTTTATGCACCATATGTTTTATTATCCTTTTTACGGCAGAAGACAAGGTAGTGGTATGATTCAGAACATGATGCTACGAATCGCCTTAGCCCAAATATCGACAAAACTCGGGGATGTTCCGGCCAACCTTGAGAAGCATCTGGCCTACATCCGCCGGGCGCGCAAGGCGGGCGCGCGCCTGGTCGTCTTCCCCGAGCTTTCTCTGACCGGATACGCCCTGCAGGATCTGGCGTCGACGGTCGCCTGCCGCCCGGTTGAGGACGATCCGGTCTTCCGGCCGCTCTTGAAGGCGTCGCTCGTGATCGACATCGCCGTCGGCTTTGTCGAAGAGGATGTCCGCAACCGGTTCTACATTTCCTCCGCCTACCTCTCGCGCGGCGAAGTCGTGCATGTCCACCGCAAGGTGTACCTGCCGACCTACGGCATGTTCGACGAAGGCCGCTTCTTTGCGCTGGGGGACCGGGTGCAAGCCTTCGACACATCCTTCGGGCGGATCGGGATGCTCATCTGCGAGGATTTCTGGCACGCCTCGCCCCCCTACCTGCTCTGGCTGGACGGGGCCGACCTCTTCCTATTCATGTCCTCCTCGCCCGGGCGCGGCTTGCGCACCCACCCCGAACTGGATTCTGCGCGCTGGGTGGAACGGGTCAACCGCGGGTACGCCAACCTGTTCACTTCCTTCGTGGTCCATACCAACAAGGTGGGCTTCGAGGACGGCTTGAATTTCTGGGGCGGCGCGATGGTATTCGATCCCAACGGCCGGCAGATCGCCAAGGGGCCAAACCACGAGGAAGCGCTCATTTTGGCCGAGCTCGACTTAAACCAGCTGCACCGCACCCGCGCCCGCCTCCCGCTCCTGCGCGACGAACGCACGGCGCTCACGCAACGCGAGCTGCAGCGGATCTTGGCCGAATCCAGCCACACCACCAATCTGCGTTAACGAGGAAACCATGGTCAACGTCCCAAGCCTCCTGGAGATTAACACCGATCTGGCGCGTAAAATCCTGACCTCCTTCCTGCGCGAGGAAATCACCCGCACCGGGATGGCGCGCGGCGTGGTGGGGCTCTCCGGCGGCGTGGATTCAGCCCTGGCGTGTTTCCTGGCGGTGGAAGCGCTCGGTCCGGCCAACGTCCTGGCGGTGCGGATGCCCTACAAGCAGTCTTCCCCGGATTCCCTCCGCCATGCCGAACAGGTCATCCAGGCCACGGGCGTCAAATCCCTGACGATCGACATCACCCCGATGGTCGAGCCGCTTTTTTCGCAGATTCCGTCGATCGACGCGCGCCGCAAGGGAAACGTCATGGCACGCGAGCGGATGGTCATTCTCTATGACCAGTCGGCGGAATTTGGCGCTCTGGTGATCGGCACCGGCAACAAAACCGAGATCATGCTCGGCTACACCACGCTCTACGGCGATTCGGCCTGCGCGCTTAACCCGCTCGGGGACCTGTATAAAACCCAGGTGCGCCAACTCTCGCGCGCCATGGGCGTGCCGGAGGCGATCGTCGCCAAAGCGCCGACGGCCGACCTTTGGTCCGGGCAGACCGACGAAGGCGAGCTGGGATTCACATACGAGGACGTGGATAGACTCCTCTACCTGCTGGTCGACGAACGCTACAGCCCGGAGGAGTGCGTCCAGGCCGGATTTAAAAAAGCATTTGTCGAACGCGTGGTGGAGATCGTCCGCCGCAACCAGTTCAAGCGCGTCCTGCCGCCAATCGCCAAGCTCAGCCACCGCACGGTCGGCTACGATTTCCTTTACCTGCGGGATTGGGGCACCTGAACCCTCACCCCCCCGGAACAAATCCTTGGACACCCCCCAACCGGATACCCCCTCCGCCGGGAAAAGGCCGCCGATGTTCGCCGCCCTGCGCCGGCGCAATTTCCGACTGTTGTGGACCGGGCAATTCATCAGCGTATCCGGAAGCCAGATGCAATCCGCGGCGATCCTGTGGCAGGTATACGCCCTCACCGGCAGCCCGCTGGCGCTCGGCGCGGTCGGATTGTGCCGGCTGGTGCCGATATTCCTGTTCGGGATCGTCAGCGGGGTGGTGGCGGATTCCGTCGACCGGCGCAAGCTGATGATCCTCACCCAATCCGGTTTGGCGGCGGTGGCGCTGGGATTCGCCGCGCTTTCTTTCACCGGCGCGATGACCATCGGATGGCTCTATGGATTGATGATGCTCAGCGCATCCTTCGGCGTGTTCGACGCTCCGGCGCGCCAATCGCTCATCCCGGCGCTTGTGCCGCGCGATGACCTGACCAACGCCTTCAGCCTGAATACGACGATGATGCAGGCCGCCGGCGTGATCGGCCCCGCGGCGGCCGGATTGATGATCGGGCGGGCCGGCCTGGGCTGGGTCTACCTGCTCAACGCCGTTTCGTTCCTGGCAGTGATCGGTTCCCTGCTGGCGATGAAAGGGGTCGGCGGCGGGACAGAGAAACGGGCGCCGATTTCGCTCGGATCGGCGAAGGAAGGAATGCGCTTCGTCTTCGCGCATCCGATCATCCGGTCGACGATGCTCCTCGATTTCATCGCCACCTTCTTTGCATCCGCTACGGCGTTGCTGCCGATCTTCGCCGCCGACATCCTGCACGTCGGGGCGGAAGGGTACGGCCTGCTCTTTTCGGCCGCTGCGATCGGAGCGCTCGGGATGGGCGTCTTCCTGTCCCTGCTCCACCGGATCCCGCGTCAGGGGCCGGTGCTCCTGGCGGCGGTCGGCCTTTTCGGGCTGGCCACGGTTGTGTTCGGTCTCTCCCGATCCTTTTGGATCACCTTCGCGGCACTGGCGGTCACCGGCGCGACCGATATGATCAGCATGGTCGTCCGCAACACCGCCCGCCAGCTGCAGACGCCGGATTCCCTGCGCGGCCGGATGGTCAGCCTGAACATGATCTTCTTCCAGGGCGGGCCGCAACTCGGCGAATTGGAGGCCGGCTTGGTGGCCGGTGCCCTGGGCGCGCCGGCTTCGGTGGTGCTCGGCGGGCTGGGAAGTATTGCGGCGACGGCTTGGATCGCGGCGGCGACGCCGGAACTCCGGAACTACAACGGATGAAGAACGCCGCTTCCATCATCTGTATCCTTAATCCCGCTTCAGACCAGATGCATCCAAGTTAACCCGCAGATTCCGCGATATTCCCAAACGCTGTCGACCTCATCGGTAAAAAAAACCTCCATAAAATATCCAGACCTCCTCCAATGCCGGGTATTTTCCGGTATTTCTTTTTACAATCCTATATAGTACCCGTATAGAGAATTCGAATCCCGGCTCGACTTAATAGGAGACAACCATGTCCATGTCCATTTCCCCCCTCATCCAAAAGGTGATCCACCGGAAACCGGCTTTGTTCACGGGAGTCTCCATACTTCTCCTTCTGCTTGCGGCCGGGTGTGTTCCGCCGGGCAGCGATTTTAAGGTAAACAGCTCCGCCGATACGGGCGACTCCTCCCCCGGCGATGGGATTTGCCGGACCGCCGCTTCGGTAACGGAGTGCACCCTGCGGGCCGCGATGGAAGAATCCAACGCGCTCTCCGGGGGGCAGACCATCCTGTTCGCGCTCCCCGCGCATGATCAAACGATTTATCCCCTCAAACCCCTTCCGGAGATCACCGAGGCGGTGACGATCGACGGCACCTCGCAGCCCGAATTCGACGGCGGCAAGCCGGTTGTGCGGGTGGACGGGTCGTCTCTGGCGGCGGTGGTCAGCGGTTTCAAGATTGCCGGCGGAATCGATGCCACGATAAAAGGCCTGCAGATCATGCGCTTTGCCAAGCACGGGATCGAGAACCTCGGGAACCTCACGCTGGATCACCTGGAAGTCGCGGTCAACCAGGCCAGCGGGATCGATTCCTTCAACGCCGCGGGCGGGGTCGACATCACTCTGGAAAACTCCACCGTCTTCGAGAACGCGGGGCCGGGCGTAAACGGGGTCAATACTCACTTCACCATGGATTACGTCACCATGGACCGCAATACCGGCGGCGGTTTGCGGGTGACGGGCGGATCCCTCATCCTGGACCACGGCGGGGTCGCCGACAACGCCGTCCCAACCGATGGCGGCGGGATCTTCCTCTCGATGGCGGGCAACCCAGACATCCGCAACACCACGATTGAGGGCAACACCGGCGGCCAAAAGGGCGGCGGAGTGTATTTATGGGGAATGCCGGGGACGATGATGATCGTGACCAACTGCACCTTCGACGGCAACTACGGGTACGACGGCGGCGGGATTTACATCGACGCGGGCACGTCTCACCTCGCGGCCAGCGCGCTCATCAACAACCGCGCCAAACACCACGGCGGCGGGATTTTCGTGAACACGAATAACAACCCCACCCTGTGGATTGAAAACGGGACCGTCATCGGCCGGATCGGCGAAGGCAACATCGCTAACTCCGCGCCCGCCAGTGGCGGCCTGGGCGGCGGCATCTACAATTTGAAACACCTCTACATCACCGATTCGTCCATCGAAGGCAACAGCGGTGACGGCATCTACAATGAAGGCGGAGAAATCCGGGTGCTGGACAGCTCCGTCAGCGCCAACACGCTCTCCGGGATCGAATCCTTCATATCCGGCGCGACGGTGGATATCATCATTACGCGCAGTAAATTCGTCAAGAACGGCTTCTCCGGGATCGGCGCAATCAATGCCAAGCTTGAGATCATCCAGGGTTCAATCCGTGAGAACGCCGCAAGCGGGATCCGCATGAACGGCGGATCGCTGACGATGGACCATAGCGAGGTGGTGGGGAACCACACCGGCGGCAACGGCGGAGGGATCGCCGGATACAACATTGAGGGCGAGATCCGCAACTCGATCGTTTCCGGCAACACCGCCGGCGCCAGCGGCGGCGGGCTCTACCTGTGGGCACTGATGATGGGAAGCGGGGTTAACCTGAACAACATCACCATCAGCGGAAACACCGCAGGCACCCTTGGAGGCGGATTGCATGCCGACATGGGGCCGATCCGGTTGAACAACGTCACCATCGCCAAGAACGCCGCCCCGGCCAGCGGAGGGCTTCAGAATGCGGTGGCGGCCGCCCTGACCAACACCATCCTTGCGGATAATTCCGGCGGCAACTGCCTCGGGATGCCCACCTCACTCGGGAACAACCTCGACGATGGAGGGTCCTGTGGATTTTCAGGGCCGAACGATATTTCCGGCCTGCCGGCGAACCTTGGGCCGCTGGCGGACAACGGCGGCGGCACCTTCACCCACGCCTTGCTGCCTGGCAGCGCGGCGCTCGAGACCGGCAACGATGCCACCTGCCTGGCCGCCGACCAGCGCGGAGTGGGCCGCCCGAAGGGGTTGCACTGCGACATGGGCGCATATGAATCCGAAACACCCGCCACCGCCACGCCGCCTTCGATCACCAGCACACTGACCCCCACCCTCACGCCCACGACCGCCGCGATCCAATTCGACCCGGTGAATTTCTCCACCGATAAGATCTTTACAAAAATCGGCAGATCCTGCATACCCAAAGAGGTCACCATTCAGGTCAGGATCTCTCCCGAAGAATCGGTCCAATCGGTCGGTTTGTTCTACCGGTTGGAGGAGAAGGAAGGCGTGAACTTCTCGCTTTGGGGCGGAGGGTCGGCGATGATTCCCCAGGGCGGCGGCTGGTATCAACTCGTAATATACAGCGAAGACTTTCCGGATGTATCGAATCTCCAGGGTGATCTTTGGCTGGCGGTTCAATTCATCGCCAACGGTCCGGACGGCCAAATCCTATTGCGCAGCGCGGTCTACCGGCAGGTGACCGTGGGGCAGTGCCGGAAGTAACTCCACCCGGCGCAGTCCCAATCGATTGATCCAACAGGTTTTAACAGGGCTCCGAAGACGGAGCCCTGTTTTTTTTTGGCGCATTAGTCTGCAGGGACATCGGCTATAATCACGCCCGTCAGACTATCCGGTTTGACGGGAAGGACGGCACCATGAAAATCGGGATTATCGGCAGTGGTGTGGTCGGGGCGACCGCCGCGTATGCGATGGTTATGCGCGGGGTGGGCCGGGAGATCGTCCTGGTGGACAAGAATCCCCAACGCGCGCAGGCCGAGGCGGATGACATCCAACATGCGGTACCCTTCGCCCACGCCCTGCAGGTCCGGGCCGGGGATTATCCGGATCTGGCCGGCTGCCGGGTCGTGATCATCACCGCCGGCACCGCCCAGAAGCCGGGCGAAACGCGCATGGATCTCCTGGCCCGCAATGCCGCGATCGTCGGCGACGTCGTGCCGAACGTTTTAAAGAACGCTCCCGAAACGGTGCTTCTGATGGTTACCAATCCGGTGGATGTGATGACGCATGTGGCGGCCAAATGCGCCGCGCCGTTCGGCGTACCCTCAACCCGGGTGTTGGGATCCGGCACCACGCTCGATACCGCGCGCTTCCGGTCGCTGCTGGGCCGGCATCTGGGTGTGGACCCCCAGCATGTGCACGCTTACGTCGTCGGGGAACACGGGGATTCCGAAGTGCTTACCTGGTCGATCGCGACCATCGGGGGCCTGCCGGTCGAGCAGTATTGCTGCCAGCGCAAACCCTGCCGCGAATGCGCGGAACACGACCGGGTCGACGAGGCGGTGCGCCGGGCGGCCTACCAGATCATCGAAGGGAAAGGCGCGACTTATTACGGGATCGGCAGCGCGCTGGCGCGCATCTGCGAGGTGATCCTGCGCGACCAGCGCTCGATCCTGACTGTGTGCACACCGACCGCGGACGTGGCCGGGGTCGCGGATGTGACGGTTTCTCTCCCGCACCTGGTCGGGGGCGAGGGAGTGCTCGATACGTTCCCCATGTCGCTCAACCAAGAGGAAGAAGAACTCCTTCACCGCTCGGCCGGTATAGTCCGCGAGGCCATTCAAAACCTGAAGGTGTAGGCGCGATCGGCGATCGCACCCGCCATCGTGACGTTCGCGCCCATAAAATTGACCATCGCGCCTGCGCAGCCGCCGGCCGAATCCGGAGATCTCGGAGAACCTCCCCGCCATCATGACCACGGCAATCCCTCCATCCGCTTCGGAAAATCGGCGCCTGAAGCGCGTACTCGAACTCGATGCGCGCTGGTCCGCGAAGCTGAACCTCTCGCAGCGCATCGGTGTTCTGCGGAACCTGCTGCGATTCCTCGCGCACTCCGGGGATTCATGGTTCATGATCCCGGTGATGGGATTGGTGTGGCTGGCGGGCGATGGCTTGTGGAAATGGCGGATGCTGGTGATGTTCGTCGCCGTATGCATTACGGCGCTGACGGCGGTCGGGCTCAAACGGCTGATCGGCCGCAGCCGCCCGGCGGGCGATTGGGGATTGATCTACCGCTCGACCGATCCGCACTCCTTTCCCTCGGGCCATGCGGCGCGGATGGCGATGCTCGCAATCCTGACGCTGGCGCTCGGTCCGTGGTGGCTGTGCCTGCTGTTTTTTCTGTGGGCGCCGCTGGTGATGCTCGCGCGGGTGGCGATGGGCGTGCATTATCTATCGGACGTGATCGGCGGGGCGGTACTGGGGGTGGCGTTCGGGATTGCGTTTGTGCTGATCCTATGAATGGAACGGGCGCGGCGGCGCCGCGCTCCTACAAAACCATTACGGGCGGCATAACGCCGCCCTGCAAAACTATTACGGGCGGCATAACGCCGCCCCTACAAAACCGATCACGGGCGGTTGTGGATCGCCCAACGAAAAACCATGGACGAAAAATCGTTACGGACATTGGAATTGAACCGGGTGCTGGAACGGCTGGCGGAACACGCGTCGTTTTCCGCATCCCGCGAACGCATCCTGGCCCTGCGCCCCGCGGCGGATTTTGCCACGGCGCTGCATTGGCTCGATGAAACCAGCCAGGCGCGGATGCTTTTGGACCGCCACGCGGATATTTCGATCGGCGGCGCGCGGGATGTCCGCCCGGCCGCGGAGGACGCCGCCCGCGGGATCACGCTGCCGGCGGAATCCCTGGTCCTGATCCGCGCGACGCTTGTTGCCGCGCGCGCCATCCGCCGCTCGCTCGCCCGGATCGCGGACGAGGTCCCCGATCTGAACCGGATCGCCCTGCGGATGGAGGACGGCACCGGCCTGATCGACGCCATCGGCCGGACGATCAATGACGAAGGCGAGGTGCTCGACAGCGCCTCACCCAAACTCGGCGCGTTGCGGGCCGAGGTGCGCACGACCCACGACCGGCTGTTGACCCGTTTGCAGCGGATCCTCTCCGAGCACGGCTCGCGGCTTCAGGAGCCGATCCTCACCCAGCGGGCGGGCCGGTACGTCATCCCGCTGCGCGCCGAGTTCAAAGGCCGCCTGCGCGGGATCGTCCACGATCAATCCGCCTCCGGCGCGACCCTGTTCATCGAGCCGCTGGTCACGGTCGAACTCGGCAATCGCTGGCGCGAAGCGATCCTCGAGGAGCAGGAGGAAATCCACCGGATCCTCGCCGCGCTCTCGGCGCTGATCGGCGGGCAGCGCGAAGCGATCGTCCGGACGGTCGACGCCCTGGCTGATTTCGACGCGGCGGTCGCGCGCGCCCGGTATGCGGAGGCGTTGAACGCCGGGCGGGCCGAATTGGTGGAAATTCCGGCATCGCCGCCGGAGGAATTCACCCCCCTGCTCTTCCACGCCGCGCGGCATCCGCTCCTGGATCCGGCGCACGTGGTGCCGATCGACGTCGCCCTGCGGCCGGGCGTGCGCGCGCTCGTGATCACCGGGCCGAACACCGGCGGGAAGACGGTCGCGCTCAAGACCGCCGGGCTGCTGGCGCTGATGACCCAGTGCGGGATGCACATCCCGGCCGGGAACGGATCGAAATCGGCGCTCTTTGATTCAATCTACGCCGACATCGGCGACGAACAATCGATCGAGCAATCGCTTTCGACCTTCTCGGCGCACGTCGGGCAGATCATCCGCATTCTGGCCTCGGCCACGCCGCAGTCGCTCGTGATCCTCGACGAGCTGGGGGCCGGAACAGATCCGCAGGAAGGGGCCGGTCTCGCGCGGGCGATCCTCTCCGAACTGCTCCGGCGGGGAATCCCGACCCTGGTGGCAACGCACTACCCGGAATTGAAAGCCTTCGCCTACAACACGCCGGGCGCGGAAAATGCCTGCATGGAATTCGACCTGCGCACCCTGCGCCCGACCTACCGGCTGATCCTCGGGCTGCCGGGCCGCTCGAACGCGCTCGCCATCGCCCGTCGGCTGGGACTGCCGGAGGAGATCCTCGCCGAAGCCCGGTCGATGGTGGACGCCGGCGACCTCGAGGCCGACCGGCTGCTGGAAAAAATCCAGCGCGAACGGGAAACGGCCCGCCGCGAACGGGCCGACGCCGAAAAACTCAACGCCCGCGCGCTGCAGCGTGAACGGACGCTTGCCCACCGGCTGGGGGGGATCGAGGAGGAGCGCAACCGAATCCTCGATGAAAGCCGCGCGCAGGCGGAACGCGAACTCGAGGGGCTGCTCGACGAACTGCGCGAACTCCGCCGCCGGGCGGGCCACGCCGCAGCGCCGGAACTTCAGAAAATCGCCGCCGAAGCGCGCACGCTGGAGGACCGGATCGAGCACAGCACGCAGAAGCCCGGCGTGGAAATACCCGCCGCCGCGCCGCAGCGCGAGGCGCACATCGGGGATACGGTCCGCATGAAGGGGCTCGGGGTTTCGGGGAAGATCACCGGCCGCGACGGCGTCCAATACGAGCTTCAGCTGGGCGCGCTGCGCATCCGCGCCGACCGCGGGGATTTCATCCTCCCCGAGGACGCCCCCGCGCCGGAAAAACCGGCGCCCGCGATGAAAGCATCCCCTCCGCCGATGGTGCGGACGTCCAGGCCCAGCCCGGAACTGGAACTCGACATGCGCGGGATGATGGTCGAAGACGGATTGATCGAACTGGATCGCTATATCGATTCGGCGGTGGCGGCCGGCCTGCCGTGGGTGCGGATCATCCACGGGAAGGGATCGGGAAAACTGCGCAGCGCCGTGCGCGAAGCGCTGCGCAAGCATCCGCAGGTGGCGAACGTCGAAACCGGCGGCGAGATGGAAGGCGGCGAGGGCGTGACGATCGCGCGATTGGCAACCTGACCGGCACGCGGGCATGATATACTTCCGCCTCAGCTTCCCAAAACGAGATCACTGAAAATGTCACCCTGAGCGAAGGGTCTCTCCTCGCAGAAACAGATGCTTCATTTCGTTCAGCATGACAACTCTTTAGAGTGATTTTAAAATTCCTCGAAGGAACAACATCGTGGCTAATAAAAAAGGTCGCGTTTTCTCCGGCGCCCGTCCGACGGGCCGCCAGCACCTCGGAAATTACCTCGGCGCGGTCAAGAATTACGTCGCGCTGCAGGAGGAATACGATTGCGTTTACTGCATCGTCGACCTGCATGCGCTGACCACGCTCGAGGATTTTCACCTCCTGAAAGAGAACACCGCCGAGATGGCGCTGGATTGGCTGGCCGCGGGAATCCGGCCGGAGGAGTCGATCCTCTTCGTGCAAAGCCATGTGCCGCAGGTGACCGAGCTGCACACAATCCTTTCGATGTTCACCCCGCTCGGGAAACTGACCGACCTGCCGACCTTTAAAGAAAAGGCGCGCATGCATCCTCACAACATCAATTACGGGCTGGTGGGCTACCCGGTGCTGATGGCCGCGGACATCGCGCTCTACAAGGCGGATGTCGTCCCGGTCGGGATCGACCAGGAAAGCCATCTGGAGTTCACCCGTGAAATCGTGCGCTCGTTCAACTATAAAACCGGCAAGCAGGTATTGGTTGAGCCGCAGATGAAGACGACCAACTACCCCAAGGTGATCGGCACCGACGGGGTGCAGAAGATGAGCAAAAGCCTCAACAACCAGATCGAGCTGGCCCTCTCGGACGCGGAAACCGCGGCCCGGGTGATGACGATGGTCACCGACCCGCAGCGCACGCACCGCAACATCCCCGGCCGCCCGGAAGTATGCAACGTATTCACCCTGCACCACTCGTTCACACCCGCGGCGGATGTGGAACGGATCGCGGCCGAATGCCGCAGCGCGAAACTCGGCTGCGTCGACGATAAGAAGTGTCTGGCGGCCAACATCAACAAGAACCTGGTTGAGTTCCGCGAAAAACGCGCGGCGCTGGCGAAAAACCCGGATTACATATGGGACGTGCTCGCCGACGGCGCCAAGCGCGCGCGGGTCATCGCCGACAAGACGATGGACGAAGTGCGATCGGCGCTCGGGCTGCCGTAAAGGCCGACGATCGACCATGGACCATCGACCATCGCAGACCTTCGACGATAATCGGACAGGTGCCTATTGGTTTTTTACTTGTCGATGGTTATAAGCAATCGGTCATCTTCCTTAGTGGGGTATCGAAAAAGGCTGAGGTGTCATTGCGAGGAGCGAAGCGACGAAGCAATCTCCTGCTTTTTCCGAAAGGGGAGATTGCTTTGCTCCCTCCGGTCGCTCGCACTGACACCTGTCTATTTCGTTTTTAACACCCTGTATAGGATGAATCTCCCCCTATGAAGATAGTCCTCCAGCGCGTAACCAAGGCGAGCGTCACGGTCGACGGCGAAGTGATCGCCGCGATCGGCCGCGGCCTGCTGATCCTGCTCGGGATCGGCCCGCGGGACGGCCGGGCGGAGGCGGATTATCTGGCGGAGAAGTGCGCAAATTTGCGGATCTTCGGGGACGACGCGGGTAAAACCAATCTGTCGATTCTGGATATCCGCGGCGGGGCGCTGGTGGTATCCCAATTCACGCTGTACGCGGATGCGCGCAAAGGGAGAAGGCCGTCTTTTACCGACGCCGCCGCGCCGGAGGTCGCCGAACCTCTGGTCAAATATTTTTCGGAACGGTTGAACGGGATGGGAATTTCCACCCTCACCGGATCGTTCGGAGCGGATATGCAGGTGGAATTAATAAATGACGGACCGTTTACGATAATGCTGGAATCTCCGCAAGACCATCCCATCCCCCCTCCCCAATAATCCATCTCCTAGGAATAGGCGTGAATCAACTCTCCCCCCTTCCCGTAATACGGGAAGGGGGGAGGGCGGAAAGAATCACGCTTTGTCCAAACGCTGAGTTCGGGAGGGGAGTTGGGATGGAAGGTTACAACGCCCCTTTTATCCGCTCCGCCATTTCACGCGCGCGCTGCGGCGCGGTGCCGACGTACTCGTCTGCGTTCATCAATTCCCGGATCCGCGCCGGCTGGAGGTGCTTGAGCAGGTCCACATCCGCCGCGAGATAATCCGCGAGCGGATTGGGACGCCCTTCGCGCAGCGCATCCCAGGCCTTGCGGCTGTGCTCGCGGATCTTTTCATGCATCGCCTGCCGGTCCGCGCCGCCCGCGACCAGCGCCATTAAAACCCGCTCGCTGGCGGAGAAGGCGCCGAACCGGGCCAGATTCGCTTTTATGCCCGCCTCGTCCACATCCAGGCCGCCGACAATCCCGGTCATCACCCGCAGCATCTCCTCCGTGGCGAGGAACGCCTCGGGCAGGATGCTGCGCCGGTTGGCCGAATCATCGATCGTGCGCTCCAGAAGGTTCTGGGCGGCGTTCTGCCAGGCGACCTCCGGGAGAACTGCCACGAACCGCGCCAGCGAACAGACATTTTCCGCCTTCACCGGATTGCGCTTGAAGGGCATCGCGCTCGACCCCACCTGGCGTTTGCCGACCGGCTCGCGCACTTCGCCGAACCCGGCGGATTGCATGATGCGCAGGTCGAACGCGAACTTATGGAGGG
>Ga0105091_10000210_pt1 | contig 23112 bp, 20 predicted proteins | sample PPLLak1March2015_FD_87022 | JGI IMG/M metagenome (GOLD analysis project Ga0105091, IMG submission 87022) | Freshwater sediment microbial communities from Prairie Pothole Lake near Jamestown, North Dakota, USA - PPLs Lake P7 Core (1) Depth... | ecosystem: Environmental > Aquatic > Freshwater >... | reverse complement strand
GGTATCGTTGACGTTCTTGAAACGATCCAGATCCAAGAAAAGCAGCGCCAGCGGGCGCTCTTCGCGCTGTGCGCGATCCAGGCCGTGGCTCAGGCGGTCATGAAACAAAGTACGGTTGGGCAGGCGGGTAAGCGCGTCGTGGTGGGCGAGGAAGTCGATCTGCTGCATGGCTTCCTTGACCGAGCTGATATCGCTGAACACGCCCACGTAGTGCGTGGTGCTGCCTGCCGTGTCCTTGACGGCGCTGATGTTGAGCCATTCCGGATACACCTCGCCGTTCTTGCGCCGATTCCACAACTCGCCGCGCCATTGCCCGTTCTCGCGCAGGCTGGCCCACATCTCATGATAGAAGGCATCCTCATGACGCCCGGACTGGAGGATGCGCGGATTGCGCCCCAGCACTTCGGCTGCGCTGTAACCAGTAATGTGCTCGAAGGCAGGATTGACGGAAACCAGATTTCCGTTGGCATCGGTCACCGCGACACCTTCTCCGGTACTGCGAAACACCCGGTCGGCAAGGCGCAGCGACTCTTCAGCCTGTTTGCGGTCGCTGCGCAGCCGCTGCTCTTCCAGGGCGTGGCGCACCGCCGTTCCCAGCCGGGCGGGGCGATCCTTGAGGACATAATCGCTGGCCCCCTGCTGCAACGCATCGATGGCCGCCTCCTCGCCAATGCCGCCGGAGACGATAATGAAAGGTATTTCCAGGTTGCGCTGACGCAGCAACTGCAAGGCGCGCAGACCGCTGAAGCGTGGCAGGTGCCAGTCTGCCAGGATCAGGTCAGGAAGTGTGTTAAGCGCCGCCAGGTACTCCTCCTCGCTCTGCACCCGCTGCCACTCGAAGCGAAAACCTTCCTCCTGCAAGCGCAGCGTCATCAACTCGGCATCGCTGGGCAAGTCCTCAACGATCAGCACGCGCAAGGGCAATGGCTCCGCGTTCGGCTGGTCGTCATTTATTGCCATGAGTTCCTGCCTCATCCATAGGCGGCAGCGGGGGCGCGACGTTGAGCGTCAACCAGTAGCCCTCGATCTGTTTCACGACGTCGACGAAGTTGGTGAAACTCACTGGCTTCACCAGGTAGGAGTTGGCACCGATATCGTAGGACAACGCCCGATCCCCCTCCTCACGCGAGGAGGTGAGGATAACCGCCGGGATACGCTTGAGCAGGGGGGCATCCTTGATCCGCCGCAGCACATCGAAACCGTCGATGCCCGGCATTTTGAGGTCAAGCAGGATCAGCGCAGGCAGCGGGTAGCTTTCGCGATCAGCGTAAACCCCCTCTCCACGCAGGTAGTCGAGGGCCTGCTGACCGTTGCCGGCCACTTCAACCCGATTGGAAAGGCGAGCCTCGCGGAAGGCATCGAGAGCCAGTTCGACATCCATGCGATTGTCGTCCACCAGCAGGATACATGCGGGTTTATTCATGTTGCCCCCCTTGTTCGCTTGCCGCCGGCAGGCGCACGATGAAGCTGCTGCCCTGGCCCGGCGACGATTCGATGCTTACTTCACCTTCCATCAGGCGCACCGCCTTGGCGACGACGGCGAGGCCGATGCCGGTTCCCGGATATTCATCCTCGGAATGCAGGCGCTGGAACACCTGGAAGATTTTCTCATGATACTCCGCTGCGATGCCGATGCCATTATCGGCCACGCGCAAGATCACCCGGGCGCCTTCGCGCACAGACGACAGGGTCACTTGCGGTGTGCCGTCGCGACGACAGTAGGTCAGCGCATTGTCCACCAGGTTGGAGAGAATCTGTCCGACCAGCGTAGCGTCCCCGAGCGGGGTGGCAAGCGGCTCCAGCACTTCGAAAAGGGCGCCGGCGGCGGCGATGCGCTCGCCGAAAGTGGATGCCAACTGCTCGACGATGGGCTTCAGCGGCACCGGCACCGCGCGCACGGCCCCTCGCCCGGTGCGTGAATAGTGCAGCAGGTCCTCGATCAGCGTTCCCATGCGTTCGCTCGCGCTCACCACGTTATCCAGATAGTGGCGCCCCTCCTCGTCCAAGCTGGCGCGATGGCGCCGCGCGAGAATCTGGGCAAAGCCGCTCACCGCCCGCAGCGGCGCCCGCAGGTCGTGGGAGACCGAGTAGGAAAAAGATTCCAGTTCCTTGTTGGCGGACTCCAGTTCGGAAGTACGATCATGCACACGCTGCTCCAGAGACATATTCAGCTCGCGGATCTCAGCTTCGTTCTTTTCCAGGGCGGCGAGCATGAGGTTGAAATCGTCGCCCAGCCTACCGATTTCATCCTTGCGCTGGAAATCGAGGCGGAAGCCACGCTGGCCGCCGCGCACCTTCTCGATGGCGCTAACCAGGCGGCTCACGCCCCGGGTCAAGCCGTTGGCCATCAGCACGGCGAAAAAAGAGCCCGTCGCGATGGCGAAGAGAATAAAAATGGCCCCTTTGAGCCTGACCTGGCGCAAATTCGCCGCGATACGTTCCTGGCCGATGCCCACGCGCGCCCAGCCGAGAAAACGCTTGCCAGCCATCACCGGCGCTGCCACATCGACCAGATCATCACTGGCAACCAGGATTTTGAGCGCGGGGAGATTTGCCAGAAGGCCGAGGCTGATTGCATCCTGTAGGTAAGCGCCGACGTTGGTGGAGTTGCTGTGCGCCAATACCCTGCCCTCGGGGGAAAGCAGCATAGCGTAACGCACTTCCTGATCGCGCCCCACCGACTGAATCACCTCCTGCAGGCCGGCCACATCATTCGCCATGACCCAGGAAACGCTGCCGACAGCCAGCGTCTCGGCAATGCGACTGGCGTTCTCCTCGCTATGGTGGCGAAGAAAATCACGCTGACCGGCGGTCAGGTCGATCACCATCAGGGTCATCAGCAAAGCATGAATGAGGGCAATGCCGGCGATGAGCTGGTGGCGGACAGGCAGATTATGGAAGCGCAGGAGGAGACGGTTCATTTCATTCCTCCAACGCGCGCACCGACCTGCTGAAATGGGTGACGAATTCGCGCACTGGACGGTAGGTTTCTTCGCTGGCAGGCTCGAAATGGGACAGGGGCAGGCGCGCCAGCACTTCCCGCCCTTCCTCGCTGTCTTGCAGGGAGAACAGGATCTCTGCTATGCGCTCGAGCAGTTGTGACGGAAATTCGTCTCGCACCACCAAGCCATTGTTGGGCAACGCATCTGTTGTCCACTGAATCTTCATCTGTGCGGCATAGTCTGGATGGTCTTTTTCGAAGGCAATCCACGGCGGCGGCCAAGTCGCACTAGCCGCAGTATTGCCGAGGTAGGCATTCATGATCGAGGATTCCTGCGAGCCAACATAGCGTGACTCGTAACTGCCGAGGGGCAGGCCGTGGTCGTGGAGATAATGCTGCGGCAACATGGTGGCAGCCAGTGCGCTTTGGGCCGGAAAACTCACCGCCTTACCCTTGAGGTCAGCCACGTTGCGGATAGCGCTATCGCGGCGCACCAAAATGATGCCACGAAACATCTCATCGTCGCCCATCTTGCCAAACACACGATAGCCATACTTGAGCGAGTTGATAGTCTGATAGGGATTGGGCAACGCCAGATCGAAATGGCGGGTGTAAAGTTTCTTGTCGAACTCTTCGTAATTACGCGAAGCTTCGAGTGAAAAATGCACTTCGGGGATACTTGCGTTGAGCATATCGACGATCGGCCCATACAGCGCGAACAGGCGCGACGGATTATGCAGCGGGTGGACACCGAACAGATATTCCGTCCTGGCCGGCACCATCGCGGGGCGGGCACCGAATTGGGGCTGATAGACCGCCTGCCCACCGCTTTCGCCACAGCCACCAGTTAGCGCAACGACACACAGCAGCGAAATCGCGTGGCGAGTCCGTTGAAAGAGCAGAAGGAGTACGGCAAAGGTTGGCCGGATCATGGCGTCACAAGAGAAATAGGTTGTGCAGCCATTGTGGCAGCATTGGCACATCAGGTAAATCTTGCATGCGGCCTTTCCTGGCGGCAAGCACGGGCGCATTCTGCAATGCATCGCAAAACCGAATCCCCGCTTTCAGGCTAATGCTCTAACCCTATGCGTATAGCGGACGCAACCGGGTGGAACTGCTCGATTAGACGTTTTTGTCGTCAGTCACGCGGAATGGTCCGGCTCACCGGACCAGGTTGTTGCGTGACATGCCCTAGTATGGAAACGTTGGCCGAGCATTTCCGTTAAGCGTAGCGTTATTTTTTGCTCCTCACAACCGCGCGCTCAATCCTGAATTGTTCATGGCAGGCCACACAGGTCTGCAGCAGCGACCCCATCTGGCCCAGCGTGTGTTTCACGTCGCCCAAGCTTTCCGCATCCATCGCCACCTGATCGAAAGCCTGATGCACGGCCATGCCCTTTTGCCTAAATTCCAGCGGCATCTTGGTATGCAGCGACTTGGACATTTCGTGCGTAGCCTGCATGCCGAGGCTGCGGGCAATTGGGGCGACGGCTTTCGCATCGTCCCGCGCCAAGGCGCTGGTGATGCCCTGAATACCCGTCAGAAACTGGCGCATTTCCATCAGCACCGCAGCCTTTTCCTCCTGACTCAAGACAATCTCGTGCCGCGCATCGACCACGACATGATGATGCCCATGTTCCTCGGCCAGCGCTGCAGTTGCTGCCAAGGTGCTGGCGAATGTTGCTGCCGCCATGAGAAAGCGGATATTTCCGATCATGCTTTTTCCTTTCATGATGTTGATGCAATTACCTGAAGACATGATCTCAAAAAAAGCGCAGTTGCCTGCGCCCTGCGCCTTTTTTCCTACCTGCCAGAATATTCTCCCAGCCCCTGATTCTTCAACCTCGTCACTGCTTCCGCCGGCGACACCCCCAGGCTGAAGCATTGCTCAACCACTTCAGGGGGCGGCCCCTCGGCATGCATGCCAATATTGAAAACATGCCGGTACCAGCGGTCAAACGTCTTGAACCATTGCTCGCGTGACATCCTGTCCAGATACATCCCTACCCCCTTGATTAGTTGGAAATAAGCAGTTTCAGAAAATCGCGCCCGCGCTTAATCCCAGCTCAGTGCACCACCTGTCTGGTACTCGGTCACACGCGTCTCGAAGAAGTTTTTCTCCTTCTTCAGGTCGATCATCTCGCTCATCCACGGGAACGGGTTGGTCGAATTGGGAAACAGTTCGTCCAGGCCGATCTGCTGGCAGCGGCGGTTGGCGATGAAGCGCAGGTACTCCTTGAACTGGGCGGCATTGAGCCCCAGCACGCCGCGCGGCATGGTGTCCTCGGCGTAGCGGTACTCCAGTTCGACGCCCTTCTTGATCAGCCCGCTGATCTCGTTGCGGAACTCGGCTGTCCACAGGCCTGGATTTTCCATCTTGATGGTGTTGATCAGGTCGACACCGAAATTGAGGTGCATGGATTCGTCGCGCAGAATGTACTGGTACTGCTCGGCTGCGCCGGTCATCTTGTTCTGGCGGCCCAGCGCGAGAATCTGCACGAAACCGACGTAGAAGAAAATGCCTTCCATGATGCAGGCGAACACAATCAGCGACTTGAGCAGCTTCTGGTCATTCTCCGGCGTGCCTGTCCTGAATTCCGGGTTGGTCAGGGTATCAATGAAGGGGATGAGGAACTCGTCCTTGTCGCGGATAGAGGGAATCTCGTGGTACATGTTGAAGATCTCGCCCTCATCCAGCCCCAGGCTTTCCACGATGTACTGGTAGGCATGGGTGTGGATGGCCTCCTCGAAGGCCTGGCGCAGCAGGTACTGGCGGCATTCCGGCGCGGTGATGTGGCGATAGGTGCCGAGCACGATGTTGTTGGCGGCAAGGGAATCGGCGGTGGTGAAGAAACCCAGGTTGCGCAGCACGATGCGGCGCTCATCCTCGGTCAGGCCATTGGGGTCTTTCCAGGTGGCGATGTCGCGGCTCATGTTCACTTCCTGCGGCATCCAGTGGTTGGCGCAGCCGGCCAGATATTTTTCCCACGCCCATTTGTACTTGAACGGCACCAGTTGGTTGACGTCTGCAGTGCCGTTGATGACACGTTTGTCCTCGGCGCGTACGCGGCGGGTGTCGTTGATGCCGGTCAGGGCGGAAGAATGAACTTCCTGCGGCGCTGTGGCCGGCATGCCGCCAAAACGGGCGGCTGCGGGCTGGGTGACATGGTCTTCTTCAAAATTCAGCATTGATTTATTCTCCTCGTCCTTCTGTTGCTATTGGCAGGCTTCGCATTCTTCAAAACCGTCATCGCCCGGGCGCATGGTGCAAGCCTTACCGAGCACTTCCGGCTCCGGCAGGCTCATCGCGGCCATGCCACCCGAGACCGGCACGGCATTGAGCTCGCCGCCCTTGCCGGTGGATTTCTCGGCGCTGGTGGCGCCCAGGGTGCGCAGGTAGTAGGTGGTCTTGAGTCCGCGCAGCCAGGCCAGCTTGTAGGTTTCGTCGAGCTTCTTGCCGGAAGCGCCGGCCATGTAGATGTTGAGGCTCTGCGCCTGGTCGATCCACTTCTGGCGGCGCGAGGCGGCCTCCACCAGCCATTTCGGCTCTACCTCGAAGGCGGTGGCATAGAGCTGACGCACTTCCGCCGGCACCCGGTCTATCTTCGACAGCGAGCCGTCGAAATATTTCAGGTCGCCGATCATCACCTCGTCCCACATCCCCAACTGCTTCAGGTCGCGCACAAGGTACTGGTTGGCCACGGTGAATTCGCCGGACAAATTGGATTTGACGTAGATGTTCTGGTAAGTCGGCTCGATCGAAGCCGAGACGCCCACGATGTTGGCGATGGTGGCCGTCGGCGCGATCGCCAGGCAGTTGGAATTGCGCATGCCATATTGCTTGATGCGGGCGCGCAACGCGTCCCAGTCCATGGTCACGGACTCGTCCACTTCCAGATAGCCGCCGCGTTGCTCGGCCAGCAGCTTGTTGCTGTCGTGCGGCAGGATACCCCTGTCCCACAGGCTGCCGGTGAAGCTGCTGTAGCGGCCGCGCTCTTCGGCCAGTTCGCTGGAAGCCCAGTAGGCGTAATAGGCCACGGCCTCCATGGAGCGGTCGGCAAACTCAACCGCAGTCTCGGAGCTGTAAGGGATGCGCAGGTTCAGCAGGCAGTCCTGGAAACCCATGATGCCCATGCCCACTGGACGGTGCTTGAGGTTGGAATTGCGCGCCTTGCCCACGGCGTAGAAATTGACGTCCACCACGTTGTCGAGCATGCGCATGGCAGTGGCGATGGTGCGCTTGAGCTTGTCGTGATCCAGTTGACCATCTTTCAGGTGATTGACCAGATTCACCGAACCCAGGTTACACACCGCGATTTCGTGCTCGTTGGTGTTGAGGGTGATCTCGGTACACAGGTTGGAGCTGTGCACCACGCCCACGTGTTGCTGCGGGCTGCGGATGTTGCACGGGTCCTTGAAAGTGATCCAGGGGTGGCCGGTTTCGAACAACATGGAGAGCATCTTGCGCCACAGTTGCAGCGCGGGAATTTTCTTGAACAGCTTGAGCTCGCCGCGCGCGGCCTTGTCTTCGTAGGCGGTGTAGGCAGCCTCGAAATCCTTGCCAAAGCGGTCGTGCAGGTCGGGCACGTCGTTGGGGGAGAACAGGGTCCAGTCCTGGTTTTCCATCACGCGCTTCATGAACAGGTCGGGAATCCAGTTGGAGGTGTTCATGTCATGGGTGCGACGGCGGTCGTCGCCTGTGTTCTTGCGCAATTCGAGGAACTCTTCCATGTCGAGGTGCCAGGTCTCCAGGTAGGCGCACACCGCACCCTTGCGCTTGCCGCCCTGATTCACCGCCACGGCGGTGTCGTTGACCACCTTGAGGAAAGGAATCACACCCTGCGACTTGCCGTTGGTGCCCTTGATGCGAGCGCCGAGGGCGCGCACGTTGGTCCAGTCGTTGCCCAGGCCGCCGGCGAACTTCTGCAGCATGGCGTTTTCCTTGATGGCCTGGTAGATGCCGTCGAGGTCATCCGACACGGTGGTGAGGTAGCAGGAGGAAAGCTGGCTGTGGCGTGTGCCGGCGTTGAACAGAGTGGGCGTCGAACTCATGAAGTCGAAACTGGAGAGCACGTTGTAGAACTCGATGGCGCGCGCTTCACGGTCAATCTCGTTCAAGGCCAGACCCATCGCCACGCGCATGAAGAAGGCTTGCGGCAGCTCGATGCGAGACTCTTCGATATGCAGGAAATAGCGATCGTACAGGGTTTGCAGGCCGAGGTAGCCGAACTGGTTGTCGCGCTCCACTTTGAGTGCAGCACCCAGGCGAGCAAGATCGAACTGCTGCAATTTCTCGTCCAGCAGTTCCGCTTTCACGCCTTTCTTGATGTATTCCGGGAAATATTCGGCATAGCGCGTGGTCATCTCGCTCTGCGGCACGTCCTCGCCCAGCACTTCGTGGCGGATGGTATTAAGCAACAGGCGCGCGGTGACGAAGGAGTAAGCCGGGTCATTTTCGATCAGGGAGCGCGCGGAGAGGATCACCGACTTGCGCACCTCGTCCATCGGCACGCCATCGTACAGGTCGCGCAGGGTGGGCTCGATGATGGCTTTGGCGTTCACCTGTTCGCCCAGGCCGGCGCAGGCGGCATCCACCAAAGTGGCTAATTTTGCCGCATCGAGCGGCACGCGCACGCCGTTTTCGATGGCATGCAAGGTATGCTCGGCAGCAGCCGGTGCCTTTGCTGCGGCTTGGGCACGCTCCTGCGAGCGTTTTTCACGGTACAGCACATAGGAGCGGGCTACGTCATGCTCGCCGGAACGCATCAGGGACAGTTCCACCTGATCCTGAATATCTTCGATATGGAACGTGCCGCCATGCGGTTGACGGCGCACCAGCGCGTTCACCACCGCTAGGGTCAGCGCTTCCACCTGCTCGCGGATGCGCGCCGAAGCCGCTGCTTGGCCGCCGTTGACGGCGATGAAGGCCTTGGTCATGGCAATGGCGATTTTGGCCGGCTCGAAAGGCACCACGCTGCCATTGCGACGGATGATCTTGTAATCGGCGTAGGAAATTTCCGCAGTTGACGAGGCACTCTGGGTGCCAAAATTCGAAGCCGGGAAGGAAGAGCTAGAAACGGTATCAGTAGCCAGTTGCATGGGGTTGAATCCTCCTTGTTTTTTGTCGCTTTGCGAACAGGTTATCAGGCTCTTATCCACAACATATCCAACGTTCTATCCACAACATGTTGTGATCGACCGTGCATGATCACACTAATTCTAGTTATCGGGTTGATAAAATGCAACCTTATTTTCACATCCAATCGTCATCACCAACCCCTTCCATTCCTTCTTCATATGTGGTTGCAAATCCCCTCAGTGAGCTAATCCGGGCCTGCAACCTCAGTCGGATGCCAACACCTGGAACGGGGCAAGCTTTTGCAAACCATTCCACAGACCGTTTTCACGATGCGCTATAGGAATTACCTATGACCATAAGTAAACATCCGAATACAAATATACCTAGCCAGGTATTAGCATGAAATCATTCGAACTGGATTTGCTCACGGCTGTTTGGGTTTTTCCACTATTGCGAACCGGATTTTCTGGGGGCGCACAATGAATTTTGATTTCGACAAGATGATGGTCTTGGCACGGGATAATCCGGACGAATTCGAACGCCAGAGAATCATGCTGCTAGACGAGCTGATTCAGAGTCGCCGGGACATCGCCAGGGCCAATGCGTTCCAATCCCATATTGACATGGAACGGATAAAAGCAAAAAACCCGCTGGCTTGTTGCTTCCGCCTGTATTCAATCATGTGGGGTAGCTTTCTAAAGATGGATGAACAATTACAAAAACTCTTGCAGACACAAAGACGCCTGTGTGGGGTTGATCCACCGGGCGAGAATAATGCTTCCCAGCCCGGTGAAGCCACGGTACTGATGTTCAAAAAGCGCTGATTGCGTTCTCTTCAGGATTTATCCGGAAACACCACTTTCACCACATCCTTGAACTGACGGGCAAAGTGAACTTTCACCCCCTCCCTGATGTGCGCGGGCAGTTCATCGAAATCGCGCCGGTTGGCTTCGGGCATGATGAGTTCCATGATCTTGATGCGCCGCGCTGCGATGACTTTTTCGCGCACGCCGCCGATGGCCAGCACCTCGCCAGTCAGGGTCAGCTCGCCAGTCATGGCCAGGGGGCGCGCGACTTTCTGATTGCGTGCCAGCGACAGCAACGCCGTCGCCATGGTGACGCCAGCGCTGGGGCCGTCCTTGGGGGTCGCGCCTTCCGGCAGATGCAGGTGCACGAAAGCCTCGTCGAAAAACTTCAGGTCTCCCTTGAATTCCTTGAGATGCGAGGTGACGTAGCTATAGGCAATCTCGGCCGACTCCTTCATCACGTCGCCCAACTGGCCGGTAAGCTTAAAGCCGCGATTGCGGGTGTGGACGCGCGTCGCTTCGATGGAGAGCGTCACGCCTCCCATGGCGGTCCAAGCCAGGCCGGTGACCACGCCCAGGCCGCTCAAGGGTTTTTCCTTGGTGAACAGCGGCTTGCCCAGGTAAGCTTCCACCTGCTCCACGCCGAGACGTTGCGGACCTTGCTCGCCATTCATCAGCTTGACGACTGATTTGCGCACCAGCCGGCCAAGCTGTTTCTCCAGGTTGCGCACCCCGGCTTCGCGGGCATAGCCCTCGATCACATGCTTCAGGCCAGCATCGCTGACAGCGAGTTCGCCGCGTTTCATGCCAGCTTTTTCCAGCTGCTTGGGCCACAGGTGATGCTTGGCGATGGTGACCTTCTCCGCCGTAATGTAGCCCGCCAGGCGGATCACTTCCATGCGGTCGAGCAGCGGACCCGGAATCGTGTCGAGCTGGTTGGCGGTGCACACGAACAGCACTTTGGACAAATCGAAGCGCACGTCGAGGTAGTGGTCGAGGAAATCGCTGTTCTGCTCCGGATCCAGCACTTCCAGCAGGGATGAAGCCGGATCGCCCTGATAGGAGGCGCCGATCTTGTCCACTTCGTCGAGCATGATCACCGGATTGGCCACGCCGCACTCCTTGATCGCCTGTACGAACTTGCCCGGCATGGCGCCGATGTAGGTGCGGCGGTGCCCCTTGATTTCCGCCTCATCACGCATGCCGCCGAGAGAAAAGCGGTAGAACTCGCGCCCCAGGGCGTCGGCAATGGAGCGCCCGATGGAAGTCTTGCCCACCCCCGGCGGACCGACCAGCAGGACGATGGAACCGGCGATCTCGCCCTTGTGCGCCCCCACGGCGAGGAATTCTATAATGCGTTCCTTCACATCTTCCAGACCGTCGTGGTCGCGGTCGAGAATCTTGCGCGCACGCTTGAGGTCGAGCTTGTCCTTGGAGTACTTGCCCCACGGCAACTGGGTCAGCCAGTCGAGGTAATTACGTGTCACCGCATATTCCGGCGAGCCGGTTTCGAGCATGGACAGCTTCTGCATTTCATCGTCCACGCGCTGCTGCGCCGCCTCGGCCAACTTGAGCTTGGCGAGGCGTTCGTGGAAGCGGTCGATCTCGGCCGTCTTGTCGTCCTTGGCCAGGCCGAGTTCCTTCTGGATGGCCTTGAGCTGTTCGCGCAGGAAGAATTCGCGCTGCTGCTTGGTCATTTTCTCGTCGACCTGCTCGCGGATCTGCGATTGCAGGCGGGCGACGTCGAGTTCCTTCTTGATCAGCACCAGCACCTTTTCCATGCGGCGGCGCAGATTCAACGCCTCCAGCACATCCTGCAGTTTCTCCTTCGGCGCGGTGGTAAGCGAGGCGGCAAAATCGGTCAGCAACGAGGGTTCGTTGGGACTGAAGCGGTTGAGGAAGAACTTCAGTTCCTCGCTATATAGCGGGTTGAGCGGCAGCAGCTCCTTGATCGAGTTGATGATCGCCATGGCGTAGGCTTTCACCTCGTCGCTGTTGGCGCCCCGACTATCGCTCAGGTATTCGACCTGGACGCGATAAGGCGTCTCGCGGGAAAGCCATTTGACGATACGAAAGCGTTTCTGTCCCTCCGCGATGAACTGGATCTTGCCTTCGGAACGCACCGGATGATGCATGTGGATGACCGTGCCAATATTGTAAAAGTCCTGATGGCTAGCATCGTCCGCGCTGTTCGGGCGCACCAGCACCAGGCCGACCACTTTTTGTGGGGTATCGCCGATTTTTTCGACCGTATCCAGCCACGGCCCCATGTTCATCAGCAGCGGCAGTGTCTGCGCCGGAAAGAAGGGCCGTTCGCTGAGCGGCAGAAGGTAAAGGGTGTCCGGCAGCACCTGCTCGGCCAAGGCAAGCTCGGAAGACCCGATCGGTTGTATCACTTCACCTTCAATCGGTTCGTTTTCGTCAGGCATATTGGTTCTCGGATTCAGTAATTTCCACCCTATGGATTTTGTGGCGAACACTCAACAATTCAACCCCGCACGGCAAAAACCCGACCGCCCGTCATGCACCGATACTACGTGGTTTCACCTTGGTGATATACAGGCTGCAATTTATATCCCGCGTAATTCGAATATGTAACCATCGGTCAAAAGTTGCCAAATCTAGCGGCGAACAGGAGACGAAATCATGGCACACGAAGGCCTGCACGAAAACGAGGAAAAGCTTGCCCCGGCAACCCTGGACGCCCATCGCGCCATCCTCTCCCTGATGGAAGAATTCGAGGCGGTGGACTGGTACCACCAGCGCGCCGACGCCTGCGGCGACACGGAATTGCGTGCCATCCTGCTGCACAACATGCATGAGGAAATGGAGCATGCAGCCATGATCCTCGAATGGCTGCGTCGCCGCACGCCCAGGCTGGACGAAATCCTGCACACCTACCTGTTCAGTCAGGGCGACATCACCATGGCCGAGGAAGTTGCGACCGGCAAGCTTGTCGGCACGGAGCCGTCGCAGGGCGAGGTGGTAAGGCCGCATCTTACTGTCGGTAGCATGAAAGGAGTCTGACATGAACAATCCCAATCTCCCGTTTGATGGTGCCATCCTGTCGCGCATGCAGGAACTGGCGGTGACCGAGGCGCGCAAGGTTCTGACGGCACGCCGCTTCCTCCCGGTGGACGGACCTTTCGGCCTGGGCTACGTGTCCGCCCCGGTGGGCAACGACGACCAGCGCCAGCACGCGTCCCATGGCGCCACCACCATCATTTCCCGCACCATTCCCGTCCCCATGATCTACCGTCATTTCACCCTGAGCCGACGCCGCATTTCCGCCCATACCGAAATGGGACAGCCACTCGATCTCAGCCCCATCGGCCAGGCTTCCCTGGAACTGGCAGCACGCGAGGAGGAACTGATTTATCGTGGCGATGCCGAGTTTGGACTGGCCGGACTGTGTACCGTGGAGAGCCGCAACCATCTGGATGGCGGAGACTGGATGGATGTGGAGCAGGTGTTGCGCGATGTCCTGTCCGCCGTCACTCTGCTCGACAATGCGCATTTTCACGGCCCCTACGCGCTCGCCCTCGAACCGCGGCTCTACAACAACCTGTTCCGGCGCTATCCGGAAGGTTCCGACCTGTTGCAGATCAATCACCTGGAAGGTCTGTGCACCAACGGAATTTTCAAAGCCGATATCGAAGGCGCCGTGCTGGTCGCACCCGAAGCAGGCACCCTGCTCATCGGCGAGGATTTCATGGTGGACTACACCTTCCCCGATTCCGCCCATTTCAACTTCACCGTGCGCGAATCCTTGGTGCTGCGCATCGATGCGCCCAAGGCGATATGTACCATAACCCCCGGGAAGCCGGGCCAGCGGGCCAAAAAATGATTTCGCGCAATTTGGTTATCGGCGGCGTAAGGAGAACACGCCATGAATAAGTTCGATTATGTGATTGTGGGTGGAGGACTGGCCGGCGCTTCGGCCATTCAGGGAATCAGGGCGCATGACAGCAAGGGCAGCATCCTGCTGATCGGCGAGGAAACCCACCTGCCCTACGACCGCCCCCCACTTTCCAAAAAAATGTGGTTTGGCAAAACCAGGGTGGAAGAAATACTCCTTCATGACCAGCAATATTATGACGAGCATGGAGTCGAAATACTGCTGGGCGACAAGGCAACGAAACTCGATCCACAGGAAAAAATCATCGTCACCGCCAGCGGCAAGCGCTACCGCTTCGACAAGCTACTACTGGCAACTGGCACCTCGCCGCGGCAGATCGACATTCCCGGCAGCGATCTGGAGGGCATCTGCCATTTCCGCACGCTCGATGATTACCTGCGCATGCGGAGCGAGGCAAAAGTCAACAAGTCAGCACTGATCGTCGGTGGCGGATTCATCGGATCTGAACTTGCTGCCGCGCTTAATCTCAATCTCGAAGTCACCATGCTTTTCCCTTCCGCCACCCTTTGCCGCCGGGTGTTTCCGGAGCCGCTTGGCATGGCGGTACAGCGCCATTTCCAGGAACGTGGCATCAGGGTGATCCATTCGGATTCTCCCTCATCCATCAGCAAAAACGGAGACGGATTCCGTACCGAAACCGTGAGCGGGAAAAGCATCGAATCAGACCTGCTGATCATCGGCGTCGGTGTCGCACCTAATATTGCCATTGCCGCGGATGCCGGGCTGGAAGTGGGCAACGGCATCGTGGTCAACGAATATCTCGAAACTTCCCACGCAGGCATCTACGCGGCCGGCGATAACGCCTTTTTCCCTTACCGCGCGCTGGGCAAAAGCATGCGCATCGAACACTGGGACAATGCGCTGGTGCAGGGGCGCTGGGCAGGCGCGAACATGGCCGGCGCGCACGAAGCCTTTACCTACCAGCCGTATTTCTTTTCCGATCTGTTCGAGTTCGGTTATGAGGCCACCGGCGAGGTGGACACCAGCCTGGAAACTTTTGCCGACTGGCAAAAGGAAAACCATACCGGGGTGATCTATTACCTGCGTGACTCGCGCGTGCGCGGGGTGATGATGTGCAATGTGTGGGACAGGCTGGATGCCGCACGCGAGCTGATTCGCAAGGGGGAGATCGTCACGCACGAGAGCCTGCGCGGCGCCATTCGCTGATCCCGGGATAGCGCCGCTGAAAAATTTGTGCCCAGGCGCAAACCATTCATCCCCGTCCTTGCCATACAATAGAAGTCCTATGAAAAAAACCTTTTTCTGGCTTCTGCCCCTTCTCTTTCTCTGCAACAGTGCATCCGCCTTCGAATTTCCGTCCACCACGCATGCGCCATCGACCATCGCAGCCAGCGGCACCGTCCAACTCGCCTTCTCGCCGCAAGACGATGCCGGCGCCCTGATCGTACAGGCCATTCACAGCGCCAGGAAACAGGTCCTGGTGCAGTCGTTCAGCTTCACCCATCGCAGGATCGCGCAAACCCTTATCGATGCCAAGGCCCGTGGAGTAGACGTGCAACTGATTGCCGACGAGAAACAGATACGCAGGATGGAGCGCGGCCTGGTGCCGAGCATCGCCGCCGCGGGAGTGCCCACTTTCGTGGATGATTCCCACAGCAGCGCCCACGACAAAATCATGGTGATCGACGCTGGTACGCCCCAGGCAGTGGTCATCACCGGATCATTCAATTTCACCCAGGCCGCCCAATATCAAAACGCCGAGAACCTGCTGTTGTTTCGCGGCAACCCGCAACTGACCCAGGCCTACCTTGCCAACTGGCAGCACCATCGCGCCCACGCCAGATCATATGAACCTGGTCGTTAATTACAGGGCTTGTTAATGCAAAACAGTCAACAAATTCGCAATCTCCTGCTTGATGTCTTCAACGATCTGCAACAGACCGATATCAGGTGGCAACTCGGCATACTGGTATCCAGCCTCGTCCTGGCCTGGCTGTTCATGCGCCTGGTTCGCGCCCGGGTACCGGTTCAGGAAGGCGCCTGGAAATTGGGCATGGGCGGCATCAACCGCCTTACTTTCCCACTGGCCGCGCTGCTGCTGGTACTGATCGGGAAAGCAGTTCTGCAGCAATGGCAATCAGTCAGCCTGCTCAATGTCGCCGTGCCGCTGCTGCTCTCGCTGGCATTAATCCGGCTCGCCGTGTATGCGCTACGCTATATTTTTGCCCCGAGCGGCTGGCTGCACACTTCCGAACGCTTTATCGCCATCATGATCTGGAGCGGCTTGGCCTTGTACCTCACCGGCTTTCTGCCAGAAATACTGCAAGCGCTGGATGATTTCAGCTTCCATGTCGGCAAACAAAGAATCTCCCTGCTGCTGATTCTGAGCGGTTTGCTCTCCGTTGCTGTGACCATGCTGATCGCGCTATGGATTTCCAGCACTATGGAGACACGCCTGATGCGTGCGGATCACTTGAACATAAGCCTGCGCGTGGTGCTGGCAAAATTCATCCGCGCCGCGCTGGTGCTTATCGGCATACTCGTCGCCTTGCCCCTCGCTGGCATCGACATTACTGTGTTGTCGGTGTTTGGTGGCGCGCTGGGTGTCGGCATCGGCTTCGGCTTGCAGAAAATCGCCAGCAATTATGTCAGCGGCTTCATCATCCTGCTCGATCACTCTATTAGCATCGGCGATCTGGTGACGGTGGATAACCGCTACGGCACAGTCACTAACATCACTTCGCGCTACGCGGTGATCAAGGGCATGGACGGCACCGAGGCCATCATCCCCAACGACACCCTGATCACCTCCACGGTGCTGAACCATTCATACACCAACCATGAATTGCGCGTAGGCATCCCGCTGCAGGTCAGCTATGACAGCCCGCTCGAAAAAGCCATGGATATCATGCAGGAAGTGGCCAGCAAACACCCGCGCGTAATGCAGGAGCCGCCACCCAAGGTATTCCTGAAAAACTTCGGCGAAAGCGGCATCGATCTCGAACTGAACGCCTGGATCAACGATCCGGAAGAGGGCCAGCTTAACCTGCGTTCGGAAATCAACCTGGAGATATGGCGTCGTTTCCAGCAGGAAGGGATCGAAATTCCTTATCCGCAACGCGTCGTGCGGCTGGTGTCGTAACAGAGATGGAACACGAATTTCGAATAGCGGAAGATTTTTTCGAGGATCTCAAGCTGCACGTCGGCGACCGCCTGCAAATCGAGCTTCCCTCTCCCCAGCATGACTTGAAATACTTCACCACGCTGGTGGGCTACGTGAAGGGACTCAGCGTGCTGCTGCGCACGCCCATCGTGAGCGGCCTGCCGCTACCCATGCGCGATGGCGAAAAATTGATAGTGCGCGGGTTCTCGGGCATGGAAACCTTCACCTTCGACACCGCCATCGAACGCATTTGCCTCGAACCCTTCCACTATCTGCATCTTTCTTATCCCCACACGGTCCGCACCACGCCGATACGCCACGAGGTACGGGTCAGGGTCAACCTGCCAGTCAAAGTCACCCCGGCAGGCGCAAGCAAAAGCATTGACGCGACCATTTCCAATATCAGCACGGCGGGAATCCTGATCGACGCGACGGAAGAACTGGGGAACAAGGATAGCGAAATAAACATTTCCTTCCACTGCACCATCCAGCCCAACGACTATGATGCCCACATCGAAACCACGGCGCTGATCCAGAATGTGACGCTAATGGACAACCCATCAGGGGGTTTTACATTCCAGTACGGGATGAAATTGCTCAAGCTCCACAGCAGCCAGGAGATTCTGCTGCAGAACCTGATTTACCAGAAACTGCTGGAGAATCACCACAACCTGGCGTGATTCCGGAATTATTCAAACCACGGAGAACACGGAGTACACGGAGAGAAGCAATCCAAGGACTTTTATGGCCTCCCCAGCGATTGAACAAAACGTGCAATCTATTGTTTTTACTCCGTGTTCTCCGTGGTTAAATGCTTTTCACAGCTTAATTACAACTTGCCTTTCACCCATTCGGCCACGCCGGCCAGTGCCTGCGGCAGATTCTCCGGCTGGGTGCCGCCTGCCTGCGCCATGTCGGGGCGTCCGCCGCCCTTGCCGCCGACCTGCTGAGCCACGAAATTGACCAGTTCGCCCGCCTTGACCTTGGCAGTGAGGTCGGGAGTGACGCCGGCAATCAGGGTGACCTTACCGTCGTCCACTGCGCCGAGCACGATGGCGGCGCTCTTGAGCTTGTCCTTGAGCTTGTCCAATGTTTCGCGCAAAACCTTGCTGTCCGCCCCTTCCAGGATGGCCGCCAGCACCTTGGCGCCGTTGATTTCCACCGCTTGGGCAAGGAGGTCGTCGCCCTGGCTGGAAGCCAGTTTTGACTTGAACCGGGCCAGTTCCTTTTCCAGCGCACGCACATTGTCCATGAGCTGAATGATCTTGGCGGGCAATTCCTGCGGGGGCGCCTTGAATGCGCTGGCGGCCTGGGCCAGCAAAGCCTGCTGGTCCTGCACGTAAGTCAGGGCATTGTCGCCGGTGATTGCCTCGATGCGGCGCACGCCTGCAGCCACGCCGCTCTCCGCCAGCACCTTGAACAGGCCGATGTCGCCGGTTCGCGCTACGTGGGTGCCGCCGCACAGTTCGCGCGAACTGCCGATGTCCAGCACCCGCACCTCGTCGCCGTACTTCTCGCCGAACAGCGCCATGGCACCCAGTTTCTGGGCTTCCTCAATGGGTACGACACGCGTCTGAGTCGCGGCGTTGGCGAGAATTTCGGCATTGACGAGCTCTTCCACGCGGCGGATATCCTCGGCCGACATGGCTGCATTGTGCGCGAAGTCGAAGCGCGTCTTGTCCGCGTCGACCTGGGAGCCTTTCTGCTGCACGTGACCGCCCAGCACTTCGCGCAACGCTTTGTGCATGAGGTGGGTGGCGGAATGGTTGCGCATGGTGCGGGCCCGCGCCTGGGCGTCCACCTTGGCAGTCACGCCATTGCCGAAACTGAGTTTTCCGGTGCGCACCACGCCGTGGTGGCCAAACACCGCAGCCTGGATCTTCTGCGTGTCTTCCACGGCGAAAATGCCATGCGTGCTTTGCAGCACGCCGCGATCGCCTGCCTGTCCGCCCGATTCAGCATAGAACGGCGTGTTGTCCAGCACCACCACGCCGGTCTCGCCTTCCAGCAATTCGTTGACCTGAGCGCCGTCCTTGTACAGGGCCAGCACGTTAGCCTTGGCTTCCAGCTTCTCGTAACCGTGGAAAGTGGTGGCCGGGCCGTCGTACTCCAGATTGGCTGCCATCTTGAACTTGCCGGCGGCGCGCGCCTGTTCGCGCTGATGCGCCATGGCGGCATTGAAGGCGGCGGCATCGACAGTCACGCCGTGCTCGCGGCACACGTCCTGGGTCAAGTCGAGGGGGAAGCCGTAGGTATCGTGCAGTTTGAAGGCGGTTTCGCCGTTGAATGTCCTGTTCCCCTTGCCGGCCATCTCGGCCAGTTCCGCTTCGAGGATCGCCATGCCATGTTCGATGGTGGCAAAGAAACGCTCCTCCTCCTGCCTCAGCACCTCGGTGACGCGCGCCTGGTTTTCCTTCAGTTCGGGATAGGCATCGCCCATCTCGGCCACCAGGTCCGCCACCATCTTGTGGAAGAAGGCGGCGCGGGCGCCCAGCTTGTAGCCGTGGCGGATGGCGCGGCGGATGATACGGCGCAGCACATAGCCGCGCCCCTCGTTGCCGGGGATGATGCCGTCGGCGATGAGGAAGGCGCAGGCGCGGATGTGGTCGGCCAGCACCTTGAGCGATGGACTGTCCAGATCGGAACAGTGAGTCTCGCGCGCGGCGGCCTTGATCAAAGCCTGGAACAGGTCGATCTCGTAGTTGGCGTGCACGCCCTGCAGCACGGCGGAGATCCGCTCCAGGCCCATGCCCGTGTCCACCGAAGGCTTGGGCAGCGGGTGCATGACGCCCTGCTCGTCGCGGTTGAACTGCATGAACACGTTGTTCCAGATCTCGATGTAGCGGTCGCCGTCCTCTTCGGGCGTACCGGGCAGGCCGCCGGGGATATGCTCGCCATGGTCGTAGAAGATCTCGGTGCAGGGGCCGCAGGGCCCGGTGTCGCCCATCATCCAGAAATTGTCGGAGGCGTAGCGCGCGCCCTTGTTGTCGCCGATGCGGATCACGCGCTCGGCGGCCAGGCCGATTTCCTTGGTCCAGATATCGAAGGCTTCGTCGTCCTCGGCATAGACCGTCACCCACAGCTTGTCCTTGGGCAGCTTGAACACCTCGGTGAGCAGTTCCCAGGCGTACTGGATGGCGTCGCGCTTGAAGTAATCGCCGAAGCTGAAGTTGCCCAGCATCTCGAAGAAAGTGTGGTGGCGCGCGGTATAGCCGACGTTTTCCAGGTCGTTGTGCTTGCCCCCGGCGCGCACGCACTTCTGCGAGCTGGCAGCACGGGTGTAGGGCCGCTTGTCGAAGCCGAGGAACACGTCCTTGAACTGGTTCATCCCGGCGTTGGTGAACAACAGGGTCGGGTCCTCGTGCGGCACCAGGGAGCTGGACGCCACCACGGCGTGCCCCTTGGAGGCGAAGTAATCGAGAAATTGCTTACGGATTTCGCTGCTTTTCATGCTGACTTTCCAAATAGATATCTAAAAATCTTAGTTCTAAACCGCGGAGCAAAAGCCAACCCCTCCCGGCCTCCCCTTGTCAGGGGAGGAGCTGACGGCTTCCCCCCTGACAAGGGGGGATTGAGGGGGGTTAGGCTTTTACTCCGTGCTCAACTTCTTTTCCAGGACAAACTCTGCTAATACCGCTTCATTTCCTTGACACGCAGACCGATCGACTGCCCGCCCACGATCGCCGCGCTTTCCACCACGCCCCTGACGTTGACGGTATCGTTCACTGCCGGCAAGGTATCGTGTGCGATGACCGTCACTTCGCCGCTGCCGTCATCCACCACATACATGCTGAGGTCGATCAGCGGGATCTTGACCACATCCTTGACCTTGCCCCGGATGCGCACTTCCTTGCCTTCGAACTGCGCCGGTGCAGCCACGATTTCCTTGAGCGGCGTCTGGCCGAAGGGCAGATAGTCGCAACCGGACAACAGCAGCAAACCGGCCAGCGCCACGACCGAAAATATTTTTTTCATTTGTCTCAATCTCCACTGCCCTGCAACACTTTGCCGATGATGCCTGAGCCGAAACCCCTGCTCATCATGAAACGCATCTGCTTCGCCCGTTCCCTCGCGTCCTGCGGCTGGACGCCAAATTTCTTCGTCCATACCGTCCGCGCCCTTTCCAGCTCGCTTTCCCGCAACTCGGGCAGGATTGCCGCCACCGCTTCCGCGCTGACGCCCTTTTCCTTCAACTCGTGAACAATGCGCTGGGCACCGTATTTGCTGCGGCGCGCATGCACGATCTGCTCGGTGAAACGCGTTTCAGACAGCCAGCCGCGTGCGGCGAAATCCGCCAGCAGCTTCTCTACTTCCTGCTCGTCCTCGGCATGGGGCGCAAGCTTGCGTTTCAACTCGAGACGCGAATATTCGCGCCGCGAGAGAAAACCGAGCGCACGCTCCCTGAGGCTGGGTTCTGGCATTTATATTAATCAGGTGGTTCATCATTGGCGCTCGTAGGGACGGTTTTCACCCGGCCAAATCGCCCGAGTACAAGAACCGCCCATGGGCGAATGAATTCGCCCCTACGCATCCACGGTATCGGGATCGACAACGGTCGGCAGTCCGCTGACCCCAACCGCTTCGCGCACCTTGGCTTCGATTTCCGTGGCGATATCCTTGTGCTCTTTCAGATACTCGCGCACGTTGTCCTTGCCCTGGCCGATCTTCTCGCCCTTGTAGCTGTACCAGGCACCGGATTTCTCGATGAATTTGTGATCCACGCCCATGTCGATGATCTCTCCTTCACGCGAGATTCCCTCGCCGTAGAGAATATCGAACTCGGCCTGCTTGAAGGGCGGAGCCACCTTGTTCTTGACCACCTTGACACGGGTCTCCGAGCCGATCACTTCGTCGCCTTTCTTGATCGCGCCAGTACGGCGGATGTCGAGGCGCACCGAAGCGTAGAACTTGAGCGCGTTGCCGCCGGTGGTGGTTTCCGGGTTGCCGAACATGACGCCGATCTTCATGCGGATCTGGTTGATGAAGATCACCAGAGTATTGGTGCGCTTGATGTTGGCGGTGAGCTTGCGCAGCGCTTGCGACATCAGGCGAGCCTGCAAACCCATGTGTGAATCGCCCATTTCGCCCTCGATTTCGGCCTTGGGCGTAAGCGCCGCGACCGAGTCGATCACCACGATATCCACCGAACCGGAACGCACCAGCATGTCGGCGATTTCCAGCGCCTGCTCGCCGGTATCGGGCTGGGAAATAAGCAGGTCGGCCACTTTGACGCCGAGCTTCTGCGCATATTGCGGATCGAGCGCATGCTCCGCGTCGATAAAGGCCGCTGTGCCGCCCAGCTTCTGCATTTCCGCGATCACTTGCAGCGTCAGCGTGGTCTTGCCGGACGATTCCGGACCGTAGATTTCGACCACCCGGCCGCGCGGCAAACCGCCTACACCCAGGGCGATGTCCAGCCCGAGCGAGCCGGTGGATACCACCTGGATATCCTGCATTGCGGCATGGTCGCCCAGGCGCATGATGGAACCCTTGCCGAACTGTTTCTCGATCTGCCCCAAGGCCGCTGCGAGCGCCTTGCTTTTGTTGTCGTCCATATTGATTCCTTAAATTTAACTTTTGGATTATGTCACAGTTGCAACAGTGCTAAAACACCTCGAAGGGCATGCGCCACTCCCTGTCGTCGGACTTCGTACCGGTCTCCGGTAAACAGGCAACGCTCGCTTTTCACGGTGCCATCCTTGATTGCCCAGGCGAAGCATACCGTACCCACTGGCTTACCAGGTGAGCCACCGCCGGGACCGGCGACCCCGCTGATTGCCAGGGAAATATGGGCCTGGCTATGGAGCAGGGTTCCGGACGCCATCTCCCTGACGGTCTCCTCGCTGACTGCGCCAAACTGTTGCAGCGTTTGAGCCTGCACACCGAGCATTTCCTGTTTGGAAGCATTGGTATAAGTGATGAAACCGCGGTCATACCATGCCGAACTGCCCGGCACCGCCGTCACGATTTCGCCCACCCAGCCGCCGGTACAGGATTCTGCCGTCGCCAGCATCCAGCCTTTCGTTTTCAGGGCCAGGCCGGTTTCCTTGGCCAATGGGTAAAGCACGTCATCCATAAAATCTCTCCAGCAACTTCAGCACGGCAAGGGCGTAGCCCGCCGCCAGCAGATCATCGAGCATCACCCCGAAACCGCCTTTGACGTGCTGGTCGAAATAGCGGATGGGAAACGGCTTCCAGATATCGAACAGGCGGAACAGCAGGAAGGCGATACCGAACCACATC
>Ga0105091_10000206_pt1 | contig 23287 bp, 21 predicted proteins | sample PPLLak1March2015_FD_87022 | JGI IMG/M metagenome (GOLD analysis project Ga0105091, IMG submission 87022) | Freshwater sediment microbial communities from Prairie Pothole Lake near Jamestown, North Dakota, USA - PPLs Lake P7 Core (1) Depth... | ecosystem: Environmental > Aquatic > Freshwater >... | reverse complement strand
ATTCCACATCCGTGTTGCTCCGCCTTCCCTAATAACGGGTCTGCACACCACTGCGGTGCCAAAGCCCCATCATGTTCCCGACACGATACTTAACGGGAGGCCGAATGGGATACTGGTAAAACTGACAGTGAAGGTTACCGACAGGCGTCTAACCGAGCGGACCAACCGTGAAAACGATGCTCGCGACAGGCTCCGGCTCTTGCGGTCGAGATGTGGTAGAGGTCGAAAACGCTGCGCTCGTCTTTTGTGGCCGTTCGGTCTTATCCCTATACGCCGCTCGGGCCCCCCGCGAATCAGTTTTCGGACACACGGCCCCAGGTCTTACGGAAGAGTCTCGCGAGGGAGCCCAAATGCGCGATTGAGCCCAGCTCGTTCGCCCGGGTGCCGACCGCGAGGAGATTTCGCCACGAATCGGATTCTGAGAATGTGGACGAGGTGTCGCAGTGAAGGTTTCAGCCGGCCTGCTTCACAAGCAGCCCCTTCCTCTTTCCACTTATTGACAGTGGCATGACAAGGGCGCTAAAAGGAGATCCTCAGGAAAGAAATCCTTAACGAATGCAGGCTCATCGACCAATTGACCGCCGCCGGCTTAGACTCGCCGCATTTACGCTTGCCTTAGTGTATTCCCTGGCACAGAGGGAGGTTGCGGCCGGGAACGTCTGGGTGAACCTCGGTCCCGAAGGGGGACCGATCAGGGCGCTCGTTCAAAACCCGGCGAATCCCGGCATTCTGTACGTTGGAACAGATTCGGGCGTTTTCAGGAGCACAGACGGAGGTGCCGAGTGGAGGAGTGTCAACCGGGGTCTCGCTGCCAGCAGCATCACCGCCCTGGCTGTCGCCCCTTCCGATCCATCCCGGCTCTACGCGGCCGGCACTGGCACTCAATTCGTCTCTTCGGAGGACCTGTCCCGGGTCTTCCGCACTAGTAACGGCGGAGACACGTGGCAGACTCTTATTCTTCCCGGCTCCGGGTCTCCTGGGCCGGTTCAAGCGACGCACGAAATCGAGATTGATCCCCTCAACGCCGACATCATCTATCTTGTTCGTACTTCGGGTCTGCTGAAATCAACCGACGGCGGAGACACCTGGCAGGAGTTGAGCATGGAATTGGCGTCCCAGCAGTGCCCGCTCTACCACCTGGTCCTGAGCCAGCAAGAGCCGGGCGTGCTTTTCGCTGGCACGTATTGTGGAGTCTACAAGAGCACCGATTCGGGAAAGACCTGGCGCCTGTCTTCGTCCGGTATGGTCCAAGGTTCCGGTTCGCCCCCGTCCGTTACCGATCTGGTGATTCACCCCCGGGACAGATGCCTGCTCTGGGCCCGCTCTTCTCCCCGGCTCTGGCGGAGCACTGATTGCGGGGAAACCTGGAACGAGCTGCCGGAGATCAATTTGATCGGCAATCTGGCTCCGGACAGCAACGACGCGACCGTTCTGTACGGAATAACGCCCGAAGGTATCTACCGAACGAACAACGGCGGTGTTTCCTGGGGTTTTCTCGCGCCCTTGAATACCACGCCAACCAACATTTGGGTGGACCGATCTGACTCTAAAGTCCTCTGGCTTGGGACATCCCTTCGAGGCCTCTTCCGCAGTACGGATGCCGGTTCGACCTGGCAGTCCCGGAACTCGGGTCTGACAGCCATCTCAGTCTCGGGCCTTTCTATTGATCCCCGCATTTCCGACGTGGTTTATGCAGGGACCAAGTACAAGACGATTGACGGCGGATCCAGCTGGACTGAGCTCTGTATGACGGGACCACGTTTATGCTCCTGGGCCTCCACGGGTATCCTGGGTGCCCCGCTGCACGTTATCATCGACCCGGCACACCCCGATACACTGTACCTGCCGGTTCGCGAAGCGGTAATCAAGAGCCAGGACGGCGGGATTAACTGGTCGCTAGTCGGTGCAGGCTTGCCGAAGCTCCGGGCGCCATGGCTGGTCGGCTCCCCGGTCCAGTCTGGGGTTCTATACGCCAGTGCTGGCGGCCTTTTCAAAAGCACCGACGGAGGACTGAACTTCAGCCCGCTGACATTATCCTCTTCGCCTCCCATCACCACTTATGACGTCGCCGTCGACTGGCACGACCCGAATCTCGTCTATGCGGGGACCTTCGAGGGAATATGGACGAGCACGGACGGCGGTCAAACCTGGCGTGCGCCGGGCCAGGGGTTGACGGAAGGATGGGGGAGTCTTGAAACCGACCCGCAAGCGCACGGCGTAATCTACCGGATAGCGGGAGCGCTGTGGAAAAGCATTGACGCAGGCCTGAGCTGGCATCAGGTCCTGCCCGACCTGGGAATTCAGGCCCTAGCCATCGACCGCTCAAGCTCAAGGAAGCTCTACGCTTACTCGACCGTGGAAGGGGTGATGCGGAGCACGGACGGAGGATTTCGCTGGCAGACGGTAAACACCGGCCTCCCGGAATTTGCGGACGGTTATATCCGCAGCCATTACATCGCAATCGCGGTGGATAATCCGAGTATCGTCTACCTGGCTACCGACCAGGGCGTCTTCCGAATGCAGGAGCAAGCAATCCGGCGTCGTCGCTCCAGGTAGATTCCCAAGGAAGTGTCACCGTTCTACAAGCCGCGCCCCACACACAGCGAGGGTGTTTGAAAGAGAGAAGGCGAATGGGTGCTGCCGGCCGCAGGTACATTCAGCGGGCGATCAGCTGGGCGATTTGAAGATACGTCTGATAGCGGACCACCGGATCGGCGAGCCTGTCCGCCAGATACATAGCACCGTCAAAGTCCCCAATCGCCTGGGCAGATATCAGCAGAGCCTCGAGTCGGTCAGCTTGCTCCTTCGCGAACTGAGGATCCGATTGTGGTGTTGCCTGGGAATCGGCCGGCTGAACCACGGCCGCAGTTTGGTTGCGGCGAAGCCGGGCCAGCAGCTTGTTTCCCTGCTCTACGATTCTCGGACTCAACGCTCCCTGGCAACCCACGGACGCCCCGAGGATGGACTGAAAGTACTCGACCGCCTGGATAGTCCCTTTTTTGGCAAGGATTTCGCTTAACCGTTCCCAAATCGCAGTCGCGCGGTCCGGATCTCGCTCGCACAAAGACTCTGCAGCCTGCATCAGTTCGCCAATCTCCTGCGGACTCGGGTCTCCGGCTTCCAGCTCTGCCAGACTCGCCTCTGAAATCGTTCCCGAGCGCCACTCAGAAATGGCGTATTGGGACGACGTCGTCGCAGGAGGCCGCGGCGGCCGGCCAGGAGACAGAAAGCCGTCAATCCCGCCGAGCGGCTCCAGTTTCTGGCGCAAACCGGGGATCAGGTTCAAGAGTTTATTGACCATATCCGGCCGGTTGGTCATTGAACGGATAATCGACAGGACGAGATTCTCTCGATTCGATACCGGAATTTTCGCCTGACCGGCATACAGGTCGACGGTGGAGGAGTCGTCAGGAATCGTGCTCAAGAGAGGATCCAACTCCGAAATCAACCTAGGCAGGCGATCGGGAAACGCGTAGGCCGTGGTTGAAAAGAGTTGGCCAAAATAGTAGACGGAACCCGAATCGAGTCCGCTTTGGAGGGTAGCAGCAACGGAATCGTCGAGAAGACGACGGGCTTCGTCGTCGGCACCGACGTTAAGCAGTTGCTGAACCAGGTTGTTTCGTGCGTACAGGTCGATCTTTCCCGCTTCGAATTCCGGAAGCCGCTGCAGTGCTTTCACCGGGTCTGAATGGCCTAGCCAGTTGAACTGCTCGCTCGCGAGACTCTTCCTCATTAGCTGCAGGGACTGCTCGACGGGCCCGCTGCTTTTGGGTTCCGGCCACTTCCGAACGATTTCCTCGGCGGCAATCGTGTCTGTTTCTCGCAGGGCATTAAGCAGCTGCTGGGCCGAGCTCATAATCTGTTGAGCGGCTCTCGCGTCCTCGGTTTCGCCCGCCCGATCGGCAAGCTGCTCCAACAGTTGACTCAAGACGGCGGGCGCGTGTACGCGATCGAGCCGGTTCAAGAGCCTCCCGAACTCACCCACCCATGACTGACCTGCCACCTGCGGGGCGAGCGGCTGCGCGGCAGCCAGGGCGCGTCTCGCATTTGCGAGTTGGTCCGGGCAAAGACGCATTCGATACGCGGTCCTTCGCAACTCGTCATTACCGGCCCTGCTCACAACGACTCGCGAAGACTGGGCCAAAGTGAACCCGAGGCAGGAAGCAACGAGACCCGCCAACACAAAGAAGCGAGTTCCAAGATTTCGCATGGACCCCTCCGGTACTACTTCTATTAACTTCTATTAGACAGCATTGAAACGTTAACGTATCAGCGACAGCGCGCCGGGTCTCCTGCCAGGGGTTCACCCCATCCAATTGTGCCCATGGCTGTGCCCACGACGCTCCAAAACAGTCAAATGCTTCGCCTGAACCCCCTGTCACTCCCCTTTTGCGGCCCCTGGTGCGGGCCAGCTTTGCCAAGCAGGCCTTTCTCGGAGCTGAATTTGGTAGGATACGGCTGTGGGCAAACGCATCTACATTGAAACCTCGGTTGCGAGTTACCTCACTGCCCGACCAAGCCGGGACATCGTAGTAGCCGGCCATCAGGAAGCTACTCGAAACCTCTGGCCCAAGCTTGGCTCAGAGTGCGAGGCCTACATCTCCGCACTGGTCTACCAAGAAGCGGGGCGAGGCGATCCAGACCAGGCACGGGCCAGGCTCGCTGCCTTGCGACCGTTTCAGATGCTCGACCTTGACGATGAGGCAAGGACGCTAGCGGAGAAGATTATCGGCGACAATGGCATTCCGACACAGTATCCGGAGGACGCTCTTCACATTGCGGTAGCCGCCGTCAACGGGATGGACGTTCTCGTTACTTGGAATTTTGCTCACCTGAACAATCCTTTCACCCGCATCCGCGTGCGGGAGATCGTCGAGAACGAAGGATATGTGTGCCCCGAAATCTGTTCGCCTGACGAGCTGTTGGAGGCTGACAAATGAAAGACCCGATCGTGGAAGAAGTACGCAAATACCGAATGGAGCATTCTCAGAAATTCGGTGGGAATCTCGCCGCGATTTGTGCTGACCTACGTTCCGTCCAAGAGGCTTCAGGACACGAAGTCGTGCGCCTCCCGGCGAAACGGGTGGCGCCAAACGAGACCGCCGGCGGGGTCGCAAAGCGGCGAAGAGTTCGATAACGCCCAATCGTGGACTGAACCCTCCCACACGGTCTTGGCAAGAAGCCTACAAGTACCGGCCTCCGGGGTGTCGGGCAAGATATGGACACGGTGAAGAAAAGAAAAGATTCGTTGACAACAAAGGGCTTAGAGCCTTTCGCCCTGTGTTCTCCGAAGCCGAAGGTTGCTGGTTCGAAATCCAGCCGGGCGTATTTCAGACGCCTCAATCGCTTAGCTCGTTCTGGCGAACACCCCCAAAACGGCATTTTTTAAAGATTTTTTAAAGTTCGGTTTAAGATTCAGCCCGACTTTTTGAAGTCTGCCTGTCCTTACCGTTCACGAAGACGGAGAAGGGGCCAGATGTTCGACACGCCGTTTGTAAGGGCAACATGCGTTGCACTGGATGGAGCAAACATCACGAACCGCCGAATCACCGGCCAGTCAGATAGGAACGGGTAAGGCGATGGTGACTGAGATTTTCCCAACGCTGACTGTTATCGTTCGATTTCTTCTCTTGTTGGTGATTGGGTCCGGTTTACGATTGTATGGCGCTCTGCACCCTTCCTTCGCTCTTGATAACTGCTCCTGGTACGCGACTCACATATTCCTGGCTTGTTCAGATGGGGAACAAATCGATGGAAACCTGGTCGTTCTTGAGTCTTGGAAAGGCGACCTGAGTCCAGGCGATCATATTCAGCTGCCTGAATTAGCTTCATTCAATTCACGCGAATCCCGCGTGATAAAGAGTTCGCCTGAGCGTGAAACGGGAAGCCCACCTCAGTGCGTAACGGGGTCGAGAATCGTCTTATTTCTAAGAAGGGTACCAACAAACGTTGCGGAGAATCGAGAGCTGACCGGGCATCAATCGAGTTCATCAAGGGTTTGGCAACCCGCAAGCAACGTCGGCATGAACCTGTCCCTCATCTGGGTAGAAGGGGATCGAACCTTTGGGTTTCGGCAGCTGACGTTAGAAGAACCGAGCGTGCTCACCGCTCTTGGGAAGTCCGAAATCGAGATCAGGATGAGGGTATCGGACTTGTTGGACTTGCACGAAAGGTTCGACGCGGCTCTTTCGATCGACGATTCGGCGAGACGGGCAGAATCGCTTGAACCGTTTCTTCTATCCGATCTCTTCTGGGTCAAAGAGACCGCCTTTGATGAGATGCAGAAATGTGGGAATTCAGCGCTACCTGTTTTGTTAAGAATGCTCGCTGACGAATCGTTGCTGAGATTACATCGCGAAGTCGTCGAATCTCTTGGCAAAGTTGGTGGCAAAGAGGTCGGTGAACGCATTACTCGACTTGTCCTTGAGGAATTGGACTTTTGGAGGGCAACCGCGCCGTTACTGAAGCCCGGCTGGTCCAATGAAGTGAACGAGCCTGAGAGGAATATTTTGTTAGATCGGTACGGGAAGTTGTATCAAGCTGTCTGCTCGTTAACGGAAATGAGATTCGCTGGCTGCAAAGAGGCTGTCAGTGAGCTCCGCGATTTTTGGCGCTCGTTTCCGCAGATGCAGATGGAAGACAGTTCGGGGGTAGACCATATGAGTCAAGTATGCGATGAAATCCTGCGCGGCCTTCCTTAACGCCGCTCGGCTGAAGTCCGCGCTGACGTCAGCGTGATAGCTTCTTCCAAGGGGGTGATTGGGGAGTGATTGGGAGTGATTGGGTCGGACCGAGACCGGAGGAATCAGCAGGATCTCCCAATCCGGGACGATTCATCACACAGAGTACGTGGCCCAGCTCGACAACAACAGTGCTCATCGAGAGGATCGCCCAAGCGATCATCGCCCGGTCAGCGTTCAGCTTTCGTTATTGAGTTTGTGACGGCTTTCGCTTCTGATAGTGATCCGCTGCCGTTGGAGCCCTGCCAACGAAGAAAGAGGCTGCCCGAAACTCACTCCTGCTTTAGTCGGACTTGTTTCGACTTGGACCAGCGCGAAAACACCCACTGCCGTGGCACTATATTGCTCTCGAGAACTATCGCTTCGGCAGTTCACCAACCATCGCGGCGATGTCGCCTGCTTTCAAGCCTGCCGCCTGGGCTGCCACCTTCAAAGCTTCAATCGTCTTTTCGGCTGCCGCAACTTCTTCCTTGTTGCTATCGACTTCCTTTGCGGTTCGCTCGAATTCGGCTGCTAAAAACATGGCGGGGCTGACATCGTATGTGAGCGCGTGATCGGTGGAGTTGTAGAGGTAGTTCAGGCGAAGCTTCAGCACGAGCCCCCTATTCACGGCGTTCTTGTAGTCGATGACCGCCGCCTGAAACTTCGGCCTCCACTCTGCGAGGAGCTTCGCGTATTCGGCATCTTCTGGCGATGCCGGGGCCTTCACTTCGGCGGCCTTTGTTTCTTCAGCGTGGTTGCCTCCCTCGGCGGCCTTGCTCACGCTCACGGGAGCGTTCTCGAAGTTCTTCAGGTCGGCATTAGTGATCAGCGGCGCTGGTTTATACCCCTTAGCTTTGCGTTCGCGAATTTGCTTTGACAGCTCAGCTAAAGAAGGCTCGCTTGACTGGGCCATTCCCCAGCCTGACATCAAGAAGACAGCTAGCAGGAAGAGTCTCATAGCCAAAACCCCGTCCCTTCAGTAATTATAAGTGTGCAGGCCTCATTTCGGTAAACCATTAACTCGGCTTTACTGTTTTGATTGACGGGAATAGTGAGCTGCGCTGGCGGCCGTGACCGAAGGCGGCCACTTCAGTGAAAAGCTGAATCCCTGGAGATGCTGCTAATGAGGTGGAGGGGTACTGAATCTTCCGGTGCTTGCGCTATGAGCGGCTCGCTGATTTTATCCTTGCCTGGGCTTTCCCACGGCTGTTTCTGAGCGTTTCTGCCTTAAGCCCCTGCCGGATTTTCTGCTTTGCCACTGTCGCCAAAGACCAGCCGATCCGTCTTAGCGGCTGCTTCCGGATTGCGATTGTCGATAAGATGGCCGTAGATATGTCGCATGTGACCTGGATGGACGAGTGCCCGAGTTGCCGCTGCACGTAGTAGATGCTTCCGCCCTGCGCCAGCCCGGTGATGATCCAGGAGGATGGAGAGAGGTACTTCGCGGGTACGGATTTAAGTGGTACATTGGGGCCAAACCGAGGAGGAGCGTTGTGAGATTAACGGTTCTTCTTACATTCTGTCTTTTAATCAACGAGGGCGCGGTACTTGCCGCCGACTATTCCCAGGAATTATTCCCGATTCTGCAACTCGTTGAAAACAAGAAATATTCCGAAGCTATCGCAGGTTACGAGAAGTTCCTCCAACAAGCGCCACAATCATTGCAGGGTCCGGTGCAATTTCAAATTGCCAGTCTGTACGCCCTTCTCGGCGATAGAGATCGCGCTCTGAAGATGATGGAACAGGCTATTCAGTCCGGCTTTGATGATTGTCTGACCGTCCAACAGTATGAGGAGTGGAAACCGTTTAGAACCGATCCCCGCTTTAATGAGCTCAAGTCACGCATGCGTATTTCAGAAGCGGATTCCAAAGAGATTTTCTGGCTGAAGGCGGAGATTGAGAATGTTCATCACGACACCAAGATGGTGATCATTGAAAACACGAACCGAGTGGACGGGGGCATCACTGCGGTGCCTCAATCTACGATACCGGTACGTGAAACAACGTCCCCGGGCGTGCTTTTTAATCGCGAGCTTGTGAAGATGCAGCATCAGGCCCAGAGAAGTTACGTGCTCCAGGCAGACAAGGCGCGAATTCGGCACCTGACAAATATGGCAATTATCTCCGGTCCCGCGTCTTATGACCGGGTGGCGATGTCATCTCGGCTTGCAGATAGCGCCGCTGAACAGCGTAGACTCGCCATTCAAGCGCGCACATTCACTCTGCCTGCCGGAGTCGGAACCACGCCGCAGCCCTGCCCCTGAACCTCGGCCAGCCTTCAGCTTTAAAAGCTACGACGCTCGAGGGGACACTGGTAAAGCGCTTAGTTATGGGATGACAGCCATCAGGCAGCAACTCCGACCAGACAGCTCGATATGACATTCTCGTGAACCCCAAAATCCGCGTTCAAGACTCACTTCGCAGAGGTTCCTTCGAGGGCGGCTGCCTCAATCGTACGGTTTGCAGCGGGATGCGGTATGAACGGGGCAAGAAAGTAGAAAGCGGCAATGAGGCATAGCAGGCTCAGAGATGTAGGGCTGACACCCCGCACCACCACTTCGACAAGCCCTCGCTGCAGGTAGAAAACGCCGATGAACAGGCAAGTGGCGCGTCCCAGGCCGGTCTGAACCAGCTCTCTTCTCCGAAATAGCGAAACGTAGGCGAAGAAAAGCACGACTGCCGTCACTGCCGCGTTAAAGATGTGGAGCAAAGGTTTTATCACAGCAGGCAAATCAGCCCCAGGTGCCTTCGCGATGCCGAAAAACATGGCGACATGCAGGGCGATGACCAGGATTTGGAACACCCCACCGATGAGCAGCAAGATCGATCCCAACTTTGGACTTCCGGTTTTCTGAATCACGATGTGTCTCCTGGATGACTAAACACCACTCGCGCTCGGAATGTGACATCTTGGCCAGGGATAACCAACAGGATAAATCAGCTGTAACCAGCAGAGAATCCTTGAGCAGAACTTTAGACGTTACTTTGGCAAGTTCAGGTATTCGAAACGAACCATGAACGGGGTCAGAGGCTCACAACTCACATCTGACGAATGTGAGTTGTGAGCCTCTGACCCCGTTCAAGGACAAGCGCGCCCGTCAATTAATCTTGGAATTACCAAACTGCATAGATTCGATACGACACGCGATCGACGGATCTGAGAGAGGTTATCGCGACTTGATCTTTTCCTCGCGAGCGTTTTGCGGGATGCCCGAATCTTGGAGATCTCTCTGGACGGGCGCCTGGAGTGCTTCCCGATTGAGACTAACAGAGTGAGCTGTTGAGATCAGAGGAATCTTCGCTCCTCCGGCGAAAACCTCAAGGCGACCATGCTCCTTGCCCCATTGGGCCGACGGGGCCACCATGTGCACCTTCTCGACGATTTGACGCCAGCCGACACCTGTGTTGTATGCACAGAAAGCGATTTCGCCCTCCTGGGTACCGTAGGGGATGACGCACATTTCGGTCCGCCGAAAATCGTAGTTAAATAAGTCCTGAAACCACATTCCCGCGATAAACAGAAAATTCCAACGGTTCTCGCGTCGTTTGAAGACTCGCTGGAGTCGCTCTTCATCGCTCTGGTGTCTGCCGCGCGACCTCAACTTTCCAGTCCCCCGGAGCTTTCCATCGAACTTCTCGATCAGGTTCACGAGCCGAAAGTGTGTCGGAGAGTTGAAAGGGTCGTAGTTCCGGAGTAGCGCGAGCACCAGGCCGATGACTGACAGCACCGGACCCCGGCCGGCTTCATTGATCTGTGCGACGTCTTTCGAGAGTTGCTCGGCCCGGAGGAATCTGGTTAGAGGGACCGCTTCCTTGGTTTTCTTGTCAACCATCACGGCCATCCCTACGCCGCAGTCCGGATGACAGCCACACGTTACCTGCCCCCAGTCCGTGTCAGGCCCGTGGACGAGGTCGGCCCAGTCGGTAAAGGTCGACATGAAGGAGATAGGGAACCAGTCGCGCAACGGATCTCCAAGTCCCGCCTGGGCTTTCACGTCGCGCGCCAAATGGGACAAAGTGTAACGCTGTGCCCGGCGACGCTCGTCGGAAATCGTCTCATCGCGGCCGGAAAAGGAGACCGGTTGGAACGCGAGCAGGGCGATCTTCTTGGGGTTGTGGAGCGCGAACTCAATCATCGGGCCGACCTGTCTGTTGTTCACGCCATTGATGATCGTGATGACCGGCACAACGTTAACGCCGGCATGGTGCAGGTTCTCGATCGCTTGAAGCTTGACATCAAAGAGATTCTCGACCCCTCGGTGAGAGTTGGCAGCGTTTCCGATGCCGTCCAGCTGCAAATAAGCGTAACGCAAACCAGCCTCGGCAGCCGCCTTGGCGAAATCCGGACGCCGAGCGAATTCGACTCCATTGGTCGCCGCCTGCACGGAGTTGTAGCCGATCTTGCGTGCGTAGCGGATCGCCTCCAGGAAGTATGGAGAGAGAGTGGGTTCGCCGCCGGAAAACTGCACCGACATTTGCCGTCGTGGCCTGAGAGCGAGGGCATGGTCGAGTAGCTCTTTGATCTCTTCCCAGGTCAGCTCGTGGACGAAACCCACCCGATTGGCGTTCGTAAAGCAGGGCTCGCACATCATGTTGCACCGGTTTGTCAGATCCACCGTGAGGATTGCTCCGCAGCCGTATCTGATTGAACTGCTTCCGTGATTGTGTAGTCGGTCGTCTTGATGGGCGCATATGTCACGGCCGGCGGACATTTCTTCCATACGTCGAAAGAAGGCTGTGTCGATTGCGAGGATATCCTCGTAATGCCCGTGGATCGGGCAGTCCTTGACCATCAGAATGCGCCCGCCCCGCTCAAGGATCGTCGCTTTGACTTCGCCGATCTTCTCGGTCAACAGAATGCTGGTATCCATCCTGCCAGAGAGGATTGCCTGGCGCACCTCACGGACGCAGGCGGGACAGAGCGAGTCGGTTTGGCGCGGGTAGCCGAGCGGCGGCCGGCTCTTTTGAGAAGGCTTGAGCAACGGCTTGTCGGACCACCGGGGAGTCCATGACGGCTTCGGCCGGATACGGTTGACCTTGCAGAAAAAAGACCACGCCCCGTCCGCCGCGACACACAGCGCTTTTTCCAAATACTTAACAGGTGGATGCATACGCATTTGGCCGGCTCGACCATCCGGTCCCCGCCCGGAAGCATAGGGCATACGCGGATTCACGACAAGGCCGTTGCTCTTCGGGTATGGCTTTCGGCCGGTTGCTTTCTTGACACCAAATGATGTGTGCTGTAGGGTGAGCCCGCGCGAAGGACGGCTAATCTGCAAGACCTCCTCCGCCGACTTGACACCAGAGACAACCGGCAAAGCAATGCGTATCGTCGCAGTCATTCCAGCACGGATGGGTTCGTCTCGTTTCCCGGGGAAACCTCTTGCGCCTCTTCTTGGTCGACCGATGATCGAGCACGTCGTTCGCCGGGCCGTGATGTGTGATTGCCTGGAGGCAGTCTACGTTGCGACGTGCGATGAAGAGATCCGAAGGCGAGTCGAGGGGTTTGGTGGCCAAGTCCTCATGACCTCGGCTGCCCACGAACGGGCCAGCGATCGCGTCGCCGAGGCTGCGGAAGCCCTTGATGCCGATATCGTGGTCATGATCCAGGGAGACGAGCCGATGATCACTCCACCCATGATCGTCTATTCCGTAGCTCCTCTCATCCAGGATGCGTCCGTCGCCTGTGTGAATCTCGCGCGTCGGATTAACAAACGGGAAGAGTACCTTGATCGCAACACGATCAAGGTTGTGATGAGTCTCCAGGGGGACGCGCTCTACTTCTCGAGGGCGCCCATTCCCGCGTTTGACTCTTCGCGGACCGCACGGCCAGCGGTCTTCAAGCAGGTGTGCGTGATTACTTTCCGGCGCGACTTGCTCCGCCGGTTTGCGAAGCTCCGTCCGACTCCTCTAGAGAGGGCGGAGTCGATCGATATGCTGCGCCTGATCGAACACGGTGAGCGGGTGCGGCTAGTGGAAACCAAGGTAGACACTCATGCGGTCGACACACTCGAAGACTTGCGTCTCGTGGAGACCATGATGAAGGACGACCCGCTCATCCAGAAGTACGGGGCACACGTCAGCGGAGAGGGATACTCATGAGGTGGCGAGTCTTGGTCAGCGCCCCATACAAACTTCTTGTAATCGAGGAGTTCCGTCCGCGCCTGGAAGCCGAGGGCATTGAAATCGTCACGACATCGGTGAAAGAGCGATTGAGCGAGGAGGAACTCCTCCTTGTCGCTCCGACGATCGATGGGGCGATCTGCGGCGACGATCAGTTCACTGCGCAAGTCCTGCGCAAGGCACTGAACCGGACCTCCTTCCACCTGACTAACCGTGCAGCGTTGCTGAGGATGCGACCCTCCACATACCTGATCAACACCGCGCGCGGCCCAGTGATCGATGAACCGGCACTGGTTGACGCCTTGAGGGAGCAACGGATAGCTGGCGCCGCCCTGGATGTCTTCGAGACCGAACCGCTACCCGCCGACAGCCCGCTTCGTCGGCTGGAAAATTGCCTTCTGGCACCCCACAACGCGAACAACAGTCGCGCCGGGAGAAGGCGCGTTCACGAATCGACGATCGCAAACCGCTGAAGGGACTTCGAGAACTTGCGTAATCTGCGACGCTGGAAACGCGAGGGCCAGCTGATCAATCGTCCCTCGTCCACCTCAGATGTGGGACCAGACGTGTGTGAGAGCCAGACGAGCGACGACGGAACCTGGCTGCTTTACAGCGGGATCAAAAGCATCCTTCGGTCTGACAGCGCGGCGGTTGTCTGCGGAATCGCGCATTATGTCGTCTCGCAACATCGGAGTCTACGGCTCCTGTCGGCCTTGATCGAACGCACGCGGAAGACCCCGATCCCGGCCCTGGTTGCTCTCGTCGGCGGATTGCGGGCTTTTCTCGACCCCCATCAGGGCGAGCGTCGTTCCGATGGCGGGGTCTGGATCGCCCGCCTGAGCAACGAACGGCGAGTCATCGAAGCGATCACCCCATTGGTCCCCGAGTTGGTCTGGACAGAGCTCGCGTTCCGCTCGCGCCCAGACGCAGCCGGCCTTTCCACACTTGCCCGGAGTCTTGGGCCGGCTGCATGGCGCCTCTTCCGGATTGCGCGGCAGCTTCATCGGCGGCACGAGTTCTTCAAGGTGCTCCGCGTTGTCGAGTTAATCGCCTTCTACTCGCGGTATCTGGGCATCTTTCGTAACGCACGCTTTGTCATCGCAGTCACCTCCAACCACAGCAACCCGCACGGCATCGGCTTCAACCTGGCCGCCCGCCGGTGCGGTTTGCCCGTCGTTCTTATCACTCACGGCCTGCCCGTACGGCCCGTAGCGAAGCTTTCCGTTGATCTGACCGTCGTCCATTGCGAGGCCGCTCGACAGACGTATCTTAACGAGGGGTGTCGGATGAGTCAGGTCCTGATCCACGGCCGACGACAACACTATGCGGCGATGCCTTCCGGTCAGCTACGTGAGCGCCTGGCGGTCGCGATATTCCTCTGCAAGGATGTGAACGCAGCCCGGCTGCACGAGCTTCTCGAGCACCTTCTAGGCCACCCCCGCGTGGCGGGCATCCGCATTCGGCCGCATCCGGCTAACCTGTGGAGGGGGCTCGACGCATGGACCGCGGCGCGAAACGATTCACGGGTGCGTCGCAGCTCGGGCACCTCCGTGTTTGAGGATCTGCTGACGTCGGATATCGTGCTGGCCGGCAATTCCAGCGCACTTGTCGACGCGGTGACCGCCGGCCGGCCAAGCGGCTATGTAGCGGGCCTGGACTACGGTTCTCGGGATCTTCACGCATTTGTCGCGAGCGGCCTTATCTACCCGATTGACAAAATCCTGGACTTTGACCCCGATGCGATGTTGCGGTTCTACAAGCGGCCAGAATGGTCGACCGTGCTCCGACTCTTCGCCAATGTCGACGAGGACCAGGCATCAATCGCGGCGTCCACCGCAAAAGCGATACGACAGCTTGCGACATCGAAGGAGCTGAGGCACCCAAGAGACGAGTTCGAGATGCCGTCTGCCGCCGCAAAACGACAAACGCCAGCAGAAGGTAGATAGCGAACACGAGCAAAGGGATGAAGAACCATCGCCCGAGCTCATCCCCTACTACATAGCAAAAGAGGAGCTGGCATCCCGCCCGCTCGCCCCGCTCACACGGCTCCAGAGTAGAGCCGTGGAATCGACACAATGCCGAAGCTGTCAGAAGCCGATGGTCCGCGCTCCGTCACTTCTGCCCCCGAAACAGCACGCTGAAGTAGCTGGTTACATCGGCCAGGTTTGGTTTGCCGCGCAGCCGGCCGACCAGCGTGCGCGGAAGCACAATTGGAACTACCGGCCGCATCCTTAGTAAACCCTCTTGCCGGAAACGATCAGCGGGGCCATAGAGTGTGAGCCGGCCAAGCGAAGACAGACGGAGGGCGATGTCGACGAGGGAAACAGGGGGAAACAGGGGGAGGGGGAAACAGGGGACAGAATCTTCTTCCGAGAATCTTCTTTCCGAGAAAGAAAGGTTCGTAGATTTTTCGGGTCGAGCGTTTATAGCTATAGGGGAGGATCAATGACCGGCCTCCCCCAAGGAGCGCCCGATGCCGAGAATGGCCCGCGGAATCGAACTCGACCATGACGGCCTGTACCACCTCCGCGGTCAGGTGGCCGGCCCTAAAGGCTACTATCCCCTGCAAGAGAAGGAAAATGCCGAGCAACTCCTGGCTATCATCCGGCACTTCGCTGGCCTGTACTGCTGCGTCGTTGCCGCTCTGGAGGTGCTTGGCTCGCACTATCACCTTTGTTGCCGCTTCCTGGCCTTCCAGGAACTCGATCGCGAGCAACTTCTGGAATTGGCCGAACGCTTCTATCCCGGTTCCTACCGTCCCTACCTCACCTGGGGACCAGGGGAATGGGCCCGTTTCAACCGCCGGCTCTTCAACGTGTCCGAGCTTATGCGCAATATCCAGCAGGCGTTTGCCCGCTGGTTCAACCGGCGCCACCACCGCAAAGGGCCCTTCTGGGCCGGCCGTTTTCAATCAACTGAGTCCGACGACCTTCTGGAGACCGTATACTACATCGAGCTGAACGCCGTGCGTGCGCATCTGGCGCGACTTCCGGGCGAGTGGCGTTATTCCTCGGTCTGGATGAGGAAGAACCGCCAGGATGCCTGGCTCATGCCGCTGGTCACGCTCCTTGACACCTCGGATCCAGACCAGGCCAAACGGCTTTACTGGGCCAGCCTCTACTGGAAGGGGACGAGGTCGGGCAAGGAGACGGATGGACTGATCCCCGTCGAGCTGGCCGAGGAGATGGAGAGGGAGCAGTTCGGCCGGGGATGCTACCTCGATCGACATGACTATTTCAGTCGCGGCCGGAAGATCGGCACCCGGGAGGCGATTACGGCCCACCTTGAGCGCTGTCGCGAGAAAGGTATTTACCGGCGGCGACGGCACCCGATCCCCTGCCGCGTCGGTACCCTGTTTGCGCTGCGCGAATCCCGGAGAAGTTACGTCAGGCTCTGACCGCAGTTCCTCAGCCTGTTCAAGGAAAGCCCCGCCACTACAGCACGCGCTCTCAGCACAGCGACCGCTAGTCGTCCCTACAATCTGCTGAAACATCGACCGCAGAAGTTTCTGTACCGCCAGGGATCCGCATGGAAATGCGACTCCCGAACCCCTCTGACAGCAAGAGCGAGAACCGATGCGATTAGACCCGGCCAGGCCAACGGCGCCCGGCGGACTTGACCGCGCCACCTTTCGTCCGCTCCACTGGTCCTTGTACGGAAAAACGGTTCGGTGAAGAGGCTGCGGTTGGGCGTAACCCGCCGTGCGTGCGACGCCCTGCCAGGTAGCTTTCCTGGAGGACTAACCGACGAGAGGACATCAGCTGAGCACTCGATCCAAGACACTCGATCCAAGACACTGTCCCCTATTCCCCAAGACACTGTCCCCTATTCCCCCCCTATTCTCTCCCCCTATTCTCTCCCTGAGTCCGTACAGAGACAGGACAGGAAGAGCGCGGTGCCATAGGCGATCAGGTTCGTGATGTAAGCGTTGTCGCTGGACGAAAGCTTCGCGGAAATCGCCCAGAGCGCGTAGGCCAGGCAAGCCAGTGCGCCGTACTTCAAGGGTGAACCGTGAATCGGGTGGCCGACCTTGTCTGCCCCTGATTCACGCTCTCAACCCCTGCTGTCCGCCTTTCGGCTAGACTTCCCCCCAATCCACGTCCTTTAGCCTCGCCCAGGGTCCCGAGCTGGTTGATTTGCCAGACTTTAGCGGTACTGTCAAGCAGGTCTCCTGAGGAAGGAAGGGCAAAAACCGCTCAGGGGACAATCAGATGCAAGGAAATGACGGGGGGCTGCAACGGAACGGAACGCTTCAGTGCCGTGAGGATGTGATTTGAGCCAAGTGTGGTTTTAAAGACTCCGATCGAGAGTTATTACGACCTTCCCTCTAGCATGTCCTGTTCCCAGGTACCGGATAGCTTCGGGAACCTCACTCAATCCGGAACGGCTATCGATGACCGGCCTCACCTTTCCGGTCGCCATCAGCTCGCCTATAATGGCCAAGTCGTCTCTGTTCATACTCGCCATGCACATGACCACTTTTCGGCTCATGAAAGGCGACGAGACAAGGCCGACAACCCACTGAACCATAAGCCCAGCTATCGACCGACTCTCGTTTGGTCCTCCGACCATGACGCAGATGCCATTGGGATTCAGAACACGCCTGCGGGCCGACAACGAATGGTTCGAAACGGAGTCGAGAATCAGGTCGTAACGGTGCCCGCGTTTGGTAAAATCCTCCCGGGTGTAATCAATGACATGATCTGCACCGATGGATCGCACGACTTCCAGCTTCCTCGTACTGCACACGCCGGTGACCTTTGCCCCGAACGACTTCGCGATCTGGACAGCGAAGGTACCCACACCTCCCGCCGCGCCGTTAATCAAGACCTTCTGGCCCGGCTGAATCCGTCCCTTGTCGCGAAGAGCCTGCAATGCGGTAAATCCCGCGATCGGTGCGGAAGCCGCCTGCTCAAAGGTCACGTTACCGGGTTTGATGACCAGTCTCGAGTCGGGAGTAACCGCATACTGGGCAAAGGCCCCGCGGCAGACTCCGAACACCTCGTCGCCTGGCTTGAACCGCGTCACGCTCCTGCCAACCGCTTCAACTTGGCCGGCCACGTCACGGCCCGATTGTTTCATCTTCGGCTTGCCCACTCCTGACAGTATGCGATCGACGGACGAGATGCCTCTCATCAAGTGCCAGTCGAGCGGGTTGACGGAAGCCGCGCGGACTTTGATCAGGACCTCATCGTCCCCGGGCGTCGGTTTTTCGATGTCTTCACACCGGAGAACGTCGGGCGAACCCTGCTTGTAATAGACGATTGCTTTCATATCGCGTCCCTTGGGATCGGTCAGCTATGCTCCGCTGTCTCGCCAAGCGCTTGCTTTCTCTTTCCAGCTGGGGACCTTGACCCCCATCACCATGAGCCAAAGACAAAGTGACGCTTCCCCAAGGAAGCACGGCAACAGGATGTAGGGGAACAGATAGTTCCCGATGCCGAGAGCCAGAAAGTTGACGAAACTGTTGATCACGTAGCAGACGCCCGCCATGGCCATCATCACGCCCAAAATTCGCGGAAAGAAAGCCGACCGGAACAGCAGGTATCCGGTGAAGATGCAAAAGAACCCGAAAAATACCAGGCTGATGTCGTAGCCCCGATCAAACAACTTAACCGACAACAAAGCCAAAGCATGGAGTTGGCCCGGCTCAAACACTTTCAGATAGTCAGCACCGCTGAGAATCAGGACAGCGGCGTAATGGTGAAGGTCGTTGAGGCCCTCGATGCTGATCGAGACAAGATTGAAGAACGTCGCGAGCAGCGCCACATTCCTGTTCACGGGTCTGAGCAACATATACAAGATGAGCGAGAGCGGCACGGCACAGAGGAGCATGACAAGGGTGGTCGCGAAACCGAAGCGCCACAGCGACTCAGCGGCCATGATATTCGTGGCCGAAGCCGTTGCGTCTGTTGACACAACGAGTCCGGACCGTACGAAGATTTCCGCGAAGATGCCGCCTACGATAATAACCAGGTACAGGACTCCGCCGATTCTTGCATACGTCTTTGGCGATATTTCCATGGGAGGTTCTGTCATTGCGGCTCCTTTTGATATCGTACCGGATTATCAGGTCCTGCTTGCGGAAAAGCGAGCCGACCGGCCGGCGGCCGGCCCGCCACAGACGCCCTATTTCTTCATCTGTTGCATGAACTCGGCCTCGCTGGTGGGAGGAACGATGTTCTTCATCCGCAGGTAGGTGACCAGGTTCCCGATCAATCGTCCCCTTCAGAGAAGTCTTCCTCTCCGCTTTACTTCACGGTTGCCGGCCGGTTCTGATGCGGAGGGCAACGCCAAAAACGCCGCAGCCTCGATGTCTTGGGCCTTTTCCGCAGTTTTGAGAGGTATAACCGTCTCCTGGAAAGGCAGTATAATTACGTTCGTCTGGCATGTAGTCTGCCCTTTTGAGCGATGCTTGGAGGGTACTCCGATGACGGTTTCAATCTTCGGTCGGAAGATTCAGCTGGTCTGGCTTGCCTATTGGTTCTTTTTCTCCGCTTGGTTTTTCTGGAAGGGAATCCTTCTCTTCTCGATCGTCGCTTTCGCACCTGCCGTGCTACTGGACTTCTACTTAAAGAAAGCGGGGTGTGGCCGCATCTTGCGGACGCTGTCGCTCTTGTCCGCGTTTTTGCTCTCAGCCGCCATTTATAACCAGCTTCGAGCGCACTTCTAAACTCCGTCCTCACCGAGCTACTAGCGGTCCGCTTTGGACCCGCCCGATATCTTTATTCCATTACTGGGCGCTGCGAATAATGGGCGACTTATGGGGGCGAATTATGGGGACGCTGGCTAACTTGCGGGGCGGTATGACATGAGAACTGAAGCAGTTACGAGTTAAAAGGCGGTCGCGCAACCGCCGTTTTTTGGTTCGCTTCTGATCGACAAAAGCGGGCTTTCTGCCTCCCAGCTTTGATCATGCCTGACTTCTTTGCTTTATACCGTCCCGGCCTGGGTGTGCCACCTGCGCCGGCCGCAAGGCGGTATCTGGGAAAAGAACGAACACCCGCAAATCGAACCGTGGCAAGCGAATTCTGATGGACCGCTCGGTAAGACGCAGAAGAGCACCAATGGAGCAGGCAGCGCTCTTCAGACGCGGAGGCCGTCTTTAGCGCCTCGCCAAATCAACTATCCCAATGCCTGGCGCAGGCGTTGATCGTATCCCTGTGCCAGGCTCGTGAGAGCGTCGTCGCAATTCCCTTCAAAAGCAGAGCCGTGCATGAGAGCGAGCACCCTTGGTGCAAAGGCTTTCAGGGCGAGGATTGTGGACGCGGTCCGCGGCGTCAGGGAGGTAGCCAGATACTCGTTCTCGGCTTCGAAAGCCGGGCCGATTATGTCGCCGGAAGTGCGGGCAGGAACATCGCCCATTCGTGTGAAAAGATCGCCGCACAGGAGCGTTCGGGTGGTTTCTTCGAACAACAGGCCCGCGTCCCAGCCGTGCGGAACGTGCGGAGTAGCGATGTAGCGGACCGTTTTGCCGCCCAGGTCGATCAAGTCCCCGTTTTGAAGCGGGCGCGGCATCCGGACCGCGAGATCGTTGACTGAAACCGCGCAGCCCATAGCGCCGAACGCCACCTGGGCCTCGGGAGCAGCATTAAGCCAATCGTTCATGCCGCCCAGCTCGTCAGCTTCAACGTGGCCGAAACAAACCCAGCGAAGCCGGCTGATCGGCATCAGCCGGGCCATCGCCTCGGAAATAAGCGGGAACAAGCCGCGCAATCCGCAATGGAACAAGAGGGGTTGCTCGGCTTGAACAAGATACTGATTAAACGTGAGGCCGGCCCGGTCTATGTACGTAGAAAAACGATAAATGCCGTCTGCGATCTCATCTGTCTGTGTCTGCATGTTGCCTCGCTTTCTCGCGCCAATTACTGGTCGAATGATTCCTTTATCTCGCGAACGGAAGCGAGACTTCAAGTACGTGCGATCGGCGGGCAAAGACCCAGAAGGAACTCGTGTAGAATCTGAGCGATGACTACGCGAATCGTCGTCTTTGCTCTCCTGTGCTTTCTCGCCATATCCGTAGGAATCGTCAGCGCACTTCCCCCGTCGGAATCTGGCCTGCCGAAACGCGTTTATCTTTTCGCCTATTTCATCGGGAACGGGGAAGACGGATTGCACCTGGCGTGGAGTCGGGATTCACTTAAGTGGGAAGCGCTTGGCGGGGGGCAGAGCTTCTTGAAGCCCGAGGTCGGCGAATCGAAGCTCATGCGCGATCCGTGCATTGTCCGAGGCCAGGACGGCACATTCCACATGGTGTGGACGACGTCCTGGGAGGGAAAGACGATCGGTTACGCCTCCTCCCGGGATCTGATTCAATGGAGCGGGCAGAAGGCGGTGCCGGTCATGGCCCACGAGCCGGAGACCCAGAACTGCTGGGCGCCGGAGGCCGTCTGGGACCCAAAGGCGCGACACTTCCTGATCTTCTGGTCCACAACTATCCTTGGTCGATTCGCGGAGACGCAGCTTTCGGGCAGCCGCCCGAACCGCAATCATCGCATCTACTCAACGACAACCACCGACTTCAACTCGTTTTCGACGGCTCGTCTCCATTACGACGGCGGATTTAACGTCATCGACGCGACCATGCTGTCGGACCGGGGAGGCTGGCTGATTTTCGTGAAGAATGAGACCGAAAAGCCGAATCCCGAGAAGAACATCCGCCTGGTTCGTGCGAAAAGGCCCGACGGCCCGTTCTCGCCGCCCTCATCCCCAATCACGGGCGATTACTGGGCGGAAGGCCCGACTGCCATCAAGGTCGGGGATTTCTGGCAGGTCTACTTTGACAAGTACCGCGAGCGACGCTACGGGATGGTGCGCTCCCGCGACCTCCAGACTTGGGAAGACTGGAGCGACCAAGTATCCTTCCCCCACGGTGCCCGGCATGGAACCGTGCTTGCCGTTCCGCCCAAGGTGTTAGCCCCGCTACTGGAGCGCAGGCCGAACTAGCTTAGACCGTTCCCGTTTCGCGAAATTGGGGACAGTCTACTAATTCACCTAATTCGTAGGGATCAAAATAGGTGAATTAGTAGACTGTCCCCAATTTTCCTGCCCCTCCCCCCAAATTCTTCCATCCGACCGTTTTCCTGTACACTGGAACCACGGTCTGATTCCAAAACAGCATGAACGAGACGCACGTCCTGAAGGCGTGGGGCCTGATTTTGCGGGGCTACCAGCCGGTCCTTTCCGTTGAGATCACCAATCGTTGCCCTCTCTCGTGTCCGGGCTGTTACGCGTATCAGCCTAATCATGTGGGAGGCACCGCCCTGGAGCGGATCGCCGAATACACCGGGCAGGATCTGGTTGCAGGGATCCTGGGGCTGGTCGCAAGGCGTCGCCCCCTGCTGGTCTTCCTGGTAGGAGGCGAACCGCTGGTCCGATATCGCGAATTGTCGATTCTCCTCCCCCAGCTTTGTTCCAAGGGCGTGTACGTTGAAGTTGTTACAAGCGCCGTCCGGGCGATCCCTGTCGAATGGTGTCAGCTCCAAAAGCTGAAAATTGTCGTGTCCATCGACGGCTTGCAGCCCGAACACGACGTTCGTCGAAAACCGGCGACTTACGAACGAATTCTTGCGAACATCGAGGGCCGGCGGATCGTGGTGCATTGTACAGTCACCGGACAGATGGCGCGGCGACCGGGCTACGTCGAGGAATTCATCGACTTCTGGAGCCGGCGTCCGGAGGTCTACAGCATCCGAATGAGCCTTTTCACGCCCCAGGTCGGTGAGGTGCGAGAAGAGGTCCTGAGCCCGGAAGACCGGCGACGCGTTGTCGGGGAGTTGGATCGCCTGCGCGAAAATTATGACAAGATCCGGCTGACGACCAAGATGCTGGATGCCTACCTCAAACCTCCCGCCAGCCCGGACCACTGCATCTTCTCAAAAGTCACTGGTTGCGTATCGTCCGACCTGAAAAGTATCGTTCTCCCGTGCCAGTTTGGCGGCACTCCCGATTGTTCTCAGTGTGGGTGCGTTGCGACGATGGGACTTGATGCTCTCGGTCGCGTGACTCTGGCCCGCCTGCGGTTGGCGTCGATCTTCGCCGCCTCTTTCAGAATCGGGTCGCTGGTGAGTCGAGTCCGACAAGCGCTGTCCTGGACCAGTTCGCCGCTCGAAACGCTGCCCGGAGACTCAGTCCCCACCGAATCAGACTAGCTCGACTCGGCACCCCGACGGCTGGCTCAAGCAAAACCCGCGCGTGTGACTAAGTCATAGCCCGCTGTCATTTCCGGAAACATACTTCCGCCTTCACGCTGCGTCCCTGGACCTGGACAGGGATGCTGGACTGGCGTGGTATTTGCTTTCGACGGCGATGGCGCGCGCGAGATCTGGCTTGCGGGAGTGGGCGTGTTCGAGCTGCGGCGGTGATCCACGTTGTCGTTTGTAGTCCCGGCTTTAGGCAGGCTTCTAAATGAACGTTTAGCGACATTGGAGCGCTATTAAACT